>SL_8KL_010_SEDDRAFT_10000228_pt1 | contig 47763 bp, 48 predicted proteins | sample SodLakKL_010_SED_4_FD_11160 | JGI IMG/M metagenome (IMG submission 11160)
TAATTATAGGAATGATTCTTTTAGCGGGAATTGTTTTCTTTTCAACGGGATCGGTTTTTGCCTCTGACGACGAAAAGCCTTGGGCATCGATGACAAGATTCAGAGGAGAGGATAGTCTTTCTGCTCAAGAAGTGGAGATGTCAAGGGACGATTTTCATGCTTACAGAGATGAAACCAGAGAAGTGCATAGACAAAGTAGATTGAAAGAAAGAGCGGAAAGACTGGAGGAAGCTGTTAAAAGTGGATGTATTACAGAGGATGAAATGATAGAGAGAATGCAAACAAGAAGGGGAAGATTCTCAAAATAGAGAAGAATCTTTTTACTTAGGGGCCTTTATCACAAAGCGGATAGAGGCTCTTTTTATTTCTTAAAATTTGAGCATTCCGAGGTTCCACCTCGGGAGAATTCATTTACATCATACTTCTATTTTTCCGTAATTACTGTAATATAAGACAATAGTTAGTTAAATTATATTTTATGTTTTTTAAAGCTGTCTTAATTGCCCTTCCTGTTTTTTTCGTAATTGATATGATTTGGCTGGGACTTGTTGCCAAGAGCTTTTATGACAAGCACATCGGCCACCTTTTACGTAAGAGTGTTAGCTGGCCCCCCGCAGTTATCTTTTATGTTCTCTTTGTTTTTGCGCTTGCTTTTTTTGTGATTGTCCCCTCAATTGAAAAAGGCTTATGGTATCATGCGGCTTTGCACGGTGCTTTTTTTGGATTTATTGCTTATGCAACGTATGATCTGACCAATCTTTCTACACTTAAGGGGTGGCCCGTCATTGTCACTATTTTTGATATTGCTTGGGGAAGTTTCCTTGGAGCATCTGTATCTACAATTACTTACTTTATTATTACCAATTTTTTTGCATGACCACGGAAGTAGAAGTCAGAAGCTTCATATCCAAAGAGCAGTACGAAAAGGTAATCCACTGGAAAGAATAAGAAAAAAACCGATAGATGAAGATTTTTGTCAAAGTAAAAGCAAACACTTCTCAGGAAAGAGTGCGTAAGACAGGGGGGAAGAGTTTTGAGGTATGGACCAAAGAAAAGCCTGCTAAGGGAAAGGCCAACAAGGATGTCTTAAAAATTTTGGCTGAGCATTTTAGCGTTTCCGTCTCGGAAACAAAAATCATATCCGGCTTTAAAAGTAGGGAGAAGGTTATTTCCATTCCCGAAGAACTAAAAGAGGTGTGAGGATTTCCCATGTACACCCCCGGGGGTGTACATGGGGGTGATGTTTTTTTGTTTTGCAGGCGAGTCATATTGTGAAGTTATAAGCAAAGTGCGGTTTTAAGTCTGCTCGGCTTGTTTACTAAATTGTTTGCTTTATGATATAGTGAGATACATTGTAGAAATAGAGAAAAAGGTCGAAAATAAAAAAACTAATAATTTTAAACTCTATGACAAAAAACATTATACTGGCTATAGTTGCGGTACTACTTGTTGGAGGAGGTCTCTACTTTCTTTTTGCCGAACCTATGACGGAAGAAGAAAGAGTGGTGAGAGCCTTCCGAAACACAGCGGAAATCGACTCTTATACCGCTGATACTTGGCTTAATTTTAACGTGGACCAAGGAGAGGGAGAGGATAGGTTTGAATCTACTCTTAATGCAAGTATGGATGTCGACACTATTGCCGAGGCGAGCAGAGGAGAAGGTGATCTGAACGTTAATATTATAAGTGACGGAATGGAGGTTGGAATGAGCATGGTCGGAGGATTTGTCTTCGTTGACGACACTCTGTATGTGAAAATTGACGAACTTCCTTCCGGGCTTTTAGAAGAACTACCTCTTCCCGTAGAAGCGGATGAGCAAATAACGGAATTTCTCGGTGAGTGGGTAATGGTTTCCGATGACATCGAAGAGATAGATGAAGAGGTGGAAGAGTTCGATTTGGACGAAGAAGAGCTGAAAAAAGTACAAGAACGGTTGGAGGAACTTCTTGCGCAACTATTTGAGAGAGAAGTGATCTTTATAGAAGATGCGGAAAGAGATGAAGTAAACGGGATTATGATGGACAAATACACTTTCTCTGTAAACCCGGATAGGTTCGCCGACTTTCACGAAGAAGAAGTCATTCCTTTCTTTGAGTTCGTAACAGAAGAGGTTTCCGGAATAAGTGACGAAGAAAAAGAGGAAATCATGCAACAACTGGAAAGAGTGGGAGAGGGTCTTGAAGAAATGGACGAAGAGCAGATGCAGCAGTTGGTTGAAGATATGGAGTTTGTTGTCTGGACTGATGGTAACTACGTGCATAAATTTAGAGTAGGTATGGACATAGACGCGGAAGATTATGAGGAGATGGAAGATGGCATGTTGGAATTAACAATGGAGGTAACTCTCAGTAACTTCAACGAAGAGTTCGATATCACTGCCCCCGAAGAATATCTGTCATTGGAAGAAGTGATGGAGAGAATGATGGAGGGATTAATGGATGACATGGCTCCTTTCTCCGTGCCGGAAGCTGAAGAGGAGATAGATATGGAGGACATGGATCAAGAAGTAGATATGGAAGATATTGAAAGACAGCTTGAAGATTTCGAACATGAATTCGAGGAAATTCCGGAAGAACTTCCTATGTAACCACCAGAAGAAAGTCACTAAGAAACTCGGGCACCCTATAGTCCGAGTTTCTTTTTTTCTACTCTTCTCTTTGTTATACTGAAAAATATGTCTACCAGGCACTTAAAGCTCGATCTTCACCCCACATACAATAAGGGAGGATTAATAGAAGAAGAGCTGGAGAATATTATAGAAGAGGCTGAGGAGAAAAAGGCAAAGAAAGTGGAGATAATCCACGGAAAAGGTAGCGGTCAGCTAAAAAAGAAAGTAATCAAATTTCTCGACAGGAAAGATATAAAGCAAAAGTACCACCGGCTAAAGAAGGACCCTGACAACTTCGGAAGAGTTTTTGTTTACTTTCGCTGGAAATAAGAATACATGACTTTCCCGATACTTCACCTCGTAAACTTCGGATAAGTTGATAGAGCTCTGCAAAAGGTTGACAAAAAAATTATATTTGGTATCATATAGCCAGTGGACATGAGGCTCCGTTCGAATGGCGGACCTTTCGAGAATACTTTTTTCAGTTAGCCGGGGGTCTCCTCTGTCCACACCACAAAGGACCACAAAAAATGTGGTCCCTTTTCTTATTTGTGTAATAAATTTCCGAGGTTCTACCTTGTAAATTCTATATCCGGGAATTCGTTTCCCGGATTTTTGTTTTTATGGTACATTAAAAAGAAAAATTGATTTCTATGAATGAAAGAATCAAAGTTGGCATATTTTTTGGAGGAAAGTCTGCTGAGCACGAGGTTTCTTTGCAGTCGGCAAAAAATGTTTATAAGGCGATAGATAAAGAAAAGTTTCAGCCCGTTTTAATATTTATCGGTAAAGATGGGCGGTGGTTCTTAGTTAATAATGATGAAAAAGTCTTTACAAAAGAAGAAGCGAGAAAAGATGGAGAGGAGGTTGTTTTTCCGGTCGGTGGTGAAGGTCTTTTAATGAAAGTTGGCGGGGGAGAGGCTTCTAAAATTGATGTTGCTTTTCCGGTATTGCACGGAACCTTCGGAGAGGATGGAACCGTGCAGGGACTCTTAAATCTTGTTGATATTCCGTTTGTCGGTGCCTCGGTACTAGGTTCGTCCGTGGGGATGGATAAGGAAGCGACAAAAAGAGTTTTGAGGGATAACGGAATCCCGATTGCCGATTTTGTTGTAGTAAAAAAAGAAGAAGAAATACCTTCTTATAATAGTATAGTAGAAAAGTTTGGCACCCCCTTTTTCATAAAGCCGGCCAATATGGGGTCTTCCGTTGGTGTTTATAAGGTAGAGGGCGAAGAGAACTATGAGGAAGCGATAAACGGAGCTTTTTTGTATGATAACAAGCTAATCATTGAAGAGTTTGTAAAAGGAAGAGAGGTGGAGTGTTCCGTTCTCGGTAATGAAAGCCCGAAGAGCTCAAAGCTCGGAGAAGTGGTTCCCAAAAAAGACTTCTACTCTTATGATGCAAAGTATATCAGCGAAGATGGTGCAGATCTGGTGGTGCCCGTGGAGCTGGAAAAAGAGACGGAAAGGAAAATACGAGAAATGGCCGTTAACGTTTTTAGTGCGCTTTACTGTGACGGTTTTGCCAGAGTTGATTTTTTCCTGAAAGAAGATGGCAGTGTGATTGTTAATGAGATCAACACCATTCCCGGATTTACGAAGATAAGCATGTATCCCAAGCTTTGGGAGGTAAGCGGGATTAGTTATCCAAAACTGATAACTTATTTAATTAAACTGGCAATAAAAAAACACAAGAAAAACAAAAAACTTAAAACCACTTTCTTTGATTAAAAGTATTTTTCACGGAAACTCAAAGTCCGGGAATTCGTTTCCCGGATTTTTGTTTTGTGTTAGAGTAAAGCGCAAAGAAAAACCAGGAATTCAATCCATGGATACTATTAAAAAGAAAATAGGGGCAAAAGAGGTGGGTTTTTTATCTGATGAGAGAACGATATATACTTCCGATTTTCGTGTAATCGGAGAGTCGATGGAATATAAAATTCCGGCTATGTGGAAGTATGAGAACTTGATGCCGTGGATAGTTGAGAGCAAAGAAGTTTTTATTAATGATGATTGTCATATTGATTATTTTAATGAAAATGATTTGATTACTGTCCCAAAAGCGACCAGTCCGCAGATCTCTGTTTATAAGAGAGGAGAGAACATTGCATTACCGCGAGATATTGAAAGCCTATGGGTTGCGGTTCCGCATCCTGATGCTGATTCTTTTGCTAAAAAAAGAAACTTGAAGTTAAATTATTCATATAAAGATTTTTTGTACAGGAATAATAAAATTAGACAGAAAGAGCTATTGGGAGAAATGACTCCTTCGTGGAAGAGACTCTCTAAAAAGGTAGAAATAAAAGAACTTATTTGCACAGAGAATGAAGGGTTTTTAAAAAAGGAATATGGCTCGGGAGGATTTACCATTTTTAATCTTGAAAAAGAAAGCGAGAAAAAGCATTTGATGAAAATGGTAAATGAAGATACATGTAACTGGTATTTTGAAAAAAAGGTAGATGGAGTTCCCTGCAGTGTTCAATGCTTAAGAAAGCGAGACACCGGAAAGGTCGTTGTTTTTGGTTTTGCTAAGCAAATAATCGAAGGAGATAAGCATTTTAAGGGATTGAATATAAGGCCATTGGAAAATTTAGAAGGAGATGTTTTTGATTCTCTTTGTAGTGCTATTAAAAAAACAGAAAGCTTATTGGAGAATTATGAAGGTTTTTTCGGAGTAGATTTTTTTATAGATAATTCTGACAAAGTTTTGGTTTTAGAGTTAAACATAAGACTAACATCGGCGACTATTCCTATATTATTACTAAACGAGAAAAAAATAAACGAGGGAGTATATTTTGAAGAGGAAAGAGAGATTAAAAAAGAAAAAGAAAATATTAAGTTAAATTGTGATAGTATCAACAAAACCGTTGATTATATAAGTCTATAAAAAGGAGAAGGTGTGGCAATTTTAAACCCGGGAATTCGTTTCCCGGATTTTTGTTTTGTGTTAGAGTAAAGCAATATCAATTAATGCAGTAACCAAAATATGAAAAAAGTACTTGATATAGCCAAAAAAGTAATTCGAATATTTGCAATTCCGGCTATTTTGGGAGTTGTAACCATCTTTTTACATTTTAACATTGAGCAGACTTTGCTTACTTGGATTATTTTAAAGACTTTTATTGTCCTTTCTCTTGTTGCGAATTTATTTGCTTTTCCCGCTTTGCTTTATTTTCTAAAAGAAGACTTGTCGGTTGTTGAGAGCTACAAAAGAGCGAAAAACATTGTATGGGACTTCCTTTTTGTTCTCGTCTTATACCTTACATTCACTCTCGGAGGAGCACTATTTTTAATTATTCCAGGAATTATTTTCGCAATCTTATTTTCTCTTTCTTTTTTTGCTTTAATTTTTGAAGAAAAGAAAGGAATTTCGGCTCTTTGGAGAAGTAGAGAGTTAGTAAAAGGAAAGGGATGGTATCTTTTTTCGTTATTTCTTGTTATTGGAATTATTTTTGCAATATTGCAGGCTGTAAGCAATTTAGTAATTGAGTCTCATCAGTTAAGTCTCTCTTTTGCCTTGGATTATTTTCTTTCCATGGCTTATTACATCGCTCTCTGGGTTGTTCTGTTTAATTTTTACGAGAAACGAAAAAAAGAAGATTTGGCTACATCCAAGCTACGAGGATTTAGTAAAGCGCTTTTCATTATTCCGGCTATTCCGGGAAGTTTGCTTATCTTAGTCTATTTTGTATTTACTTTTAGCGTTTTATTTAGAGACTACGATCCTCCGTTTGATGATTCCCATCTTTTACTGGAAGAAAAGGAGATAAAAGAAGAGGGAAATTTATATTTTTTCTTTAAAGAAAATAAAGATACAAGGCTTGAAATAGAGGATCCGAGCCACCACGTTCCCCAAGAAATGAGCTACTATGAATTTACAAAAGAAAACCCGGAAAAAGCGGAGAAAATAATTGAAAAAAACAAAGAGGTGTATGATTATTTTGATGAGATTGCATCATATGATTATTTTAGCAGTCCTCTCGAATTTCAGTTTGTTGTGCTGCCTCCCGGAGAATTGCTTTCTATTTCCCGGGTTGTTTCTCTTAAAGGATCCTATCTTCTTTATAGCGGAGAAACCGAGAGGGGAATGGACTTATTTCTAGAAAACGTAAGGATAGGAAAAATGATTGCTGACGACAAGCATCCTTTACTAATAGATTTCTTAATAGGAGTTGGCAAACAATCTATTGCTTACGCGAGCATGCTACCCCATATGAGCGAGATTGAAATTTCCTTAGAGGAAATGCAAGGTTTTCAAGAAAAAATTGCATCGGCAGAGATAAAGAAGAAATATTTTTCTCGAACTTTTTCAGGAGAATATACTCGCCTTGTAAATGAATTGGATGAAGAGTTTTCCGCAGAAAAATCTCCTTTTACTTCTAAGGAAGAGATAAAAATAGTTAATGCATTTATGCATCAAACATCGTTCTTTTTTAAGCCAAACGAAACAAAAAGAGAGTTGGCATCTTTTTACGAGCCGATAATAAAGAAAGATTTTGAGAATGTAAGGGACCCGGAAGAATTTCCACTTTTCTATCCATCTTCGGAGAGTTTTGTAATGGAAACAATTAAAGGTAATATCGTGGGAAAAATCTTAAATAGTGTTGTAATCGTTGCCACTGTACCGGAAAATCATTTTAATGAAGCAAGAAAAATTTCTCTGCAAAATAGGGTAATACGGACAATGCTTGCTCTTAATGTTTACGAAAGAAAAGAAGGGGAGCTTCCCGAAAGCCTAGAAGAGCTTGCTCCCGAATATATTGAAGAAGTTCCAAAAGACCCTTTTAACAAAAACGAAAATATCCGATACTCCAAAGAAGAAAGAATAATTTATTCGGTGCAAAAAGAAGAGGTCAGAGAAGGAGAAAGAGAAGATTACATATTTGAATTTTAATTAGTCTCATAAAATCTTTAGATGGCAACTATCTGGGAGTTCGTTTCCCGGATTTTTGTTTTGTGTTAAACTGAAGCAAGTTATAGAGGAGTGGGCTGTAAAAATTTTATAAATAAAAAAATGAAAAAGATTATCTACTACATTGCGTCTATATTTTTAGGTCTTATTCTTTCTTTTCTCCTGCACGGGGCGATAGAGATAATTTATATAAACTACTCTTTAGGAGAGGGAGTGGTTCCCGAACCCAGCGCAACCGGGCATTTGTGCTTTTTACCTTTTTATTTACAGGTAATCTTGCCGCTTGCGGGAATTGTCGGAGGATACTTCTTCGGCCGCTGGGGCTGGAGAGTTGTTTACGAGGAGAAGTAACAACTGTCAAGTTATAGGGAAAATACGCAGGGGGTAATATAGAGATTTGCATGCGAAAAATTAACTAAGTCGGACTTCCAAGTCCGACTTAGTTGGAAAGGACTTGCTGTGTTTGGTGAAGTGGGAGCCTATACGAGGAATTTGTTTGCGGAAACGGGTTAAATACGGATATTATTTTCTAAAAGTTGCAAGTTGAAATAAAAAAGAGAACTATGCGAAAATTTAGTGTACACCCCCGGGGGTGTACATAGGGAATACCGGGGGTGTACATAGGGAATACACTTTTTTAAATAATCAATCTTAAAAATATTAATATGTCAAAATTTGATTTTAAGGAAGGATGTGACCCTTTTGAGAGAAGAAAAAAAGAAAAAGATCAAGAAGAATTGATATCGGAAAGTGAAGAGCCTGATGAGAAAAAAGAAGATGAAAAAAATAACGGGAAAGGGAAAAATGAAGAACAAGACAGGATAAAAGAACTAGGAGATAGGCATAGGGAACTGCAGAAAGGATTGGAAAATACCCAATCTGAAGAAGAAAGAGAAAAAATGATTGACGAAATAAAAGACATAGAAGAAGAAATATCTCTACGTTTTTCAGCTAAAGATCAAGAGATATCTAGAGAGGAGAAGTTTAAGTCTCTGCAGTCGGCGGAAGAATTTAATCCGGATCAAATCAAGAACATTATTCAAGATGTAATTGATGAGGAATATTTACTTTTTGATGTTGAAAGAATGGCTGATTATGATGCTGATTTTTCCGGCAAAGAACCCTATTTCATAAATATTTGGAGTAAACAAAAAGGCTATAATTTTGGTTATATTGTGTTCCATGACTTTTTACGTCGTGTGGGAGAGCAAAATACTTTTCTCTCAACCGACTTTACCCAAGGAGGGTCAAAGCTTTTCCAGAAAGCCGTTGAAGATAATTTAATAGAGAAAGTTTCTGACTCTTTTGGCCTGCAAAGACTAACGAGGTGGAGAGTTATTAACGATCCTGTTAAAAATTTAGAAAAAATAAAAAAAGAAGTAGACGAATTTTAAAAATAGAGGAGAATTAACCCTAAAACATGCAACAAGATTTTGTGAAGAGTTTTATGAAAAGAAGCTATTGCAACCAAAGGCTTAATTAATTAAGATGGAAGTAGGGGAATTATTATAATTTTAGTATTATAAAAATATGCAAAAAGGAACAGGAAAAAGTAAAAAAGACAATCCATTTGAGGCGGGGGCTGAGGCCGCTAGGGAGGCTTTGAAAAAGGCCGGGACGGATGATTGTGATATTGTTTTTGTTCATTCTACCGACGGCTATGAAAATTATGAGGAGCTACTTAAGGGGGTGAAAAGCGAGGTAGGTGATGCTTCTCTTGTGGGAACATTGGCGGGAGGAGTTATTGTAGGTGAAGGAGCAGATGAGGACTTGAAGTGTGTAGCGGCGATGGCAGTAAAGAGCGAAGAAGTGAAGTTTACACCCGTGATAGTTGATGGCCTTGGAAACGATCCTCAGGGAGTAGGAGAAAAGCTTGCAGAAGAAGTTTCTCAAAAATGGCCGGAGGATAAGGAGGCAAAGTTACTTTTATTATATCCCGGAGGTTTAACGGTTAACCCGGACTCCCTCTTTCGAGGAATTGAGAACAACTTACCTAAAAAGCTGCCTTTTGTGGGAGGTACCAGCGGTGGAACGGGAGAACTGAGAAAAACATTGCAGTTTTTTGACGGGGAGGTTTTTAATGATGCAGTGATTGGAGTAGCGGTTTCCGGAGATTTTAATTTTGAAGCAGGGGTAAGTCATGGTGCTGTTCCTTCTAAGCATTTAAAGCATACTATTACTAAGGCAAGTGGAAACATTATTCATGAGGTTGACGACAAACCCGCTATTGAAATTTATAGAGACTTTTTGGGAGATGAGCTTAGTAGCATGAACTTACTTGCTCAGTCTACTGTGTGCCTTGGTACAAAAGTTCCTGAAGATATTAAGGATCAGTATGAGGAAGTTATCTTACGGATCCCCTTGCAGGTTCTCGAAGATGGCTCTTTGGTAATGGCGGCCGAGTGGCCTGAAGGTACGGACATATTTGTTTGTAAGAGAGATCCAAAGAACCTTATCGAAAAATCCAGGGAGACGTCGGAGACTATTAAAGAGAATATAAAAGAGAAAGGCAAGGAAGATCCTCAACTAATATTTCACTTTAATTGTCTCGGAAGAGCCGGAGGAAATCAAGCTATGGGAGAGGAGTTCACAAAAGAGGAAATTAGAAATGCAAGAGAACCATTCGGTGAAGATGTTGCTTGGCTCGGGTGGTATACCTACGGAGAGATAGCCCCCATTGGAGAAAAGAATGAGTTTCACAATTGGACAGGGGTTGTCTTGGCTATATATTAACGTGATACATCTTTTTTATTTGTGTAGACTTGTAGATTCTTCTATGGCAACGGAAGTGACTTCCTTTAAGGCTTTATAGCAAGCCTTTGGAAAACTTTTTCCGAGAATGTTTCTCGGATTTTTGTTTTTGTAGTATGATGGTGTGAGGAAATTGAACTGGATAACTTTTTTGAGAACATGAAAAAAATAATTTTAATACTCCTTCTTATTGTGGTGCTGGGGGCGGGGTATTTTGCCTTAACAGAAGAAAGGGGAGTGGAGTTACCCAAAAAGGAAGAAGAAACAGAGACTCCTGAGGAAGTAAGTGACAAAGAGGAGGTAGAAGTTCCACAGGAAGAAAAGGACAAGGAAAAAACAGCTCCTCCCAAGGAAACAGAAAAGGAGGAAGATGTTGCAGGGAAGGTAGCGATTATAATCGATGACCTGGGATACAATCCGAGTTTAGATAAGGAGCTTGCGGAAATTGATAATACTCTTACTTTAGCAATCCTTCCTTTTCTTAATCACACTGCTCAGGTGGTTGATACGTTTAAAAATAGAGATAATTTTGAGCTAATTCTTCATATACCCTTAGAACCGATCTCAAAAGACGCCCACGAAGAGAGAATGGCGATGACGGATATGAGCAGGGCGGAAATAATACATTTTCTAGACGAAGCTTTAAATGAAATGGGGGAGGTAGTAGATGGAGTGAATAATCATAAGGGTTCAAAGTTCACTTCCGATAAAGAAAGTATGAAATGGCTCCTTGAAGGAGTTAAAGAGAGGGGCTTGTTTTTCGTTGACAGCTATACTTCGGGTGAATCGGTTGTGTTTTCTTTAGCAAGAGAGATGGGTGTTCCTACAGCAAAAAGAGACATCTTTCTTGATGTTGTTGATGATCCCCAAGAAATAAGAGAGAAGCTATACGAAGTGGAGGCAAAGGCTCGTCGAGAAGGAGCCGCTATTGCTATTGGTCATCATAAAGAAAATACAATCCGGGTACTAAAAGAGGAGTTGCCGGCGATGGAGGAAAGAGGAATAAAGTTTGTTCCTGTTTCAAAGCTTCTTAAATAGGCAGACGTTTAATAAATAAAAAAATTAATTTACATCAAAATATGAAAAAGAAGAAGATTGTAATAACTATTTTCATTGTGCTGGTAATTGCTGTTTTTGGAACAGTCTACTGGCAAAGCGTGATGCAAGATGACCGTAGCAGAGTGGATATGCCCGTAAGTGAAAGACAAAATGATGAAGTTGAGCCCGTATTGGAAGTGGTTGCAGAAGAGTTGGGACAAATTTGGGGAATAGACTTTATACCCGGAACACCTCAACTCGTAGCTACGGAAAATGCAGGAGGTTTGTTTGTTGTTGATACGGAGTCGCTAGAAGTTTTTGAAATAGAAGGAGTTCCGGAGGTGGATAGTAGGGGGCAAGGGGGACTGCTCGATGTTGCCGTTTCTCCTGATTATGATGATGACAAAAAAATATACTTTACGTACTCGGCAAGCGGTGACGGTGGAACTGCTACGCACTTAGGACGGGCGGAACTTGATATTGAGGAGCTCACCCTAAGAGATGAAGAGGTGCTCTATATTACTGAGCCCTTTCAAAGAGGAACAAGTCATTACGGTTCAAGAGTCGTTGTGGATGGAGACTATCTTTTTGTAACGATTGGCGATAGGGGAGACAAGGATTTTGATGATCACGTGTCGCAGGACACGAGTAATGTTCTCGGAACCACTTTGCGCCTAACACGTGATGGGAGTATTCCCGACGATAATCCATTTGTAGACGATGAAAATGTGCTTGACGAGATATATTCGTACGGGCACAGAAATGCTCAAGGAATGACCCTGCACCCCGAAACGGGAGAGTTGTGGCAGAGTGAACATGGCGAGAGAGATGGTGATGAGATTAATATCATAGAGGCCGGTGGTAATTACGGTTGGCCGGAAACTCATACAGGGTGTGACTATATAACCGGGAGAGATATTGGCGATTTACCTTGGGATAGAGAAGATATTGTAGACCCGATTTATTACTGGGAGTGTAATACCGGCGGTTTCCCGCCGGCGGGAATGGCATTTTATGACGCAGAAGGTTTTTATGAGTGGAAAGGAGATCTTTTTGTGGGTGGTCTTGCAAGTCAGTACTTAGCTCACTTTAAGCTAACGAGCGGCGAGCTTGAAGAGCAGGATCCGTTATTAAAAGAAGAAGGTTGGCGGGTGCGTGATGTAGTGGTTGGTGAGCATGACGGAGCTATTTATGCTGCTGTTGAGGGGCAAGAAATTTCATTGATACGTATAGTGCCTCGGATAATTGAAAACTAACCTAGGGGAAGCGCGAGTAATTTTAAAAACAAATTTTCCGGGAAACTTTCTCGGATTTTTGTTTTGTTGTAAAATGGAAAGAGTTATAAAAATAAAAAGAAAAATATGACGAAACAAAAACAGGTATATAAATGCAATGTTTGTGGTAATGTGGTTGAAGTTTTGCACACCGGGGTAGGAGAACTTGTTTGTTGTAATGAGCCCATGGAGCTGATGACCGCAAAAGATAGGGAAGAGGGGACGGAGAAACATCTTCCGGTCAAGGAAGAGCTTCCCGCGGAAAGTTGCGCGGTAAGAGACGGATTTAAAATAAAGATTGGAGAGGATGAGCACCCGATGGAAGAAGGGCATTACATAGAGTGGATAGAAATAAATACCGTTGAAGGGAGGTCCGGCAAAAAGTTTCTTCAGCCCGGAGATAAGCCGGAGGTAGACTTTCACACAAGAAAAGAGGTTGCTTCCGCCAGAGCCTACTGTAATGTTCATGGTTTGTGGGAGATGAAGTGGAATTAAGTTTCTTAAATATGAAAAAGATAATCTTAATATTGCTTTTTATTGTAGTGCTGGGAGTGGGATCTTTTGTTCTAATGGGAGAGGAAGGAATGAAAGTACCCGAGGAAGAAGAGAAGGAGAAGGAGCTAAGAGAGATAGTGGAAGGATTTATAGGAACTCCCTATGAAAGAGGACCACTGGGAGAAGGTGATGACGAAAAGCTCTACAGGGAAGATGTGTTTGACTGTACAACGCTGGTTCTTGTTTCCGTCTCCAAACTGCATTCCAACGATCTTTCTCCGGAAGAGATGATAAAGAAAGTAAACTACTTTCCTCCGGGAGAGGTTTCCTATGAGACGAGGCTCCATTTTTCAACCTACAGAAACAAAGTATCCGAGTTTTTTGAGGATATTACTAGCGGGGTAGCACCGGAGCTACGCACAGAAAGAGAAGTTCTTTTAAACAAGAAAAGAGACGAGGAGGGAAGGCTCATTGACATTGATTGGGAAGAGGAGATAGTTATTCCCTATATTAAAAAGGAAGATGTTACGGAAGTTATTCCCGATTTGCCCGAAGAAGTGGGAGTGGCTTTTCTCATGGATGGAGATGAGGAGATGGGACTTGATGTGAGGCACGAGGGGTTTCTTTTTAAGGGGGAAGAGCTTGTCCACGCTTCTCTTGAAGAGGGAGAGGTGGTCCGAGTTGATTTTTTCGAGTTCTTGGAGGAAAGTGATTATGACGGAGTCAACTTTTTTAAAGTAAATTATTAAGTAATTTTAAATTAATATTTATGAGCTGGGTAGATAAAAGAATTGAAGCTTATAAAAAAGGGGAGAAACCTACCTTTCTTGAAAAAATGGCTCTCGAGCACGGTAATCCGGTAAACTGCGTGTTGTCGCTTCTTGCTTTTGCGGCCGTAGGTTATGGGCTTTGGATGCACGACTTTTTATATATAATTGTTGGCATCTTACTTGGTCTTTTGGGGCATGTGTACTGCTGGCTAAAGAAATAAAAAGATGAAGATCAATATTGTGTTTCTAAAATCGGAGAGAGATTTTAGCAAAAGGCAAAAGCAAAGGATAAGAGATATTATTAGGGATAGTTGCAAGAGTGCCGTAAGGCTATTAGAGATTAAAGAGCCTGTGGTCAATTTTACAGTTTATCCCTTTGACAAGAATTACATAGGGGGCTCTGCTCAAGCCAAAGATTTTATTAACATCAGTATTCCCCGAAAGGATTTCAGCGAAGACTATTTAAAGAGCATCGTGTATCACGAAATGCACCACGTAAAGAGGGGGTATGTTGGTTATGCGGAAAATATCTCTCTTTTAGAGTCTCTTTTTGCAGAAGGCCTAGCAACTGTTTTTGCTCTGGAGCAAGTGCCGGAATATGTTCCCAAGTGGAGCAGATATTCAAAAAGGACGGTTGAGAAATGGCTCCCCGAGGTTAAAAAGGAGAAGTACAAGACTAAATATTCTCACGATGAATGGTTTTTTGGTGCCAAAAAGAAGCCGCTTCAACTGGGATATAAGTTGGGAGTATATTTTATACGACGAATCCAAAAAAATCATCCCGACCTAGAGCTGGAGACTCTTACCGACAAAAACGCCAAAGATCTGCTAAAAATGGTTGGCTTGTAGTTCCGATCTTAAAGCACACGGGAAATAAGATCTCATATTTTTCGTAGCCGTAAGTGGTAAAAGCAATTAGATAGAGGTTTTTTGTTGACAAACGGAGGGTATTCGGCGAAACTTAAGTACAAAGATTACAAGTAAACAGTTAAATTATTTTAGTTATGAAAACAGTATATATTATTTTATTCATTATTATTATCGTACTGGCCGGAGGTTGGTATTTTATGACAATGGAAGAGGAGGTGGATACAGAAAATGAGTTTGCAGAAATGGATTTACGGGTAGAATTTATTCCCGAGGAGGGGATAGAATCCCAAGAAATAAGAGTAGTAAACGAGGAAGACGAGATCATGTTTCAGCTTACAATTGATGAGTTAAATCAGTGGACTCAGGAGAACTGGGACATTTTTGAGGAGGAGCCGGAGGTTGGTGGGAGAGAGGTTGACCCGGGAGGTTTTGGCTTCTTTGACAGAGTCGCATCCATTTCCCCGAATAACAGAAAGATGATTTTTTCCGTTTCCGATTACGCGGTTGCCACTACCGTTTCTTTTGTTATTGTCGCCGATATTGAATCGGGGGAAATGGGTATGATTGATAAGCCGGCTCCCGGAGGCATTGAGAGTTTCTCTTGGGCAGAAGACAGTGAGATGGTCGCCTACAGCTTGGGAACAGCCAGAGCGGCGGGAGACTTTCTCTCAGTAGACAATATAGTTGATTTCGAAAGAGAGTTTATACTAAGCGAAGAGGAACTCTTGGAAGTTTTAGACCCTGAAGAGGAGATGGTAGAAGTCGGACAGTTTATGCCCGTATTCCAAGATTTAGAATGGTCAGAAGGAAGACTCTACTTTACTACTGAGCACCCTGAAGAAGACCGCACAGACTGGTCTGTCGACAAAGAGGGTGTGGACCTGAGACTGGAAGAGTAAACTATCTGAGGAGGAGAGAGATAAGAAAATGAGAAAAGTAACAGTTAACGACAAAATGCAGTCAGGTTATTCCTATAACCTCTCTGAGTCGGAAGGTGGAAATTTTCATCCCGACTTTCAACCAGAGCTTACCCCCAAAGAAATGCTGGAGCTAGGGGTGTTCGGAGGAGTTTATATGCGTGACTGCAAAGAAGAGTTTCCGGAAGATTGGTTTGAAGAGGCAAAACTTGCTCCCGAAGATACTAAAGAGCATTTGGCCGAAATAAATTATTTTAAGATAAACGCCAGCCAACCACTTTCCGTATGGAGAGAGAACGGCTGGATACACGAAGACGACCCGAGGGGATGGTTTCAGTGGTACTGTAGGTATTATATGGGGAGGCGTCACGAGGACGATAAAAGACAGATAAAGAGATGGAAACAGATCAAAAGACATATCGGGCAAATAAAGAAGCATTGTAAAAAAGGAGATGGTGATTGCAGAAGAAAGCAGAGGCAAGCCGTTTTACACTGGGCGTATGACAGCCGTAAGCTTTGATTACCGGTGTTTTAACAAGTTAAATTGGAAAAAATAGTATAAAGTTGTATACTTACAATACCTTATAAATTAAGAAAAAAACTATGAAAAAGACAATTGAAAATCTTTCCAAGGCGTTTATCGGTGAAAGTCAAGCGAGGAATCGCTATACTTTTTATGCCAGTCAGGCGAAAAAAGAGGGTTATGAAAAAATAGCGGAAATCTTTTCTGTTACTGCAGAGCAAGAAAAGCAACATGCCAAGTGGCTTCTTAGAATGATAAATGAAATAAAAAAGGAGGAGCTTAAACAAGCTACTGTGGAAGCGGATGCGCCGTTTTCTTTTGGCAAGACAAAAGAAAATTTGCAGGCAGCAATTAACGGAGAAAATTACGAATATACAGACATGTATCCCCAGTTTGCTAAAGTAGCGGAAGAGGAGGGTTTTTCGCAAGTTGCAAAACGTCTCAGGGCGATTGCCAAAGCGGAAGAGCATCACGAGGAGAGGTACAAGAAGTTATTGGAAGCACTGGAAAATGGAACTCTTTTCCAAAAAGAAGAAGATGTCTGGTGGGTGTGCCAAGAGTGCGGATATCAGGTATACGGGAAGACTCCTCCGGAGATTTGTCCTTCCTGTGATCATCCCAAAGGATATTACGAGCTTAAATGCGAGGAATACTGAAAATGAGGGCCTGTGACAAAAAGAAGGGATTTAAAGAAAAAGTGTTAGGTGTTGTCTCTAAAATACCGAAAGGAAGAACAAAGAGCTACAAAAAGGTAGCTCTTTTGGCAGGAAACCCCGGTGCATATAGAGCAGTGGGAAATATCTTAAAAAGAAATAGAGATAAAAAGATTCCTTGCCACAGGGTTATCCGCTCCGATGGAACGGTTGGAGGGTATAACAGAGGAGAGAAAAAGAAGAAAGAAATTCTTAAAAAGGAGGGAGCTTTTTAAAGTATAGAATCCGCGGAAAATAAAATGAAAAGAATTGTATTCTCACCCCACATAGACGATGCTTTTTTATCCCTCGGGGGCTCGATATTAAACTGGAGAAAGAGTGGAGAGAAAGTGCTTATTGTTAATATATTTAGCATAAGTAATTTTTCAAAAGGAGAAGCGGGGGATAAAGAGAAGGTTACAGAGATAAGAAAAGAAGAAGAGATGGAAGTTAAGAAAGAGACCGGAGTAGAGTCTCTTTTTTTGGACTTTCCGGAAGCACTCTTAAGGGGATATAAAATGAGAAAAGAGGATCCTTTTTATCCGGACTCTTTTGATGAAAGTATAGACGGGGAAACTGTCAAGTTGGTGGGAAAAGAAGTTTCCAAATACTTTGAGGATAGTGCAATGCACTACTTCCCACTTGCCATAGGTGAGCATGTTGACCATGTGCTGGTAAAAAAAATAGGGGAGAAGGTCCTCAAAGAAGGAAAACTAAAGTACCTGTCGTTTTACGAAGAGATTCCGTATGTCGGATGGTTTGGAGTGCCGGAAGAGCCAATTAAAGAACTCGATCTTAAACCCCGCACGCAGCCTGTAGATGTAGAAAAAAAAGTAGAGATAGCAAAAAAGTATAGCTCTCAAATAGAAGAAGAGTGGGTAAGGTGTCTAGTAAAGCATGCAAACTCTATTTCAAGGGAGGGGGGTTATGAAAGAGTTTGGATAAAAGAGGGGAAGTAAGAACTGTTTTGCTTTTTCTTCTTTTATCTTTATAATTCGTAGAAAAGGAGAGCTGTTCATTAACATCTAAAGAAAGGAGGTTGTTTGTTATGGGAAAAATACTAAAGGTAAAAGAAGTAGGGGAGAAAGATGTCTATAACCCTACCGCTCCTTTTGAAAAAGAAGGAGAAGAGTGCATAGCGGCGAGAGTCGAAGAAAGAGGGGTTTTATGGCAAGATCCCGGTTACTCTCCTGCCTCCATGTTTTTTGTGAAAAGAGGTGAGTGTTGGGTTCCTGACAAGAATGCGCCAGTGTTTGCGCTGGAGGACCCGTTCAAAACATTTATTTCCGGAGAACTTATTTTTGGAGGGGTGAAAGTATTTGGAGAGGCGGGAAAAAGAAGATTTCGAACAGTATTCTATCGTGGAAAGTCTTTAGAGGACTTAAGTTGGTTTGCCGAGGGACCGGAAATGATGAAAGATATCCGCATTGTAGAGTTGATTGATAAAAGAATAGGAGTTTTTACCAGACCCCAGGGTAAGCAGTATGGAAGAGGAAGGATAGGCTTTATAGTAATTAATTCTCTAGAAGAGTTAAACGAAAGAAATATAGAAAGAGCGGAAATTATAGGAAGTAAGCTTAGAAATAATGAGTGGGTAGGAGTAAATGATGCCAAGCTTCTAGAAAGCGGAAAGATAGCGGTTCTTGCACACAGGGCAAAAATTAGAATTAATAAAAGAAAATCTTATTGGGCGATATCTTTCGTACTTGACCCTCTTACGGGAGAAATAAGTAATTACCGTGTGATTGTTACGCGGGATGATTTTCCACCCACTCCGGCAAAGAAACCTTTTTTGCAGGATGTGGTTTTTCCCGGGGAGCTGGATTATGACCACCGGCTATATGCCGGACTCAGTGATACCTCTATTGGAGTGAAAAAAGTAAATAATCCCTATAACGAACAGTTTTACCTAAAAAAAGCCTCGTAATGCGGGGCTTTTTTCTTTATTAATTTGTGATATAATAAAAACCGAACCTTATAATACACAAAACCAAAAGGAGGAGTTTTTGTGAAAAGAAAAATTGTAAGTGCCTGTTTGCTTGGAGCGAGCTGTAGGTGGGATGGAAACGTAAAGCCGAATGAAAAAATAATTAATCTGGCAAGAAGAGAATTTCTTATTCCGGTTTGCCCTGAACAACTCGGTGGACTTTCTACCCCTCGTGATCCGGCGCTTCGTATTGGAGACAAGGTTATGACCAGACAAGGGGAAGATGTTACGGAAAGGTTTAGGAAGGGAGCGGAAGAGACGCTTCTTATTGCCAAAGTTTTTGGGATAAAGGAAGCGATACTAAAAGAAAGAAGTCCTTCTTGCGGTTCAAAAAACATTTATGAGAACTTCTGTTCTCGAAACACTGTTCCGGGAATGGGAGTTACCGCCGAACTTTTAAGAGAGAATAATATAAAAGTGATATCCGAGGAGGAGGTATAGGGGGTCTTATTTTTAAGACCTCTTTTTTTATTTCGTAGTACTTGTAAAATAAGCTAAAGATGAGGAGAAAAATCTTTGCAATAAAAATAGATACTTTGATGGGAGTGGTGGTCATTCTTTTTTTTGTGGTTGGTGTTTTGTGGGCCATTTCTCATTTTCAAAAAGCAAACATTATAGAGAAGGCTATTATTGTTGATATTGGAGACCGAGAAAGGAGAGAAAAAGAGAAAGAGGGAGAAGAAGAACCTTTAACAAAAGTTTATTCGCAAGCGGGCGCTGCTCCTAAAAACATTTCCGGACAAATGACGGAGTGTCTTTATACGATAGAGGGAATACCCTCTCCCAAAGGAATTTCATTTTCTCCTTCCGGAGAGGAAATATGGATAACCTCTCTCATGAATAAAGAAAGAGGTGTAGTTATTTTTGATGTACAAACCGGAAAACACAAGAAAGATGTTGTTTTGCCGGATGGGGGAGGAGTGGAAGTTATTTTTAACAAAGAAGGATCTTTTGCATATGTTAGCCAGATGGAAACAGGGAGAGTTTTTGAAATTGATGCTCTAGAAAAAGATATTGTGCGAACCTTTAATACCCAAAGTGCGTGGACCAAAGTTATGGCTCTTTCTCCGAAAGAAGATTACTTGTATGCTTCCAACTGGTCAGGCAATGATGTTTCCGTAATTAATTTAGAGACGGGAAAAACGGACGATATTATTCCTACGGTAGAAACTCCTAGAGGGTTATATGTCTCCGGCAAAGGGGATTATCTTTATGTTGCTGGCTTTAGACACGGTGAACTACAAAAGATTAATCTAAATACCGGGGAGTCCAAGACGCTTTTTAGAAGCGGAGGGGCTATGAGACATATAGTGGGAAACGACAAAGAAGGAGTGATATACTTATCCGACATGGCGGGAGCGGTAACCTACAAGATGGACGTGGAAACAGAAGAGATAGAAGAGTTTGCTAAGACGGAAAACAATCCTAACACGATTAAACTTACTCCCGATAGAAGAGTGTTAGTTGTTTCAAGCAGAGGCGTTAACCATCCATCCGGAAACTACCATATTCCCGGTCCGGAATGGGGAACAGTGCTTCTTTTTGATGCTCAGAGTGGAAAACTTGTGGATGTGCTTTTAGGAGGGAATCAACCTACGGGCCTTGATATTGAAGAAAACGGACAGTATCTTGCTTATTCCAATTTTTTAGACGGAGAGATAGTTGTTTGCCAACTTCCCGAAACCGAAAAGCTACTGGGAAGAGACAGAGAGGAGGTTCCGCAATACAAAGACAAGATAAGAAAATAACTCCTTGCTTTAAAATTTTCCTTTCTGTTGTATAATAACCCAAGGAAATACAAAAAACGAAAAGAGGTGCTTAGTATTGGTTTCTCAATTTTATGCGGTAACCGTTGACTCTCTTTATCTTTTGAAAAGCAAGAAGGATAGCAAAGGAAGTCCGGTGTTCATTGATATTCTATCGGAAAAAAGGTTCGATAAGGGAGAGTTCATTGGCATAGCAAGAGAAGGAATAACTCTTTATCACTGCCAAAACGGAGTACGGAGAATAGATCCGTATGCCGTTAAAAGGGAGGATGTCGAAAAAAGAACACTACCGGTGATAGCCTTGTTTTTTGAAAAGGAAAAAGCTTACGAATGCTTTTACCTTTTTAAGAATAGTGGCTGTAGGAAAAAGAGTCAGTGGTCAGAGGAAACAGAAAATGTTTTAAGAGAGATAGGAACCGAGCATGAAGTATTTGTTATTTCGTACCTCAACCCCGTGTTTCCATAGAGCGCTCTTACGAGCGCTTTTTTAATTGATTATGTGGGTTTTCGTGGTATAATGCCAAGCATAAAGGAGGTGATGAAGATGCGTGAGAACTTTGTAAAAATCACAAGATTCATGATTCCTCGCGTGGCAAATTGCTGTGGAGGAAGCTGAGGAAGCTCTTTGGAAAAAGCGGGGCGCAATAATGCGCTCCGCCATTCAATTTGGAGAAAAGATTGGTATTGTCTCTAGAAAAAAGGAGGTAGTAATGGTTGCCAAAAGTAATGTCCTATCATATGCCCAAGGAGAAGGGATATTTTTTTCTTGAACTTCCACGGGGAGCGCAACCCCGCTGTATTCGCGAAGAAAAAGGAGAAATAAAGATCTGTCTACTTGTAAATGAGAATGCGACTTTGGCTAAGAAAAAGTTTTTGCAAGTAGAAGAAGGAGAACCTATTGAAAAAGTTCCGCCAAATAAGTTAATACACCTAGGAGCTTACGTGGAAAAAAGTAGCGGACGTGCCAATCATGTCTTTGAGGTGAAATAAGTTTCGCATCAAAAAGGAGCGACAGATGTCGTTCCTTTTTTTATAATAACAGTAAGCTTGACAAAAAATAGTTATGGGTATATATTTAAAACAGAAAAGGTCGTATACCCACCAATATTAAAGACTATGCCCAGATTTGACGGAACAGGCCCTCTCGGTTACGGACCTGCAACAGGAAGAGGAGTAGGACCTTGCTTTTTCGGGGGAGGAAGAGGTTGGTACGGAAGAAGGTTCATTTCGAAAGGGGAGGAAGCAGAGATGCTAAAGGAAGAGATGAAAGATCTTGAAAATGAGCTTCAAGCTGTTAAAGAAAGACTTTCCGAACTGGAGGGCCAAAAATAAAAAGAAGGCCTTGGGACCGTCCTCGTTTTAAAGCGGGGACGGGGAGGCCTCCTTCTTTTTATATACTAGTTAAATTTCCTGTTATTTTCAATAATTTTATGCCAAGACCAAGATCAAGGAAAAGAATATGTTTTTCTCCAAATGTTTGTTATTTTAAGCCAAGGGGAGTTCCTTTAAAAAAACTCGAAGTAGTAAAGCTTGAACTGGAAGAAGTGCAGGCGTTGAAATTAAAAAACATAGAAGACTTCGATCAAAAGGAGTGTGCTCGGAAAATGAACACCTCGCAGAGCACCTTTCAAAGAATACTCTCCTCAGCTTATGAAAAGCTTTCCCGAGCGGTTGTGGAAGGAAAGGCGATACAGGTTGAGAAGTAATTTTGCAAAGATATTTGCCAATTTTTTGTTTTGTGATATATTGCGTCCAGTATGAGGGCGGAAAATAAAATTTTAGAGTTTAAAACAAAAGAGATCTTTGACTTTATCGACTTTACAAGCGAGATAAAGGAGTTTGTTGATGGGGCGGGTATAGAAAGCGGGCTTCTCAATATCCAGATTATGAATACTTCCGCCGGACTTATACTAAACGAAAACGAACCACTTCTCCTTGAGGATATTAAAGAGAATCTCGAGAGGCGCGCACCCAGTGACAAAGAGTATAGGCACGATGACCTTACAAAAAGGACGGTTAATGTTTGTGAGGACGAATGCAGGAACGGACACTCGCACTGCAATGCAATTTATCTTCCTTCTACCATCACTCTTAATATTACCGGCGGAGAGCTTCAACTGGGTACCTGGCAAAGTGCTATGCTAGTGGAGCTTGATAGTGCGCGAGAGAGGAAAGTACAGCTCCAGATAATAGGGGAGTAGATAGAAAAAAAGAAGAAGCGATGCAAAAACCTCTGGAAAAGCAGAGGGTTTATTTTTTTATTTCTTCCTTTATAATAAAAAAAGTAAACAAAGAATAATTATGGAAGAGAAGCCAAAAAATATCGAAAAACAAGAGATAAGTAAAGAGATACTTAGCGATTGGTATAAAGAGAAGGGAATATCTCCGGAAGACGTAGAAAAAAGGGAAAAAGAAGATATGGAAGCTCAAGAAAAAGATCCCGTTTTCTCTTCTCCTTCTCCTTCTCCTTCTCCCTCTCACAGCGAAGAAGAGGAGGAAGAGATAAAGAAACGAGAGGAAGAGAAAAAGCTCGTGGTAAAAAACAAGGTTCGTTACCTACTGAAAATTGGTGAGGAGAAAGGACTTGAGCACTCCATAAAAGAAGCAAAAAAAGAGAATGACCCCTTCCTTTTGGATATTTATCATGACGTACTAGCAAAGGACGGAGCCTACAAAAGACTGTTAAAGAAGTAAAATGACAATTCCTCTCAATCTCATAATTGCAATCTCCGTTACGCTTTTTTTGGCGGTCTTTTTGGCTTTGATCCTCAAAAAAAGAAAAAAAGGACACCTGATGCGAAGTCTTGATATGTCTCTTTTTCTTGTGAAGCTTCCTCGGTACGAAAAAGAGGAAAGCGAAAAGATGAACAGAAAACAGGAAGAAAAAGAGCTTATCTCGGTTATGGAGCAGTTTTACTCCAATTTTCTTTATTTGGACAAAGGAGAAGGGTTTTTTAAAAGATTTTTCGGAGGAGTCCCACGGGTTATTTTTGAGATTGCTTCGGAAACGGGCTACGGAGATATCTCCTTTTATGTGGCGGTTCCTTCTCATTACGAGAATTCTATCAATAAATATATACAGGGAGTATATCCGGGGGCAGTAGTAGAGAAAGTGCCGGATGACTACACTATTTTTGAACCGGAAGGGGAGATAGCCACTTCTTATTTAAAGCAAAAGAAAAATTTATTTCTACCGATTAACACATACGAAGACCTTGGACGGGACCCCTTGGAAGCGGTAGTAAATTCGGTAGGAAAGATAAGCCCCAATGAAGGATCGGGTGTCCAGATAGTGGTAAGACCGACCACTTTTAATTTGAGTAAAAAAGGAGAAAAGCTCTTGAGAAAAATTCTTAATGACGGGATGAAGCTGGACGAAGCTACCAGGTATGTTTGTGCCGGAGGGCTGGGCAAGGTTTTTAGAGAATTAAAGGAGATGTTTAAGAGTAAAGATAAAGAAAAAGAAGAGCAAAGCAGAAAAGATCCCAAAGTAGATGAAGCAACTGTTCAGATGATAAGGAAAAAGATAGAAAAGCCGGGTTTTGAAGTTAACGTTCGCCTTTTGGGTGTGGCGAAAGAAAAAAAGAGAGCCCAAGAAATACTAAGAAATATGGAAGGAAGTTTTTCGCAGTTCATGTCCGGTCTTAACGGATTTGAATTTAGAAAGGCGGAAAAAGGAAAAAAGCTCAAGCGGATGGTATACGACTTTAGCTTTAGAGAGTTTAGGAAGGACCAAAAAATGATTCTAAACAGTACAGAGCTTACAAGTATTTTCCACTTCCCGCTTTCTCATATAGAGAGTCCTTATATAAAATGGGTGAAGACGAAAGAAGCGGCTCCTCCTTCGCAACTCCCGGAAAAAGGACTGGTTTCTTTAGGGGAGGCGGTGTACAGGGGAGAAAGAAAAGAGGTTAATGTTGCTACTCGTGAGGACAGAAGAAGACATTTTTATATCATAGGGCAAACAGGAGTAGGTAAGACCACGGTAATGAGAGAGATGATAAGGCAGGATATGGAAAAAGGGGAGGGTGTAGGAGTAGTGGATCCTCACGGAGACCTCGTGGAAGACACTCTAAAGAACGTTCCTCCGGACAGGATTGATGATGTGGTGCTTTTTGAGCCCTTTGACAGAGAAAGACCTTGCGGGCTTAATATGCTTGAATGGGATACTCCCGAACAGCGTGATTTTGCCGTTTCGGAAATGGTGACTATTTTCTCGCACCTCTTTCCTTCCGAGATAATCGGTCCCATGTTCGAGTATTACATGAGAAACGCTATGCTGGCTATCATGGCCGACAAGGACAACCCCGGTACTATAGCGGAAATACCGCGCATTTTTACTGACGAGAAGTTTATGGAAGAAAAGCTCAGTAAAGTTACCGATCACATGGTGAGGAATTTCTGGCTAAGAGAGTGGAAGCAGACGACGGGGCAAACGAGGTCGGATATGCTCGGATACGTAGTCTCCAAGATAGGAAGGTTTGTAACCGATGAGATGATGAGAAACATTGTTGGTCAACAAAAATCGGGCTTCGATTTAAGTAAGATAATGGATGAGAGAAAGATATTTTTGGCGAACCTCTCCAAGGGACTTACGGGAGAAGTAAACAGTTCGCTGCTCGGACTCATTCTTGTCTCTAAGATGCAAATAGCCGCCTTAAGGCGCGCACGGGTTCCCGAGGAAAAGAGAAACGATTTTTACCTGTATGTGGATGAGTTTCAAAACTTTACCACCGAAAGTGTGGCCACCATTCTTTCAGAAGCACGTAAGTATAAGCTAAACCTTATAATAGCCCACCAGTATATGCCCCAGCTTAGGGAAGAGATAAGGGACGCCGTAATAGGTAACGTGGGAACCATGGCTTCTTACAGAATCGGTACCTCCGATGCCGAGTTTTTTGAAAAGCACTTTCAGCCGGAATTTTCCAAGTTCGATCTTACCAATCTGGATAACTTTCAGTATATAACCCGGATGATGATAGACGGGCAAGTGACTTCTCCTTTCAAAGTGAATGCTCCCAAGCCTGCCAAAGGAGACGAAGAGGTGGCGAAAAGCGCCAGAGAGGCCTCGAAGCTCAAATACGGCAAACCCAAAGAAATAGTGGAAGCCGATATCTTGCAAAGAGCAAAACTGTAAAACACTCAGTTTTTTATTTATGAGAAATAACGAAAAAGAGCCCAAAGATAAAGAAAAAGAAGAAGGTGAAGAATCTTCGGAGGAAGAAGTTTTTCCCGATGAAGACAAAGAGAGGATAAATAAAATTCCTTCGGACAGGGAAGTTGAAGAAAAACGCTCTCAAGGAGAAGAAGAGGAAGCAAGCGAGCTAGAGGAGAAGAGGGAGGAGGTGCTTTCGGATGCTATCGAGGCGATTGATAATTCGTCTTCCGGAGAAACATTAAAGAATCTGGTAAAACTCGGTGACAAGGAAGTTTTTAATAGGGATGATGCAAGACTTGACGAAGACAAAGAAAAAAAAGAAAAGAAAAGGGCGAGACTGGAAAAAGAGATAGAAAGTTTATCACAAGGAGACGGCATAGAAAGAGAAGGCTTCAATAGGGAGAAGTTGGAGAAAAAGCAAGCAGAGAAGAAAGAAGTGGAAGAAGCGATAAGTTCGATAGAAAGAATAAAGAATAAAAAGGAAAAACTAAGAGAGGAAGCGAAAGAAAGAAAGGAGCAGTTCTTAAGCCATATGCAAAATGAAGGATTAAATAAAGAAGCGGCCGAGATGATTTACGAGAAAATATATATTCGCAAGGTAAGCGAGGCGGAAAACGAAAGAGCGAGGAGTGATAATACTCTTGTTAGTGAAAACAAGGCAACCGATAAGCTCGGCAGAAAGGAGGATCCCGATCTTCATGTTTCTCCGGAAGAAATAAGAAAAGAGATGGAACTGGATTTAAAGAGAAGAGATCTTCGAGAGAACCCGCAGAAAGGAAGAAAAGTTAGGATAAAAAAGGAGTCGGGAGAACTGGAAGAGGGCTGGGAGATTATCGAAGAAAGCGCCAGAGAGGAAAACAAAGGGAAAGAGGTTAAAGTGGGGAAGCCCGATTATACTAAACCGGAGGGATCCGGTAAATACAAGGAGGAAAAATGGGTGGATTTGGAAGATCTTGCAGAGTGGACGTTCCCTGAAGACGAAAGCAAGGTGGAAATAGTTCCGGACAACAAGGAAGAGGAGGTGAAAAAAATGGAAGAGCAGAGCAAGAAGAGACGACAAGAACAAAAAGAGATGATGGAAGAGGGGGCAGAGTATGAGTATGACAAGAATATAAAAAGAGATGTATTTAAAATAACATCACGGCAGCACAAAAGAGCGGAAAAAGAAATGAAGAGGGATTTTGCGAGTAGAACTTTTTCCGGAAAACTGGTAGGGATAGCGGGAAGATTTGCGAGAGGAGTTTGGGGATTCATAAAAACAATTCCTCACATCTTCACACTTGTTCTTTCCTCCGGTTTTGAAAAAATTGCGAAAGCAACAAAACAAGAAAAAGATGAAAAAAAGGATAAAAAATAAAAACAATGAAAAAGGCAGTCATCTTTGATCTTGAAGGTGTGCTTGTAAATCTTAGAGAGGGGGGTCTGGAAATAATAGAGGAGAATTTTGAGTTTGCAAAAAACCTAAGAGAAAACTACAAGCTAGGGATTTTGTCAAACCTGTCGGCTGAGTATGTCGATGATCTCCGTAGAGAGGGATTTTATGATGTTTTTTCCGAAATTCATCTCTCCGGGGAAACGGGACTTTCAAAGCCCGGTAGAGAAGCTTATCTCTTGATACTGGAGAGGATGAGTGTATCCGCTCAGGAAGCAATATTTATCGACGACTCTCCGGAAAATGTGAGAGCGGCAAGGGAAGTTGGCATGGAAACGATTCTTTTTACGGAATATGGGGAGCTTGTAAGAGAGTTTGAAGAAAAGGAAAACCCTCTCGTTTAGAGAGGGCTTGCAAAAGATCAGGATGTCACCAACGTGTCTCTTGTTATCTCAGCCATTGTTCTATAGTTCCTACTCATTAAGTAGCCGATGCCAACTCCATCTTGGTCTTTATTTCGCTTGTAGTATTTATTGTAGAAAGTAATATAAAGACCTTTTCCCATTTTTACGTAGTCTTCATATCGCATCATTCGGTGGTCCGCTCTCTTTCTAAAGAGGGTGCATATCAAGAAGGCTAAGTCAGCAGCTTTTTGCCAGTTCCAGTAATCTCTCTCGTCCTCTACTTTGGCAAGGTAATCGATAACATAGAGAGACTCCGGGGGTTCTTTTGCTGTTCTGGCTATCATCTTGGCGATATAGTCTCCACACAGGAAGTATTCGGAGTTAACGTGTGCCTTTCTGAGGATGGTGTCGGAAATGTCTCTGGAAATCATTCTTTCCATTTTTTCGAAGGTTGCCTTTACGACAAACTCCTTGTCGTCACTCATCCCCTTTTCTTCTTGCATTTTTTTCGCTCTTTTCATTAACTCCGATAGATTTTCCTCTAAGCTTTCTCCTTGGAGACCGCGGAAGTTTATAATCTCACCCAAGGTACTACCTCCTTTCTTTTGTAATGATCTGTCATATTGTAAGACATATTTTTTTTCATGTCAAAGAAGACTTGCTCAAAAGAAAGAGGAGGATTATAATAAGCGAAGGTCTTTGGTAAATAAAGAGGGGTGTTATACTGAAAGGAGGGTTGGTCATGAGAAAAAGGGAGTGTATTCTTGCAGTGTTTTTTCTTTTTTTCTGGACATTTCTCGTGCTTTATCCGCAGCCGACCGATTTGGTAAAAAGCGTTTACCGTCTTTTTAATCATCCGGTTGAGCCCGATATTGAGGAGGTTTGTGATTTTGCGAAGGAGGTTCTTGGGAAAAATCCTTCGGAAATAGAGACAGAGGTACTCGCAAAAATCCCTTACAGACACGACTGGGAAACTTACGGAGTTCCGTGGTATTTTCCCACTACGCGAGAAGTCTTTGCTACCGGAGAAGGGGATTGCAAATCGAGATTCATTGTGACGGCGTCTGTTTTCGAAAGGATGGATATACCTTACCAGCTCTATCTCTCCACCTCCCACGTATGGATAAATTACAAGGGAAAGATAGAAACCTCTTTTGAAAACAGCCAGATAGCGCTTCTTTCATCAGGCAAGGAGGGGATAGTCTTAAAATCCGAGCGAGAAGTTGACTGGGAAAGGACAAGAAATTCCTTTACGGAAGCTTTTTGGAGAAGAATGCCTCAAGAAAGAAAGAAACTGCTTTATGCGGGACCCTATCTCTCTTTCTCAATGATCGCTATGTCGATAATTTTTTTTAAAAAGAAGAAGTTTATATCCGAAGACCTCTAAAGGGGTAAAGTCAAGCTTTGCCTCTTTATTTTTTAAAACTATGAAAAAAGAAGGAGATAAAAAAGATTTTGAACTGATGGCTCCGGCAGGAGATTTCTCCACGCTTACTGCCGCCTGCAAGGCCGGTGCCGATGCTGTTTATTTTGGAGTTCATGAGTTTTCCATGAGAACGGGAAAAAAGAACTTTAAGATATCGGATCTCTCCGAGATGCGAAAGATAGTAAACTCTTATCCGCGCAAACCGAAGCTATACCTGACGTTAAATACTATTGTCTATGACGAGGAACTCAAAAAGGTTGAGGATGTGGTAAAAAAGACAAAAGACAAGGTGGACGCGATAATCTGCTGGGATCTTGCCGTAATAGAGCTTTGCAGAAAATACGGGGTGCCGTTTTTTATTTCCACTCAGAGCTCCGTGGCAAACACCAAGGCGGCAGAGTTTTACAGGGACTTGGGAGCAAAAAGAATAGTGCTCGCACGTGAACTGACTATCAGGCAGATAGAAAAGATAGCGCAAATAAGGGGGCTGGAAGTGGAGGTTTTTGCGCATGGTGCTATGTGTGTTTCTTTTTCCGGGAGATGTTTTGTTAGCCAGTTTCTTTTTGAGAGCTCCGCAAACAGAGGGAAGTGTTTACACCCCTGCAGGAGGTCTTATATTGTAAAAGACAAGGAAAAGGAGTATGAACTGGAGCTTGCAGAAGGAACGGTAATGTCGGCAAAAGATCTTTGCACTCTTTCTTTAATAGAGAGAATTAAAAAAGCGGGAGTGAAAGCGTTTAAAATAGAGGGAAGAAATAGAGATGCAAGGTATGTGGAAAAAGTAGTGAAAGCCTACAGAAGGGCTCTTGATAGCGAGCTAACCAAAGAGGAGGCAGGGGGTCTCATAGAGGAGGTTAAGAGTGTTTACAACAAAGGATTTTCTACGGGATTTTATCTGGGAAGACCGACGGGTAAAGACTTTGCAAATACGGAAAACTCCGCCGCTACCACTTACAAGGAGGTCTTGGGTAGGGTCACTCACTTTTATCCGAAGATAGGGGTGGCTCTTGTAAAGCTTACCGGCAGGCTTTGTAAGGGAGAGAAGATTGTTTTTATCGGAAAAAGCGTGGGATCCGAAGAGATGGTAGTAGAAGAAATGGAAAGGGATAAAAGGAAAGTGGAGGAAGCGGAAAAAGGAGATGAGGTGGGAATAAAAACGGGATTCAAGACAAGAAAAGGGGACGAAGTTTATAAAATAAAAGAAAGGGGAAAGTAGGAGTTGCGTTTAAGAGCACATTATATATAATGGGGTAAGCGTATCGTATTATGAAGAAAATATTTTGTTTTGATTTTGATGGAACTATTGCCGATACGCTACCTCTTATTGTGGATTCAGCCAATAAGTTCTTTACAGAGGAAAAAGGAAAAGGGATCAGCGACAGCTTTCTTAGAAAGGTAAGGGAAGAGGGGATAGAGGAAGTTTTCAGGGAAACAAACATTCCTCTCTACAGGCTGTTTTTTATTTATCTGAAAATAAAGAAAGAGATGAACAGAGAGATAACGGAGGCGAAAGTGAACGAATCCGTAAAGGAGGTAGTAAAGGAGATGAAAAGAAGAGGCCACATGGTGGGTATTCTGACTTCCAATTCGGAAAGGAATGTGGTAAATTTTTTAAAGCACCACGATTTCGAGGTATTTGATTTTATAAAAACCGCCGGAATTTTTGGTAAAAAAAGAGAAATAGAGAAATTAAAAGAAAATGGGAGGGATCTTTTTTATATTGGCGACGAAACACGTGATATTAAAGCGGGAAAAAGGGCAAAAGTAAAAACGGTAGCCGTGCCGTGGGGGCTTAGCTCAAAAGAGGCGCTTCAAAAGGCAAAGCCCGATATACTCATAGAAAGACCGGAAGACCTACTGGATCTCTCACCGTAGTTATTCAATTAATAAATTTGTTTGGCTTGGACTTTATGGGAAAAAAAGTGCTTATGTTCGGGTGGGAGTTCCCCCCCCATAATAGCGGGGGATTGGGAACGGCTTGTTACGGACTTACCAAGGCGCTGACCAAAAAAAGGGCAGATATTATCTTTGTTCTTCCCAAGAAACTGGAAGGAGTGGATGAGAGTTTTTTGAGAATAACATCTCCTGAGCTTCCTTATAAAAGAACTTATACTTTTGACTCTCCTCTTGGTCCGTATTTGACACCCAAAGGGTACAAGTGTAGTTCGGATATCTTTCAAGAGTGGGGGAGATTTTACGGAAGCGATCTTTTTGAAGAGGTGTTTCGGTATGCAGCCTTTGGCAAATTTGTAGCGGAAAAAGAAGACTTCGATGTTATACATGCTCATGACTGGCTTTCTTTTGGAGCCGGGGTAAGCGCAAAAAGAAAGACGGGCAAACCGCTTGTAGCCCATGTACACGCTACGGAGTTTGACAGAGGAGGAGGAAATAGTATTGACGAAAGAGTTTATAGAATCGAGAAAAAGGGGATGGAGGAGGCGGACAAGGTTGTTGCGGTAAGCGAGTTTACGAAAAATATAATAGTAAACAATTACGGCATACCGAGAGAAAAAGTAGAGGTCGTTTATAACGGGGTAGAGGCATCTCCCGGAGAGGATAGCTCTATAGATGTGCACAAACTAAAGGAGGCCGGCAAGAAGATAGTTCTTTTTGTAGGAAGACTGACACTCCAAAAGGGGCCGGACCATCTCATTTCCTGCGCAAAGAGAGTGTGTGATCACAGTGACGATATCTTTTTTGTAATCTCAGGGTCCGGGGATATGGAAAAAAAGCTAATGGAAAAGGTTGCCGCAATGGGGATTTCCGACAGAGTTATTTTTACCGGATTTTTGCGGGGAGAGAAACTAAAAAGAATGTACAAGATGGCGGATCTTTTTGTAATGCCCTCTGTTTCCGAGCCTTTCGGCATAACCCCGCTCGAGTCCCTTATAAACGGAACGCCGGTGCTTGTATCAAGACAGTCGGGGGTCTCGGAAGTGGTGACGCATGCACTCAAAGTTGATTTCTGGGATACGGAGGAGATGGCAAACAAAATCATATCCGCCTTAAGCTACGAGTCGCTTTGCAGTTGTCTAAGAGAGAACGGAAAAAAGGAAGTGGGCAAAATAACCTGGGATAAAGCGGCTGAAAAGTGCCTAAAGATTTACGAAAAAATTTAATTTTGTTATCCATGCCTTCCATTTGTTTTTACTTCCAAGTTCATCAGCCATATAGAATAAAAAGATATAGTTTTTTTGATATAGGAAAGGGATATCCTTATTTTGAGGAAGAGGGAGAAGGAGATCTCAACAATCGTTTCGTAATGGAAAAAGTTGCTCGTAAATCATACATCCCAACCAACAAACTACTCCTAAATCTTCTAAAGAAGTACCCGGATCTAAAGATCAGCTTTTCTTTTTCCGGGGTAGCTCTCGAGCAGATGGAAAAGTACGCTCCCGAAGCACTGGAAACTTTTCAGGATCTTGTGAAAACGGGAAGAGTGGAGGTGCTTGGTGAAACCTACTATCACTCTCTTGCCTTTTTATACTCTAAGGAGGAGTTCAGAAAGCAGGTGATGATGAATAGGAGAAAGCTCGAGGAAGTTTTTTCCGTAAAGCCTCGTATTTTTCGGTGTACGGAACTTGCCTACAGTAACGAGATCGCAAAAGAGGCGGAAAAGATGGGGTTCAAAGGAATACTTGGGGAAGGGGTTGATGAGGTTCTTGACTGGAGAAGTCCTAACTTTCTTTATAAGGCAAAGGGGTCCGATGTTAAACTTTTTCTTAAGAACTATCGGCTTTCCGATGACATTGCGTTTCGTTTTTCCGAAAGAAGTTGGAAAGAGTACCCCTTGACCGCCGATAAGTTTGCAAACTGGGTTTCACAAGTGAACGGTAGCGGAGAGGTGGTAAATCTCTTTATGGACTACGAGACCTTCGGAGAACATCAGTGGGAGGAAACAGGAATCTTTAACTTTTTAGAAGACTTACCGGAAAAGGTGCTGAGAAACAAGGACAACAACTTCTTGACTCTTTCCGAGTGCACGGAAAGATATCCGGTGAGAGACGAGGTAGATGTTCCTTGGATTACCTCTTGGGCGGACATGGAACGCGATCTTTCGGCGTGGATAGGGAATGATATGCAGAAAGACGCTCTTTCTAAGCTTTATGAGCTGGAGAGAGATGTGCTTGCCACGGAAGACGACGATCTTATTGACTGCTGGAGGAAACTTCAAACATCCGACCAAGTTTATTATATGAGTACCAAAGGAATGGGAGACGGAACGGTGCATAATTATTTCAGCCCGTACGGATCTCCTTATGATGCTTTCATCTATTTCGTTAATGTCTTAAACGATTTCAAATTAAAAATAAAAAATAAACAAAAAAATTATGCTAAAGGAGATAAGGCCAAAGTGTGACAAATTATTCGAGGTCTCTTTTGAAGTCTCCAATAGAGTAGGAGGGATTTATCGTGTCCTTGAGTCGAAGGCGGAAAAGATGATGCATCATTACGGAGAGAATTATATTCTCATAGGTCCGTACTTTAAGGAAAAGGCGAGAGGTGAGTTTAGAGAAGAGGCGGCTCCCTCCGAGATAAAAAAGGTGTTTCAAGACCTGGAACAAGAGGGCATAAAGTGTCACTACGGGAGGTGGCTCATTAAGGGTAAACCCTTGGCTATTCTTGTTGATTTTAGCGATTATTTTCATAAGGTGGATGAAGTGAAAAGGGAGATGTGGGATGATCACGGTGTTGACTCTCTGGACACGGGATATGATTTTAACGAGCCTGTTTGCTGGTCTTATGCCGTGGGAAGAGTTATCCGTGAACTTTCTTCCGCCTACGAAGAAGAGGAGGTGGTGGCGCATTTTCATGAATGGTTGTCCGGTCCCGCTCTTCTTTATCTTCACAAAACGAACGCAGATGTGAGCACCGTTTTTACTACTCATGCGACAAGTCTGGGAAGGACTCTTGCCTTTCACAGTATTAATTTCTACTCCCAGATAGAAAGTATAAAACCGGATGAAGAGGCTAAAAAGTACAAGGTGTTTGCAAAACATGCGGTAGAAAAAGCGGTAGCCAAAGTGTGCGATATATTTACTACGGTAAGTGAAATAACAGGCATGGAAACGGAGCACTTCCTTGAAAGAAAACCCGATTATATACTTCCTAACGGATTGGATATTGAGAAGTTTTTGAGCTTTGAGGATATTGTCGTAAAGCACAGGTTCCAAAGGAGGAGACTCAGAAACTTTGTAGCTTCCTACTTTTTTCCTTACTACAACTTCGATCTGGAACAGACACTCTTTTATTTCATCATCGGAAGAAACGAATTTAGGGCGAAGGGGATAGACGTTTTTATTGACTCCCTCGGAAAACTTAATAAAAAAATGAAGGAGGAAGGTAGCAAAAAGACTATTATTGCCTTTCTTTTTATTCCCGCTGATGTGAAAGGAGTAAACCCTTCTCTTCTTGAGAATATCGAGTATTTCAGAGACCTTCAAAACACTCTTGAGGGCACCTTTCCAGAGATAGAGGAACGCATAACCTACCATATTTTAAGAGGAAAGGAGCTTACCAAAAAGAACTTGATAAGCGATGACTATCTCTTTGAAATAGAAAGAAAATTGCACCGTATGCAGCGCAAGGAAGAAAATCCCTCTCTTTCCACTCACCACTTAAGCTCACTCCATGATGAAATAATAAACAGACTAAAGAATGTAGAGCTTCTAAACAGAGAAGAGGATAAAGTTAAGGTTATCTATTATCCCGTTTATCTTACGGGACATGATGGGCTTTCCAATTTGAGCTACGAAGAAGCGCTTGAGGCTTGTCATTTGGGGGTATTTCCGAGCTTTTATGAGCCATGGGGATACACACCCCTTGAGGCAGCCGCTTTGGGAGTTTCTTCGGTAACCACCGATCTGGCGGGATTCGGAAGATTCAGGAATAATCTGGAAAAGAAGGAGGACAGGCCGGGAATTTATGTACTAGAAAGAGAGAAGAAGGGAGACGAAGAGATTGTCAACGACCTGCATGAGTTTCTATATAAGTTTATGAGAACGACGAGAAAAGAGAGGGTAGAGAATAAAATTGAAGCAAGAAAGATAGCGGCGAAAGCCGACTGGAGAAGCTTTGTACTCCATTATATCGAAGCTCATAATGCAACCAAGAAGTAAGCATGGTAGATATTAAACACATCATAGATACAAGAAGGAAGGAAAAGTTTGAAGCGGAGAATCCGACTTTTACTCTCTCAAATAACAAGGGGGACTATATCTGGATGGGCTCCGGTCCTCCGAAAAGTAGATACGAGGGATGGTTTTGTAGCTTTGATCCGCAGGAAACATTCCGAATAATAGATTTTATGGAAGTTAAAGGAGGTGGCGCTGTGTCGGAAATAAGTAACAGGTTTACGCACTTTGAAAGAAAAAGGGAGAATGTAAGTGAAACCTTTTATCTTGTTCCTTCCTCGCATGTGCTTGTCTATGAGCTTGACAAGAAGAAAGAGGTAGAGATTTTTTTCGATGCAAGGCATTCCTATGACCCGGCAAGAGGAGCGGATTACAGGTTGGAAAAAGAGGGAGAGGTGACGGTAATAGAGTTTGAAAACGGAATATTTTTAGCCATAAAAGGAGGGGAGGTTCAAGATATAAAGGAACCTGTAAATCGCTATTATAGTTACGATGAGGGGAGAAACTCTCCACCTTTTTCTCGCGAAGTCTTTAGGGGAGTGAACGTCCTTGGAAAAAGACTTGTCCTTTCGGCATCTAAAAACAGAAGAGAAGCTATAGAAGGGGCGAGCAAGATGTTTATAAGGAGTGTTCTTACGGAAAAGGAGGATAGTGTAGATATTCAGTGTGCCAAAAAGGCCCTGTCCAATCTTTTTGTTTCCGACTATCCGGGGCTGTATGCCGGTCTTCCGTGGTTTTTTCAGTTTTGGTCTCGCGATGAATCTATTTCTCTTAAGGCGCTTTTTGAGATTGACAAGGAGAAAGGGAAAAGACTGTTTTTCCGCTTGCTTGAAGATGGACTAAGAAGAGGGCCGAGAGAAGTAATAAACATGGATGCTCCGGGATGGATTTTTAAGAGAGCGGAGGATATACTGCCTTTTGCCGATAAAAAAGAGAAAGAACTAATAAACAGATCTTTAAAAAGACATATCGAAGAGTTGTTGTGGACCTTTACCAGTGAGGGATTTGCTACGAACAGACCCAAAGAAACTTGGATGGATAGCATTGATCGTAACGGGGCGAGAATTGAGATTCAGGCGATGCGTCTTAATATGTACCGCCTGGCTTCACTACTGGCAAAGAAACGAAAAATGAAGGTGTTCTATAAGAAAATGGAGAAAGATTTACGGAAGAAGGTGAGAGGTGTTTTCTTTGACGGAGAGAATCTCTACGACGGATACTATCCTTATGTGGGAATTACGGAAAAAGTGATAAGGCCAAATATATTTATTGCCGCTTACATTTATCCGCAACTACTCTCGAGAAGAGAATGGATAAAATGTTTTGACAATGCGCTTTCCTCTTTGTGGCTTCCCTGGGGAGGGGTGGCTACTCTCGACAAAGAAGATGACAACTTTCATTATTTTCATACCGGAGAGGATTCGAGAAGTTATCACCAGGGTGATAGCTGGTTTTATTTGAATAATCTAACCGCTCTTGTTCTTTGGAGGACAGACAGGAAAAGATACGAATACTATATCCGCAAGATCCTGGAGGCAAGTAGAGAAGAGCTACTTACCATGGGAGCGATCGGAACTCACGCGGAAGTGAGTTCGGCAAAAGAGCTGGAGAGCGGGGGATGTGTTAATCAAGCGTGGAGCAACGCAATGTATTTGGAGGCGAAGAAAGAGATAGAAGGTTAGATTGTTTTTAATATCTCTCTTATTGTCCGCATCTTTTTTCCTTGGAGATCTTCTTTTGTTATTTTTTGGGATACGTGCAGGGCGGCAAGAGGTTTGTTTTCTTTACTTTTATACTCTCGGGGGTAGGTGTGTTCTAAATCTTTCTCCAAGATAAAGATCTCGTTTTCTTTCAATTTTTCTATCTTGTCACGTAGTGACATTCTTTTATTTAGCTTGGGAAATCTTCTTGTTTTTCGGAGGGAGGAGGAGTTTATAGCATCCCTATCAAGCATGATCGCATAAGGAATATCGAAGATATCACAGAGAGTTGCATATATATCAACGGAACCCTTACCACTTGTGTAAACTACCTTAATATCTTTGTCTTTTTCGTAAAAACGATTTAAAAGTTCTCGCATAAAGATCCGATCGGAGATTCCTTCGACAAGAAGAACCTTGTCTGCAAAAAGCATGGCGGAGTTATCATCGTTTATCTCTTGTACAAAGCGGTTTAAATCTATATTCTTTCCGTAAAAACCGTGTACGCACGTACTCTGGTTTTCATTTCTGGTGACTCTCCACGTGTTGGGGAGATGATTTGCTTGAACAAAAGAGGGGTGGTGAGTAGTAAAGAAAACTTGCTTCTTGTGACACTTGTTTTTTAGAACATGCAAAAACCTTCTTATTACGGAAGGATGAAGGTGAGCTTCCGGTTCGTCAATTAGGATGATCTTGTATTGCGGGTGAAATATATAAAAGAGAATAACAAAAAGTCTTTTAAATCCGTCGCCGATTCTTTTTTCTGAACGCTTTTTCTTGTCCGCATATATATTAAAAACGAAAAGCTCTTCACTTATCTCCATTTCATTAAAGTATTTTTTGAGAGTGGAAGAGAGCTCCTCGTACTCTTTGGGGTATTTTTCTTTAAATTCTTTTAATCTGCCGGCCACTTCCGGATAGTCTATTCTTTCACCTATACGAACAAAGGAGTCTTTGAGGTTTAAGTTCGAGGATTCGGTTAGCTTTCCGTTTTTTAGCGCAAGGGTATGTTCTTTATTTTCCAGGGAAACCGTAAGCTCGATACTGGCATCCCTGTCAAAAAAACGATCTTCTTCCAGGTTCTCGTCAAAGAAAAGGTTTATGGCATCAAGGATGTTGGTCTTTCCCGCATTATTGGGGCCCACCAAAATATGGAAGTTGGAGAAGTCCCGGAGATGTACCGGTTCTTTGATGCTCTTATAGTGTTTTATGATTACTTCCTTGAGTTTCATCTCCTCCATTATATATTAAATGAATGAAAAATAAACATATTTCCTTTTTGTGGATAAAGCTCTTGCATAATTTAAAAGAATTACCTATAATGACGGAAGGTAAAAAGGTCGAGTTATACGTTAAACAAAACCGATATGGATACCAAAAAGATACTTATAGTCATTGCGATTGTTTTGGCTATAGTAGTGATTGTTGCCGCTTTCTCCCTTATGAGTGAACCGGCGGAGTTTGAATTTGAAGACGAAGAGCTTTTGGAAGAAGAGGATCCTTTTGAGTTTGAGGAAGAGGAAGAAGAAGATGAAGATGAGGATGAGGTAGAGGAAGAAGAAGATGAAGATGAGGAAGAGGATGAAGAAGAGGAAGAAGAGGAAGAAGACGAAGAATAAAGACAGCAATAGAGAACTTCATTTTAGTCGAAGATTTTAAACCCCCCTCTCTTGCGAGAAGGGGGTTTAATTAAGAAAAATTTATATTGCTAAACCGACGCTCTTGTGATACACTCTCCTAATGTCTTTAGGTTATAAAATAGGGGTGATTGGAGGAACGATTGTTGGGCTTATTGCCTTTACGTGGCTTTTTGTCTACCTTGGAAACAAGCACTTTCCTCGAGAAGAGACAGTGACGATAAATGAGGCGGCGATCATAGCGGAAAGCTGGATAATGAATTTTTCTTCTACTTATCCACGTTACGGTAGAGATTTGGAACTTATCGGAAAGGAAGAAAAAGAGAGAGGAGTCTATGAGTTTGTTTTTGCTTTTGTAACGGAAGACCCGGAGTACGGTAGGAGGGAAAACGAAATACACATAAAAACAAAAGATACGGAAGTAGTGGAAGCGGTAACAAACGAAACGTTCGATGAAATGGCTGGGGAGTATATAGAAGAAGAGAAAACGATCTCTCTCTATTTTGTAAGAGGAGTAGAGTCGGAAGAGGATGAAGCCCTTCGGCAAACTCAGGACGAAGAGGAGGTGGAGCCGGAAATGGAGGTTGTTCCGGTAGAGAGGGTGGTAGTGGAAACGGAAAGAACACAGGAAGATGTTCTTCGAAAGCTTTTCCGTGGACCTACCGATGAAGAGGAGTTTGAAGGATATGAAACAAAGATAGAAGATGATATAGAGATCTTTTCTTTTTCCATAGAAGAAGGAGTGGCGTATGTTGAGCTTAGTACTCGTCTCGGAGAGCTTCCCCCTCTAGCCGAAAGGCAGATAGAAAACACCCTAACACAGTTTGAAGATATAAGCAGCGTGGAAGAGCCGGAAAGGGAAGGCGTTACGGTACTCGATATAGAAGGTATACCCGAAGGATTTTCTTTTGATAGTGATCTGGAAGAAGGAGACAGCAGGGAGGATGTTAAATACCTACAGATCGTTTTAAATGCCGATCCGGATACGAAGGTTGCGGAAACCGGTCCGGGGTCTCCGGGCAATGAAATAGAAAACTTTGGTCCGGCCACAACTCAGGCGGTAATGGACTTTCAGAGAAAGTATGCAGATGAAGTGCTCGATCCCGCCGGGCTTGTGCTTAGTACCGGTGTAGTTGATGAGTATACCAGAGACAAGTTAAATGCCATACTCGAAGCGAGCGCATGGTAAAAGGTCGAATTATTATTACTTAGTTAACAAAAAAAGATATGTTGAACAAAATAGCTGCTGTAATTGTTATCTTTATCATAGTTGCTGTTGTAGGCTTCTTTATCTCTACCTTGGAAGTTCCCGACCCGGTTGAGGAAGACGGTGCGAGAGAGATTGCAGAAAACTGGATCCGTGAGAGCTCGCCAACCTTTAATGAGAGAGGAGGTTCCGATTTGGAATTTGTAAAAGAAGTGGAGGTTGAAGAAGAGACCTTTGAAGTTGAATTTACTTTTCAGGCGGACTTTGCCGGATACGGCACCATGGAAGAAGATGAAGTAGCCGCACAGGTTATAACGGATCACACCATTCTGGTTACCGTAGAAGAGGGGGAGGTTGTTAGCGCTATAACAAACGGAGAGTTTGATGAGATGGCGGATGCAATGCTGGAAGACGTAGACACGGAAGAAATGACTTCTTTCGACGTTTATTTTGTGCTTGTCCAAGAAGGAGAAGAAAACGTAGTTCCGGTCCAAAGAGAGGTTGCCTTTACAGAGGCACCGGGGAGAGCTGCATTGGAAGAGCTCTTGGAAGGTCCTACTGACGAAGAAGAGGAAGAAGGATATTCCACGGCCATAAGCGAAGGAACAGAGCTTCTTTCTCTTACGATAGAAGAAGGAGTAGCTTATGCAGATTTTAGCGAGGAGCTGGAAGTTGACGGAGGATCCGCCATGGTTATGGCTGTCAGAGACCAGATCACAAAGACACTTACTCAATTTGAAACAATTGAAGAAGTGGAGATTAGTATCGAAGGGGAGACAGAAGGCATTCTACAGCCCTAACAAGGGCTGTAAAAAGTAAAAACGGCGGTGTAAATACATCGCCGTTTTTTTATTATTTTCCGGAATGCATTATAATGAAGATATGAAAACACCGAAAATAGGCGCACACATTTCAATTGCCGGTGGACTTCTTGAAAGTGTTAAAAGAGGAGAAGAAATGGGAGTGGAGTGTATGCAGATATTTCCCGGAAGTCCTCGTAGATATGAGGTAATTACTCCTTCTTCTAAAGAAAAGGAGGAGTTTAAAGCGCTTTTGAGTGAGAAAGATATTTTTCCCGTTTATGCTCACGCCAGCTATCTACTTAATCTTGCCTCAAAAGAAGAGGGGATAAGAAAAAAATCTCTTGTGAGCGCAAAGGAATCTCTGCGACTTGCCTGTGAACTTAACCTAGCCGGGGTAATTTACCATCCCGGTTCTCCAAAAGGGGGAAGCAAGGAAGAAGCCATTTTAAAAGAAGTGGAAAGTATAAAAGAGATTCTGAAAGATACGCCCGACAGTACATATCTTATTTTGGAGAATACGGCGGGAGAAAAGAAGATTGGGACTACACCGGAAGAAGTAGGTTTTATACTTAGAGAGATTGATTCTCCTCGGCTTAAGGTTTGCCTTGATACCGCGCACTCGCTGGAATCGGGAAGCATTACCGACTTTAGTGTGAAGAGTATAAATAGTTGGCTTTCTCGGTGGAAAGAGGAAGTGGGTTTGGAGAATATACTGCTTTTTCATATAAACGATTCTTTAACGGCGGCCGGATCAAATCACGATCGTCACGAAAACATTGGAAACGGTTACATCGGAAGAGAAGGTTTTGCTAATTTAATGAGCATCAGGGAGGCGAAAAAGTTGCCGTGGATACTGGAAGTACCCGGGTTTAAGGGAAAAGGTCCTGATAAAGAAAATGTTGATATCCTAAAAGAGATAAGAGATTAGCTTGCTTTGAGGCTCGCCATAGTTTGCTTTTTAATGATTTTATTTATAAAATGGGGAGGAGATTGTTAATTTAAAAGATGTATTTATGGCAAAAGTAGTTGTGGGTGGTACTTTCGATCTATTACACAAAGGACATCGAGGATTTCTTTCTAAGGCTGCCTCGCTTGGAGAAGTGAAGATAGGACTAACTTCTGACGAGATGGCCAAAAGAACAAAAGGGGTAGAAGTGGAAAGCTATGAAAAACGAAAGGAAAACTTGCTTTCCTTTTTGCCGGATGCCGAAATAGAGAGAATTGATGAGCCAATGGGATTTGCTCCTTACGAAGACTTTGATTACATCGTGGTCTCCGAGGAAACAAGACCGCGTGCGGAAAAAATAAACGAAGAGAGGAAAAAACAAGGAAAGAAAGAAGCAGAGATTGTGGAGGTGGAACTTGTTCTTGCTAAAGACGGTAAGCCGATCTCTTCTTCCAGAATAAGAAAAGGTGAAATTAACAAAGAAGGGGAAGTATGAAAAAGCCCATGGATTTTCGCAAGGTGCTGGAAGTTATCGCTAAAGCCGCGGAGAAGGGAGAGACGGTGGAGATTTACTATCCGGAAACAGAGAACTCCCTAGAAGGGTGGAGAGAGGTTGTTCCGTATAATCTTACTACCGATATTCCTCCTGAAGGAGAGGTTCTTTTGTACGGTAAAGACAGACTTAGTCCGGGTCATATATTTAATGCACATCCTGTAAACGGAGAAGACAAAGAGCTCCGTTCCTTTATTGTCGGAAAGATAAAACTTGCTCGCCTAACAAATAGAAAACATGGATGATGTTTATAAACTAATAGTGGAAAGCGCCGAAGACGGAATCGTTATTATACAAGAAGGTGTCATCAAGTACGCGAACCCCTATGTGGAAGATGTTTTAGGGTATAGCGGGAAGAGTGTTGTCGGAGAAAACTTTTTGGATCTCATTGCGCAGGAAAGCAAGGAGGAGGTTTACAGAAACTATCAAAAGACCATAAAGGGAGAGAAAACCGCCATCTACGAAGCGAAAATAAAAACAAGGACAGGCGACAATATCTTTGGAGAAATTCATGCCCATAAGGTTACTTATGAGGGAAAGCCCGCCGACCTTGCGATAATAAGGAATATTAAGGCCAGAAAGAAGACCGAAGAGGTTCTTCACAGACAAGAAGAGAGATTTCGGGCGGTAGCTGACAATACTCCGGACATGATTGCACGCTATGATGAAGAAGGGCGTTATGTATACATTAACGCTACAGCGGAAAAAGAACTTGGCTTATCGAGGGAAGACGTTTTTTGGAAGACGGATAAGGATTTGGGAGTAGATGATGAAATAGCGAAATCTTTTTATAGTGCCGTAAAAAGTGTTTTTAAGTCCGGCGAGAGAAAAACCTTTTACAGTCAAACGGAAGGGGATGAGAAAAAATATTATTACACAATCCTTGTTCCGGAGTTTTTTAAAGACGGAACAGTAAACTCCGTGCTCAGCATAACAAGAGATATTACGGAAATAAGAGAGATAGATCAAGCAAAATCGGAATTTATCTCTATCACATCACACCAGTTAAGATCCCCCCTATCTATAATTAACTGGTGCTCTCTTTCTCTTTTAAGAGGTGATGCCGGAGAACTTACAAAAGAGCAGGAGGAGTATTTGGAAAAGATGAATGATTCGACAAGAAGGCTCATCAAGATAACCGATGCCTTTCTTAATACTACTATGCTTGATCTTGAGATGTTTGTTTTTACTCCTGAAGAGCTGGACGTGGTTGAGATAGGAAAAGAAGTAGTGAGAGGTTATAAAGATGCTGTCGAAAAAAAGAATATTAATCTTATGACCTATTACGAAGAACCTTTGCCGGGGAAGATTGACAAGCGAACTCTTAAGATAATTTTGCGAGGCCTCCTTTCCAATGCGATTGAGTATACCCCGGAAGAAGGGAATGTAAGCCTGGACATACGAAAAAAGGGGGAAGAAGAAGTTGTTATAAAGGTAGAAGATGACGGCTGTGGTATTTCTAAAGAAGATAAAGACAAGGTCTTCACAAAGTTTTATCGCTCGGAAAGGGCAAGAGAGAGGAAGGCCTACGGCACGGGACTCGATCTTTATCTCATAAAATCCCTTCTTGAAAAAATAGGAGGGAGTATCGAGCTTCAATCTCCAAGTCCGAAGTTCAACAACGGGACGGCTTTTACCGTAACTCTTCCCGCAACTACCAAAGAAGAAAATGAAGTTTAGGGAGAGGTATAATAAATTAAACAAGGAGCAAAAAGAAGCTGTCCGGCACATAGAAGGTCCTCTTTTTGTTATTGCCGGTCCCGGATCGGGGAAAACGGAGCTCTTGGGGTTGAGAGTAGGGAATATTCTCCGAAAGACGGACACTCCTCCGGAAAGTATCCTTTGTCTTACTTTTACGGAAGCAGCTGCGTCCAACATGAAAGACAGGCTTGTGGGGCTTGTCGGCGAAGAGGGACACAGAGTGCCTACCTATACCTTTCACGGACTCTGTAAACGAATAATGGAAAACTACCCCGAATATTTTTTCAAAGGGGTTTTTTTTGATGTGGCTGACGATGCTACAAAGGCGGGTATCTTGGAAGATATTTTAAAAAAAACGGACCATGATAATCCTTTAAATACTTTTCATCCTAGGAAAGGATATGTATATCTGGAAAGCATAAAAGAGGGCATAACTCGCATAAAAGAAAGTGGTCTAACGGTAGATGAGTTTAAAGAAACGGTAAAGGAAAACAAAAAGTTTCTTCTTGATACAAAGGGTGAGTTCGATAAACTTTTCAGGGAAAGGGTGGGGCAGCACACAGTGGCCGAGGCCAAAGAACTGATAGAGAAATTGAGAAAGAGAAAAGATATTTCTCTTTCGCACGTAAAACCGCTTGCCTTTGTGGTAGCTGATTCACTGGAACTGGCTCTGGAAGAAGGAGGAAGTAGTGGTCTATCGAAGTGGAAGAGTAAATGGACGAAGATCGAAGATGGAAAAAGAGTCTTGAAAGATCTTTTTGCCATAGAAAAAATGGAGAGTCTGGCGGAAATTTATGGGAAGTACAAGGAGAGAATGTACGAGGAAGGGTATTATGAATTTCTTGATCTGCTTCTCGATGTAGCGCTAAAGATGGAAGAAGATGAGTCTTTAAAAAGCGAGCTTCGAGAAAAATATCTTTATCTGCTGGTCGATGAATTTCAAGATACAAACGGAATTCAGATGCGTATTCTGGATCTTCTTTCCGAGGATAAGGTAGATAGAAGACCGAATATATGTGTTGTAGGAGATGATGATCAGGCGATTTATCGATTTCAGGGGGCAGAGATTTCCAATATTTTGGAGTTTAAAGGAAAGTACAAAAATACGCATATAGTGACCCTTGCCAAAAACTATCGGTCCACGCAAAAGATAATTAATTTGGCAAGAAGTGTTATTTTAAAAGGAGAGGAGAGATTGGAAAGTATCATAAAAGAGGTAGAAAAGAATCTTTTATCGCAAAAAGGAAGAGGAGAAGAGCCTTTAATGAGAAGCTTTCAGACCAAGGAAGAAGAGTACAGTTTTGTGGCCCGCAAAGTAAAAGAGAGAATAAAAGAGGGAGTACCGGCGGAGGAGATAGCTGTTATCGGGAGAACGCATAAGACTCTTAAAGAAGCAGAGCCTTATCTTACATCTCTCGTAGTCCCGATTTACTCCGAGAGAAAAGAAGATGTTCTGGAAAAAAGTCATGTCAGGGAGATAATTACCATGATAAGGTTTGCCACTCTCTTTCTCGAAGAAAAGAGGGGAGAAGCACAAGAACTCCTTCCCGAGATATTAAGCTTTCCCTTTTGGGAAATAAAAAGAGAGAAGGTGATGAAAGTGGCAAGTAGGGCGAAAAAAGAGCAAAAAACATGGTTTGAGTGCATGGAAAAAGAAAAAGAGACTTTGTTTGTGGCAAACTTCCTAATGGAACTTTCTCTAAAAGCTAAAAGTAGTTCTCTGGAGGAAGTGATAGATTTTGCTGTCGGAACAAAAAAAGGAGAGTCGACCAGCCCCTTTAAGGAGTTCTATTTTTCCAAAGATGCTCTTGAAAACAGAAAGAGCGAGTACTTGGATCTACTTTCTTCGTTAAAGAGATTTATTAAGGGGGTAAGAGAATATAAGGCGGGAAAGTTTGTAAAAGCAAAAGACTTGGTGGAATTTTTAGAGGTTCACGAAAAAAACAGTATTCCGCTTCTTGATAAAAACCCTCTTATTACAGAGGAAAGCGCGGTATCTCTCTTGACCGCTCATAGTGCAAAAGGAAAAGAGTTTGATACCGTTTTTGTGCTCAACTGTCAAAAGGAGGAGTGGGAAGCAACAAAGGGGGGATATAAAATGCCTCTTCCCGCCAACATACCTTTCCGGAAAGCGGGAGAAAGAGAGGATGATAAACTAAGGCTTTTTTATGTTGTACTTACAAGAGCAAAGACCAAGCTTTATCTTACAAACTACAAGAAAAAAGAGGATGGGAGATCTTTGGGACCACTTTCTTTTCTTGAAGGAATAGAAGAGGAGAAGGCTAGAGAAAGTGTTAATATGGAAGCAACAAGAGCTTTTTATCTTTCTCCATATATGTATCCGTTTTCCAAAAGAGAGCGCAACATACTCTCTCCTCTGGTAAAAGGTTATAAACTTAGCGTTACCGGTCTTAATAAATTTTTGAATGTCGCCGAGGGTGGTCCGCAAACTTTCTTGGAAGAAGAGGTTCTTCGTTTTCCCCAGAAAAAAGATCCTTCTCTTTCTTACGGAAACGTAGTGCATATGACTATAAGAGAAATTTATGTGCAACTAAAAAGAAAAGGAAAGCTTCCGAGAAAAGAGTATGTTCTGAAGGTTTTTGATAACTATCTAAAGAAAGAAAGACTTTCTCCCGAGGATTTTAAGAAGTGGTCAAGAAAAGGAAAACATGAGCTCTCTCATTTCTATAAACAGAAAAGAAAAGAGTTTTCCCTCGAAGATGTTGTAGAAAAAAACTTTATTAATGAGGGCTGTGTTTTAGGAGAGACGGAAATTACCGGAAAGATAGATAAAATAGTGAAAAAGGAGGAAGGAAAGATGGAGGTTATCGATTTTAAGACGGGTGAACCTCTTTCCGGGTTTGAAAAAGGAAGTAATCACGAAAAAATAAAAGGGTGGAGAGGAAAAAATCAACTTATTTTTTACAAGATTCTTGTAGAAACATCCAGAGAATTCGGGGGGCGCTACCGTGTGGATACGGGTGTTTTGGAGTTTGTAAAACCCACCAAAAAGGGAGAGGTGATATCTCTTCCTTTTGAAATAAAAAAAGAGGACGAGGAAAGAATGAGAGAACTTGTAAAAAAAGTAGGAGATAAGATAAAGAAGCTCGATTTTCCGGAGATAGGAGAGTATAAAAAAGGAACACTGGAAGAAATAAAGAAGTTTGAAGATGACCTCCTTCAAGAAAAAAAATAAAAAGGAAAAGCAAAGAATAATCCTCCACATTGATATGGATTACTTCTTTGCACAGATTGAGGAGAGAGAAAATCCTCACTTTAAAGGGAAGCCTTTAATTGTGGGAGCGGATCCGAGAGAAGGGAAGGGGAGGGGTGTGGTTTCTACTTGTAATTATGAGGCTCGGAAGTACGGAATAAAGTCCGGAATGCCCATATCGAGAAGCTACAGGCTGTGCCCACACGGAATTTTTTTGCCGGTAAATATGAGGCTTTATAAAAAAGTTTCCGTGAGCATTTTTTCTATAGTAAAAGAGTTTTCTTCTGACATAGAGAGGGTAGCTTTGGACGAGGCTTACGCGGATCTTACAAGTAGGGTGAAAAGCTTTAAAGAGGCAAAGCGGTTAGCCGAAAAGGTTAAAAGCGGAATTTGGGAAAAAGAAAGACTTACTTGTAGTGTCGGTATTTCCGTTAACAAGATGATGGCTAAAATAGCTTGCGAACTTGCTAAACCCGACGGCATAAGAGTTATAACTCCTTCTCAAGTGTTTTCCGTTATTGACGATATGGGGGTGGAGGTGGTCCCCGGAATAGGGCCGAAGACAAAAGAGGTTTTGGCGGAAGAATTAAAAAAGAAAAACCCAAAAGTAAAGGACGGGAAACTTTTTTCTAAAAAGAGACTTGTCGAGCTCTTCGGTAAACGTGGAGGAGAGTTTTATAAGAAGTTTCGCGGAAGAGACGAGTCTCCTGTAGTAACCAAAAGGAAAGCGAAGTCCGTGGGAAAAGAATACACCTTTCAGGAAGATACGAAAAAGGCGGAAGTTGTCATAAAAGTTTTTAAAAAGCTTGTGAGTGAGGTTTACAGAGAGGCGGGAAAAAAAAGAATTAAAGGGATTACCGTAGTGTGTCGTTATGAAGATTTTGAAACCCATACCAAGCAAA
>SL_8KL_010_SEDDRAFT_10000229_pt1 | contig 47723 bp, 56 predicted proteins | sample SodLakKL_010_SED_4_FD_11160 | JGI IMG/M metagenome (IMG submission 11160)
ATGGAATGCAACTCTCTCACCGAAGGTGACAGGGTTGAATTCGATTCCGAAGAAGGGGAAAAAGGACCTAGAGCTATCAACGTAAAAAAGATAGATTAGATCGATCGTTTTTCAATGGATCGATAAAATTCTTTAGGGATTTCAATTCCTTCATTTTACTTATTCATATATTTTTATGCTCTTCATCATTTTACGTATTTCATCACACTTTTTATCCATACTATCAGTAGCTTCTGCAGCCTCTGATAGTGTTGTGGCGATAATGACATGATTGTTTTTGTCATCCTCCTCTACTACTATTTTCGTTACGTTCACATTACTCACCTCAAGGTATCTCTTCAATCATAATATATGGTTCTAAGTTTACTTAAAATTTTTCTCCTCCTCATTTCTTGTGAAAACAGATAACCTCATGTTCTGATGCAAGTTTAAATGTAACGTTTGTCCCCAATTCATACTTTTCAGTATGATGCTTTAGTGTTCTTACAGTAATACCAGAGGGTAAACGGATTTTGTATAAATAGTGCATGCCACGGAAGACCCTGTCTACGATTTCACCCACGCCATTTTGCATGGGTTCGATGTCTATAAAATCAGGACGAACCATCACGTCAACTGATTTACCAGAAGGGTGTTCCCCGTGATAAAGTAAGTTACCGATTTCGGTCTCGACAGTTTCTTGTCCATTAATTTTCCCATCGATAAAATCAGCAGTTCCGATAAAATTAGCTACGAATGGATCAATTGGGTAATGAAAAATATCTTCGGGCTTATCCACTTGCACTACCTTTCCTTCATTCATCACACCAACTCTATCTCCCATGAAAAGAGCCTCGTCCTGATCGTGGGTAACGAAAATAACGCTCGCTTTGGTTCTCTTCAGGATATCTCTTACTTCTGATCTTATACGGGTTCTTAGATCAGCGTCTAGATTTGAAAAAGGTTCGTCCAGGAGAAGTATTTCTGGATCGGGAGCTAAGGCTCTTGCCAACGCAACCCTCTGTTGTTCTCCTCCTGATAGTTCGTGAGGCATCTTAGAGCCATAATCTTCTAATCCGATCAAAGTTAGCATCTCCCCAATCCTTTTCTCACGCTGAGAACCTTTTGATGAGAGCCCATAAGCGATATTCTCGGAAACATCTAAGTGAGGGAACAAGGCATAGTTCTGAAAGACTATCCCTACATCTCTTTTTTCTGGAGGAACGAACTTTTTTTCATTTACGACAGGTTTTCCACCAATATAAGCTGCTCCATTGTCCGGAACCTCAAAACCGGCTATAAGTCTCAATAAAGTGGTCTTGCCACACCCACTAGGACCTACTAGAGCCAATATATCTCCTCTCTTTAAATCGAAGCTCACATCTTCCACGGCTGTAGTTTCGCCGAATGTTTTTGTTAAATTCTCACAATGAACCGCTGATCCTTTCATAATTTCCTCTCCTATGCCAAAATATCAGTAAGATCATCATGGGTACTGATGAGAGTAAGACAAGTGGTAACGCGGCAATTGCCGCTCTGGCGAAAAAAGCTTCAGAGGTAGTATGCCAGATAGAGGTCGCTAACGTTTCAAAATTTAGTGGGCCTAATAGAAGTGTAGCTTGAAGTTCCTTCATGGTGACCAAGAAAACTAGAGTTCCTCCCGCTAAAATCCCATACTTTGAAAGTGGTAAAGTGATCGATCCAATCGTTTCTCCCGCGCTTTTACCCAAACTCCTCGAAACTTCTTCGACTGTTGGATTTATCTGAAGGAGGGAAGTTCTTATCGATCCAACCGCTAGAGGCAAAAAAAGTATCATGTAACCGAAGATCAATACGAAGATGGTTTGATATAAAGGAGTACCTACAAAAACGATGACGAGAGCCAGCGCGATCACCACACCAGGTAATGCGAAGCCTATATATGTGGATTTTTCAATCAACTTGCTTAACTTTCCTGAGAAACGAGTGGTCAAGAGAGCTATAGGTATGGCCGCTAAGACGACCGTTAAAGCAGCTAACCCAGAGGCAAAAAGGGAATTGAAAGCAGCGCCCCAGTACATCTGCAGGGATTGACCAGCTGAAATACCTCTTACAACCCAATATCCCAAAACTACCATGGGAAATATCAAGAATGCAGATACGATGAAGCCACAAAAAAGAAAAGCAGGCCACCGCCATCTCCCGAGTTCGATCAGATCGGGTTCAGAACTCCCCTCGGAACTACTGTGGTATCTGGCTTTGCTTCTCGTTTTAGTCTCCATAAATAACAGCGATAAAGCCACCAATAACAAGATCAGTGAAAGACCCGCGGCGACCATCCTACCTCCAAAAGGCATCTGATAATTGCTATAGATTATCCATGTGAATGTTTCATATCCCATCAGCGAAATCGCTCCGAAGTCCCGTAAAGCATAAAGTGCTATGAGTAGAGAACCTGATGCGATCGCAGGTCTCAAAAGTGGTAATGTGACTTTTCTGAAAGTTGACAGATGACCGTGTCCTAAACTCTTCGAAGCTTCCTCTAGGGAGAAGTCCATACCCTTCAAAGAAGCCCGCATAGGTAATAGAAGGTACGGATAGCTAACGGCAGTTATACACAATAAAGCTCCAGGGAACCCATAGATATCATACCTCAAAAAACCCAAGAGACCGTCAGATCTAAAAGAGGATATCAGTACGAATGCATATAGATAGCTGGGGAGAACTAGAGGAAGTACGGTCAAAACCGACCATGTCTTTCTAAAAGGGAGGTTAGTTCTTGTCGTTAGAATTGCTAACGGGAGCGCGATTGTAAGGGACAAAAGCGGAGCTGCGACGACCAAAGCTAGGGTTCTACCCATAGTTTTTAAAGTCCTTATCCGAAACACTAACTCCCAAGTTTCCGTACCCGCTTCGAGAGCTCTAACGACCAGATAAACTATAGGGATCGTAAAAGCTACAACGACTGCCAGGCCCAGTATCCAGACAGGCAACGGAACTCTTTCCAGTTTTTCCCTTATGGCGAACTTCTCCAGTCTCACGATATTATCCTACCTTTACAACATATTCTAGGTACCTTTAAAGCCGTCAATCTTCTATCCTATTAATCCCAGATCTCGTAACATATCCTGAGTACCTTCCAGGTCATCCATATCTTCCATAGGTACTTCCGGATAATCTATCTCATCTAGGTCAGGCACTTCCTCCGGTGTATCTAGGTCTAGATCCTGCCTTACAGGGTGCTCAAAGGTTTCGCTTGTGAAGTATTCCTGTCCTTCTTCCGAGATCAGATAATCTATAAATTCATCTGCATTCTCTTCGTTCTCGGCAGTATTCAATCTTCCGAGTCCGGAGACCATCATCATCGATCCCGGACCACCATCTCTTGGGTAATAATTCGCTACAGGGAAGTCTTCTCCATGTTCCTCTTTTAATCTATGTAGATAGTAATGGTTCACCATGGCGGCGTCTACTTCGCCAGCACCGACATCCTGAACTTGTGGGGTGTTGCTGCTATAATGATCAATGGGATCGTTGTCATCGATCGCTTTTAACCACTCTTCTGTTTCTTCTTCGCCCCACAAGGATCTCATGGCCGTGACCATAGACTGAAAGGAGCCATTGGGAGGAGCCCAACTTACACGACCTTCCCATTCCTCATCCGCAAAGCCCCATAAGCTATCAGGAAGCTCGTCTTCGTCCACAGCATCGGTGTTGTATGACACCACACGTGCTCTAGCCGACGCACCTACCCAATCATTATCAGTAGACCTGAGTTCTTCCGGTACTTTCTCCACTATATCATCGGGTAATTCAGCCAATCTAGGTTGTACCGCTCCTATGCCTGCAGGGTCTTTAGTGTAAAAAACGTCAGAAGGACTATCTTCTCCTTCTTCTAGGATCAAACTCGCCATCTCGGCGGATGAACCATACTTCACTTCTACCTCAATTCCCGTCTCATCTTCAAAATCTTCGATCAGGTTTTCGATCAGTTCTCTACTTCGCCCCGAATATAAGACAAGCGAATCGGAATCCTCGCTCGAAAAACCATCGAAGTATAGAAACACACTAGCAATGAGCAAAAAAGCAACTATCACCGTCACTAAAGTCCAAATGGGTTGTATTCCTTTGGTAGAGATATCGATTCTTTTTCTTTCGATCCCTTTCATTTTATCACATTGTTATATTAGGTATACCTAAAAACCAAGAGGTATTTAAGAATTGTGATGAAACTCTAGCTCTGTATATCTTACTGGTCTTTTTTTCGATAGACTCTTCTCAATGGTCTCTCCACAAAATTAACAGCTCATGCCACCTATATCGAATTGAACTTGTCGTTTTAGGGTCATATTTCTGCCTTCAATCTAGAATCGTATTCAGATATTATTTCGTCACTTTCACACATTTTCATCCGCGTTTTCTAGATTTAAAAAGATAAAAATAAGGTGTGAAATATATCTTTTCAGTATTATAATCTCTGTTTTGAAAGAACTCGTCTAACGTTTCGGTCTTCATAAATCTGCCAGGTTCTCCTAAAATCATTTCCCCTATTGATATCATTTTGGTCAAAAAGTTATTCGGATCGAAGTCCGCCACAAATATATATCCTCCAGTTTTGTTAACCCTTTCCATCTCGTTTAAACTTTTTTTCCTATCCTGGAAATGGTGTAACGCGTCAACACAGATGACTATGTCAAAAAAATTGTCTTCGAAAGGTAAGGAGTGGACATCGCCTTGAACTGGATTTACGTCTGATTCACATTCACTCAACATAGTCCTATTCCTGTCGAGTAAATAGAGATCCACCATTTTACGGGACCCAATATCCCAATGATTACCCGTTCCTGCTCCAACATCGAGCACATTCACATGTTTCTGCTTGTTTTTTTCGATCTTTTTGATCTCTCGAGTGATCTCTCTAACCTCTCCCGATTCGACCACTTTGCGCAATTTATCATACCAAGGCGCTAATATATCGAACATATTCTTTCTCTCGATTTTAGCTCCGTGCAAGTTGATCAACCTCGTGGGGATAAGATTACTGAAGATATGAAGACGGAAAAACCGAAACCAAAAAGAATCCCAGTAAATGTTCTAAATTCATTGAAGCTATCATAATCGATGACAAACTGGAGCCCTCCATCGAGGATCATCGGCAGTATGAACAAACCACCTAGTAAAAAGAGTAGAGCAATCTCTTTACCATCAGACCACTCAGGATCAACTTTCAATAAATCCAAAAGTGTGCGCTTGTAATTTTCAGAGCCCCTAACGAATGACATGAGGAAGAATCCAGTTGTTAAACCGATAAAAACGCCGGTCATCCTTCCAGCTATCGGCATCTGATTTTCATTGATATGATAGGAACGAGAGGTCATCTGATGACAATTCAAATCTCCAAAAGTATAAACCGCTCTATGATACAGGGGGAGTTCTTCCCACTGTTCAGCATATACGATCTGATTTGGTCTGCCCTGTAATTCCGTAACTGTTCCAGGTTCTAGAGTCAACGGTGCGATGAAAATACTCATCGTGTATAACAATGCTAGGACAAATAATACCAAGACCAATTGGTTCTTTCTCTTCGATAGATTTTCGAGACCTATATATTTCATGATTCATCACTTTATGCATTTCAAGAAGCAGAGGAATAAATGAAAAGTTCTGAAGGATTTTTTGATCACGTAGGGATTGATTCTCCTGTTCTAACTACGTCCTTCAATGGCCGCGGAATAACCGTCTGATTAGGCTGAAAAAACCCCCACTAGTAGAACCGTCTTCATGATGGTGATTTCCTTCGTGGTGCTCGTCCACATGGTCATCTTCATGGTCTTCATTATGACAATGCAATGTTCCCTCTTCCTCACTAGGATCTTCCCCATTAGAGGCCGCGTTGTCCTCGTGAGCCATTATTACGCCAGTTCCTGCTAAAAGTCCTATGATAAGGACCAGCGCGATCGTTCCTACCAGCATCTTCCTTTTCCTTGACATCATTCTCATAACACCGTTATAAATTATATATATTTGTCGGTCGATTCTCAACCTCTATTCTCTTACCTCCATTTTCATCTCCTTGTATTCTTCCCTCGATATCTCTCCTCTTGCATACCTCTCATCAAGAATCTTCTCAGGACTCTTTTCGACGCCCCTCTCTGAGATCTCTCTATTTTCTTCCCTGATGACTATGTATATCACCAGAAACAGTAAACCGACCATAGGTAATAGGACAAGTATCAACCATAGAGGTCCGTTCATGCCTCTCTTCTCCGCATCTCTGTAAACTAGTATACCTATGACCAATGCAACAGCAATCCATATTATCGGCCATATGAACCACCATCCTCCCATCATTGACCATCCTTCCATCCACGTACCATGGGTATCGTTCGAGTCTAGGCAAGTTGAGGCAACTGCAGAAAGTATTCTAGACATCATTTTTTCATCTCCTTTTTCTTCTCTCTATACTCTTCCCCGGTTATCTCGCCTTTCGCATATCTTTCATCCAATATTTGTTCTGCACTCTTCATAGTATCAGATTTAGTTCCTTTGTTATGATCTTCTTCCATTAATAGAACTACAAGCACCACTATGACCAGTATCACCCCGATGATTAAAATAAACCAGACCCACCATGCTCCGCCCATCATGGACCAATTTTCCATCGGATGGTGACTCTCATTAGTGTGCAATGCTATCGAATCCAAGGAAGAAATCATTTTTGATATCATTATTTATTCCTCCTCCTTTCCAATATTCACTTTTTTCAGTCTTAGAGCATTGGTAACCACAGTTACAGAGGACATAGCCATCGCACCTGCAGCTATCGCTGGATGTAAAAATCCTAAAGCCGCGGCGGGAATAGCTGCAGAGTTATAACCGAAGGCCCAGGTAAGATTCTGCCTTATGTTTTTCATAGTGGCCTTGGAAAGTTCAAAGGCTTGGGCTATCGTCTCCAGCTCTCCACGGACCAAGGTGACGTCTCCTGATTCTATCGCTATATCTGTGCCTGTACCGATCGCAAAGCCGATATCAGCCTGGGTCAGTGCGGGAGCGTCGTTTATGCCGTCGCCTACCATAGCTACCTTGTTCCTTCCACCTCTCTTCTGCAACTCTTTGATCTTCTCAGCTTTCCTGTCAGGAAGGACATCTGCCTCGACTTCATCTATCCCTACTTGATCAGCGATGGCTTTTCCAACTCTTTCATTATCACCGGTCAAAATAGCTGTTTGAATACCGTAACTTTTTATCTTCTCGATAGTTTCTTTAGCACCGTCTTTCAGTTCGTCTGCTACCGCGATGACACCTTCTATCTCTCCATCGACAGCGACTAAGAACGCGGTTTTCCCTTGATCTTGCAGTTTGCCTCTTTTCTCGACGGCTTCCTCTGGGATATTTTCACTTGACAATTCCTCTTCCATCAGCTTCTTGGTACCCACTATCACTTTCTTTCCGTCGACTTCACCTTTTACTCCTTTACCTCTTACGTTCTCGAAATCTTTCACTTCGTCGAGTTCTAGTTCTTTTTCATCTGCACCTCTGACCACAGCTTGAGCTATCGGATGCTCAGAGGCATTTTCCACTGACGCAGCTTTAGCCAGTAATTCGCCCTCCGATCTTCCATCACTTCCGATCCAAACATCGGTGAGTTCGGGCTTTCCTTTGGTTAAAGTCCCTGTTTTATCGAAAACGATTATGTCCAAGTCTTGGATGTACTCCAATGATGAGCCTTCTCTGAACAAGATACCGTTTTCTGCTCCCTTACCGGTTCCGACCATGACCGAAGTGGGTGTAGCTAGACCTAAAGCACAAGGACACGATATCACAAGCACCGCGATACCTGCGAACAGCACAAGACCTACGGTACCGAGTCCGGGATTGACCCAGGGTAGGAAGTTCCCAGCCCACGCAAGCACGCCGGTCAATTCACCGGTAAAAATAAGCCAAGAAACCATCGTCGCTAGAGATATCAGGATGACGGTGGGAACGAATTTAGAAGTGACTTTATCCGCTAAAGCTTGAACGGGTAATCTTGTCGCTTGAGCGTCTTCGACCATCTCTACTACCTGAGATAGGAACGTATCTTTCCCGACCTTGGTCGCTTCTACCTTTAAAACGCCGTCTTGGTTTATTGTAGAACCTATCACTTCGTCTCCCTTTTCCTTTTCTACAGGGACCGATTCACCCGTTGCCATTGACTCATCTACTGCGGATTTACCGTCTTTCACTACGCCGTCCGTAGGTATCTTTTCACCTGGCTTTACCACCATAAGATCTCCGGTTTCGACTTCCTCTAGAGGTATTTCTTTCTCTTCGCCATTCTTAATAACTCGAGCTGTATCAGCTTCTAGTTCAAGCAGCTTCTGTATCGCTTGAGAGGCCCTTCCTTTAGCTTTATCTTCCAAGTATTGACCTACGAGATGAAAAGCTAGGATCATCGCGGAGACCATGAAGAAACTGGGCACCTCTAAAAAGAAAGATAAAGCCCCCGTAACCCATGCGGCAACCACCCCGAGGGTGATCAGGGTCTCCATGTTGATGTTTCCACCAGCTAATGCTTTGAATGTTCTAGAATGAACTGTAGGCCAGCCTATTACCAGAGCGACCGGTGTGGCTATTATCGCCATCAGATACATAGATATTTGATCGGAAATAGGTAGGAATTGACCAAAGATAAAATCAAAATTCAACTGTAACCAAAATGGTATCAAAAGTCCCGTGCCAATCCAGGCATAAATCATGAGTTTTTTTGTTTTTTCCATCTTCCTTTCGGCTTCTGTTTCGACTTCCTCTTCAGAGGCGACTCCGTACCCGGAATCTTCTATCGCTCTTTTCATATCTCTTGAAGAGACCAACTCTGGATCATAGCTAACTTTCGCCTTCTCCGTGGCTATGTTGACTTGAGCTTCAACGATACCGTCTAACTCTGAAAGCGCATCTTGTACGGTGTCAGCGCAGGAAGCACAGGTCATGTCGGTGACTTCTAAAGATATCTCTTCAAAACTTTCCTCTTCTTCAGAAACTTCGTAACCACTCTTTTCGACGGTCTTCGTTATCTTGTCCATGTCTACTTTTTCTGGATCGTATTCGATGTCCGCTCTTTCGGTCATCAGATTTACATTCGCTTTCTCTATACCTTCCTGTTCATTCAGAGCCCCCTCTATGGTCTGCGCACAAGAGGCGCATGTCATCCCCTCGATGGGTACTTTCTTTTTTTCTTTTTCTTCATCGGTCATAAATATCAACTCCTATGAATTAAATAAATTGATGGAAAGGGTTTTTAGCTCATTCCAAAAACTTCTCTGGATCATCTTCGAATCGGGTTTTACATCCAGGGGCGCAGAAATAGTAGGTCCTGCCTTTGTATTCAGTCTTGTATTCTGCTTCTTCCTCGTCAACTTCCATATCACATACCGGATCTATCGCCATTTCTTAACACCGTTATAACATACATGCGCTTATAAAAGGTAATTTCGGTATACATTCGTTAAAGAGAGCCGATGATAATTTTACGAACAAAAAATCTAAGTAATCCGTAAATCCCTGAAAAGTACATGAAGCTAGACGAAACTGAATTGAAGATACTCAACGAACTTCAAAAAGAAGGGAGATTATCCCGCAGGATCCTCGCGGATAAAGTAGAGGTGAGCACACCTACTGTCAGTTCAAAATTGGAAAAGCTGGAGAACATGGGCATCATCGAAGGTTTTCATGTGAAATTAGATCACCGTAAGATAGGTTTTCAAAAATATATCATCAAGATCGAATCAGAAGGATATACAGAAGAAGAATTGAGAGATTTGGTAAATTCTCATGAGAGATTCCGCGCTCTAAAGAAGCTCGAAGGCGGACCATATCTACTGACTCTTTTCGTGAATCACTTCAACCAAGTGGATGAAGCGACGAGTCTGATAGAAGAAGATGAGGGTGTTAAGATCTCGGACATCTGGAGAGTTCAAGAAGAAGAGAGTAAAGTTCCGTGGCTTCCTTTAGACGAAAACGTTCCTCTAGATATCAACTGCTATTACTGCAATAAGCCCATCACTGGAGATCCTGTGAAATGGAAGAAGGATGGTAAGGAACATTATTTCTGCTGTTCCTCCTGCGAGGAGCTGTACGAAGAGAAATATGAGCGGCTTCAAGAAAGGAAGAAGGAGATGCGTGAAGAGAAAGATTGAGATTATAGTGGAAGACATAATCGAATTCAGCAAACCATATGTCTTTGACTATAAAAGGAAAAAAGAAAAAAGGTTTTTCAGACTTTTCTTTTCGATCGTCTCTATATGTCCTCTGGTCCGTTGTACTCGGTAATCTCCGCAAGATCTTTGAGACACTCTGGGTTGCTCGCTGTGGTCATATCTCCGAGTTCGCCGTCTTTTACCAGTCCCTTCAAGAACCTTCTGATGACTTTACCGCTCTCAGTTCTCGGGACATCTGGCACGAAGTAAATCGCTCCAGGTGTGGCGACAGGACCGACTTTCTCTCTGACAACGTTCTTGATCTTGTCTTCAAGTTCTTCTTCGGTAGCTTCTATGTCGTCTCTGAGCAGAGTGAATACCGCAGGTACTTCTCCCTTGACATCGTGGGGTTTAGGAACTACAGCCACTTCTACGACTTCGTCTAGAGTGCTGACTGCATCTTCTATCTCTGCGGAACCCAATCTATGACCGGAAACTTCCAACACGTCGTCTATCCTTCCGGTGATCTCGATCAGTCTGTGACCGCCTATCTCGAGTTCTGTTTTTCTTCCACCATCGCCGGAGAAGTATATCTCGTCTCCGTATTCACTCCAATATTCGGCTTTGTATTTCTCAGGAGCTTTGTAAACTCCTCTCAGCATGCCTATTCCGAAAGGCGGTTTCTGGACGACTTTACCGCTCTCGTTCTCTCCGACTGGTTCTCCAGTGGCGTCCAATACATCGTAGGTTATTCCAGGCAGTGCGGGTCCAGCGACTCCAGGTACGAATGGACCTATGCCGGGCAGCGAAGTGAGTAATATGCCACCGGTTTCAGTCTGCCAGTAAGTATCTACGATCGGACATCTTCCTCCGCCGATCTTGTTGAAGAACCATTTCCAAGTATCTGGATCGATAGGTTCTCCGACAGATCCTAACAGTCTGAGAGAGCTCAAATCACGATCTTCTATCCACTCGTCTCCCTTCTGTCTCAAAGCTCTTATCGCAGTAGGTGCAGTGTACAATATGTTAGCTCCGTACTTCTCTATGATGTCCCACCACCGATCGGGATTTGGATGATAAGGCGAACCTTCGTACCACAGGGTGGTTCCGCCGTTGAGCAGCGGTCCGTATAAGGAATAGCTGTGTCCAGTGATCCATCCTATATCTGCTGTGGAAAAGAACACATCATTCTGATGTAGATCAAAGACCCATTTGGTGGTCAGTGCTGCCTGTGCTGCATAAGCGCCTACAGAGTGCTTGATACCCTTGGGCTTTCCTGTTGTACCGGAGGTGTATAGCAAGAAACCGGTATCTTCAGCATCAAGTGCTTCGGGTTCGCAGTAGCCCTCTTGATCATCGATCAGTTCATGGAAATCATGGTCTCTGCCGTCCTTCATATCTGGTTCGGTACCGGCTCTGTTAACCACTACGCAGTTCTCCGTTCCAAGATCCTCAAGTATGGGATCGATCTTAGATTTGAGTTCAGCAGTACTTCCGCCTCTATAGAAACCGTCGGCTGTGATAAGTATCTCCGATCCAGCATCATCCATTCGATCTTTCACTGCGTCAGGACTGAACGCTGTAAAGACTATCGAGTGCCATGCACCGATCCTCTGACACGCTAATGCGGCTATCGCTGTCTCAGGTATCATCGGCATCCAGAAAGTTACCGCGTCTCCTTTTTCTACTCCTAACTCTTTAAGAGCGTTAGCGAATTTGTTAACTTCTCTGTAAAGTTCTTGATAAGTTAAAATTCTGTTATCCTCATCGGTTGGTTCCGGTTCCCAGATTATCGCTGCTTGATTTCTCCTGTCTTCAAGGTGTCTGTCCAAGCAATTGTAAGCTAAATTTGTCTCACTTTCTAAGAACCAATTGAAATACGGTGGATCCTCTTCGTATATATCGTCCCACTCTTCGAACCAGTCCAGAGCTTCTTTAGCTTTTTCTGCCCAGAACTTCTTGGGGTCTTCATCGGCTTCCTTGTAAATCCTAGGGTCGCTCAAATGTGCCTTTTCCTTCAACTCCTCGTTAGGCCAATAAACGTCTTCTTTCTCTGGATCTTCTTTTATCCACTTTTTACCAGCGTCTTCGTCTTGGCTTGCTACATTTTTGGTCAAGTTTATCATCTCCTTTATTCATCAATTCATTAGCCGAATTAAAGTAAAGGTACTTATTAATTATGGATAGAGTAAGCACTTGTCTATATAAACTCGTATTTACTTCTGATATGATGATTATATTCCGAAAGTAAAATCTATATATTTAGATCACTTTTCTTGAAGACAACATTTCAACGTATAAACCATTCCTAAAAGATTTTCTTCTAGCATCTCTACTTGAAAATGATCGTTTAACTTTTCTTTTATATCTCTCTCCATATGTGTTCTGCCGAATATTTTAGCGGACACCATCATAGGGTAAAATAGGGTTTTCGCGGATAATCTATCGGGTTTTCCGGTATCGAGTACGATCATTTGTCCTTCTGGTTTTAAGATCCTTGCACACTCCTCTGCAGCTTTCTCTACATTTGGAACGGTGGTAAAAGTGAACGTCAAGATTATTTTGTCGAAATAGTCTGTAGAAAATTTAGAATTTTCTATATCATCGTGAACGATTTTTACCTCCACGTCGCCTTTCAAACCACTCACTCTTTCCCTAGCATAATCTATCATGGAACTGCTTATATCTGACCCGATGATCTTTCCATACTCTATATCTTCCACTATCCAAGGGATGATCTGTGCTGTTCCTGTTCCAACATCTAGTATCCTCTCACCAGACGAGGGATTTAGATATTCAACGGCTCTTCTTTTCCAATTTTTTTGAGGTCTAGAGATCAACGGAAATTCATCTATAAAATCGTAAAAGGGAGTCCAACTATCGTAGCGATTTGAGATTTTCTTTTTTCCGCTTCCCATCAATTAAAAATTTAAAAGATCAACATATAAAAAAATTTTCTACGGTTATCAGTCACCAAGGTAAAACAAAACCAAAGGTCAAGTCCTGATATATAACAAAATAACTGACCATATATCCGAGTATAGCTCCTGAATTCAAAAGAGGCAGCCCCGCATGAGGCTTCCCCTTCAATACGAACCATGTAAGGGCGATCATTCCTACGGTAGCTCCAATTATACTTCCCATAGCAACGAGAAGAGGTGCAAAATGTCCTCCTATTGTCATATATGGGAGGTGAATGGCAGCTGCTACAGGTAGTATCCCTGGAATAATGAGATCTCCAAGACCTATGAACATAGCCTCTCGCTGACTATCGCTGTCCAGCTCCTGCTCTATTCCTTCCTTCTCGGCAAAAGAGTAGTTGAATCTCTGGGGTACTACCATCATCACAGGAACTTTCATCTTCATAACACCTGACGCTAGAGAGATCATGTGTTTTGTCTTATAGACAGAGATAAAATCATATATGGCGAGTGCGATGAGAAGTATAAATACAGGTAATATGCCAAGACTCATTCCAAATATCCCGGCTATACCTGCACCCATGATGATCCCGATCCCATTCACTACATACCACTCTGGTCTTTTATAGAGTAAGTAAGTGAGAGCTATAGCTAAAAATATTGAAACAAAGAAAGCCCAGTCAAATCGCAGCGCTGCGATGAGAGGATACCCCGCTCTAAAAAGTACCGGGTAAAATACATAGAAAAGGGTTAGTCCAACCACCCCAAGTATAGCATACTGGAGATAATTTTCCTTACCATATTTAAATACTAAAAGCATACCGGCGGTGAAAACGAGGATCACAGCAACATAAATGAGAGGATTAGTTGGATCATCTACATCTTCACCGAAAGCTTGATACTCCTCAGGATAAGTTTGGACGACATTCAAAGCAAGCATATGGGTGATTACCAACATGCAGATTATCGCTATAGCGGGTAGATGTTTACGTTTTATTTCGAACATTTTTTTCTTACCACAAATGTCTTATTTATCGACAACTGTTCCGAAGGCCAGATTTCCAGTAGTATTGTTTATCCTTACTTTTACTTTATCGCCCTTAGTGGTCCCCGGAACATATATGGTGTAACCTCCTTTTTTAGCCATACCGTCTCCTTCTTTTCCGATATCCTGTATCATGAGTTCATATATCTGACCCTCTTCAATCTTATCAGACTTTGCTGAAGAAGTAGATTTGCTTTGCTTGCCTCTTATGGGACCGTGAGCTCCACAGGCATCGCACTTGATTATCTCGACTCTATCTTCTTTCACCAATCTAGTATCAGGTCTTCCACATTCTGGACATAGCACATATTTCTCTACATAATCCTCGATCTTATTCCTGATCTTACTAGAATTTATTTTACCTTTGAAAACTACTCTTCCATTCTCTCTTTCACCGGCTGTTCCAAGTTCTCCTAGGAGGAATTTCAAAAAATTTTCAGGAGATCTATTTATCTGATCTGCTATATCAGTAAAATTCTTGAAAATGGTCGTATTTCCTTCTTGAAGTATATCTAAATCAGGTATCTCGAATCTTTCGTGTTCTGATATCTCATCAGGTATCTTATCTCTAGCGGTTTCTAAAAGATCGTCATAATTTTCGTATGATTTATTTTCATCTGGAGTGTTCGATTTATCGGACATATGTTGTGATAATCGTATATGGTTTAAAAAGATATTGGTTTCAAATTTTCTGCATTCATCATTCTATGGAATAAATATTTGATCCTTAAGAGGATAGATTTTTTATACTCATAACGAGGTATTTTCCCGATGGAAATGTATAACAAGATAATCCTACCCACGGATGGATCTAAATGTGCGATGAAAGGCGTACAAGAGGGACTTGAGTTCGGAGAAGAACTCGGAATCAAAGTTATAGCTATTTATGTTGTGAACACCTCTGAATTTGAGTCCCTCCATCATGAGAGTATAAAAGCTTCTGCAAAGAGCGGTCTTAAAGAGAAAGGGAAAAAAGCATTAGACGCTGTAAAGGAGGCTGCTGAAGGAAGAGATATAGAACTTGAGACGAAGATAGTCTCTGGAAAACCCTACAAAAAAATAACAGACCTAGCAGATAAAAATGATATAATTTACATAAGTACCCATGGTCTCTCCGGATTCAGCAATCTTTTCTTAGGGAGCACAACTGAACGGGTTCTGAAAAACACTGAAGCTACAGTGGCAGTGGTAAATGGAAAGTAGAGCGAAAATCGGTTACTCAACTTTTTCTGTCTTCTTTCTGCACGGAGTCGGTAACTTCATAGAAGCTTTCCTGAGAGCTTCTTTCGCAACTTCAACTCCGTCATCCACCCATATCTTGACTATCTCTTGATCTTGGTTCACTCTTGCTGCATTACCGACTTTCTTCCCGAATGATCTCCTCATACCTTCGGATAGTCTATCTGCACCAGCTCCAGTAGCTTGCTTGTTTTCTCTCAACACGTGATGAGGATAGATAAGAATTTTAGCCTTAAAGTTATCTTCGCCTAGACCTTTCGTAAGAACTCTTGTCAGGGTAACTCTTGCTGCTTCTAGAGCGGCATCCTTTATCTGACATTTTTCCTCAGCTATCAGCGTGACCTCGTTATCGAAGTCTCTAGTCCTGTTTCCCATAGTGAACTGGCCTACTCTTACGTGAGGCACACCGCCTATGTACTCCTTGCGTGTGTAGGGTTGCCCCTTGACTTCTCTGTACATACTTCCCGGTTTTTGTGGCATAGTATGTAAGTTTCATATACCTATCATATTTATAGTTTTTCTGTCTCCGGATTTATACTTCATGGCCTAGGCCGTTTTAAAAATACTAAAACAATTTTATTCCTTCTTCAAGGTGGAAAAAAAGGCTAGTAACCGCTGGATATGTAGACGGTTCTTAGAACCCCTTACTAGATCAAAGTCGGTATCTCCCAATTCAATAGCTATTTTTTTCCTTTTTTCCTTATCCATAGGTAGATTATATATATCTCTATGGATCATCTTCAGTATCGTTTCGGCTTGGTAGCCTTCTTCTATCAATAGATCATATAATTCCTTCCTGACATCTATGAAGTTTCCATTTTGGGCCCTCAAGATCATACCTTTTATGTCAGCTCTCGTGGTTTCTTGTACAGCAGATTTGATTACCTGTTCGTCTATATCATCATCTATTGATGCAGCGATTTGTAAAAGGTTGGTAACTTTCCTAAGATCTCCTTTAGAAACTCGAGTTAGAACTTTAATCGCATCTTTATCGATCTGAAAATCCTCTTTTTCTTCGATGGTTCTTATCCATTTTTGTATATCCTCTTTACCAATTCGATGGAACCTAAACAACGCGCATCTTGACTGTAAAGGATCGATTATCTTGGATAGTGACTTCGATGAAAGGATAAATCTAACGTTCTTTGAAAAATTCTCCATCATCCTTCTAAATGCTGCTTGTGCAGATTCTGTTAATTCATCTGCCTCATCCATGTAAATAATTCTAAAATTTTCCTCAGTCAAGCTTCTAGCCCTAGCTTTTTCTTTGACATCTTCTCTGATAGCGTTTATACCTCTCTCTCTTGATCTTGTTAATTCAATGAAGTTCGCTTCCCAGTTTTCACCGTATATCTCCTTTGCTAGTACGATAGCAGTGGAAGTTTTTCCCACCCCAGATTGACCAACGAACATAAGATGGGGCATACTGCCTTCGCCGACATAAGTTTTAAGCTTCTGAAGGACTTTTTTATGACCCAATATATCTTCGAAATGATCTGGCCTATATTTTTCGGTCCACTGCTCTTCCATCGCTTATCAAACATGCTCAGGATGTATTAAAAATGTTGGAAAATTTTTCCCATAAGGCAAGAAAAATTTTTAAATATATGTTATGTTATTATGTTAAGTAGAGGTTAACAACTTTAAATAAAGATAACAATGGAGGAAACATATATGATTGAACTACTCTGGATTGTGGGTGTTACGTCTTTAATTGCTGTACTCGCTTTATTGGGGATATTCACCTTCATTTTAAAAGAAAAACTATTTCAAAAATTGATAAATATACTTGTTTCCTTTGCAGCTGGAGCTTTTATTGGAGCCGTCTTTTTTGAATTCTTACCCGAAATATTTCACGAATTTGGAGTCCATCACGGCGACCTAGAAGGACCTCTTTTGATCACATCCGGTTTCATGTTCTTCTTCATACTCGAAGAGTTCCTGCAGTGGCATCACTGTCACGAACCCCCATGTGAACATGAGGAAAATAAGGAAGCTTTTAGCTATCTGATACTGATATCTAATGCGGTGCATAACTTCGTAGACGGATTGATAGTCGGTGCCGCTTTTCTCATAGCCCTCCCGGTAGGAATATCTACTTCTATCGCTGTTGCCGCTCACGAGATACCTCAGGAATTGGGTAATTTCGGCATACTGGTTTATGGAGGGTGGGGGAAAATAAAAGCGCTACTCGTCAACTTGGGAGCCTCTTTGATGATAGTCCCTGGAGGTGTGCTTGTCTATTTTGCCGAACCGCTGATAAAACCGATCTATTTGATAGGATTTGCAGCTGGAAGTTTCTTATACATCGGTGCTGCAGACTTAATCCCTGAAGTTCATGGAGAGGCGGACTTAAAGAAAAGTGCGATCACGATAACGATGTTTCTTTTAGGACTTTCTATAATCGTTATAGTGGAAATGATTGTCCCTCATCATCATTGAGTTCAGAAAATAGATTTACTCGTTCGATTCTAAAATAGAAAAGCGCTTTTGGTACCAGTGGCAATCATAGAGTTCCTCAGGATCTGAGACTTTTTCTGGATCAATACAACTACCGCATTCACACTCAAGCTCATCTCCGAATTCTTTCAGTATCTTACTAATCAACCTCGAGCTGACCACACTCTCGATATTTGAAGCTTCTCGACATGCTTCTTCAGGGTCCATATCTAAAGTTTTACTGAAGAAAAATTCTAGGATATGATGTTTGCTTATATCCTCTTTTATAGAATCAACGGCATTTTCTTTTAGTAAAAGTCCTTCGTTTGGGATGTATTCACCATATCCAAGTTCCTCGATCCTCCTATTTTTCTGTAATGCACCAGCTCGAGAAATGCCCATCAAGTCTGAAAGCTTCGATGGACCGATAGGTTTTTCATGAGCACCTAAAAAGAAAAGCGCCCTGAGATATTCCCGGTCTCTTTTAGTTTCGTTAACTTTTTTCATCTTGTTAAAGGCAAGTTAAATCCGATATAAAATAATTGTTCTAATTAACTTTACAGGTTTTATCAATAGATAAAAATATTTTAGGTTATTAGACCCAAAAGAGTAGGTTAGATAAGTTTTTTCTCAAATGTTATTTTAGATCTAATCCGCATCTAAATTCTCACTCGTAATGGTTTATATACACAGCTAAAAAAAACACTAAATTTATATATAATTTCCTAGTTTAAGGAACGGGTATAAGAATGGAAAATACACAACCTCAACCAAATCCAAAACCAAAAGAACGACCGACTGGCATTACCATTTTGGCAGTCCTATATGTTTTAAACGGGTTAATAATGTTGAGTGCCCCAGTAATCTTAGGTGCAATTTTAACAGCTTTCCTTCCAGAGATAGGTTTATTATGCTGGGCGCCAATAATTGTGATTGGCCTACTATACTTTGGTACCGCGTATGGGCTTTGGACCGGACAAAATTGGGCAAGGATCATTGCGATAATTTTGGCGATACTAGGTCTATTCAATTTCCCGATTGGTACGATAATAAGCATAATAATCCTGATATACTTATTCAAAGACGAAGTGAAGGCCTACTTTAAATAAATACATACTGTAGCAGTAACAGAAAGAATACTATATACAGATACACCTGAATAATACGAGCGATGGTAGTGTTTGCAATATTTTACAGAAATACAAACAAAAAACATTCCTTTATATTTTTTTGAAATCTTTTCTCCATCTTACAATTATAGTCAATGACCCGACTTTTTGTACTCACGAGGAATTAGATAATTCCTCTTAGTCACAAAATGAATTTTGTTCATATAGGAGGGTCTTTGACTAGCAGTGGATGTCGAAACTTTGGTTTAAAAAGTTTCGACTTCCACTATAATTAGATTTGAAAAGTTCGAATTGTCTATAGGTTTTTCTGAGCTCTACGATGAGATGATCGATGTATTTAAAAACATATATATATCAAGAAACAATTCATAGTTCTGAAAAAAGAGTAAACTATGATTGGTGTATAAAATGGAATATGGACAACCATCGCCTTCTAATACAGGAGGTAAAAAAGAAAGACCTACATCTATAACTATTCTTGCTATACTTTACATTTTAGCAGGGGTAATGTGGATTGGTATGGGAGCTTTTTTTGGTATTGTTGGTTTAGATTTTTTACCGGCGCTCGGCGCAATATGTTTTGCCGTACCAGCCATATTAGGTGTACTCTACCTTGTGATAGCTATTGGACTTTGGACCGGACAAAATTGGGCGAGAATGGTAGCTATAATATTTGCAGTAATAGGATTACTAGGATTCCCTATTGGAACAATAATTAGCATAATAATACTGATACTACTCTTCAAAGATAATGTAAAAGCATACTTTAAAGAGAACACACAGCCACATACACAGCAACAGCAATGGCAACAGTCACAGCAACAAAAGCCCCAACAACAGTTCCAAAAACCTTCACAGCCACAGCAGCAACCACAACAGAAATCAAAACAATGTCCAGGCTGTGGCGGACAGATGAGGTACATTGATGAATATGATCGATGGTACTGTGATAATTGCCAGGAATACAAATCAATAGAGGAAGAAACATCGGCACCCTCAGAAGAACAACAGAAAAATGCATGTCCAGACTGCGGTGACCAGATGCGTTACATGGATGAATACGACAGATGGTACTGCGATAGCTGTCAAGAATACAAGTGAAGAGATGAACCCTTTTCTATTTTATTTTTCTTTATCATAACAGAAACTTTTTTATCCAATAGCTAAAGATATGGTGAGTCGATGACCTACGGCATAGGTAACACTACATTGGTAGAAGCAGAAGATTTGGAAGAATATTTCGGGATTGACAATCTCTACCTAAAACTCGAAGGTGAAAATCCAACCGGCACCCATAAAGATAGGTTGGCAATTCAACACGTAGATGACGCCATAATCAGAGACTATAATACGATAACTGTAGGCTCCTGCGGTAATTATGGTGTAGCGATGAGCTTCGTTGCAAATAAGTCCAAGTTGGATTGCCACATATATATACCAAAAAAATATACTGGCGATTTGGTTGAGACCATTAAAAGATATGGAGCAGAGATACACAGAGTAGATGGTGGTTACGAGGAAGCAGTAGAAGCTAGCAGAGAGAACGCAAAAAAGAACGACTGGTACGATGCGAATCCCGGAGGTAAAAACACACCGATCTCATTGGTCGCTTATGTAGACGTAGCAGAAGAGATCCAGGAAGAACTAGGGAAGCCGCCGAGGACAGTTTCTGTCGCTGTTGGGAATGGAACGACTCTTGCGGGTCTTCATCTAGGTTTTAGGCTGCTATGGAGAAAAGACCGAGCAGAACACATACCCAACATGCTAGGAGCCTCTAGTTTGGGTAATAACGCGATAGTTGAAACCATCCGCCAGGGGAAGCGAGAGATGTTACAACTTTCCCCAGAAGATATTACAGAATCAGAGGTGAACGAGCCTCTCTTAAATTGGAATTCTCTAGATGGTCAAGAAGCTATCAACGCTATCTACGATACGGAAGGCCTTGCTGTTGGTTTGGATGACGAAGAACTCGTACATTATAAGGAACTTCTGCTAGAAAAAGAAGGTATAGACTGCTTGCCAGCTTCCGCTTCAGCTTTAGGAGCTTTAGAAAAATTTGTAGATGAGAAAAAAGATGATCCAGATATTCATGTCGTAGTATTAACATCAGGTGAGAAAAATGTTCGGAGTTGAAGAAAAGATACCCGCCTTAATATTCGCAGAGGGAGAATTTGGAAGGATCGACGGTAAAACAGCTAACGGCCTAGTTAGATTTTCAGAAAAATATGATATCATTGGAGTAATAGACAGCACAAGAAAAGAAGATTATGTGAGTGAAGTCCTTGAAGATGTGGAAGAGAAGATTCCTATATACGATGACTTGACTGAAGCATTGAAAAAACTAGAAACAAAACCGAAAGCATTCATTAATGGTATAGCTAGAGATGGAGGCGCCTTCCCTTATGATTATAAAGATATATTTTTGAATGCGATGGAAAACGGGATGAATTTAGTCCATGGTTGTCACGATCACATCTCAGAGAACCAAGAATTCAAAAAGAAAGCGGAGGAACATGGTGTCGAAATATGGGATGTTCGGAAAGAACCTGAAAATCCTCACTTTTTCACAGGAAAACTTAGAGATATCGATGACCCTCCTCGAATACTAGTTTCAGGTACAGACTGCGCTATAGGAAAGAGGACTTTCTGTATAGAATTGTACAAGGAATTAGAGGACAGAGGCTACAATCCTGCATTCGTTGCCACCGGCCAGACCGGGATGATACAAGGGGCAAAATACGGATTTCCTCTTGACGGTATTAGAGGTGACTTCCTCAGCGGTGAGACGGAACACGTGGTGTGGGAAGCTTCGACAGATGGAGATCATGATGTCATCATAGTTGAAGGACAAGCTTGTATAGTCCATCCACAGGGTGGGAATCCTCTAGCCCTGATGAAAGGCGTTCATCCTCACGGCGTAGTATTGATCCACGCTCCAGGAAGAGAGGAAAAAGATGGCCTCCCAGAATTTGACCCTCCTAATCTAGACAAAGAAAAAGAAACGATAGAGTTCTTCTATCCTAACTCAGTTATATCTATCGGTATTAATCACGAAGGAGGTATCGATGTAGAGAAATGGATAAAAAAATATGAAGATGAGTACGGTATCCCAGCGGAAGACGCTCTGTTAGGAAGACCAAAAAAGACCGCTGAAAAAATAGAAGAAAAATTCATCAAAGGAGAGCCAAAAGTAGAGAGGGCAAAATGAGTGGAAAAAATATAGAATACAGAAAGATAGACGGAGAACCTATCGATGAAAAAGAAATGCAAAAAAGCATTGATCTTTTGCACGAATACCTCGATGAATTCATCTCGAAAGACGCTCTCACAGAAGATGTGAAATATTGTTTCAGTAAGGGAAGAGTTGTTGGCGCCTATCATGAAAAAGAACTGATAGGTGTAGTGGTAGGTGTCTATACATCTTTTTTCGATAAATTCCACATAGGTCATATAGCTGTAAAGGAAAAGTTTCAAGGAAAAGGGATAGGTAGTGAACTGACTGAAAAGGTTATTCAAGAAGATGTCGGTGCAAGTGTCCATCTTAACATTGGAAATCCAGAGGTCGAAAAATTCTATAAGAAGATTGGTTTTCAACAAACACACAAACGATTTAAGAGGACCTCGAAAAAAAGTGATAATTTAAAACCCAGCGATTAAAAGCGAATACCTTCTCTCATCTTTTTTGATCATCTTGAGTCTAGACTAGGAAGAAAGCAAAGAGAAGGATATTTATTCGGTTTAAAATTCTATCTGATATTCTAACAGCCCGTTGATTTTAAATACACGATATAGAATCCACGGTTAGGAAGATAAAATGTCGGGATATTGGAAAAAACTTTTGGAGATAGATCTTACTGAAGGTGAAATCAAAGAGAAAGAACTATCCGATGACTTTTTAAGAAAATACATCGGTGGTGCTGGCTTCACAACAAAGATAATTTTTGATGAGCTCGAGCCAGACATAGATCCATTGGATCCAGAAAATGTTCTTGCCGTCGCACCGGGGACACTCGTTGGACCAAAAATACCTACGGCTTCAAAGACGACTTTCGGTTTCAAAGCTCCTCAAACAGGAGGTTATGGAAAGACCGTTGTGGGAGCGAAGATGGGAGACCAGTTGAAAAAGGCGGGCTACGACGCCCTTGTCATAAAAGGAAAAGCAGAAAAACCCTCGATGGTTGTAATAGAAGACGATAACGTCTTTATAGAGGATGCTGACCATATCTGGGGTCTAGACACTAGAGATACGGACGAAAAGATAAAGGAAGAATACGAGAATTTCTCAACTGCTGTAATAGGACCTGCTGGAGAGAATCTTTCTAAAATATCAGAGATAGAATGTGAAGACCGACAGGCTGGAAAAGGTGGTGGTGGAGCCGTAATGGGCTCCAAGAAACTGAAAGCTATAGCTGTAAAAGGAACAAAAGATATACCGATCCACGATCAGGAGGAGCTGGACGAACTCAACAGTAAATGGCGGAAGATCACCACAGGTCAAGGCGAAACAGCAGATGAGAGTTTTGATCCTCAGGACCAGATGGACTATGGAACTGGTGAAGCTATGGCTGCAAAGAACCAGGTTTACGGCTGTTTCCCGACAAAAAATTGGCAGGCCGGTTATTTCAAAAGAGCTTACGACAATCTGGAGGATCCAGACGACAGGATCGAACTGAATCCACGATATTGGACAGAAGTTTACAGAGAGGGAAGAAGACCCTGCCCTTACTGTACCAAACCGTGCAGTCAGTACTTCAAAGCAGAAGACACTCCTTATGGTGACATAGCTGTTGACGGACCGGAATACGAAACACAATATTCATTAGGTGGTGCATGTGAAGTCGATGATATCGAAGCAGTAGCTAAAGCAAACGAGATCTGCGATACGCTCGGCCTTGATACCATCTCCGCAGGACTTACGATCTCATGGGCGATGGAAGCTTATGAAAAAGGGATGATAGATACTGATTTGGATCTAGAATTCGGTAACGCGGAAGCGATGATCGAAGCATTGAAGCGTATCGCCCATAAAGAAGGAGAACTCGGAGAGCTTCTTGGCGATGGAGTCTACGAAGCAACAAAGAAAGTCGGACAGGGATCAGAAAAATTCGCGATCCATGTCAAAGGAATGCCTCCAGCTGGTTTCGAAGTAAGAGGAGTTAAAGGGATGGCTCTAGCATTCGCCGTAGCTCCAAGAGGCGCCGATCATCTCACATCTTGTTTATATGCTATAGAGATGGCAGGGAGCTATTGGGACTTTGAAGAATACGATAGGACAGAGTTGAAAGGTAAAGCTTTTGCACTGAAAGCCATGGAGGATCTGATGACGCTCTATGACATGACCGGTATGTGCAAGTTCTCTAGAGGTTTAATGGTGGACGAGGGTCAATTGGAACTATTGAACGCTATGACTGGTTTTGATATGAGTCTTTCCGAGTTCCTTAAAGCCGGGGAAAGAGTATACAATCTCTCTAAAGCTTTCAACATAAGAAATGGTTTCAGTAGAAAAGATGATAAGTTACCTGACAGGGTTTTCGATGACGAAGTATTATACGGACCTACAGAAGGTGAAACTCTCTCTAGAAGAGAATTCGAAGAAGAACTAGATAGGTACTATGATGTGAGAGGATGGGATAACGAAGGTATTCCATCTAAAAACACATTGAAAAGATTGGATCTGCCTGAAGTAGGTGAGGAACTCGGATCGGTTAAGGAGAAAAAATAGTAATCTAGCGAGTCTTAAATAGGAATCTTTGAAACAACACTTTTCTCTTTTATTTTTAGCAAAGTCAGTTTTTATATCTGGATATAATATTAATATCCTTGGCTAGCTTCTTCTAGATAATCTAGATTCTCCAATTTCTTTACCCATCCTTGGGTAGAGCTTAAACCCTCATAGGATCTCTTTTTCAAATATATTCAATACTTTCTCTATATCTTCCCGTGAGACTTCCCGATGGGTCACGAATCTCATTAAATTTTTTCTCAAAGCTAAAGTGCGCACATTTTTTTCTTCCAATCTTATTCTCAGTTGTTCAGCACTCATTTCGAACTGAGAGGTGTCGAGCATAGCTATATTCGTCTTGTATTTTTCCGTATTGATGTCGACACCCATCTCTTCCAAGCCCTTCGTCAATCTTTTCAGGTTGTCGTGATCTTTCTCCAACCTATCCACCATCTTTTCTAGCGAGATGATACCTGGTGCAGCTATTACCCCTGACTGTCGCATTCCACCGCCCAACATTTTTCTATTCTTTCTAGCTCTATTTATGAAATCTTCTCTTCCGACCAATAGAGAGCCGACTGGTGCACTCAACCCTTTAGAAAGACAGAATTGGACGGAATCAACAGAATCGACGAGATCCGCGATATCTTCCTTCAACGCTACGGCGGCGTTGAATATCCTCGCTCCGTCCAGATGTACTTTTAGGTTGTTTTTATGAGCTATCCTACAGACTTTATTTGTATATTGAGAATTCACAGGAACACCTCCTGCAACATTGTGTGTGTTTTCAATGCAAAGCAGTGATGTTTCAGGATGATGTATATTTTCTTCTCTTACAGCTTCCTCGATTTTTGATTGGTCTATGTATCCCTCGCTGTCATCTAAAGTTCTAGATGATAATCCAGCGAGTGAAGCATAACCACCCACCTCATATCTATAGATATGGCAATCTCTACCAAAAATTATCTCATCTCCTGGTTCAGTGTGAGTCAATAAAGATGTAATATTACCTTGAGTACCAGAAGTCACGAACAGACCTGCCTCTTTGCCCAGTAAATCCGCTGCTAGGTCCTCGAGTTCCTTCACCGTAGGATCTTCGCCAAGAACATCGTCTCCCACTTTCGCTTCTTTCATCGCCTCTCTCATTTCATCAGTCGGTCTAGTTATCGTATCGCTCCTAAGGTCGATTACATCGGATTCCATGATCAAAAATATAGAGAATATATTTAGACGTTTGGTACACAGTATTAACTGTGGTAACATTTCACGGCTGGAAATGTCATCACTACTTATAACCGATTATTTTAGATCATCGATCAATTCGTCCACATCCATCGCCGGGAAAGTCATCGTATCTATAGAACCCCTAGACGCTATCTCCATAACTATTTTAGTTATCACACTTTTTGAAGGAGCTTCTACCACTGTTATAAAGTCGTATTTACCTAAGAGAAAATACTGTTCGATGATGGTGGCTCCTTTTTTTTCCATCTCATCGTTAACTTCTTCAATCCTTTCTGGATGATCCAAAATAGTTTTTCTACCTTCGTCGGTAAGATTTGATAATATTACGTATTTAGGCATATTTCTACCTCCATCTTATAGATGCGGGGGAGATTATATAAAGGTTTTTAACCCTTAAAAGTAGGATGGTAAATCATGAATTTGAATATAGAAAATAATTCGGCTCTAGTTCTGGCTTCATCAAGCGGACTTGGAAGGGGCTCTGCTAAGGCTCTAGCAAAAGAAGGTGTGAACGTCACGATAAACGGTAGGGATGAGAAAAAGTTGAAAAAGGCAGTAAAAGAGCTTAACAGTGATGTGAGTGGAGAAGTAAGAGGCATTCCTGGAGATATATCTAAAAAAACCGACATAAAGAAATTAGTTAAACAAACAGTCAAAAAGCAAGATGGATTGGATCATCTCGTAACTTGTGCTGGAGGTCCTCCTAGCAAAGCTTTCATGGATACAGACGATCAGGATTGGTACGAAAATTTCGATCTGCTAGTCATGAGCGTGGTTAGAAGTGTTAGAGAATCGGTAGCGTATCTTAAAAAAGGGGAAGGGACGATAGTTAATATAACTTCTATGAGTGTCAAAGAAGCCATTCCAAACCTGGTTCTATCTAACTCGGTAAGGATGAGTGTTATAGGCCTGATGAAAACCCTTTCAAAGGAACTAGGTCCTGAGATAAGAGCAAATTCTGTTCTACCCGGCCCTCATAAGACTAGTAGGATAAAAGAGTTGATAGAAGAGGAACTAGAGAGAGGAAATATTGACTCCTATGATGAAGGATTGGAAAGATGGACCGAAAATATCCCTCTAAACAGGCTAGGAAAACCAATTGAACTTGGAGAACTAGTTGCCTTTCTGTCTTCTCCCAAATCTAATTTCATAAATGGAGCAGCGATACCTATAGACGGAGGAGGAAGTAGTTCAAATCTATGAATTTTCGTCATCCCACCAGCTTTCGAACTCCTCTTGATATACGTCTTCGTAATCTATATCGTAGATATCTTCATCTGGAGGAATCTCCTCTTCTTCCCAATTGTAGAAAGATATGATAAACGCGATTAACCCCAGTAATAATATGCCCCCTCCAGCTAGAGCCATAGGCCAAAACCATCGAGTTACTATATCTTCTTGTTCTCTAAGGATTATATCTCCGATTTCCTTCTCTTCGCTTTGGTTAACCTGAATTTCTATCTCTTTATCTTGATAGCCATCCTTTGATATCTCCAATGTTACGTTTCCTGAGGGTACTTCTATCTGGAATTTACCAGAGGAGTCTGTGAAAGCTTGATTCTCCTCGTCAAAGTAAATCCTTACATTCTCTAGTGGTTCTCCTTCTTCATTTATTATCCGGCCTCCGACCATACCTGTATCAGAAATAGTTGTAAAACTCCAAGTGTACGGAGATTCCAACCAGTTTGAAGCTTTATCACTCCCATTGACACTAATATGATATGTAGTTTCATAACTGAGATTTTCATAAGGCTCGAAATAGAATTCTGTTTCTTCGCCATATAAGTCCCCTTTTATATCTTCTCCATCCTCATCTTCAATTGAGATGCTGACAGAATCCTTTTTCATCTCTTCTGAAAAGGTTAGAAGTATTGTAGCATTGATAGGAACCTCATCATCTTTTTCAAAAAGCCTGTCATCAACCAAGTAGTAGTGTTGTACTTCGGGACTGGTTGTATCTGGTTGGGCTCTTTGGACTTCGCTCATAACGCTATCGTACTTTTCATTTGACGCTACTAGACCGTAAAAATATGTTTTGTCTTCTGAGACATTTTCATCTCGAAATACTTGCGAGGTTAAATTCAATCTCTCATAAAATGTAAGGTTGTCTTCTTCTTCACCTCGGTAAAGATGTATCTCTTCTACAGGATATCTTATCGAGTAAAGAGGGCTATCCCACGTTATGTTTACGTACTCGGCCCTTACCGGTTGAGCTTTGACGTTGATAGGAGGTCCGACAGGGGAGATAAGCGGATTATTGTCACTATTATTGACTTCTATTTCGTAGGGTGTATCCCAAATACCTATGTTTTCGGATTCGTTGGCGTCTTCATATCGATTCTCATAATCAGACCAATAGTTTCCTCCAACTTCTCTATCATCCCATTCGTTATCTCCCTCATCATGGGCTTGAATATTGTTTTCAAAGAAAATATTGTGATGTATCAAGTTGTTATTAGACTCTAAAATCCGAATCCCCCAATTGTTATTTGAGATATTGTTATTCGTAATGGTGTTGTTGTTCGCCCCGTTTTGCAAATATATGCCTCTTTCGTTCTCGGATATACTAGAGTTCTCGATGATTATATCTTCACTAGATTCTATATTGAGGCCATTCTCAGTAATATTATATATTTTTGCCCCCCTAATATCTAGCCTTTCACTAGATTCAATATTGAGACCAGTAGAATTCAAATCGTAAATACTAGAACTTTTGATAGTTACATTATCACTAGATTCGATCTCTACTCCATAGGTGGAGTTTTTTACAACACTATTTTCAAATGTGAAATTAGAAACATTATTTATTTTCATACACGCCTCAGAAGAATTGTATATTTTAGAATTTTTAATAACAAAATGAAGTTCCGTATTTTCAAGATATACGCTGTAATTATCACCGGTACCGTCTATGGTATAATTATACAATACATAGGGATTCTCCTCGGTTCCATCACCAGGAAGTTCTTTATCCTCGACAAAATCTTCTAATCCTTCGTCACTTTCTATGGTGACATTTCCTAATAAACCGCCTTCTGAACCTGAGTTCTCGATGTATGGGCTACCTGAAAGCCCAATACCTAACATTGGGAAACAAAAGACGGAAAGCGAGATTAACAAGATTATTAGGATTGAAAGTTCCTTCTCCATCACAGTTTCTCAGAATAATATTGTTTAAAACCATACTTGTACTTTACTATTCAAACTCAGAACTCTACCGAAAGATTAAAAATTAACAATCAAGATTGAAGTAAATGTTAACTCAAGGTGATCTAAATTGAAAAGTATGAACTCAGGGAGAAAATTATCGAATTTTATACTTTCTGATATCAAAAGAAAGAGTAGGATAAGTATCTCTATTCTCTTGGTCTTTGGATCCATCCTTGCAGCGATGTCTATCCTTTTAAATCCCAACTTCTCTCAATTTACCATAGGTCTTGGTGTATCCCTTGCTTTTGGACCTCTGATAGGTTTTTACGCGGGAAATGAGATAGGATGGCCTCTAGGATTTTGGATAGGACTTATTGGAGGGCTTACAGTCGCACCATTAGTGGCTCTACTTATTGGAGATAGTGTAGCTGCCTACTACGCCTCTTTCTTAGGCCCGGTTTCAGGAGCCATAATTGGTAGATGGACTGAATTAGATGATAAAAGAAAATTAAAGGAAGATATGGATAGAATCAGTAAATAAAAATTATTATAGGGTTCCTCTATTCTCTATTCAATAGGTCAAAAAAATGCAGTTTAAAAAAAGATTCGGAGAAAATATATCAAACCAAAAACCCCCATCTACATTAGTCCTAGGGATCGGTGGTGCTGGTCGAAATATTGTAGAAGAAATTGGGGATATGCCTTCTTCTAACGTCGAAATCTATGAAGTCGGAACTTCTTCTAGACCTCCTAAACTATCTTTCCTATCAATCTCGAAAGAAGACTTGAAAAAAGCTTACGATTCAGAAGTCGAGATCAAGGAGAGACCTCTCACTCCGTCAGAGGAAAAACTAAAAAACAAGATGAAGGGGTTCGAAATGGTTTACCTGATCGCTGGTCTAGGAGGAAAGACCGGTAGCTGGACCATCCCAGTTTGTGCACAGCTCGGTAAGATTCATTCTTCTTTCACCATGGGATTATTAACAAAACCATTTGAAAGTGAAAGCGAGAATAGAAGAAAACTATCAGAAAACTCCCAGACCAAAGCTGATAGATACTTAGACGGGTGTGCCGTCTTTCCAAACAATAAATTACTCGAAACTCATCCGAATCTACCGATAAGTAAAGCTTTTTCTGTGATGAATAAAATAATTCGGTTTCCTATCGTGGATTTTAACGCAGTGATAACCAAAAGTGATATTTCAATCATGAGGGACTTCTGTAAAGACGTCGATGAGTTCAAAATAGGAGCGGGATATGGGAAGGGAAGGAAAAAAGGTGTAAGAGCCGCTAAGGAGGCACTAAAATCTCCTTGGTTCGAAAAGTTAGAGGGTTTTGATAAAGTTCTAACTGTGATTACGGCTAGCAGCAGAGAAGAAAAGATTGACATCGAAGATGCTCTAGAAGAAATCCAGCGAACTTGGCCCAAAGCTGATATACTCTGGGGTGTCAAAAAAGACCCTAAAATCAAAGAGAGGATAAGAGTAACTATATTAGCTGGAAGAGAAGATAATCAAAAAGCGGGAGAGTAAAAATAACGGATTTTTTATCCAAAAACAGTACCGATTCCCTCTGCCGCAGCTTCTCCTTCTTCTTTTATCTTCTCTCTCACTTCTTCTCTATTTTCAGCTGGTTCTATACCTTCTTCTTTAAATAACTCAATGGCCTTTTCAATGGCTTCTTCACGTCCTTCTACCATAACGTAGGATACGCCCTCTTTGAATCCTAGGCTGGAGCCATCCCTTACGTTGGTATTCTGTTTGCTGATAAGATCATCAGATAATATATCGTCGATCACATCCTTTTTTTCCGCTTCAACTTCTAGCACTTCGTACATGGTTCTCAGGTATCCAACTCTTTTTCTAGGATAAAAATATTACTATTTTTTCCCCCCATAAGTGAATGGGATTAATATGAGGAAAATTCCAACGATACCCATGCCAATAGGAACTACATTAACTATTTCCATAGATACAGAAATGATTATGCCTATAAGTATAAAAATAAATCCTAGCAACATAACAAAAATTTTCGCATGATTGGGCATAACCATATTATCAGGATGGATTATTTATGATAAGTATTTAACTGCTTCCCTTTAGAGTTTTTTCCCATCACTCCTTGGTTTCTGTTTTCAAATACATCAAAAGCGATATCTGTTCTTCTTCCCAAGGGGTCAATTCACATAATTTTTCTTCATTACCCTCCCGCAAAAATTTCAATAGCAATGGTGAACCTTTTGTAAACATCATGATCCTTTCAAGAGCTTCTTCTTTTATATCTTTATCTAAAATTTGTTGTACCTCCTCTTTACCTAAAGATGAGAGGTTCAATTCCTCTACTAATCCATTTTCCACATGGTCACTTCGATAAAATCTTTCATATACTGGCGTGCCTTCTCGGCCTGTTATTATCAACTTTAAAGAATCTTTTTTTTCTATTTTTTCAAGAAATCTTTTCAAAAAACTTACAACCTCTTCCTCTATTTCGTAATAATCGTCTAATACAACTACAGCATTTTGTGAAGTGAGTTCATTTATGATATCTTCATTTGGAGCTCCAATCTCCTCGAGAAAATTAGAAATTCTAGTTTTTAACTTTTCTTTGGTATTGCTCTTCAAATTTATCCAAAGAACATGCATTTCTTCCAAATTCCGTATGAATTTTGCGGTCAATGCAGAAGCTCCAAGACCTTTCCGACCGAGAACTGCAAGAACAGGAGTATCGCTTTCCATCCATACTTTCATCTCTTCCAATTCTTTTTCCCTCCCATAAAACTCTTCAACACTAGGAGTATCCTCTACCATTTTAAGAGGTTCAAGGACCCCATGTTCTCGTAGATCTAGACGTTCTTCTTCTTTATCCTCTAAAAGTGAAATGCAAGTGAGTAAATCCAATTTACCGTCGGTCTCTTCTTCTATTTTAGAAAGAGGTACAGTTTTTTCAATATCCTCTTTGATCAAATCTATAGATTTTTCAGAAAGATCATCTAAAATTCTATCCGCAACCGCCAATCCACTCGAAGTCAAAGAATATGTCTTCATCTGCCTGTCATGTCCTGCAACAGAGGCTAATTTTTCTTCGATCAAATCTTCCTCGTTAAGAGAACCTAAGACTCTTGATAGATGTGTTCTTGAGACCCCAACATTCTCAGAAATACCTTCTTGAGTGACATCTTCTGACTTTTCTTTTCTCTCGTCTTGATGTTGGTAATTTCTTAGATGCAGGAGGACTTTCTGTTTATAGGTGAGCGATGAAGTATCTGTCATACCTTTCAAAACATGATTACGAACTTACCCTATAATTTTTTCTTTTTTTAACCAGCTCAAATCCTGATTTTACAAGTTTCTTTTATGTATTCTTCTTTTCTTTCACCAAGAACATCCTCTAGAATTTCTTGTCTATTGGGCATATATTCTTCTCTCAAAAGATCAAAAATGATCCAATCAATCCTCTTTCCGAACAAGTAGGAACTTTTTCGTGCTCTTCCAGTCTTCTGGAAACCAACATCTTCGAGTACAGTCTGTGCCCTTTTATTGAATGAAGCGCTTCTCGCGCTCAATCTATCATAGTTTTTCTGGAAAAATAACATCTCGCATAATCCTAAAGTAATTTCCCTTCCTATCCCTTTATTCCATTCATCTGGCTCACCGATATAAGTACCTATGTTGGCATTCTTAACACTGTTAGACCTATCTCTGTAGGTAGCTATTCCTATCTTTTTATCATCTTTTTTCTTCTCTAGTATGAATTGCTGTTTATCGTCGTTTTCTAGATACTCTTCAAATTCATCTTTTATCTCCTGAGCATTTTTAAACACTAACGGTTCTGCCCGTGCAAATAATGTGACTTGAAAAGTATTTTCCCATTTTTCTAGCAAGGAAAGATCATCTTTTGTTAGGGCTCTAAACCTAATCCGTCCGATTTCGAACATCTAAATTATTCACCTTTTTCGTTTATTCAATACTCTCTCCAGGTATGATTACATTCCGTACATCTGTATATTCTAGTTTCCGGTTCATCTGCCGCCCTCGTCTGTTCCAATCGCCAGAAGGCCTCGTTGTTCTCGCACTCAGGACATCTCACGTTCGTTTTTGGGAGAGTGTCCAATTCTTCCTCAACAACTACTGTTTCTTGTTCTTCTTTCTGAGAGCTGACGATATTGTTATCTTCTTCGTCTTTCTTTTTAGTAAGTCCACACTTCTTGCATTCCCATTCTTTACCTGAAGGTTTCATCAATGCACCACAATCTGGACAGAACATCGTTTTTCACGTCCTTGTAGTTAATCCGGTTCGATATAAAGTTTGTGTGATTACGATAATAGGTCTATGGCTTTTTCTTCCTCTATCTCTAGAGCTTCAAGCATGTAATTCAAAGATTTCCTGAGTATTATGTCTTCACCTACTTGTTCAACGTATTCTTCCATCATGATCGGAGCTTTAAATCTGTATCCCACAGCCAAATCTGAAAGGTAGTGATGTTTGTTATCAGGGTCTAATTCGGCTGCTTTTCTGTAATGCTCCTCCGCTTTCTCAAACTTTCCTATATCGATGCAAAAACCACCGGCTGATTGTCTATAAAAGGGATTATCGTTCAGCTCTATTGCCTTCTCATAGTCCTCGAGGATATCCTCGCTCTCTATTTCATTCAGTCCAAGGGAAGCTTCAGCTCTGCCAAATCGAACTTGAGCTTCTGTCTCTTCATCTAAGTCTTCCTCAAGAACTTCCGAAAACTTTTCGTAGGCTTGTTCATACTCGAACCTATTAAGAAGATTTTCCGCCTCCTCCAACAGTGCTTCAATGTCTGCCATGATTTGTCCTCGTATCTACTAAAGAAAACGTCCAAATAAATGTTTCTACTCCTACCCTTCCGATCGCACTTCCAACTTGGACAGATATTCTTTCATCTTCTCAACAGCGGTCTCTTTTTTCGCCGGATAGCTTTCTACTCGAGCCCTTATCCTTATACTGTTCCCGCCCTTGGTCAATTCCAACTCCTCCTCGTAGGCTTCACTTTTGTTAATCCTAAAAAAGAAATTACACCTCTCGTCTATCCTTTTATCAACATCACATTTCAGTCTTTGGATGATTTTTTCAGGAAGATTATCAAAAAAATGATCCATCTCTTTATTTTTGGAAATTTTTCCTTCTAGGATCTTGATAGGGTTTCCATAATAACCCTCAGCATCTGATATCTCCAGTTCTAATTCTCTCCCTGCTAGATTTTCAATAGCTTCTTTGACTTTATCAAGGTTTTCCGTAGCATGACAATAAGCCTTGAATTCTATATAGTGAAATGTCACCAATCTACCTCCTTTTGAGTATCTCCACCGAGATTTTTTACAAGATAGATAACTTTACAGATACTTTCTACCACTGTTATCCAATTGTATGCTTCTTCCAAATTTTCACCTAGAGCAAACGTTCCGTGCCCCCTCACTATGGCTGCCGGATAATCCTGTAATACCGGAGGGATCCTTTTTTCAACCTCCTCTGAACCGATAGATTCCTTAACATCCAATACTGGAACTTTTTTTAAATGATACCTTCCTTCGTCATCGATAGGTACGATCTCATCTCTAACAATAGAAAGTGATATCGCATAGGGAGTATGAGCATGGATTACAGCTAATGCTGAAGTTTCTTGATATATAGCTCGGTGGACGCCTATTTCGGTAGAGGCTATTATCACCCCGCTATCGTCCTCTTCCACACCTGTTTCTACAATGTCTTCTTCTTTCAGATCGCCCATCATAGCTCCTCTTCTCTTTATATATAAGCGGTCGCCTCTTCTTACACTCATATTTCCGCTATGTGAAGAAAGGTTCAATCCTCTTTCTTCCAAGAATTTACCGTACTTTTGCATTTCATTCAATATGTCATCATCCATCTTTTTCTACTCCTTATCGCTCTTCTCTAGCACAATAAAAATGGCATTAGTAATAATTTTTTTGAGACTGCAAGGGAAAAGTGTTAAATCCAAATTATAGAATGCATGAAATTAGAGATGAATGTCATATACCATCCATATTTCAACAACTCTACCTATTCCTCTGATCCAGCTGCCGAAGAAGGAAGGATCAAATGTATTGTAGAGGAACTCAAAAAGATCCCGGAACTAAATTTTGTTAAACCAAAACCTGTTGACAAAAAAGAACTGAATGTTGTCCATGATGAGACCCATATCCAGAGTATAAAACAGAGAAGCAAGGAACTATATGAGATCTCTTGTCTTTCAGCCGGAGGTGCTCTTTCTGCTGGTAAATACGCTAGTGAAGGTATCCCATCTTTTGCTGTTATAAGACCTCCTGGCCATCATGCTTCACCTGGTTCTAACTGGGGTTTCTGCTATTTCAACAACATGGCTGTAGCGTTAGAAAATTTGAGAGCTAATGGTGAAGTAAAGAGCGCATTTATAATGGATTTCGATCTCCATGTAGGTGATGGTAATATCAACTGTTTAGATGACGGAGAAGATATCCGGATAGTCAATCCTACAGCTGAGAATAGGAGCGATTATATTGAAGAGATCGAAAAATGTTTAGAACAAGCGAATGAATATGATATACTCGGTGTGTCCGCAGGTTTCGATGAACATATAGAAGATTGGGGAGGAAAATTGAAAACCGAAGATTACAGAAAATTGGGAACTCTGCTTAGAAACTTTTCTAAAGAAAAATGCAATGGTAGAAGATTCGGTCTATTGGAAGGTGGGTATAATCATAAAGTTTTGGGAAAGAATGTTTCTGAGTTCGTTCAAGGCTTTTCAGATTGAATGTTTTCATAAAACGCCTTGAATATCAAGTCTCTCAAGCGTTGATTTTTTAGGGATCCCTCTTTTATCCCATCCCATCACTTCATAGTAATCGTCTAGCATCTTTTCCATATCAAAAACATTGTCTGCTGATGCACCCTCTTTCAATGGCTTAGAGAAGCGGTCCGGTAATCGATCGTTATCTCTATCAAAACCGGCTTTTACATTGAACAGTCGCTCCAGATTGTATATCCTTTCACCAACGGTGTGTAGATCACTAACAGTATATTCTATTCCTGTGGTGCTCCTCAGGAATCTTGAAAAGAAATTTTCATCTAGTGCAAAACTGGAAAATTTGCAGATGATCAACGAATCCAGGTAAGCGTTCCGTTCCTGGGATCTTTTGACTAACTGAGCTTTACCGTTTGCCTTGAATCTATCAAAGAGTTTTGGGACTCCAAATATCTCTTCACCTATCATATATCCTCTGAGATGGCATCCTCCTCGATTGGAAGTGGCGAAGGAAAGTGCCTGCCCAGCGGCTCCTCTAGGATCATAGGCGGGAAGTTCCATACCTTTTACGGTCATCGAAAAATTACAATCATATTTTTTGGCCAATCTTTTAGATCCCTCAGCTAATTCATCTCCCACTCCTTCTCTAAAGGCGATTTTATTCAAAGTTTCCTTCAAATCTCCTCCAAAACCATCTATCTTTGACCAAATCTCCTTCTCACCCATCTCCATCGCACATGCTAGAGTTCCACCGGTGGAGATAGTATCTAAACCAAGTTCATTGCATCGGTAGTTCAATTCCGTTGTCTTTTCAAGATCGAAGGTTCCGAGGTTCGATCCTAGAGCCCAAACGCTTTCGTATTCTGGACCCTTCCCTTTCTCTTTTTTAGTTTTAGTTTTCAATCCACATCTTATCGGACAAGCATAACATCCCTCGTGCTTTTCCACTATCTCTTCTTTCATCTTCTCTCCGGAGAGTTTATCAGCTTCCTCTTCATCAGCGGCTTCTCTAAAATTGTTTTTTGAAAACATACCCAGCCAAGCGAGAAGATTTACCAAGATCGGTGTGCCGAACTTTTTGAGGCCTCTAGAGGTCACTGGTGAAGACGAAATTTTTGAAATTGCCTTCTTAACGTGTTTTTGAAGAAGCTTTTTGTCAAAGATAGGCACTTCTTTATTTCCTTTTACAGATATCGATTTCAATCTTTTGCTTCCCATCACAGCGCCCATTCCTCCTCTACCAAAAACGCGGTAACCGTTTGTTACGAGAGAAGAGTATAGAACACAATTTTCGCCCGCAGGTCCGATGACAGCACTCTTGCCTTCTAACTTATCCAAACACTCGCCGGTCTCTGAGTCCCATAGATCAGTCTTTGTTATTCTTATATCATTTTCATCTATTTCCAATCGGACAGGTTCTTCGGTAACACCTTCAACTATCAAAGCGTCAAGCCCTGTTTTTTTGAATTCGCTACCGAATGAACCTCCAACGTTTGAATCTGCTATAGTACCGGTCAAAGGAGATTTAGAAGAGACCGAGAATCTACCAGAAGTTGGTACTGTAGTTCCGGTAAGAGGTCCTGCAGCGAAGACTAGAATGTTCTCTTTCAAAGGATCAATATCAGGATTTATTTCGTCTACCAACAATCTAAGACCTAAACCTCTGCCTCCTATGAAATTTTGGAGTATGTCCTCACCGATCTTTTCATAAGTGACTTCCCCTTTTGAAAGATCTACTCTAGCTAGCTTGTTCCACCAGCCGTTCATATACCTTACTAATTTATGCAACCTATAATTTTTTTGTCATAACATATCTAGGTCGATAGCTTCCCAGGTAAAATATTAAAATACCACCTCTTAACTCCAAGAACTATGGCATCGTTCCTTGACACACTGAAAAAAGCCGAAAAAAAGTGGAGAAAACGCTGGAAAGAAGCCGGTATCTTTAAGACAGATGAAGATTCAGAAAAACCCAAATACTATCTGTTGGAGATGTATCCATATCCTTCAGGTAACCTTCACATGGGTCACACTCGGAATTATTCCATCGGTGATTCTATCGCGAGGTTTAGAAGGATGAAAGGTTACGATGTACTTTATCCGATGGGATGGGATTCCTTTGGACTACCCACTGAAAATGCTGCTATAGATAATGATATCAGCCCTAAAGAGTGGACCAAAAGATGTATAGACAATATGAAAGAACAGATGGATTCTTTAGGACTTTCCTACGACTGGGATCGTGAAGTAGCTTCTCACAGAAAAGACTATTACAAATGGGACCAGTGGTTCTTCCTAAAATTCTTAGAGAGAGATCTAGCTTACAAAAAAGAGGCGGAAGTCAATTACTGTTCCGAGTGCGAGACTGTACTAGCTAACGAACAGGTCGAAGGAGGACGATGCTGGAGATGTGATTCTTTAGTTGAAAAAAAAGATCTCGATCAATGGTTCTTCAAGATCACAGAGTATGCTGATGAGCTTCTCGAAGATTTAGAGGAGGTTGAAGATTGGCCAGAAAAAGTAAAGAAAATGCAGAAAGATTGGATAGGGAAGAGTGAAGGAGCAGAGATAATATTCGAAACTACCGAAGGAGAAGAAATCCCAATATATACCACTAGACCAGACACTCTCTTCGGATGCACTTTCATGGTCTTAGCTCCAGAACATGCTCTTTCGGAAGACCTAACCAAAAAAGATGAGGAGATAGAAGAATTCGTGAAGAGAGCCAAAAGGTTGAAAACCAGCGAAAGAGAACAGAAAGGGAAAGAAGGTATATTCACCGGTAAAAAAGCTGTGAATCCTGTAAATGATGAAGAAATCCCCATCTATATCGCCGACTTCGTGTTGGAAACATACGGAACCGGCGCTATAATGGCCGTCCCAGCCCACGACCAGAGAGATTTTGAATTTGCGGAGGAACATGATCTTCCGATAATACCTGTTGTAAAACCCGATGATAAAGAAAACTTTGAAGATCTTGATAAAGCATACGAAGGGGAAGGTATTCTTATCAATTCTGAAGATTATGATGGTATGGATTCGGAGGAAGCGTGGGAAAAGATAATTGATGATCTCAAGGATGAGGACAAAGCGACTAGAGAGGTGAATTATAGATTAAAAGATTGGTTGATATCTAGACAGAGGTACTGGGGTGCTCCTATACCTGTAGTATATTGTGATAAATGTGGTATGGTGCCAGTCCCAGAAGAGGAACTCCCTGTCGAACTTCCGACCGATATAGATATAGATGTAGCCGGTAATCCACTTGAACAAGAAGAAAATTTTCTAAAAACAGAGTGTCCAGAATGTGGTGGAAATGCTGAAAGAGAAACCGATACTATGGATACCTTCGTAGATTCTTCGTGGTACTACCTGAGATATTGTTCCCCTAATTTTAAGGATGCTCCATTCGATCAAGAAGACTTGAAGGAATGGATGCCAGTTGACCAGTATATAGGGGGGATCGAGCACGCTATCTTACATCTCATGTACGCTAGGTTCTTCGTAAAAGTACTGAAAGATATGAACATGTGTGATATTAAAGAACCATTTAAAAGATTACTGACCCAGGGGATGGTCTTACTTGACGGAGTGAAGATGTCAAAATCTAAAGGTAATATAATCGATCCAGAGAACATGATCGAGGAATACGGAGCAGATACCACTCGATACTTCATACTTTCCGCTGCAGATCCTAGAAGAGAATTTGAATGGAGCGATGAAGGTATCGAATCCAAGTTCGAATACTTAAGAAAAGTTTGGCAGACAGTAGAGAAACACGAGGAATCTTCTATTTCGAACGATATCGATCTCGAACAATGTAGCTTGAGAGATAGGTATATTATTTCTAGAACAGAGAAGATAGCTGATGAAATAGCTGAAGACATGAGGAACTTCAAGATAAGCGACGGGTTGAAAAAGATGGAGAATTATTTCGATGAACTTTTAAAATATCGTAAAGAGAGTGAAGATACTTCAGAAAAATCAAAGATATTCCACAGAGGATTAGAGACCTACATCAGGATGCTGTATCCATTCAGCCCTCATTTGAGTGAAGAGATGTGGGAAGAGTTAGGTAATGAAGAGTTGATTAACGAAGTTGGTTGGCCCGAATCTGAAGAGTCTTTGATAGACGAAGAAGCCGAGAGAGGAGAACAATTATTTCATGATCTGAGAGAGGATATAATCCATATCCAAAATATAACTGAAGAAGAACCTAGCTCTATCAAAGTGATAGTCGCAGAAGAGTGGAAATATGAGGCTTTCCAAAAGATTCAAAATCTGATTGAGGACATGGATAAACCGAATGTAGGCATTATAATGGGTGAACTAGGCTCTGAGTTCTCAGAAAAAAAGAAGGAGTTAAGCGAGATAGCTGAGAGAGCGGTGAAGAACCCCGGTAAGATATTGGATAGGTACATAGATTATAGATTTGAGACCTCAGTATTAGAGCAGATCAAGAACCGACTGGAAGAAGAGTTTGAGGCTGAAGTCAATATAGCTAAAGCTGAGAAGACCGATGTCGAAAAGGCCGGGAGAGCCGAACCAGGCAAACCAGGGATAGTTCTAGAATGACTAACCTAGCTTTGCAAAAAGTTTTTTATACTATACCTTAGTAAGAAGACACACTTCAAACCGATGAAATGTGTGGACAGGTTTTCTGTCCGAAATGAGGTGGAATTAAAATGGCAGATAAAGTTTATGTGAATTTCGAAGTTCCCGACGAAATAGTGGACAAGACCTACGAGGCAGTAGAGATAGCTAGAGATACGGGCGATGTGAGAAAAGGCACGAACGAAGTGACCAAATACGTCGAAAGAGGCGAAGCAGTTCTTACCGTTCTTGCGGAAGATGTGAATCCTCCAGAGATACTGGCTCACCTTCCTCTTCTGTGTGAAGAGAAAAACGTGTCTTATTCCTACGTCCCATCGCAGGAAGAACTAGGTGCAGCCTCTGGTATAGATGCATCTTCAGCTTCAGTAGCTATAGTGGACCCAGGCGACGGAGAACAGATGTTAGAAGATCTTAAAAGTGAACTCGAAAATCTGAAATAGAATAATATCAATATAAAAGAGGAGTTTCAAAATGGCTTCAGAAGATAGTATTCCTGGAGAAGTGGTCGAAATCGTTGGCCGTACTGGCATGACTGGAGAGGCGACCCAGGTCAAAGTCCGTGTCCTGAAAGGAGAAGATGAAGGTAGGATAATCACTAGGAACGTCATGGGACCAGTTCAGAAAGGAGATACCTTGATGCTCAGAGAAACTGCGAGAGAAGCTAAAGATATAGGGGTTAGGTAAAGATGCCTGAAAGAAGAGAGTGCACTTTTTGTGGCGAACCGATAGAACCAGGAACTGGAAAACAACACATAAAAAACACAGGCAGAGTTTTTCATTTCTGCTCTAACAAGTGCCGTAAAAATCTTCTTCAACTTGATAGAACTGCGAGAGAAACAAAATGGACTAGGAGATACGCTCAAGACAAAGCTATCGAGACCTATCGGAAGAAAGGGGACGAACAAGAAGAGCAAGAGGAAGAGCAGGAAAAGAAAAAAATAAAGAAAAAGTCGGATTAAGGCGGTATTAAAATGGAAACGACTTTTTTGATGCTAAAACCCGACGGTGTTCAGAGAGGTCTTATAGGCGAAGTAATTTCTCGGATCGAAGAAAAAGGGCTACGTATCGATGCTATGAAGATGATACAGATAGAAAAAGAAAGGGCAGAAAATCACTATGCAGAACACAAAGGTAAGGATTTCTACGAACCTTTACTTGAATACATCACGTCTGGACCGGTTGTTGTAATGGCTGTCACTGGAAATTCAGCGATCCCAGTGGTAAGGGATATTGTTGGTGCTACCGATCCTAAAGATGCTGATCCAGGCACCATAAGAGGGGATTTCGGACTCGACATCGGAAGGAATATCGTTCATGCTGCGGATTCTGAAGAGAGTGCTGAACGAGAACTAGATATATTTTTCGAAAGTGGAGAATATCAAGAATACAATAGGGTAGAAGAGAAGTGGATCTACGAATCTTAACTATCTTTTTTATATTTTCTCCGGAAATCAATTTTGTCTAGATTTAGAATTTTTTTATAAATTATATAAGACATATTCCGAAATATTTATAAGTGTAGATTGCGTTTATGTATATGTCTGACGTTTAAGAGATATATGTCGGACTAAATTAAATATAGGAGGTCTAAAGTGTCGGACACGAAGCGAATAACTGTCAGAATACCTGAAGAGATGGCCGATGAATTGGACGAACTCGTCGAAGAAGGATCATTTTCGTCACTTTCAGAGGCAATAAGAGCCTCTATAGAAGAATTCCTCAAAAATAAGAACGCTCCTGACCATATTTCAAAAGTAACCGTAGATCTTCCGAAACAAAAAGTTGGAGAGATCGAAAATCTCGTTGAAAAAGGCGATTCAGTTGATGTTGATGATGCGATAAGAACAGCAGTCAGAGAATACGTTAGAGAAAAGATCAAAGAATACCAGAGAGTGATGGAGCAGGAAGAGTGAAATCTTTAGAATTAATCCATATCGTATAGTATTTAACAAAAAATCCATCGGGTTTGCCGTATGATGAAAAGAAATAAAAACGAAAAAGATAAGCAATATTCTTCGGAATTGAATATCTATGTCGTAGGTGTAGGTGGGGGTGGAAACAATAGTATTGATAGATTGAGCAGGATCGGTGTCCAAGGAGCGAAAACCATAGCTGTTAATACTGACAAAGAGCATCTCCAAAATAAAAAGGCAGACGAAAAGATGCTGATAGGGAGATCTCACAATTACGGAAGAGGGGCTGGAGGTAATCCAACCGTGGGTAAAGAGTGTGCAGAATCTGCTAGTGGTGGTTTCAAACAATTGTTCTCGAACGCTGACTTGGTTTTCTTAACAACTGGTTTGGGAGGTGGAACTGGGACAGGAGCAACACCTGTCATAACGGAGATTGCAAGAAGAAGTGGAGCTATGGTGATAGATATAGTAACACTGCCCTTCTCTGTTGAAGGAAACAGAAAAGAGATGGCTTGGAGAGGGGTACAGAAGATCGAATCTTATGCCAATTCGACCATAATACTGGACAATGACAAGCTCCTAGAGGTTAGTCCAGAGTTACCATTGGATCAAGGATTTGGCCTTATGGATTCTGTTATCTCTAGCCTTGTCAAGAGCGTTACGGAGACCCTGACAAGACAATCTTTGATCAATTTGGATTTCAACGATCTTCGCTCCGTTCTTGGTGGAGGCAGCTATTCTACTTTGATGACCGGGGAAGCACACAGTAAAGAGCCCGAAAAAGTCGTTAAAGACGCTGAGGGAAATCCATTCCTCAATGCGGATTATAGAGGTGCGAAAAAAGCCCTAATACATCTTACAGGAGGATCTAACAGTCTATCTGTCCAAAAGATGAACGATATAGTGGGCGGGATGACCTCAAAGCTTGATTCTAGAGCAAACGTTATTGTCGGCGCCCGGGTAGACCACGAATGTGAAAATAAAATAAAATTGATGTCGATAGTAACAGGTTTAAGAGAACAAGATCTTAATCCTGTAGAAAATGAAAATCCGATTTCTGCCATAAATTAGATGAATTCCAAATTAATATGATGGTTTACCTCATTTAGACTTGAGTTATAGAGATTATGAAGAGAAAAGAAGTATTAGATTGTATGGAATCAAATGAAAACGAGGTTTATTTAGATATCCGGGTCTCACCCGATTCCTCTGAAACTAAGATAACTAGAGTTGATCCTTGGCGAAATCAATTGAAAATCTCGATAAAAGAAGAAGCTAAAAGAGGAGAGGCAAATAAAGCCCTCGTTAAGTTTTTCGCAGGTATTTTGAATATTTCAAGGAAAAAGATAAACATCACTAGAGGAAAAAGTTCAAAAAGTAAAAGGATGCATTTTAAAGGCGTTGATGGAAATCTATTGGCGGATAAAATCGGAAAAATAGTCGGAGGATACAGATGAGATTGAAGGAGGAGTTAGAAGGCATCATAGATATCCTTGATAAAATCAAGAAAGAGGATGAAACGATCCCCGTAATAGTTGAAGGAAGAAAGGATATGAAGGCTTTGAGGGATCTAGGTATCGAGCGTCAAATAATAAGAATAAAAAAAGGAGAAACTATCTTTAGGATTGTAGAGAAACTCAGAGAAAATCATGATAAAGTCATAATTTTGACAGATTGGGACTCCAGTGGTGCCAAACTTTGCTATAAGATAAAAAAGGCCTGTGAGTCGAACGATATCGAATATGATGTAGAGTACAGAAAACAGATGATAAAATTTTTGAAGAAAGAAATAAAAGATGTAGAAAGTATACCTACCTTCATTAAAAGAGCGAAGAGAGACTTAAGTCCCCGAAAACGTAATTTTAGGAGCAGAAAAACATAGATTATAGGAAAATATTAAATTTAATCGTGTAATATGGTGGTAGAGCGACTATGAGCCGAGTTAAAGTAATCAAAGATGTGACGGAGTTGGTTCCCATATTGAGAGCCGTCAGTACTAACGTTAAAAAAGACGTGTATACTGATTTAGCAGAAGGTTGGCAAACGGAAGAACAGATAGAGGAAAATTACGGTGAAGAGGGGAAGAAAACCCTAAAGATATTCGATAAGATGGACCTAGTTGAGACCAGGTGGCAGCATACCGGGAAGGAAACTCAAAAAGCCTATCACACTTATTATTCTGATGTTCATATCGATGCTTCAGTACCCATTGAGGAGATAAGTGATGTACTCTTTGCTGCTATGATGGATGAGGATGAATTTGAGGAAATAGAAGAACAGATATTAGAATCTGTGAAGGAAGGAGATACCTTCGCTAATGATATCAGTAAAAAGATCGGCTACAGCGGCACAACTTTAGAAGGTCTCGTAAAAAGGTCTGTTAAATTGAAATATAAGGGCCATCGTATAGAAGAACTCAAGGAGGAAAGATAAAAATGGATTTGGAAGATTTAGATGAGATTTTTTCAGAATTTTCTGAAGGTACACTAGCTTTAGTCTCTGGCATTTCAATAATAATCACAATCATTTTCTTTATCTATGCAGTCATCCCTCTTTACGAAAATCACGCCTTCATCGTCTTATTGTCATTTTTAGCTCTTGTAGTGTGTTTTAGTGCTCCTGTCTTTTTTCGATTGGCCGATATAACTATAGTTCCAGACGTATTAGGATGGTTGTTGGCAGGGGTTTCGATAGCTATCTTTGGATGGATAATTTTCCATGGTGGATACTATGTTGATGTTTTCTCTCTGCAATATATAATACCCAGTGGTCTCTTCGGTTTCGCCTCCTCTCTTCCTCTGACGAAAGGTGTTCTTCTCCCTCTTTTCGGTGAAGGAGAATTCGAGACTTTCAAAACTGATGAAGGGATGGGGGAAGATTTTGAAGATATGGAAGAGGAAACATACGAAGATCAGATCGAGCGGGACTTCGAAGAAGACACTGAAGACAAAGACGAAAAAGATATTTTTGATAAGGAAGAATATCAAGAAGAAGAGAATGAACCCTGGTGAGTGATTTGGGAGCTGTTTTAAGGTTAGGTCATCGACCCGATCGCGACAGCAGGATGACAACCCATGTTGGTCTGACCGCGAGAGCATTTGGACTAGAAAAGATGTTCATGCCGGATTTGAACCCCGATATCAAAGATTCTATTGAGGACGTTTCAAATAGATTCGGCGGTGATTTTAAAGTCAAAGAGGAAGAAGATTGGCAAGCTCTTGTAAATGAATGGGAAGGGGAAACTATCCATTTGACAATGTACGGTGAAGATCTAGAAAGTTTTTTCGAAGAAAATGAAGTCACAAATCCCTTGATAATAGTGGGCTCAAAAAAGGTTCCTAGAAAAGTCTACGAGATAGCAGACCACAATGTTGCAGTTGGTTCTCAACCCCATTCAGAAGTAGCCTCTCTAGCAGTTTTTCTTGATCGTTACAACAATAGATCCATCCCCCGATTAGAAGGAGGAAAGATGAGCATCCTTCCCTCCCAAAATGAAAAAAGGGTTGTCAATCATTCACAAATACCTAACGCTGATGAGTGTTTCAAATTCGCAAGAGATAGAGGCATGGATGATGACCTTTTAAAACACACCATGTCTGTACTTGATCGAGCCTTACATCTTCAAAATTCTCATGGAGGGGATCTAAAACTGATCATAGCCGGGGCATTGCTACATGACGTCGGAAGAACAGTGACTCATGGTGTAGACCATGGTATAGAAGGTTCACGTTTGATAAAAGAACAGGGTTGGGATGAAGAACTCGCTAAGATAGTCGAAAGACATATCGGAGGAGGTATAACTAAAAGAGAAGCTAAGGAGGAAGGACTCCCTCCTAAAAATTATGTACCACAAACTCTAGAAGAAAAGATAGTCTGTCACGCTGATAATACGGCTGGAGGAAAGGAACGATTTGTCCAGCAAATCGAAAGAACAGAAAATTTAGGATATGAAGAGAGTGCGGAGAGAATGCGGGAACTAGCAAAAGAATTCGAAGAAGATTTATAACCTAACTCTTCCTTTATATGATAAGTGATATGATTTGAGTGAAATTGATTCAAAGGATCGTGAACGATCCCTTACCTTGGAAGGAGATGAATTTGTAATCGAAAAGAAGTTATTATCACTAGGTAAGAAATACCATATCAAAGACGCTGAAAGAAGATTAGTAGGGTTTTGTCAAGAAAAATCGTTGAAGATTAAAGGAGAACTACGGGTTTTTACGGGTGAGGATGAGAACCATGAATTATTCAGGATAAAGCAGAGAAATATGTTGGATTTTACCGGGACTTTCGAAGTCATCGAAAGTGGGACAGCTAACACAATAGGGTTCTTAAAAAGAAATTGGGTCAAATCGGCAGTATTAGGAGAGTGGAGTCTGCTCGATCCTGATGAAAAAAATATTGCTAAAGCTAAAGAAGACTCACTCGTGAAAGAAGTACTGCGTTTCAAAGGGTTGAAAAGATTACCCTATAGATACAAACTACTTCAGAACGGAAAAAAGATCGGGGTTTGCAAACAAAGACTTTCTATATTGGGGAACACTTACAAATTACAGATAGAAGATAAGACAGGAGACAAATTGGATAGAAGATTACTCATTTCACTTGCATTACTATTGGATGCAGTAGAAATAAAGTTCAAAAAGATAGGAAAATAAAAGGTTTCTATAGAGTTTCTCCGCCCTGTATGTCCATCATCATGAATCCTGAATTTATTTTTGGATAGAAATCAGTAGATTTTTGAGGCATCCTCTCGCCGTTCTTGGCCACGTTTAAGACTTCTTCTGGTTTAGTAGCGTTCACTAAAAAAGCTACTGAGCCTTCACCTTTGTCTACCTTTTCCATAGAATCCTCAGCCCATCTCTCATAGGAGATATCTTCATCTATATGAAGTTCCTCAAGTCCCATGATCCCTTCAAATATCACATCTCTTAGGACTACGACGTCGAGATTCTTGTAGTCATCCGAATATTCCTCCGACATAAATTTCTCTATCTTTTCTTGGCTTTTCAATCTCAGTCCAAGAGTCCTGTTTTCATCATAAAGGACGAATGATGAAGTATCGTCATTGTTTTTTAGGAATGTTTCTTCATCTCCATCTGATAGCTCTTTTACATCAAAATATTTCTTCATCTCTTCGATATGTTCCTGTGCAACCTTTTCTTTTAGAAGTAATCTGTGACCAGGAAGTACATTTAAACCAGGGTCTTCAACAGGTACCATATAGGTCATCCTCCAGTTGAAGGCCTCATTCTCTTGGTAGTCCGGATTCTTCTCCCTCATCTCGTCTCTGTACGTGACCGCTGTCTCGTACCTATGATGACCGTCGGCGATGACTACCTGCTCGCCTTCAAGCACCTCTTGTACTTTCTTTATCTTGTCTTCATCTTCTATCTTCCAAACTCT
>SL_8KL_010_SEDDRAFT_10000230_pt1 | contig 47659 bp, 39 predicted proteins | sample SodLakKL_010_SED_4_FD_11160 | JGI IMG/M metagenome (IMG submission 11160)
AAATCACGATGAACCCGCTGGGCGAGGATGGCGCTTTGATTCTTGCCGATATTGCGGATGAGATCACCTTCTCAGGCACCACGCGTGGTGTTCAGGCAGGACAGGAAGTCACGCTGTTTTTTTGATGAAGGCAATGGGCCAGAATCGCTTGATGAAATCGGGCCGATCCTCGTTCAAAATGATGGTAGCTGGTCGCTGACCATCCAGAACCCTGATCTGGAAGGCATAGATCCGGGAATGGAAATCACGTTCACCGCGCGGGTCAGCAACGCCTCGGGGCGCCCCGCACCCGAGGCCAGCGAGACGGTGGTGGCGTATCAACCCTCACTTGGATATGTGAGCTTGGGAGGGAACGCACCCACTGGCGAATTGCTGTTCAATTTATTCGTTGATCCGGAACGGATTGAAGGCGACATATTACGCATCGTGACAGTCGGGATCGACTTCGACCCTGATATTTTGCAGCCTGTTATCTCCGAATTCAAAGCGCCTGTATTTTTTGACTCAAGTGCACTGGCGCTGAATTTCTTTAATATCACCGCATTTGACGGCATTGGCACCGCGGGAGATACCGGTCGCTTCTCTTTCAACGGATTATCTGCAGCAGGATTGGACAATATCGCAACTAAAGAAGTGTTGACGATGGCCTTTGAGCAATCGGGCGACAGCGTCATAGTGATTGGGCTTGGGAGGATAGGAGAAGAAAACCTTGTCATCTCGACGGATCGATCCGAGTTTGATGGCACTGGGGAGACATACTCAGAGTTATTTGCACCCGTCCTTCACTATTTCGGGTCGGGCGGTGTCGATACCATTGTTGCTGCAAATGTTGACACAGTAATTCGCGGACGCGGTGGTGATGATCAGATCGACGTTTCTGCACCTGGTGTGAACACGATCATCTTTGAGGGCGGGTCTGTTGCGAACGGGTTTGACACGATCACCGGCTTTACCCTTGGCGGGGCTTTGGCGGACCGCTTTGCCATCGCATTCGATACTTTCGATCAGGATGTTCTTCGCGGCGACGGCAGCGCGTTTCAGGTGACCAGCGGCGGGGCTGTGGGTGCGGATGTCGGCCTTGTGGTCTTCACCACCGCAGTCGCAGATTTTGACAATGCCACGATCGAGGCGGCTTTGGGCGACCTGACAGGGCTGAATGATGGCGACAACCTGTATGTTTTGATCGGCGATGGCACGAACGCCGTCCTGACGGCGTTTGAAATCGACGGTTCAGCCCTGATGGTCCGTACAGGGTCGGGCACGTCTTATGCCGAGTTCAAGGATATCGGCGATCTGAGCGGCTTTTCATCCGCCAATATTCTGGGCTTTGAGCAGCATATGGTCTGATGCAGGCAACGCCCATTACCACAGGCCCCGGCGCGATGAGCGCCGGGCCGAACCTGATCCCCGTCAGCCCCGAGCGCCACGGCACCCGGCGCTGGCGGCGGTTTTCTTCTTATGCCTTCGTGCAGGCGCATCCGNTCGTGCCCATTGTGCTGGGCGAGCATGAACAGATTGCTGCCTGCCTGCCGCTCCTGTTCACCGCCAGCGCCACAGGCCCCTTGCCGGTTGCGCTGACCCGGCTGGGCAAGCAGACAGCGCTGGTGGCGCAGAATGGTGTCTGGCGCGGGTCTTATGTGCCCTCGATCCTGCGGGTGCATCCGTTCCATGCCCGTGCCACCCAAGGCGACCAGTTTGCGCTGATGGTGGATGAAGACAGCGGCCTTGTCACCGATGACCCGCAAGATGTGGCATTCTTCACGCCGGATGGGGCGCTTGGCCCTGAACTGGCGCATGTAGTCGATTTCTTTCGCAACCGCGTCCATGCCGAAGCGCAAACGCGCAGCGCTATGGCGGCCATCACCCGCGCGAGCTTGCTGACCCCGTTTGCACCCCCCGAAGGTATGGACGCTCCCAGCACCGCGCTGATGCAGGTGGACGCAGGTGCTTTGGCTGATCTGGGGCGGGTCGCACTGGCTGATCTGCACCGCGCGGGGGCCTTGGCGCTGGTCTATTCGGCACTGGTGGCACAGCACCATCTGAGTTTTCTCGCCCATGCCGAAGCGCTGCCCCTTCGCGCGGCTCCCACAGCCGCAGCATCGCCGACCGCAGATGCTGAACTTTCGGGCTTTTTCGACGCGCTGGCCAGCGCACATACCCAAGAGCCTGCGTTGGCAGACTGGGTCACCCCCGCACCGCGCAAACCGTCTGACACCAATCACTAAGCGGACCAGCGCCACATAGGCCCGCGCGCTCAGGTTGGCAGGCTCATATATCCCAACAAAACGCCCGTCATGGCCAGATCGCCGCCCTCCCATGCCGGATCAAGGGCCAGCCCTTGGGGCAGCACTGTGTTGCTGGTGCTAAGTGCCAAGCTGTTCCACTCTGTATCCGCGTCGAAAAATACCCAGCGCGGGGGATGATCTGTCCAAAGCCCGACTGCCGCGCGCAAGACATCAAGTGCATCAAGTGCAGTAACCCTCCCGTCACCGTTGATATCGGCGGCAATGAAATTCTGCGCCGTCGCGGGACCAAATGACGGGTTCAGCCCAACGGCCAGTCGCAGCACATCCAGCGCGTCGCGCGCTGTGACATTCGGGTCACCTGTGGCTGGTGCCCAAGGGCGGGTGGCATCAAGTCGGGCAAGGGGTAGATCAGGCAGTCCCGCCACCCCTGCGCCATTTGACAAAATTTGCAACCTCTCCCCCGTTTCCAGCGTGAAGTTGACCAGCGCATCGGGCAAGGGCCGCCCGGACATATCGCGCAAGNCCACGCGTCCATCGCCGGTCGGAAATGCGTCTGGCGGCGCGGGGTCGGGGTTGGGATCGGGCTGTGGTTCAGGGTCGGGGTTCGGTTCAGGGTCGAGGTTCGGTTCAGGGTCGGGCGCAGGCTCGGGGGCGGCGGCGTATAATTCGGAGTGGCTTAGAACCATGACCCGGTCAGGCCCTTCCAGCCCATGTGGAAAGATATCCTCTGCACCCAGCGCCTGACCTGATTTCGAGAACAGATGCACTTCATGGCCGCGATACACAATCCGCGCCCCGCCAGTTCCCGGCGTGATTTCCAGTTGGCTGACATGGCGCAGCATCGACCATGCGGACAGGTCCAGCCGGTCCAGTCCGGCGCTGAAATCGGTGATGGTGATTGCATCGGGTTGCGAGCGGATAACGAACAGATTGCGCCCGCCGCCCCCGGTGAGGGTCGTCACACCGGGGCGCGCGATGATGATGTCATCCCCAGCGCCTCCCTGCCCGTCATTGACCAGCCCACCCAAGCCCGATACTGACAGGGTCAACAGGCTGATGCCCGGATCGCGCCCTGATGTGGCGGCGACACTCAGGCGGTCGCCGTGCACAACCGTTTGCAACGTGGCGACATTGTGCAATCCCGTGAGGGCTGTGTCGAAATAGGTGTCCAGCCAGATCAGCCACCCCTCGGGCGTCAGTGCAAACAGCGACACGCCATGATCGGCCCCGCCCACAAGCACCAGATCAAGCGGGCCGCGCTGTGCCTGCACTTGCACGCCGCTAATGGCCTGCACACGGTAGAAGGCCGTGCTGGCCGTGTCGGTGACATGCTCGACCGGGACGAAGCCCTGCGCCCCAGCGCGCAGCACCGACAGCGAAGACCCCCCTGCACCTGCGACGACCGCGCGCGCGCCATAGCCCGCATCGGCAAATGCCGCCAATCCGGTGGGTGCCGCCAGCCCCATGCTGCCGCCTGCCTGTTGCACCCCGCCCGCATCTGGCAACACATGCAGCGCATTCTCGAAACTGCTGACCAGCAGCAACGCCCCGTCGTCTGTTCTGGCCACGCCGCGCGTCCCGGTCCAGACGGTGCTGTTGGCAAAGCCGTCTGGCACTGTGTCCTGCATCAGCGCCCAGAGGGGCACGAACCCGTCATGGCCCGCTGCAATTTCCTGTGTCACGCGCTCGAACCCGACCTGCCTGCGCACACCAAACGTGCCATCAGGGTTGATCACATGCCCCCAGAATGCCGTGCTGCCCACCCCGAAGAAGGCAATCATCTCGCCTTGTAACTCGGCCAGCACCAGATGATCCCGCGCGGCATTCAGCCCGTTTGCGTCAAACCCGACTGTATCTTGCAAGATCAACGTGCCCGTCGCAGTCACGCGCCACGCGCTCATGCCACCATGACGCCCGGAGCTGGCCAACAGCAACGGCCCGCCGGGCGCATCTTGCCAGATCGTCATCGCACCCAAAGAGGTATCGAACATGTCGATACCCGTCTGGACACGGCCCTGCCCATGCAGCCGCATTCCACCCCACCTTTATAGTCACCCAAGACCAAGGCTGAAGGGATGGCGCGGCGCGGGGCAGGACAGGAATGCGGCGAAACAGCGTCCTTTGTCGCGGATTTTCACCAAATCCGGCGGATCGGGCGCATGTCAGACAGGGTGGTCAACGGGCTTAGGCGACGCTCTCCATGTAGCCCAGCAAGATACCCGTCATGACAAGCGGTTGATCTGAATTCAGGGTTGAAATATCGATCCCAGGATCGACATGCACAAAACTGCGGTTCAGCTCCATAGCTGCAAAACCTGTCTCGGCATCGAAGTAGACCCATCTTGGCGCGTTCTCTGACTGCAATCCGACAGCGGCGCGCAGCACGTCCAGTGCGTCCTGTGCCGTGACCCTGCCATCCCCGTTGATATCTGCCGCGATGAAGTTCTGGGCCTTGGCCGTGCCAAAAGAGGGCTGCAATCCGACAGCCATCCGCAACACATCCAGCGCATCCAGCGCTGTGATCCTCGGGTCGGTTCCGTGTTGGTGGTCGCGCGTGACATAAAGCGCCCCATTCACGTCGTCGGGCAGGCCGAAGCTGACAGCACCGGTCGCATCGACCCCTTCAGGGCCAAGCGCATCCCCTTGAGACCCGAGGGCGATGCGGGCCATAGTGCCTGCCAGCAGCGGATTGCCTTCGATATCATGCAAAGTCAGGTCGAGCTGGTTGGTGGCGGGGTCCGGCGCTGGCGCGGGGTCTGGTGCTGTGAAATCCGTCTCGAAACTGGCGCCAGCGCTGGCGGTGTTACCAGAGACGGTCACAGCGGCGTTCAGCGTCAAGGTGGCCCCATCGGGCAGCGCGGCCAGATCCTCGGACGCAATGGTCACTTGCCAGTGTCCGTTGCTGACAGGGCCGGAATAGGACTGACCATTCAGCGAAACCGTGACCACAACATCGTCGGGCACATTCTGCGCGGTGCCCGCCAGGACAAGCCCTGCATCGCGGATTTCAGGCACCAACGCCCCGTCGAAGGGCAGGTCAAATGCCACTTGGGGCGCGGCAAAATTCAGCTGGGCACCAAACGGCGCGAAGCTGCCCTCGACCCGGTTGCCCGCCTGATCCGTGATAGCAAGCCCCAGAACATAGTCCTGCCCATGTATCAGGCTTGCCAGAGTGCTGCCCGGAAAGCTGACAGTCCAACTGCCATCGGACTGGATCGCGCCATCATGCCGGACCCCGTTCAGGGTAAAGCTGATCGTGCCGCCTGTGGCAGTCGTCGTCCCTGTCGCAACCAGCCCGGCCATCAGATCATCCGTGCCGATCACCCCGCCAAACGGATAAGAGGTGAAACTTCCAAACCCCGGAGAGGTGAACAGCGTGCGAAACGCAAAATCCGTCGCGATGGGGCCAGCGGCGGTCTGGGCTGTGGCGGTGATCTGATAGTCTGTGTTATTGGCGAGTGCATCCAGATCACCGGGGGTATAGCCGCTTTCGGTCTGTCGGCCCGACCGTATGGTGACAGACCACTGCCCCGACTCGGTGCGCACCTCGTAGCTTTTGCCGTTCAGCGTGACGATCACCGGTGTACCATTCGGCAGGTCTTCGGTGCTGCCCGCCACCACAAGATCGCGCCGTTGGTCCTGCGCGCCCATAAAGGCCCCGATCGCGGGATCATCCAGTGTGATCTGCCCATTTGCGACTGCGCCCAGCAGACTGCCATCACTGGCAAACAGCCCATCCGCAAACAGCAGGCGCTGAATATTGCTGAGTGTGTTGACCCCGTCGCCAAGCGCGCTGCCGCGCTGGTCGGACACTGTGATCGTGCCTGCATCGACCGTGATGGTATAATCGCCAAATGCGCCGGTAAATTGCGCCGTATTCACCCCGCCTGCCCCGTCGAGCACGTTATCGCCGCGCCCGACCAGCAGCAGGTTATCAAGGCTGTTGCCCGTCAATGCCAGATTGCCAGCACCCAACAAGCCGCCCTCGGCCACGCCCTCCAGCAAGGTCAGATTGCCAGAGGCCAGAATGCGGCTGCCGCCCACGATGTCGAGCTTCACGTTGCTGGCACTCAGGTCCACCGCTGCGCGCAAGGTCTGTCCCTGCCAGCCAATCACCACCTCGACCGGTTCAACTTGCACGCCCAAATTCAGCGCATACCCCCCCGCCTGCGCACTGGTTGCGCTCATACCCAGTGCTGTAATCGTCACATCGCCCCGGCCCTCGCTCAGCGAATAGAACCCGTCACCGTCGTCATCTGAATAGGCCACCCCTGTCAGAAAGCGGTCAGACAGGTCTTCGCGGCCTAATTTATTGGTGATGACCGAGGCATTGAACACCACCCCGCCAGAGGTGTAGTCATCCGCCACCACCTGCGCGATCCCCGCTTGCATATAGTCGCCATTCAGCAGGTTTGGCCTGTGCGTGATGGAATAGAACAACCCCTGATGATGCCCGATGCCCGACGGCCCCCATAACACAGCCTGATCAGCCGAGAACGCCGCAGTGGTTATCCCAAAGGACAGGTTTTCCCCCACAAACCGCGTGCCATAGCCCGCATCTTCGGCACGATCAGCGGGGGTGGTGCCGTCCAGCCAGTGATGGCCCGCATTTGGCCCGCTCATTTGGACAAGGCCGTCAAGATACGCCTGAGAATGCACGCCAGCGGCCGCTGAAAGGGCGTCATTTGCGGCCAACGGCTGACGCACCCCACCGGCAAGCGTCTGCGCGGGGGACTGGCCTGTGGTTTGGGTCGGGTCAGGGTCGTTCAGCCCGATGCCAAAGCGCTCAGCCTCGCCCAACGGGTTCAGACGGGCACGGTTCAGTTGTTCCAGAAAGAACTGCTCTTGGGCGCTCAGCATGCGTAAATCACTTTCGTTCAAACAGTTTCGACCATAAATGCCACAACCTTAACGTATCTGGCGGGCGCGAGACAACACTGATGGCACTGCGGCCATGCCCTTGCCGGTCTGTGATGACGATGGAGCAGGGCAGATCGTGGCCAGAACCGCGCGCCCGGCTATGGCGCACGCGCCACCTAGTTCTTGACAAAAACAATCACCTTTGTCAGAGAAAGCAGCAGCACCGCCAGCCGCGCGCCAGCAAGCCTTACCCTTTCAAACAGGAGCTTGCCCATGCGCAAATCAACCGCCCTTATCACCGCCCTCGGTCTTTCGGTATTTGGTCTATCTGCCACGGCGGACACGCTGGAAAACTGGCAATTATCGCATGGCGGCTTCGTCACCGCCTCGGATGTGCGCCCGCATAACGGCCTACCGCAAGACCGCGCCGATATCTTGTACGCCCTGTCGACAAAAAGCCCTGACTGGGCGCAGGCGCTGACAGTTTATACGTGGGGCGCGAATTTCCCCTGGCGCGACATGACCCATTCTCTGGGCCGGTTCGCTGACAATTACAACGGGGCCATGCCCGCTGTGCTGCCCCATTCTGTCGCCCATTGGGACGATGCGTCCTTTGCAGTCGGGCCTGTCTATTCGGCACTTGCAGGCACTGGCGCATTCTACCAGCTTCCCGCTGCCGCGCGCATCGCTTTTGTCGACGGGGCGACGCTGGCCACAATTGTAAACTGGACACGGTTCGAGTTGGCAATGTCGGAACGAAAAGCCCTTGCCGCAGAGCCGAACTGGGCATTGACCAATGGCAGCCCCAAGAACTGGAACGAGATATTTGCCTTCCACTGGGGGCCAGAAGGGCAGCATTCGGTCCATGAAGCACTGGAAGCGGTATACGGCGGCGCCGAGGTGAATGCCGCCCTCTATGCGGCCCTTGCCGAAGGTCAGCCGCATTTGCTGGAAGAACGCTGGGCCGAGGATGACGCCGCGCGCGTTGACGCCCTGCTGCATGAAGGTGCATTGCGCCTGTTCCACGCAGCCCTGAATGAGGCAGAGGGGGCCAATGACGATGACGCCCGCACCCGCGCCGTGCTGCACGCGCGCGGATTGTGGCTTGCTGCGGCAGAGGCCATGCTGGCCCTCGCCCCATCCGAGGTGGACACGGTCGAGACAGCCCTTGACGGCAGCGGCGACCCTGCCCTGCTGCCCTTTGCGTCGGAAGCCGTGGCAGAGGCCTTGGCGCAGCTGGGCAGCTAACCCCCGCAACCTGTCGGTGCTGGTCGCTTCCATTTCCTCCTGCGCGATATCGCTGTCGTCGCGCAGGGGGCGTGTTGGTTCTGAACTCTTGCAAAGCGTGCACATGCGCGGCGTTAAGGGCGTCAGCCCGCCGCGCCTCAAGGGGCCGCATCCACGGCATGACGCGACACGGCCTTCCGCATAAATTCGCGTGCCGGACGACAAATCCACTTGTCCTCAGATCAGTTGGTCGCATCCCCAAAGGCCATGCCACCGGTTGCGACCTGTCCCGCGGGGCTACCGGGGTTGCGGGCATGGGGCGGGGTCAGGGCGATGAAATCCTGCCACAGCGCGCCTGCGCGCAGATCATTGCGCGCCCGCAACCCCCGCCATTCGGCGTACACTGCCCCCGCGCGCGTCAGATCGCGTTGTGCGTCATCCAACTGGGCCAGATGCGGGTCATCTTCCGGTGGCAGGGCGGCCAGCAGATCGGCATAAAGCTGGTCCCGCGCCTGCCCTGTCAGCCAGTTTGCCCGCCCGGCAATCACCGCGCGATGGGTGCGCGGGGCAAGGTATTCGATCAGCGGCCAGTCGTCGGTGTTTATCGGCGCATCGGCAAACAACCCCGATGCCGCATTGCCCGCATAGAATTTCAGCGCGCGGTCTATCAGCACCGCGTCAGGCTCGTCACTGCCGGTCATCGTGCGCCACTGCGCGGCCAGTGTGGCAGGGTCCAGCGGGGAGGGATCAGTATGCCCCACCAGCGCCAGAATCGAGCGTTCCGCATATAGATCACCGCGCCACAGCGTTACTTGGGGAAAGGCTTGCGCCATTGTGTTGGCGATGATCTCGAACTCGCGCCGCGACACCTGATACAGCGGCATCCATTGCACATAGGCCCCGCCGGGGTTCAGGCGGCTGGCGGCAAGTGCATAATGCTCGACCGTATAGACATTGCCCACGCCTGCGCGCCACGGCGTGAACAGATCGGCAATGATCATGTCATAAGTGGCCGTTGTGCGGGCAAGGCATTGGCGGCCATCTTCGGGGTGAATGGTCACGCGCGGGTCCGTGAACAGCCCGTTCACATATGGGCCGAACCAGTCACGCGCGAAATCAATCACATCGGGCAACAATTCGCACACGGTCACACGGTCGGGGTTGGCGAACAACCCGGCACCTGCGGAAATGCCTGTGCCCATGCCCAGAAAGAACACCTCGCGCGGATCGGGATGGGTCAGCAGCGGGATCATGGTCTGATTGCGTTCGGGCACCAGCGCGCCAGAGCCGCCCAGCGTGTAAAAATTATTGACGCGGATGAATTTTGCCTCGCCCCGCTCCACCACGGCGACATGGGCTGATGGCCCCTCTCGAAAAGCCAGCAATTCCTCGCCCGCGTTCAGGCGCGTGGCTTGCAAGCCGGGCTGGCCCGCAAGCAGCACCACCGCACCCGCCAATGCCGCAAACCGTGTGAGCCGCGCGCCCCAGCCGTCACTGGGTTGCCACAGCGCCAGCACCAGCACCGCGTAAATCGCCCCCATCAGCCACAGCCCCTTCCACGCGCCGACCAGTGGCAGGATCACGAAACCGCCCGCCAGCGCGCCCAGAATAGCCCCTGTGGTGTTGACCGCGATCAGCCGCCCCAACACTGCCCCAGGCGCAGTGTCACCTTCCATCAGGCGCAGCAGATAAGGCAGCACCGCGCCCAGAATCGTGCCGGGGATCAGCATGGTCAGGACGGCGACACGCCCCACCTCCCAGACATAGCCTGCGAAATCGGCCCGACCGCCCAAATAGCCCAGCCCCCCGGTCAGGTGGTGAAACAAATGCGGCGTGGCGGCGATCACCGCGCAAGAGGCCAGCAATAGGCCGGTCAGCACCACTTCGGGCCGCAGCGCCATGCGGCCCAGCACATTCGCCAACGCAGCCCCCAGTGACAACGCGACAAGAAACACCGTCAGCACCAGCGCATAAGTATAGACCGAGTTTTGCAGCACTTGCGCAAAGGCGCGGGTCCAGATCACCTCGACCGCCAAGGTCGCAAAGCCAGAGGCAAAGGCAATCGCCCAAAGCTGCGCGGGGATGGGCGCGCGGGCGGATTTCTCTGCCATGACCATCGGCAGCGCACGGCGCGCGATCATCACCGCCGCCAGCCCCACGAACAGATCAAACCCCACGGCCAGCAGATAGGCTCCCGAAAACCCCAGCCACATGGGCAGGAAAAACCCCGCCGCCAGCGCCCCCATCGCCCCGCCTGCCGTGTTGAGGGCATAGAGCGCCGAGCCCATGCGCCCCAAACTGTCGCGCGCGCGGATCACATGCTGGCCCATCAGGGGCAGCGTCCCGCCCATCAGAATGGCCGAGGGCAACAGGATCGTCGCCGCCACGCTTGCTTTCAACGCCGTTTCGAAAAGCGGCACCCCGCCCACCATGGCGTAAAGCGCGGGGTAGAGGGTGAAATACGTGTCCGACACCAGAAAATGTCCCAGTGCCGTGGCGGCCACCCCGATTTCCACCAGACCGAAGGCGCGCAAGGGCCGTGCCAGCCGCCCCGCAACCCGCCCGAACAGCCAGCCGCCCAACGCGATGCCGGTAAAGAAAATCGCAATCGTCAGCGCCGCTGCCTGCGCGGTAGAGCCGAACAGCAACCCCAATTCGCGCACCCAAAGCACCTGATAAATCAGCGCCGCCGCCCCTGACAGGGTGAACAGCGCTCCAAGCGTGGCAATGTGACGAGGGGAATGGGATTGGGTCATGTTGCGTTCGCTGTAATATCAGTTTCACGGCGACAAGATGATCTGGCCGCGACAGCGGCGCTTGGCGGGACGGCCATTCGGGCAACACCCCCAGACCATGCGCCCCCAGACCATGCACGGTTACGGCGGGGTTAGAACGGCTCTGACATTGTGTGAAGCGTGATGCCTTGCGCGGCATGGTCTTGCTCGGGGCGCATACGCAGCATCGACAGGCTGTCGACAAGGTCTTGCTGGGGAATATCGCGCGCGATGATGACCACACGGCTGGTGCGGTCCCCCTCGCGCCAGTTCTCCAGCGGCACAGGTGGTGCGAAAATATGCTGCACGCCGTGAAACACGAAGGGGTGGGGCATATCTTGCAGATGCACAATCCCCTTGATGCGCAGAATATCGGGGCCTTTCAGAGCAATCAGTGTATCCAGCCAGAAATCGAACACGCTTGCTGCAATCGGCACTGTCACCTCGATTGAGGCGGTTGTGATCCGGTCATCGGATGCGTGATGCGACGGTGTGGCAAGGGGCGTGTTTGGCGCTGACTTGGCTGTGCTCAGGCCCGACAGCCCTGACAACGCGCTAGCTTCTGGCTTGGGGGCCGCCAGCCATGCCAGCACTTGCGCGGGCGCTGCGTGTTTTTGCTGAACCCCCAAGCCCCAAAGTGCCCCCACAGGCACCGCGCCCTTGTCCGCCCATATACGGCCTGCATGTGGGTTCAGCTTGTCCAGTCGCGCCTCCAACACGCGGCAGGCCTGCGCGTCGGTCAGGTCGCGCTTGCTCAGCACGATCCGGTCGGCCATGGCCACTTGCGCCTGCGCCTCCGCGTGGCGGTCCAGCGTGCGCGCGCCCAGCGCCGAATCCACCACAGTCACCGTGCCGTCCAGCACATAATTTGGCGACAACACCGGATCGACCATGAGGGTGTGATGCACAGNGCCGGGATCGGCCAGCCCCGTCGTCTCGATCACCACGCGGTCAAAGGGCAATTCCCCGCGCACCCGNCGCGCCAGAAGCGAGATCAGCGTTNTCGACAGATCNCCNCGGATCGAGCAGCAGATACACCCTGCCGGCATCAGCACGACATCTTCGGCNGCTTCCTCGATCAGGTCATGATCCAGCCCCGCCTCGCCAAATTCATTGACGATGACNGCNACGCGNCCNGCTTGCGGNTCATGCAGCAGGCGGTTGAGAAGGGTTGTCTTTCCAGACCCNAGAAAACCGGTAAGCAAGGTAACAGGNATNGGAGCATGCATGACAAGGGGCGCTTTCGACTTGCGACGTCAGATTTGGTNTGTTTGTTATAGTATAACAAATCTATGCACAAGGTCATCTCATGCCCCACCCCGAATTCCACCCCCGCCGCAGCGTCGAAGAGGTCGAGGAAGGCGCGGTGCTTGCGCCGAAATTCGGACCTGACGGTCTTCTGCCCTGCATCACGACCGATGCCACAACCGGCGAGGTGCTGATGCTGGGCTGGATGAATGACGCCGCCCTGCGCCTGACGCTGCAAACGGGAGAGGCGCATTATTTCAGCCGCGCGCGCCAGACGCTGTGGCACAAAGGGGCGACATCAGGGCTGGTGCAGCAGGTGGTCGAGGCACGAATTGACGACGATCAGGACGCGATCTGGCTGCGCGTGTCAGTGGCGGGCAGCGGTGCATCCTGCCATGTCGGCTACCACTCCTGCTTTTACCGCGCGGTCCCGACAGGGGCAGATGCAGGCGGGCCACTGCGCTTCAGGGAAAACGCCAAAAGCTTTGATCCGACCCTTGTCTATCCCGACGCGCCGAACCCCACCCAGTTATGAGCTTTGCCGCCGAGATTCGGGACAAGGCTATCACGTTGTGGCACATTCAGCGCGTGAAAGGACTGGTGCGCGACCATACGCAGATCGGCCCCCACGCCCTTGTCACTGTCACCGAATTTCACTGCACGCACCCCGCCTGCCCCGGACTGGCCACGCGCATCACGATCTTTGGCATCGACCTGATGCGCAGAGAGGTGATTTTGCACCGGCCGGTTGCGGATATCACAGCCCATGATCTGCGCAATGTATTGGCACCGCGCGCGCGCAGATAGCTCACCGCTGCTGCCAGCGTGTCGGCGTGTTCTCCTGCCAGCCTGCGCGGTGCAAAAGCGGCGTGTCATCGTCAAATTCGGGGTGACCAAGGCACAGCCACGCGGTGAACTCCCACGTTTTTGGCACTTCCAGCAGCCGTGCAACGCCCTCCGGCTCTAAGATCGAAACCATGCCAAGCCCCAGATTTTCGACCCGTGCGGCCAGCCACAGCGTGTGAATGGCCATCGCCGTGGATTGGCGCAATGTTTCTGGCATGGTCTGGCGGCCAAGCCCATGCCCCTCAACCGGTCCAGTCTCGGTGAAGATGGCCAGCTGCACGGGCGCGCGGTCCAGCCCTGCGAGTTTGAGTTTGTGATACTTCTGCGCCTGTGTGCCCGAATATTGCGCGGCGGCGCGGGCATTGGCGGCGGTAAAATTCGCGCGCACAGCGGCGCGCAACTCAGGCGCATCGACACGCAACACACGCCAAGGCCGTGCATTGCCGACCGATGGGGCTAAGTCCATCACCGCTTGCAGGCGCGCGAGCGCCGCCTCATCCACCGGATCCGTGCGGAAATGGCGGATGTCACGGCGCCATGTCAGCACATCCAGAAGTGTGGCGCGTTGGTCTGAGCGGAACTTCACGGGTTTGCCCCTTGTCCAAGGATCATCCGCGCGCACGGCGGCGCAGAAGCCAGATAAAGAACATGCCCCCGACCAGACCAGTCACAATGCCAATGGGCAGGTCTTCGGGGCGCATGATGGTCCGCGCCGCGATATCGGCCCAGACCAGAAAAATCGCCCCCAGAAGCATGGCCGCAGGCAGCACGCGCGCATTGTCGCCGCCCACAACCAGACGCACAATATGCGGGATCATCAGGCCAACAAAGCCGATGACGCCCGAAAAGGCAACCATAACGCCTGTGACCATGGCCGCCACCACAAAACAGACCAGCCGGAACCGCGCCACTGGTATGCCCAGCGTCGAGGCGGTTTCATCGCCAATCGTCATGGCATTGAGCGACCCTGCAACTGCGCGAAACCAGAGCGCCGCGCCCGCAAGGATCAGCGCGGGCCAGATCAGATGCGCCCATTGCGCCAGCCCAAGGCCCCCCAGCATCCAGAAAATGACCGTATGCGCCGCGCGCGGATCGCCCAGGAATATCAGCACATTCGCCAGCGCCATGACGATGAACGACACCGCCACCCCGGTCAGCACAAGACGGTCCGCACTTGTCGCCTGCGCGAAACTCGCAACAGACAGCACCAGAAGGGTTGAGCCAAGCGCGCCGATAAAGGCCAGAAGGGGGACAGTCGCAAGGCCCAGAAACATGCCGGTATGCAACAGCGCCAGAATGGCCCCGAAGGCCGCGCCGGACGAGATGCCCAGCAAATGCGGGTCGGCCAGCGGGTTGCGCGTCACCGCTTGCAGCACAGCGCCCACCAGCGCCAGCCCCGCGCCCACCAATGCGGCCAGAAGCGCGCGCGGCAGCCGAATTTCCCACACAATCGCCGCGCGCCCTGCCGACCAGTCGGGCGTGACCAGCCCCGGCGCGATCTTGTCCGCGATCACCCCCCAGACTGTGCCCAGTGGCACGGGCACGGCCCCGATGCTGACCGCCGCAGAAATGGACAGCACTAGGGCCACCACCCCCACCCCCCACAGCCCCTGCCGCACAGGGCGCGCCAGCACGGGAATGCGGGGTTTGGCGGCCAGAACAGGGGTAGCAATCTCTGAGGTGGGGGTGGTGCGCATGTCAGATCACTCGGGCCAGAAGGCGCTGGCCAAGGCACGGATCGCGCGAATATTGCGCGGCCCAGGCGTGGCCTCGACATATTCCAGAACGACGAAACGGTTATTCACAACCGCATCCATATCGGCAAAGGCGGGGTTAGATTTCATAAACTCGATCTTCTGCTCGGCGGTGACTTCGCCGTAATTGACGATGATGATGACTTCGGGGTCACGTTCGACCACCGGCTCCCACGCCACGCGGGTCCAAGAGCTGTCGACATCATCCATAATGTTGCGCCCACCCGCAGCCGCGATCATCGCAGTGGGCATGGCGTAGCGGCCCGCTGTGAAGGGCGTGTCTTCGCCGCTGTCATAGACAAATACGCGCAAGGGTTCGGCTTCGGGAATGGTGGCGGCAATCTCGGCCAGTTCTTCCTGCCAACCGCTGACCAATTCCTCGGCGCGGTCCTCGACCCCGAAGATCACGCCCAGATTGCGGATATCGTTATACATGTCATCAATCGCCACCCCCTCGCGCGACATGATGTGAATGCAGCTTTCCGTCAGTTCATACACCGAAATGCCAAAGGGTGCGAGCGTGTCAGGCGTCACCTCGCCGCCCACACGCATACCGTAATTCCAGCCCGCAAACCAGAAATCGACATCCGCGCCGATCAGCACTTCGCGCGTGGGGTAGCGTTCGGACAGTTCCGGCAACTCGCCAATATCTGCGCGGATTTCTTCGTCCAGCTTGTTCCAGCCGGAAATGCCGGTATACCCCACCATCCGGTCATTCAGGCCAAGAACCAGCATCATCTCGGTCAGGTTCACATCATTGGACGCAGCACGTTCGGGGGCTGTGTCAAAGCTGACCTCGCGGTCGCAGCTTTGGACAGTGACAGGGTGGGCAAGGGCTGGTGCGGCAAAGCCTGCTGCCAGTAGGGCCAAGGGTAGGGATTTCATGCGCGTCTCTCCTGTTGCATGTCATCGAATAGGGAAAAGTCGAATTGCGCGGGGCCGCGCGGGTGTGCATGCACGCCAAAGGCGCGGGCGATCAACTCTGGCGTCAGCACCTGCGCCACCGGACCAAAGGCCAGCGGCTGGCCGTCTTTCAGCACCAGCAGATCATCGGCAAAGCCCTGCACCAGATTGAGGTCATGCAGAGAGGCGACGACCGTTGCCCCCAGCCCGCGCGCAAGGCGCAAAACTTCCAACTGGTGGCGGATGTCCAGATGATTGGTCGGTTCGTCCAGCACAATCAGCCCCGGTTCCTGCGCCAGTGCGCGCGCCACCATAACGCGCTGACGCTCGCCGCCCGACAGTGTGCCAAAGGGGCGCGCGGCGAAGGATTGCAGGCTGAGCCGGTCGAGCGCGTGATCGACGATATGGGCGTCCTGTGCGGACGGGCCTGCCAATGCGCGGCGGTGCGGCGCGCGGCCCAGCGCTACAATCTCGGCCACGGTCAGGGCAAAATCGGTGGGTTGTTCCTGCAACACCGCCGCCACGCGCTGTGCCACTGCACGCGCAGGCATGGCGTGAATATCCTGCCCATCCAGCAGCACACGCCCCGATTGCGGCTTGTGAAAGCGGTAGATCAGCCGGAGCAGCGTGGACTTGCCCGCGCCATTTGCGCCCAGAACGCCAAGCACGCGACCGGGGCCCAGGGTCAGGGTGACGGGTTNCAGTATACCGGACCCCCATGAAACCTGTTCAAGTGTCAGCGCGGCAGGTTTTGGGGCGGGGCAACTCATGCTGCACCCTGCATGGCCATGCGTCCGCGCAGCAACACATGATCCGCGCGGCGCAGTTCCAGCACACCGGCTTCGGCGCGCCAATGCAGGGTGCAATGCGCGCAGGCGGGACAATCGGCAAACGTCACCTGTCCGTCAATATCCGGCAGAGTGCCGGTTATCCGCCCGGCCTGCCCCAACGGATAGGANAGCCTTTCCAGAAAACCCATTGCACGACGGCAAGGGTGCGCTGTTTTCGGACAGGGCGCATAGCTTGTTATTTCAAGGAAATCGCAGTTCATTTCTGCCCCTGCTGGTTACAGCAGGGAAAGAGGCTTGGCCTCTGCGCCTTACGCAGGGGTGCGCAATCGTCATATGCCCTCCTCCGGACGCCCCGCCCGGGTTGGTGTTTCGGTTACGATGGCAGGTCTCCTGGCTTGCGGTTGGTTGTATCTTCCCGCCTTCCCGGACCATCTGGCCCAGTGGCATGCAGGGGGATACACCGCTTACAGTTGCGGGGGCAGCACCGGAATAAGAGAGAGTCTCTGCACCGGTTTCCCTATTCTCCCGAAAGATGTCGGGCACCATCACCTGATCGCGTAGCGCAAGGATGTGCGGTATTCAACATTTTTCTGTTGGCATCGGCAAAGATTGCCAGCCCGCCCCCGCCGATGCAGGCACGAAGCGCGCTGTCAATCGTGGGTGTGGGTCAATTCGGGCACATCATGCGCCCCTGCCGAGCCACGCCCCGAAAGGGACGGATTTTCCATGAAAAACCNGTGACAATTGAACAAGCGCCGTTCATCCCCCTCGGCGGGCAGGGTGCGCAGGGCGGGGCCTTCGGGCTGGATGATCCAGCTTTGCGCCTCATCGGCAAGATTGGCCGCCATGATCTGGCCCACGATCTGGGCCTTGACGGTCGGGTTCAGGATTTCAATCAGCGTTTCCACCCGCCGCACCAGATTTCGGCCCATCCAGTCGGCAGAACTGATGAACACCCGTTCCTGATCCGACGGCAGCGCCGCGCCATTTCCGAAACACACGATGCGCGAATGCTCCAGAAAGCGCCCCACCACGGATTTGATGCGGATATTTTCGGACAGGCCACGAATGCCGGGCCGGATGCCACAGATGCCGCGCACAACAAGGCTGATCTTCACCCCCGCTTGCGACGCCGCATAGAGTGCGTCAATCACATCGGGGTCGATGATCGAGTTCATCTTGGCCCAGATTTCCGCAGGTCGGCCATTGCGGGCATTCTCGGCCTCGTGCCCGATCATCTCCAACAGCCGCGTTTTCAGCGACAGGGGCGAGATGGCGAGGTTCTCTAGGCGGTCCGGCTCTGCATAGCCGGACACGTAATTGAACACCCGCGTCGCATCGCGCCCAAGGGCGGCATCGCAGGTGAACAGCGACAGGTCGGTATAGATGCGCGCGGTGATGGGGTGGTAATTGCCTGTGCCCCAATGCGTATAGGTCACCAACCGGTCACCTTCGCGGCGCACAACCGTGCTGATCTTGGCATGGGTCTTGTAGTTCACGAAGCCGTAAACCACATGCGCGCCTGCGCGCTCCAGACGGCGCGACTGGCGGATATTGGCGGCCTCGTCAAAGCGGGCCTTCAACTCGACCAGTGCGGTGACGGATTTGCCCGCCTCTGCCGCCTCGCACAGGGCCGCCACGATCGGGCTGTCGCGCGAGGTGCGATAGAGTGTCTGGCGAATGGCCAGCACATCGGGGTCGCGCGCGGCCTGTTCGAGAAAGCGCACCACCATGTCAAACGTCTCATAGGGGTGGTGCAGCAGCATATCTTTCTGGCGGATCGCGGCGAACATATCGCCGTCATGGTCCTGCACCCGTTCGGGCACGCGCGGGGTGAAACTGGGCCAAAGCAGGTCCGCGCGTTCATCCAGCACCAGTTCTTTGAGGGTCGAGATACCCATGATCCCGTCCACCTCGATCACATCGGCTTCGGGCACGCGCAATTCTTCCATCACCACTTCGCGCAGGTCTGGCGGTGCCCCGGCCGACACTTTCATGCGCACCACTTCCCCGCGCCTGCGCCGCTTCAGCGCGACTTCAAATTCGCGCACAAGGTCTTCGGCCTCTTCCTCCACTTCCAGATCACTGTCGCGCAGCACCGAAAACGCGCAAGATCCCAGCAGCTTATAGCCGGGAAACAGGCTGCCCATTTCGGCCAGAATAAGCTCTTCCATCGGCAACAGGCGGATAGGGTTGGAGCTGACGCGTATAAAGCGGTCGATCTGGCTGGGAATGGGCACCAGCGCATCCAGCTTGCGCCCGCGCTTGTCCTGCAATTCCAGCGCCAGCGAAAACCCCGCATTCGGGATAAAGGGAAAGGGATGCGCCGGATCAATCGCCAGCGGTGACAGCACAGGAAACACATTTTGCATAAAATGGTCGTTCAGAAACGCCCGGTCGTCATCGGTCAGGTCCAGATGCGACAGGATGACAATACCCGCCTCGGCCAGCATGGGGCGCAGAACAGCCCAGATTTCCTGCTGGTAATCCATCAACCGTCGCGCGTCTTCATGGATCAGGACCAGTTGTTCTGCCGGGCTGCGCCCGTCATCCGAGGGCGAGACACTTCCCGCCCGCGCCAATTCGCGCAGACCTGCCACGCGCACTGTGTAAAATTCATCCAGATTGGTGGCCGAAATCGACAAAAAGCGCACCCGTTCCAACAATGGCACGCGCGGGTTCATGGCTTCTTCCAGCACGCGCCAGTTAAACGCCAGCCACGACAACTCGCGGTTAAAAAACCGCTCGGCCCCATCGGGATCGAAACCCGGCAGGTCAAGCGCCTCGGGGAAAGGGGCATTCAGGAAATCTGCCGACCGCGTGCTGCCCGCGTTCAACGGGCGCATCAGATCGTGCAATCTTTGGCTGGTCTGGCATGGTGGAGCTTACTACCGGAGTTTGTTTTTCAAAATAAGGTGAACAAAGGTTTTATCAGGCAAGGCACACACGACCCCGTCATCGCCGCGCCCGCAAAACAGGCGATCCGGCGGCATAGAGGGTGAGGCGCCCGCCGTCTGCATCAAGGACAAATTGATCGACCTTCGGCAAGACCTCATTAAAGTGCCGCTCTTGTTCGCCAACACCATCAGAACAGGCCATCATCGTGGTCGCAAGCCTGCCAAATGACAAGATGCCCCCGTGACGGCGATAGCCCCCGATCAACCGGTTGCACCCGACCGACGCGCTCATCCGGCCATCGGGGTAGAAGACCAGCTCGGTGCGCGACGGAAACAGCGTGGCGCGCCCTTCGATCGCACTGATATTCCAGACCCCTTGGGTAATGTCTTTATCCGGACGGATCAGGGTGCATTCGGACAGTTCTGATCCATCAATGCGCAGCAGCGCAGATGTGCCTTTCATATGGATAGAGGTCGCAGCATTTTCAGCATCCACATACAAGGCACCCGATGCCGCCACATCCGGTTGCAGCGTGATAACCTGTTCATTCAACCGGATACGCACGGATTCCGGCATGAAGCCGATCTCGACCAGCTGATTGCCGCAAGACAGAACTGCGGCAAAACCCATCGAAGGAATACGCGCCGCGCGCAACGGCCCCAGATCAAGCGGGTCCGTCCCCGCCTCGATGCTGACAGGCTCGCTCAGCCAGATGACATCGTCCATCGCGCGCAAACCCACGCGCAGCACAAGCGGCGTATCTACCGGTGCCTCAAGGGCGAATGGAAACGGGGTTTGGCCCCCTTCCGTCAATTCCCGCGACTGTACGACAGTTTCGTCCTGTGCGTTGCCAATATCCAGCAACAACACTGTATCCTCGGGCAGGGCCATGCGTTCCAGTACCGTGATCTGCCCGGAAATGACGCGCGTTTCGGACGCTGCCGCCGACAGGGCAAGCACAGACAAGGCAAAACAGAACAGTGCTGAAATCCAACGCGACAAGGCAACCTCCGATACCGAAAAGGGATTGTCACAGCTTAAGAGCGCGCCTGTCACGACACAAGCCGGAATCCCCGCAAATCATTTAATCGAGATCGAATGACGATTGCATGACATCGGCTGCAAGATTGCGTGAAATGGGCTTTTTCCGCGCCAGCGCTTCGGCATCCAACAGCCCGACAATCGCCTGCGCGCCTGCAAGCGACCGCTCCATCCGGGGCAACAGGAAGGGGATCAGATTGTCTGGAATCCGCACCTGACGATCCGCGAACAGCTTGGTCAACACAGCGGCCAGCAGCGTGTCATCCGGCGGGGCCAAGCTGACATGTGTGCTGGCCTGCAACCGCGAGGCCAGATCAGGCAGCCGCACACCCCAATCGCGCGCCGGCATACGCGCGGCCAGCAGCAAGCGCCCCCCTTGCTCGGCCAGCAGATTATGCAGGTGAAACAGCGCCGTTTGCGCATCTGCACTGTCTGCCACACGCGCCGCATCATCAATCGCAACGGCACCACTGCGCGCCAGCGCGGACACGTCGGCGCGCGCCAGCATGTTACCCTGTATCAACTCTGCGCCGGTCTCAGCGGCCCAGATTTGCAGCAGATGGGTCTTGCCCGACCCTTCCGGCCCGCTCAGAACCAGCTTGCCCGCTGGCCATTCGGGCAGGTCCAGCATCGCCAGCGCGCGCGCATTGCACGGGGCCGCGACGAAACTGTCGCGCGAATGGCGCGCGGGCAGATCAAGCGGCATATGTATCTGTGTCGGGCGGGGCATCAGGGGTGCATGTCGTTATGTGGCGGCGGGTCAGCTTGTGGCGCGCGATACAGGCTGCTGGCCTGATACTGCGCCAGACCAAAGCGCACCAGCACCCCGACCGAGGCCGCCAGCGGCACAGCAATCAGCATTCCGGTGAACCCGAACAGCATCCCGAACGAGGAGATTGCGAACAGCAACCAGACCGGATGCAGGCGCACCGAATGCCCGACAATGCGCGGCACCAGAATGTTGCCTTCCAATATCTGCCCTATCACAAAGATCACCACAACAATCGCAATGCTGCTTGGCGTGTCCCAGAACTGCCACAGCGCAACACCAATGGCCAGCGCCCCGCCAAGGATCGCGCCGATATAGGGCACAAAGGAAATCAGCCCCGCTGTCACCCCAATAGCCAGCCCGAATTGCAACCCCACAAGCCCCAGCGCCGTGGCATAATAGACCGCAAGGATCAGGCAGACCGTCACCTGCCCGCGCACAAACCCTGCAATCGAGCGGTCGATCTGGCCCGCCAAATTGCGGATCACAGGCGCATGTTGGCGCGGCAGCAGATCATCTGCCCCCTTCAGCACGCGCGGCCAGTCCAGCAGCAGGTAGAACGCCACGACAGGCGTGATGACCAGAAAAATCAGCGCGCTGACCAGCCCCGAGACCGAGCGCCACACCCCCTGCGCCAGCTCTGCGCCACGGTCACGGATCGCTTCGCCCATGGTGACAAGCGAGGTTTGCAGCGTGTCTTCCAGACCGCTCAGATTGGGAAACCGCGCGCTGAGGAATTCCTGAAGGCGCGCCAGCAGGTCCGGCACCGTCGCGCTAAACTGGACCGCCTGCGAAATGACCACCGGAATAACCAGCAACCCCGCCAACACGATCAGGCCAATGGCTGTCAGCATCAGGATGGCAACCGCCAGCGCCCGCGGTGCGCCGACGCGGGTCAGCTTGGTAACCAGCGGGTTCAGGAAATAGGCAATCGCAGCGCCGGTCACGAAGGGCAAAAGCATATCGCCCAGCACCCAAAGCACTGCGGCAAACGCCAGCGCGGCCGCACCCCAATACCTTAATTGCAGATCAGACGACATCGCCATGATACGACCTTGTTGCCTTTTATCCTGCTATCGCGCGTCAAAGCCGGGCTGGCAAGGCTGATCTGCACCCGAAAATCAAAGCTGCATGTGCCGCGCGCGCGCTCCGCGCTCGATTGCGGCGGCGTGCAGCCGGTCAATTCCCAGCTCAAACCGGATCTCTTCCAGCAGGCGCAATTCCGTCTGTGCCATCTTGCCATCTGCCGCCGCCACATCGCAGGCCAGCGCATAGGCGGTTTCAAACAGCTTTTCTGGCAGGCTTTCACGGACCAGCCCGAACAGTGCATCAAGCCCGTCATCTTCCTCGAACAGATCAAACACGGTCTGCGCCACAGTCTTGATGCGGTCGGCATCATATTCCGCAAAAATCGGCAAATGATTGACCAGCGCCTGAATTGCGACCAGTTCTGCTGTATGGATATGCAGATCAGCCGCTGAAACCGCTATCATCACGGCAACTAGACTATCCTGAGGGGAAAGCGGGTGCGGCACGGGAGGCATGTTCTGTCCTTTAATGGCTAAAAGAAGCATAGATTATTGACGGGCAGGCATAGGGGCAATAGGAAGCGGGGCTGATATCCGCCCCCCACAGAGAAGTGACTACGCCATGTCCCTGATGCGCGACGCTGCTAATACATCGAAAGCCTGGCCATTTGAAGAGGCCCGTAAACTGGTTGCGCGCTACAAGGGCAAAACCCCCGAAAAGGGCTATGTGCTGTTTGAAACCGGCTATGGCCCCTCCGGCCTGCCGCATATCGGCACCTTTGGCGAGGTGGCGCGCACGACCATGATCCGCCGCGCATTCGAGGCGATCAGCGACATCCCGACCCGGCTGATCTGTTTCTCGGATGATGTGGACGGCATGCGCAAAGTGCCCGAGAATGTCCCCGACCCCGTTGCACTGCGCGAGCATCTGCAAAAGCCGCTGACTTCGGTGCCCGACCCGTATGGCACGCATGAAAGCTACGGCCACCACAACAATGCCATGCTGCGCCGGTTTCTGGACACGTTCGGGTTCGAGTATGAATTCATCAGCGCGACCGAGTTCTATAAATCCGGCAAGTTTGACGAGGTGCTGTTGCGCGCCGCTGCACGCTATGACGAAGTGATGGCCGTCATGCTGAAAAGCTTGCGCGAGGAGCGTCAGCAGACCTATTCCATTTTCCTGCCCATCCACCCGGAAACAGGGCGCGTCCTCTATGTGCCGATGAAGCATGTCGATGGCGACAAGGGCGAGATCACCTTTGACGACGAAGACGGGCGCGAATGGACGCTGCCTGTCACCGGCGGCAACGTAAAACTGCAATGGAAGCCCGATTTCGGCGCACGCTGGGCCGCCCTCGATGTCGATTTCGAGATGTATGGCAAAGATCATTCCACCAACACCCCGATCTATGACCGGATTTGCGAAATTCTGGGTGGGCGCAAGCCCGAACATTACGTCTATGAGTTGTTCCTTGACGAGTCGGGCGAGAAGATCAGCAAATCCAAGGGCAACGGCCTGACGATTGACGCATGGCTGACCTATGCCAGCACGGAATCGCTGTCCTATTACATGTTCCTCAAGCCGCGCACCGCCAAGCGCCTGTCATGGGATGTGATCCCGAAAGCGGTGGATGAATACCACCAGCAATTGCGCGCCTATCCCGACCAGACGGTCGAGCAACAACTCGCCAACCCTGTCTGGCACATACACGGCGGCCAGCCGCCAGCATCCGGCATGGTGGTCAGCTTTTCGCTGTTGCTGAACCTCGCCTCGGTTGCGCGGGCACAGGACAAGGCTGCACTTTGGGGGTTCATCCGCCAATATGCGCCAGAAGCCGCTCCGGAAACGCACCCTGACCTAGATCAGGCGGCGGGGTTTGCCGTGCGTTATTTCCACGATTTCGTGGCCCCCACCCTGTCCTTCCGCGCGCCAACAGACGCAGAGCGCACAGCGATTGAAGCACTGGCCACCGACCTGCGCGCGATTGCGGCATCGGGGCAAGTGCCGCCAGCCTTTGCCGACCAGTTCGACAGCCTGAACGAGGAATTGTTCATGTCGGTTGTGCGCGACACTGGCAAGGCGCATGGGTTCGACTCGCTGCGCGACTGGTTCAAGGTGCTGTATGAAGTGCTGCTCGGCTCTTCCCAAGGGCCGCGCTGGGGCAGTTTCATCGCGCTTTATGGCGTCGCGGAAACTGTGGCGCTGATCGACAAGGCACTGGCAGGAGAGTTGGGGCGCTAACCCCCGCCCGCTTTGCCCATAGCACCATGCGCGGCTGAGTGATCTGGTTTGCGGTTTTGCGCGTAATGTCACAAAAGGAGTTGTGACAATGCGCCAAACCCTTCTTGCCCTGATCCTGTCCCTGTGTGTCGGCACTGCCGCCCATGCGCAGGACAACCCGGTCGAAGATATCATCAACGATCAGATCGCAGCCTTTCTGGCCGATGATTTCGACGCAGCCTTCAGCTATGCCAGCCCCAATATCAAACGCCTGTTCGGGTCGCCCGAGCGGTTCGGGCAGATGGTGATCGACGGCTATCCGATGGTCCACCGCCCCGCAGAGGTGACAATGCTGGGCCAGCAAGCCATGGGCGCGGGCGTGGTGCAGCGCGTGATGATCCGCGATCAGGGCGGGCGGCTGCATATGCTGGGCTATCAGATGATCGAAACTGAAGACGGCTGGCAGATCAATGGCGTGCAACTGCTGCGCGCCCCTGATGTTGGCGCATAAGCGCAGCGCACGCTCAGCTTATCGGGGTTTAACGGCTCTTTTGTAAATCTTGTCTGATCCGGCTGACCCGCAGCTCGGGCCGCGACGCGCGGCGCTGTGGGGCCATCCGCTTTGCTTGGATCGAATGACAAGAGGATTTCCTTCATGAACATGGCCGTGACTCAGGGTGTGGCGCTGATGCCACCACCTTTTTCCGCCGGACTTGATGTCTGGTCACAGACAACAGGGCGTCCGGGCACCAACACCTATGACACCGCCGCATTCGCGGCCTTTGTGCCAAGTGACCCCGATTTCGGCGGCTGTCTGGAAATCCAGAAACTCTTTGCAACCACCCGCCTGCGCTGGATGGGCGAAGTGCCGATCATGCCGGGCTGCTATCTGCGCATCCGCGCCCGCGTCAAAGCGCTGAGCGGCGTACTGCCCGACATCTCGGTTGCGGCATGGGCGGGCACTGCCGCTGGCACGCAGGTTGGCGGCCTGACGACCAGCGGGCCGGTTACCACCCTGACGCAATATGGCGATATCGTCGAGATTTCGGCCATTGTCGGCACCGGTGCGCGGCCCGGCGTCGATATGGTCTGGCCTGTATCCGTCGCATTCGCCCATTTCGGTCTTGATCTGACAGGGCCAACGGGCGGCGTTGTGCGCATAGACGACATCATCATCGAGGATGTCACCAGCCTCTATACAACCGACATTCTGGGCGTTGTCGACGTACGCGATTTCGGGGCGGTGGGCAATGGCGCACACGATGACCGCCCCGCCTTTGCCGCCGCGATTACGGCAGCAGGCGCGCGGTCGCTGCTGGTCCCCGATGGGGCCTATGTCATTGGCGCAGACCTGACGATCCCGATCCCGGTTGAATTTCGCGGCACGCTGACCATGCCCGACACTGCGGTTCTGATCCTGCACCNGAATTTCGACTTCCCCAGCTATGCGGCGGCCTTTGGCAATGACGAAGCGGGCTTTCGCAAAGGGGTGCAGGCGCTGTTCCACACCAACCAGCATGTGACATTCGATCTGATGGGGCGGCGCATTCTGCTGTCAGCGCCGGTCGATGTCTTTGCGCTGGCCGGATATGACAACACCTCGTCCCGACGCATTATTGCAAACGGCCAGCTTGATGCCGCCGAAAGCGCACAATGGGACACCCAGACCGTCACCCGCACGGCCAGTTACAACATCTCGAACGCGACGCGGCTGAGTGATATCAGCAATGTCGCAGGTGTGCCGGTGGGCGCGCGGGTCAGTGGAGTTGGTGTGGGCCGCGAAGTCTATGTGCGCGCGCGCAGCATCGGCGGCAACCGCGTCACCCTCAGCCAGCCGCTGCATGGCGGCTCTGGCACGCAGCAATTCACGTTTGAGCGGTACCAGTATATGCTGGATTTCTCGGGCTTTTCCGGTTTGCGCAATTTCGAGATGCACAATCTTGAGATGCGCTGTCGGGGGCGATGCTCGGCGGTGATGTTGCCCGAAGACGGGCGTATTATGCGGTTTATGAATTGTGATTTCGACCGCCCCCGCGACCGGGCCATCACCTCGATCGGGCTGGGCTGTCAGGGCATGTGGATCGACCATTGCCAGTTTCGCAGCTCGCAACAGCCGCTGGATGCGCAAGACCGCACAGTGATTGCCTTCAACGTGAACGGCAATGACAACAAGATCCGCAATAACCGGGTCGTGCTCTGGGCGCATTTCGGGGTGCTGAACGGGTCCGGCCACATCATCTCGGGCAATCATTTCTTTGCAGGCGACACCCAGTCGCAAGGCGTCCGGCAAGCGGGGCTTGTGCTGACGAACAAGAACGCAAAGACCACCTTTTCGGGCAATTACATCGACAACTGCTTTCTGGAACTGACGAACGAGCATGACGCAGAGCCAGAGCACACATCAGGGTTTTCCTTTGGCGGGCTGACGGTCGAGGGCAATATCTTCTACGCCATTGATGTCGCCCCGTGGTTCAGCTTCATCGTCATGAAACCCTATGGGCCGGGGCATTTCCTGCAAGGGTTGATGGTGTCAGGCAATGTGTTTCGCACCACAGGCGCGCGCATTGACCGCGCCGACAAGGTCGACACGACCTATGCTTCGCTCAATTTCGGCCGTTTCCGCAATGTTGTCTTTCAAAACAACGCCTATAACGGCATTGATTATCCGGCCGAAAGCCCGACCATTATTCTGCATGACCAGAACACGGACGCGAACAGTTGGACCATCAGCACCGGCGACAAGCTGCCGTTTGGGGGCTGGGCGCGCACGGTGTCATCGGTCGTCATGGAAACCCCGCCGCGCGACAGCAGCAACGCCATTCGCTATGACATGCCCTATGTGAACGTGCAGGAGGGCGTGAACAATAATGAGGTGCGCCTCAGATGGCCGCAGGCAACGCGGGGGCGCGCGCTTGTCACTGTGCGTGTGGACCGCCCGCTTTAACGCGGTCTAACGCCAGAATTGCAGACGCGCCAAGATGCCAGCTTGCTGGCGGGGGCGCGTCTGTTGCTTGTGACGCGCGCGCAGTGACGCCTCAATCTGGTGCATGATCCGGTCGCGCTCGGCGTCAAACCGGGCAGAGTCCAGATCGAAATAGGGCAGACCCTGCGCCGCGCAATATTGCTTTATCTCGGTGCTGCGCCGGATCAGGCGGCGGGCAAAGCGCAGCATCTCGTCATCTGATTTGCTGTTCTTCGTCCAGCAGGTTTGTGCTGCGCGATATGCCAGCAAATCGCGGTGCTTGGCCTCTGGCGTGTCAAAGGAATAGCCAATGGCAAAAAACGCGATCCCGCGCGCATCTGCCCATTTCGGCAATTCGCACGGCGCGTCCATGATCCCTGTCCCCTCGATCAGCACGCCCTTAGGAAACTGCAACAGGATGCGATGATAGACATATTTCGCAATCCGGCGTTTCTCATTCTCGGAACAGTTCAGATAGGTCCGATTGCGGATCTGGTCGGTCTTGAGGTGGTGAAATCCCGCCCGAAGCGCCACGCGCCGCGCGACCTTTGTCTTGCCGCAGCGCACGGCCCCGCTGATCAGCACCGATGGCAGGTCCGGCAGGGGGGCTGCGTCGATCTGGGCGAACAGCTCGGTCAGGTAGCGATCAACCGCCGCCTTTCGGGTGCCAGAGCCAGCATTTCCACCCTGTTCAGGCGGCACACTGTGCTGTGTTTCTAACGGCATGCGCTGTGCACCCTCACATATTTTTCTGATGCCAAGTGTGCGCCCTCTGCCTGCCGGATTCAAGTCCGCAGCGCGCCGCCTTTGCGCTCTTGCACACGCTTCGGGGCAAGAACCCGAGCAACCACCCCTACATCCCCTTGCCCCAAGGTCAGCCCACGGTGCAAACAGGGCGCGGCGCGGCCATCTGTCAATTTGAATTGCACAGTTGACGAAACCATGCGAATCAGTTTCTGTCGCTTAGGGGGGTCCATACTTTGCAAATATTTCGTGAGCTGTTTGCGCTGACACATAAAGCTGTCAACGCCGCGCAGGTCCAGTTTCAAGTCAAATTCATTTCAGCACACGATCTGCAAACCCCCTGTTTTTACACGCGCTCTGCAGTGCAGCGAAAACAAGTTGACTAAATTTACCGGCCATCTGTGAAGTAATTTACAAAAAAACTGTTAGATTAAAAAAAGTTACACATTTCTTGACGAATGCGTTATAAGTGGCGCGGGGAAATATGACGCAGCGTCACTTTTGCGTCACAAATTCATCGGGGCGGGGGCAAACGGGCCTTTCACCCCGTAACGGAGGAGCACACATGCCCGATATCTACCCGGCATCCGAAGATTTCATTGCCAAAGCGCATGTCGACAGCGACATGTACGAAAAAATGTACGCCGCCTCGATTTCCGATCCGGAAGCGTTCTGGGCCGAGCATGGCAAGCGCATCGACTGGATCAAGCCATTTACCAAGGTGAAGAACACCACCTTCGAGCTTGGCAAGGTAGATATTAAGTGGTTCGAGGATGGCACGCTGAACGTGGCCGCGAATTGCATTGACCGCCACATTGCCACGCGCGGCGATCAGACTGCGATCATCTGGGAAGCGGATGATCCCAAGACACCCGCGCAGCACATCACCTACCGCGAGCTTCTGGACCAGACCAGCCGCATGGCCAATGTGCTGAAAGCGCAGGGCGTGGGCAAAGGCGACCGGGTTGTGCTGTATCTGCCGATGATCCCCGAAGCCGCCTATGCGATGCTGGCTTGTGCGCGGATCGGGGCCATTCATTCCATCGTTTTCGCGGGCTTCTCGCCCGACGCATTGGCCGACCGGATCAATGGCAGCGGCGCGAAAGCTGTGATCACGGCAGACAGCGCGCCGCGCGGTGGCCGCCGCACGCCACTGAAGACCAACACCGACAAGGCGTTGCAGCATTGCTCGGACAAAGTGAAATGCCTTGTGGTCAAGCACACGGGCGATCAGACCACTTGGGTGGACGGGCGCGATATTGACGTGCGCGCCGAAATGGCCGCCGCCAGCGCCGATTGCCCCCCCACCGAAGTCGGCGCCGAAGACCCGCTGTTCATTCTCTACACCTCTGGCTCGACCGGTAAGCCCAAGGGCGTTGTGCATACCTCGGGCGGATATCTGGTCTATGCGTCGATGACGCAGCAGATGACATTTGACTACCATGATGGCGATGTCTTCTGGTGCACCGCCGATGTGGGCTGGGTCACAGGTCACAGCTATATCGTCTATGGCCCCTTGGCCAATGGCGCGACCACGCTGATGTTTGAAGGCGTGCCAACCTACCCCGATGCGGGCCGGTTCTGGGAAGTGTGCGCCAAGCACAAGGTTAACCAGTTCTACACCGCCCCCACCGCCATTCGTGCGCTGATGGGTCAGGGCACGGAATGGGTTGAAAAACATGACCTGTCCTCGCTCAAGCTGCTGGGCTCGGTCGGCGAGCCGATCAACCCAGAGGCGTGGAACTGGTATAACACCCATGTCGGCAAGGGCCGTTGCCCGATTGTCGATACATTCTGGCAGACGGAAACCGGCGGGCATATGATCACATCGTTGCCCGGCGCGATCCCGAACAAGCCCGGCTCGGCCACCAAGCCGTTCTTTGGCGTGCTGCCCGAGATTCTGGATGCCGCCACCGCCGAAGTGCAGACCGGTACAGTCGCCGAAGGGGTGCTATGCATCAAGGACAGCTGGCCGGGGCAGATGCGCACCCTCTGGGACGATCATGCCCGCTTTGAAGAGGCGTATTTCAGCCAGTACAAAGGCTATTACTTCACCGGCGATGGCTGTCGCCGTGACGAGGACGGCTATTACTGGATCACAGGCCGCGTGGATGACGTCATCAACGTATCCGGTCACCGCATGGGCACCGCCGAGGTGGAATCCGCGCTGGTCGCACATGAATCCGTGGCCGAAGCCGCAGTCGTAGGCTACCCGCATGACATCAAGGGTCAGGGCATTTACGCCTATGTCACATTGATGAACGGGATCGAGCCGACCGAGGAGTTGCGCAAGGAACTGGTGAAATGGGTGCGTCAGGAAATTGGCCCGATTGCCAGCCCCGACCTGATCCAATGGTCGCCGGGCCTGCCGAAAACCCGTTCGGGCAAGATCATGCGCCGTATTTTGCGCAAGATTGCCGAGAATGATTATGGCGCTTTGGGCGACATTTCGACCTTGGCAGAACCCGCTGTGGTGGACGATCTGATCGAGCACCGGATGAACCGCGCATGACAAGGACGGGCGAGACAATGACACAAACCGCCGTTCTGATCCTGCTTGGCCCTCCGGGGGCAGGCAAGGGCACACAAGCGCGCATGCTCGAAGAGAAATTCGGGCTGGTGCAACTGTCCACTGGCGATCTGCTGCGTGCAGCAGTCGCTGCGGGCACAGAGGCAGGCCAGCAGGCGCAAGCGGTCATGGCCGCTGGTGGGCTGGTCAGCGACGAGATCGTTCTCGCCATCCTGAAAGACCGGATGGCCGAGCCGGATACCCAGAAGGGCGCAATCCTTGACGGGTTCCCGCGCACCGCCAAACAGGCGGCCGCATTGGACATGCTGCTGGAAGAGCAAGGCATGCGTCTGGGTGCGGCCATCTCGCTGGAGGTGGATGATACAGCAATGGTCGAGCGGGTTTCAGGCCGCTACACCTGCGCGGACTGTGGCGAAGGCTATCACGACAGCTTCAAGCAACCTGTTGTAGCGGGTGTCTGTGACAAATGCGGCAGCACCGAGTTCAAGCGCCGCGCAGATGACAACGCCGAAACTGTTGGCGCACGGCTTGCCGCCTACCACGAGCAAACAGCACCGCTGATCACTTATTACGAGGGAAAAGGCGCGCTGAAGCGCGTCGATGCGATGGGCGAGATTGACCGTATTGCGGGCGATCTGTCGGCCATCGTCGAGGACGTGACAGCGTAAGAATCCGGGCAACCGGTCAGCACCAGCTGGTGCATAAATGCAGGCGCGTCAAAGACCGGCGCGTATGCAAACACTGAATATGTGCCTTCAGGCACGGGGACAGTGAAGAAGAGAGGAAGCTTGCCCCACAATGGGGCGGCACAGGAGGAAACTGGGAGACGTCACAATGTCAGATAAATCGACAGACGCCTACTGGAAGGCCAATGTGCGCATCATCACCATCTGCATGGTGATCTGGGCGCTTGTATCCTTCGGGTTCGGCATCGTTCTACGTCCGCTTCTTGCGGGCATCCCGATCGGGGGCACCGATCTGGGCTTTTGGTTCGCACAGCAGGGGGCAATGCTGACCTTCATCGCGCTGGTCTTTTATTACCGCTGGTACATGAACAAACTCGATCTCGAGTTTGGCGTGGAAGAATAAGGGCGGCAGAGACATGGATCAATTTGTAATCAACCTTATCTTCGTCGGCGGCTCTTTCGCGCTCTATATCGGGATTGCGATCTGGGCGCGCGCTGGCTCGACAGCTGACTTCTATGCCGCTGGCCGGGGCGTGAACCCGATCGTCAACGGTGCGGCGACTGCGGCTGACTGGATGTCGGCAGCTTCCTTCATCTCGATGGCGGGTCTTATTGCGGCTGTCGGTTACGGCAACTCGACCTTCCTGATGGGCTGGACCGGCGGCTATGTTATTTTGGCTTTGCTGCTTGCGCCTTACTTGCGCAAGTTCGGCCGCTTCACAGTGCCTGACTTCATCGGTGACCGTTACTACAGCCAGACCGCGCGTCTGGTGGCTGTCATCTCGCTGCTGGTCATGTCGATCACCTATGTTATCGGTCAGATGACCGGTGCTGCGGTGGCATTTTCGCGCTTTCTGGAAGTCGACAGCACCACAGGTCTGTTCATCGCATCGGCAGTTGTGTTTGCCTATGCGGTTCTGGGCGGCATGAAGGGCATCACCTACACGCAGCTTGCGCAATATGTCGTGCTGATCATCGCCTACACCATTCCGGCGGTCTTCATCTCGCTGCAACTGACAGGCAACCCGATTCCACAGCTTGGCCTGTTCTCGACCCACACCGAAACCGGACAGCCCTTGTTGCAAACACTGAACGAAGTGTTGATGGAACTGGGCTTTAATGACTATACCGGCAACCACGGATCAACCTTCAACATGGTGCTGTTCACCCTGTCGCTGATGATCGGTACCGCTGGTCTGCCCCACGTCATCATCCGCTTCTTCACGGTTCCGAAAGTGGCCGATGCGCGGACATCTGCTGGTTGGGCGCTGGTCTTCATCGCGCTGCTGTACACCGTCGCTCCGGCTGTGGGTGCAATGGCACGTCTGAACATCATCACCACCCTATATCCAGAAGGGGTCCAAGGCGAACCGCTTGCCTTTGATGAAAAGCCTGACTGGATGTTGAACTGGGAACGCACAGGTCTGTTGCGCTTCGAGGACAAGAACGGCGATGGCCTGATTCAGTACTACAATGAAGCGAATCCGCCTCAGCGTGCGATTGACGAAGGCTGGGAAGGCAATGAAATGGTGTTGTTCAACAACGACATCCTTGTTCTGGCCAACCCTGAAATTGCCAATCTTCCAGGTTGGGTGATCGGCCTTATCGCGGCGGGTGGTCTGGCTGCGGCGCTGTCTACAGCGGCAGGTCTGCTGCTGGCAATCTCGTCTGCGGTAAGCCACGACTTGATCAAGTCTATGATCAATCCGGGCATCTCGGAAAAGGGCGAACTCTTGGCCGCCCGAATATCGATGGCGTTTGCGATTGCGTTGGCAACTTGGTTGGCTCTCAACCCGCCGGGCTTTGCTGCGCAGACGGTGGCACTGGCCTTCGGTCTGGCTGCGTCCTCGCTCTTCCCGGCCATCATGATGGGTATCTTCTCGAAGAAGATGAACTCGACAGGGGCGATTACAGGCATGATCGTCGGCCTCGGCTCGACAGTTCTGTATATCTTCACCTATCTGGGCTGGTTCTTCATCCCCGGCACCAACATGCTGCCCAACACGCCTGACAACTGGCTGATCGGCATCTCGCCGCTGAGCTTCGGCGCAGTGGGTGCCCTGCTGAACTTCATCGCGGCCTTTATCGTGATGAAAATGTCGGCACCTGTTCCTGAAGAGATCCAGGAACTGGTAGAATCGATCCGCGTCCCGAAAGGTGCTGGCGACGCTGTCGCTCACTGATCTGACGCAAAGACATTGGCCTGTCCCCATGCTACGGGGGCAGGCCGCCCAAAACCCGGATGGTGCAATCAGGACAGCATGACATGACCGCTGCGACCCAAAAGGTTCTGGAATTTCTGCAAAGCGTACATCCGTATGACTCACTGCCGCAGGACGAGCTGGCGCGTGTCGCCAGTTGCTTCGACCGCAGTGAAGTGCCTTCTGGCACTGTCATCTATTCCGAAGGCGAGCCGGTCAGCGGTGTCTGGCTGGTCAAATCCGGCACTGTCGAAGTGACCGATGGCAATGGCGCGCTGGTCTCGATCCTCAGTCCGCGCAACTCCTTCGGGGAACGGGGGCTGTTGCGCGAGGGCCGCGCGGTGACAACGGCCACAGCCACCACCAATTCGGTTTTGCTCTGCCTGCCCGGTGGCGAGTTGCGCCATCTGATCGCAAACTTCCCCGCATTCGAGCGGTTTTTCAGCCGCGGTGCCCCCAGTGGCAAGCTGGGGCGGCAGAATGATCTGGCAACGCTGAAGGTTGCCGACCTGATGGCGCGCAAACCCTTCAGCGCCACACCCCAGACCAGTGCACAGGACGCCGCCAAAATGATGCGCGAGCATCGTATTTCCTGCGTGCCGGTGGTCGAGGGGGACAAGCTGGTGGGCATCGTCACCACCCGAGACCTGTCAGGCCGCGTGCTGGCCGAAGGCCGCACCATTGACACCCCCCTGTCAGAGGTGATGACCCCTGACCCGCTGTCGCTGTCACCGCAATCGCTGGGGTCCGACATTCTGCACATGATGCTGGAACACCGCATCGGCCATTTGCCCGTGGTGCGCGAGGGCAAGCTGCTGGGCATGATAACCCAGACCGATCTGACCCGCTTTCAGGCCATCAGCTCTGGCCAGCTGGTGCGCGATGCCGCCGTGGCCGAAAGCTATGCCGATCTGGCCCATGTGACCGAACGCATCCCGCAACTGCTGGTGCAACTGGTCGGGGCGCATAATGCGCATGATGTCGTGACCCGACTGATTACCGACGTTGCCGACACCGTCACGCGGCGCTTGCTGAAACTGGCCGAAGAAAAGCTTGGTCCCGCGCCAGTGCCCTATCTTTGGGCAGCCTGCGGGTCGCAAGGGCGGCAGGAACAGACAGGCGTCAGCGATCAGGACAATTGCATCATCATTGATGACAGCGTCACGCCTGATGATATGCCCTATTATGCCGAACTGGCGCGCTTTGTTTCGGACGGACTGAATACGGCGGGGTATTACTACTGCCCCGGCGACATGATGGCGAGCAATCCGCGCTGGTGCCAGCCGGTCAAGACATGGCGGCGCTATTTTCAGGGTTGGATCAACACCCCCTCGCCAGAGGCGCAAATGCTGGCCTCGGTCATGTTCGACCTGCGACCCATCGGCGGGCAAGTCAGCCTGTTTCGGGATTTACAGGACGAGACTTTGGCCGCCGCCGCCAAAAACTCGATCTTTGTGGCGCATATGATCTCGAACTCGGTCAAACATGCGCCGCCCCTTGGCCTGCTGCGCGGCTTTGCGACAATCCGCTCTGGCGAATATAAGAACCATGTCGATATGAAACTGGGTGGCGTGGTGCCCGTGACCGACCTTGCCCGCGTCTATGCCCTGCGCGGGCGCATCGCCGCTGCGAATACCCGCACACGTCTGCTGACCGCTGAGGAGTTGGGCATTATCTCTGTTTCGGGCGCGCGCGATCTGATCGAGGCGTATGACCTGATCGCCGATCTGCGCCTTGAGAATCAGGCCAGTCTTGTGCGCATGGGCCGCAAGCCCGACAATTTCCTTGCGCCCTCGGACCTGTCCGATTTCGAGCGCTCTCATCTGCGCGACGCGTTTGTCGTTGTGCGCACCATGCAATCCGCCGCCGGTCAGTTGGCCGGTACTCTTGGCTGAAAGGATATAACAGCCCATGCTAATGGAATTTCTGGCCGTAATCGTGGCAGGGTTTGGCGGTGGAGGAACCGCCATGATCCTGCGTCGATTGAGCCGGTCGCGCCTGCCTGAATGGCTGACGCCGATGGGCGTTGCGGCTGGTATGGTCGCCATGGTCATCTATCTGGAATACTCATGGGCCGACCGCTACGAGGCAGGCTTGCCCGATGATGTCGTCGTCGTAAGCAAGAACCAGAATAAATCCTGGATGCGCCCCTGGACATATGCAGCGCCGCTGACGAACCGGTTGATTATCGTCGATAACCGCATTCGCCAGCGCAACAGCAAGAACCCCGATCTGGTTCTGACCGGTGTGATTTTGCAGGAACGTTGGGCGCTGACTATGGGTTTTCAGTCTATGTTCGACTGCGCCAATGCCCTGCGGGCAGATCTGACCGAAGGCACGCAACTGGACGAGCACGGCGTGCCGCGCGATGCGGACTGGTATCAACTCAGCCAGCAAGACCCGTTTTTAAGAGTTGCCTGTGAAGGAGGAGCACATGGAGGACAAGGCGAGGAAGGCTGAAATACTCGTCGTGGAGGATGAGGACAATATCGCCATTGCCCTCAACTATCTGCTGACGCGCGAAGGCTATAACCAGACCCGACTTGCGACCGGTGCCGGCGCAATAGAACTGATCCGCGAACGCAAGCCGGATCTGGTGCTGCTGGATGTCATGCTGCCCGAGGTTTCGGGCTATGAAATCTGCCAGTCTGTGCGCGCGGACCCCGACTGTAGCGATGTGCGCATCCTGATGATGACCGCGCGCGGATCGGCGATGGAGCGGCGCAAAGGGTTGGCTATGGGGGCGGACGGGTTCATCTCGAAACCGTTTGAGCTGAAGGAGTTGCGCGAACAGGTACGCAAAATCCTTGCCGGAGAGCTTGATCAGGTGCGACAGGCAGGCATTGCAGATGCTTGAACGCCTGAGCCTGCGCATACGCATCTTGCTGTTTTTCGTGCTTCTGGCCTTTGGGGCAGTGAGCGCGATGATGGCAGGCGGCTGGCTGGTCCTGTCGCGGTCCGACATTCCGGATCTGGCAGGGCCGATGTTGCAGGCCGGTATCTTCGGCGCTTTTCTGATCGTGTTTCTGGTCACGGGCATCTGGTATCTGTTCGATACCCATGTTGCGCGCGCGATCGACAGCCTTGCCAATGCGATCCGCACGCGCGCCCATAGCGATGTCAATGACGACATCGGCACAGAAAAGGACCGCGCGAAGTATCTGGGCGATCTGGCACCCGCCGCGTCCGAGATAACGCGCTCACTGGCGCAGACACGCTCGGCGCTGGCGGAATCGGTGGCGCGCGAAACCTCGCGCCTGTCGGCCGAAAAGGCACGGCTGGAAAAGCTGTTGGCCGATGTGCCGGTCGCCGTTCTGCTGTGCACCGCAGATTACCAGTTGGTGTTCTATAACGGGCAGGCCGTCACTATTCTGGAAGCGGGCGGTGCCCCCGGACTGGACCGCAACCTGCTGGACTATCTGCGCGAAGGGCCCGTGCGTCACGCCTATGAACGCCTCAGCAAGCTCAACGACCCCGATGCGGCATCCGACCTGATCTGCGCCACCACCGGAACAGGCCGCCTGCTGTCAGGGCGGATGCGGGTACTGCGCCGGACCGACAATATCCAACGCCCCGGCTTTGTGCTGACGCTGCGCGACGTGACCGCAGACCTTGCCACCCACGCCGCGCGCGAGGCCCTGCTGGACGAGGTGTTTGACAGTGTCCGCCGCCCCGCAGCCAATCTGCAAACGGTGATCGGCGTCATCTCGGAAGATGCCGATATGGCGCAGGCCGAAGACCTGATGGCCGCGTTGTTGTCAGAGGTGCATACCCTGACCGCCGCCATTACCGATCTGGGCAAACGCTATGACGAAGGGCGCAGCGACTGGCGGCCCATGGGCCAGACCCGCGCCCAAGACCTGATGGACGGTGTCAGCGCCCAATTCAGCGTGCTGGGGCTGGAGATTGAAACCGTCGGGCCTGACCTGATGCTGACCTGTGACGGGTTCGAGTTGGCGCTGTTCTTCCGCTGGCTGGGCGAGAAACTGTCCAAAACCGGCCATGGCCGCACTTTTCGCCTGTCGCTGGCCGAAGAAGACGGGCCGGGCGCAGTTATCGACATGATGTGGCGCGGCGATGCACTGCCCGTCGGAGAGTTGGACGCATGGCTGTCAGAGCCGCTGGATGCCGACCTGCCCGACCTGACCCCGCGCGCCGTACTCAATGCCCATGCGACGGAAGCGTGGACCGAAACCCGCGCGGATGGCTGGTCAGCCGTGCGCATCCCCATCCCCAATGCCCGCCGCGCAACCCGCAGACCCGCCCCGATTGACCGCGAAGTGGTCTATGATTTCGACCTGCTGTCCAAGGAACGCAACGCCGAAGTGCTGGAAAGCCGGCTCGAAGATCTGACCTATGTGGTGTTCGACACCGAAACCACGGGCCTGACCCCTTCCAGCGATGAGATCGTGCAGATTGCGGCTGTGCGGCTGGTCAATGGCAGGCGCGTGCGGCGCGAAGTGTTCGACACGCTGGTCGACCCGAATCGCACGATTCCACAAAGCTCGACCGAGGTGCACGGCATTACCGAAGACATGGTCAAGGGCGCGCCCACAATGGCCGAGGCAGGCAAGCGCTTCCATGATTTCGCCCGCGGCGCGGTTCTCATTGCCCATAATGCGCCCTTCGACATGGAATTTCTGCGCCGCCATGAAACGGATATCGGCGCAAGTTTTGATCATCCGGTGCTGGATACTGTGCTGCTGTCTGCGGTGGTCTATGGCCAGATGGAACAGCACTCTCTGGATGCGCTGACAGCGCGGCTGGGCATTACCATCCCCGAAGAAGCGCGCCACACGGCTATCGGCGACACTGTCGCCACGGCGGATGCGTTCCTGAAACTGATCCCCATGCTGAAATCACGCGGGCTGCACACATTCGGCGATGTCCTGACCGAAGTGCGCCGCCACGGACGCTTGCTGAAAGACATGAATTCCGCGCAATGAGCGTGGAATTTCGGCAATTCACTTGTGGAATGCCAATGCCCTTAACCGAAGCTTAAGGAATATTCCCTATCCTGTACTGGCCGTATCAGGTCCAGCCAGGGGGTCAAGAATGACGCAGGCCGCAATATTGGGTATCATCATCACCTTGACGGCGACGCTGGTTGTGCTGGGGTCGCTTGCAATCTTTGCTGGGCTATCGCGGCCACGGCGCATGCCGGATATGGGTTTTGGCCCTGCGGATCAGGATGTGGTTTTTATCTTTCGTGGTCACGACCTGATTGATTGCTCCGACCCTGCCCGCGCCTTGCTGAAATCACTCGCCGCGCCCGACAAGGCCACGGTTGAGCACAGCGATTATGTCATATTGCTGCAATATCTGGCACGGCGCTTCCCCGATGTGCAGACCAGATTGGCAGGCCTTGCGCAATCCGGGCCTTGGGAAATGCCCTCTCATACGGGCGACGGGTTGGTTCTGAGCGCGCGTTTTCACAAAGGGCTGATGCAGTTGCGGCTGACCGACACGCTGGACGAGGGGGCATTGCTGGCCATTGACCGCCTTAGCCATGATGCCCAGCAAAAAGAACTGAAAACCTTGCGCGCTGTGGTGCGCAATCTGCCGACACTCGTCTGGCAATGCGACGCGCATGGCAATATCATCTGGGCAAATACGGCCTATATTCAGGCGCTTCAGGGATTTGAGCAGGCAGATCATGCGCTGGCATGGCCCCTGCCCGATCTGTTTGCGCAAACCGAAACCTTGTCAGAAAACCGCCTCGCATTCGAAAAACAGGGCCAGACGCATTGGTTTTCCCATAACCAGTTGCAGGAAGGTGCATATGTCACACATTTCGCCACCCCCATCGACGCCGCCGTGCAGTCCGAAGCCGCGCGCCGCGAAACCCTCCAGATCCTGACGCGGACCTTTGCCTGCCTGCCAATCGGGCTGGCCCTGTTTGATGCCGAACGCCGCTTGCAGGTGTTCAACCCCGCGCTGGTCGACCTGACGGGGCTTGAACCCCTGTTTCTTGCCGCACGCCCCAGTTTCGAGCAGGTTCTCTATGCCTTGCGCGAAATCCGCATGTTGCCAGAGCCAAAAAATTTCAATTCGTGGCGCAATGACATTCTGGACATGGAAAAAGCGGCCGAGAATGGGGATTATGCCGAAGAATGGTGCTTGGATGATGGCCGCACCTACCTTGTCAACGGCCGCCCCCAACCCAATGGGGCCATCGCATTGTTCATTCAGGATGTGACCACCGAGGCGAGTTTGGCCCGCAGTTTCCGCGCCGAGATTGAAACCGCGCACAAGGTTCTTGACCACCTGCAACAAGGAATTATCGTGTTCGGCCTTGGGGGGCAGGCGCTGCTGGCAAATGCGCAATATGTCCAGTTGTGGAAGACCGACCCCTGCACTGATCTGGCCGACAAGGGCCTGCCGCAAGCGCTGCGGCATTGGTCAGACAACAGCACGCCGACAGCTTTCTGGGCACAACTGGCCGAGTTCCTCTCGACCCAGATCGACCGCGCCCCCATGACGGGCACAATCACGCTGCAAAGCGGGACATCTGTCAATGTGACAGGCAACTGGCTGAGCGGGGGCAATATTATGCTCAGTTTTCAGTATGCCGAAAGAGCCGCCGGACGTGACCGGCGCGAACAGGATTTGCAGATTGACCTGCTGAACCGCCCCGAGCCAATACTGCGCTTTCCCGAAGGCGAGCCAAGACACCTGTCATCAGAACGGCCACACATCCCTGATGCCCCGCGAAAGTCACGCTCCGCACGCCATGTCGGGACGCGCGTGCGTGCGTGACGGGGCGCCAATAGGCCACATCCGCGTGACGCAAACCGGCCACGCCCGCCCCACCCGCACGCAGATGTAAACGATGGCGGCGATGGGGGACGTCAGGCCCTTGGTATCGTGGGCTGGGCAACAGAATGCTTGGCCCATGTGACCACACCCGCCAGATTGCGCGGCAAGCCCCTCAAGCACGGGCTTGGCCTGTGGTGCATAGCCCCCCCTCATGACGTGGGGCCAAAGCGCGCAGGGTCAGGTAAGGCGGTTCAGATCAACGGCGCGGTTCTCCAAAATCCCTTCCATCGAGAACAGCCCCGTCACCGTGTCGAATTCGAACCCGTTGATCAATCGTTGATAGAAGATGTCATATCCCGCCATGCCGCGTGTGACGACCTTGAGCATATAATCCCAGTCACCACCGATCCGGTGGCAATCAATCACCTCGGGCAAGCCGGTTACATGCCGCGCAAAGCTTTGCGACCAGTCGCGCGAATGATGCCGGGTGCGGATCATCACGAAAACCGTCAGGTCCAGCCCCAAAGCGCTGAGGTCCACCAGCGTGCGTGTGCCTTTCAGAATTCCGGCGCTTTGCAAACGCTGCAACCTTCGCCAGCAGGCGTTCTGCGACAGCCCCACCCGCTCGGCCAGTTCGCGCTGGGACAAGCCTGCCTCATTCTGAAGCGCATTCAGCATTCTGATATCAGTTTCGTCGAATTTGTCCTTCATGCAGATCATATGACACAAATTTCGGGCAATTGAACCATAATTTGGGGAAATTTGCGTCTGCGGGCAGAGTAATCTGTCTGTGTTGAGAACTTAGCCCTTGGACGGAACAATGCACGCCCCACAAACCACCCCTTCTTTCGCCGCGTTTCATGCAATGCTGACCACGGATGACCCGCTGGCAAGCTTGCGGGCCGGGCTGATCGGTGATGGCGCAATGTTCGACGGCCCCTTCGGCCCGCGCGCTTTGGTCTATGCCGATTACACGGCCTCGGGGCGGGCGTTGATGCAGATCGAGCGCTTTATGCTTGAACATGTGCTGCCCTATTATGCCAACAGCCATACCGAAGCTTCATTTTGCGGTGGGTTTATGACCAGACTTCGGCGCGCGGCCCGTGCCGTTATTGCGCGCGCCTGTGGTGCTGGGGATGACCATGCGGTGGTGTTTTGCGGGGCGGGCGCGACCGCCGGGATCAACCGTCTGGTCGCACTGCTTGGCGCGGGGTCAGGCGTTCGGGTTCTGCTTGGCCCGTACGAGCATCATTCCAATATTCTGCCATGGCGCGAAAGCGGGGCAGAGGTGATTGCGCTGGATGAAGCGCCAGATGGGGGGCCGGATCGGGATCAACTGGCGCGTCTTCTGGACTGTGACCGCCCGGTGATCTGCGCATTCTCGGCTGCGTCAAACATCACCGGAATTGTGGCCGATGTCGCGGCGCTCACCCGTCAAGTCAAGGCGGCGGGGGCACTGATGGTCTGGGACTACGCGGGCGGCGCGCCTTATCTGCCCATCGCCATGACCCCTGCCCCGGACGCGCCAATTGATGCCATTGTCCTGTCGCCCCATAAGTTTCCGGGCGGGCCGGGGGCTTCGGGTGTGATGATCCTGCGCCATGACGTGGTACGGATGACCAAGCCCAGCCAGTCCGGTGGTGGAACCGTCAGATTTGTTTCGCCGGACATACATGATTACAGCGCCAGTCTGGTGGTCCGCGAAGAAGCGGGCACCCCGAATGTGCCTGGCGATATTCGGGCCGCCCTCGTGTTTCTGGTGAAAGAGGTGATCGGGCAGGAATTCATGAATACCCGCCATGCCGCGCTATGCGCACGGATTGACGCGGCATGGCGCAACCAACCACGTATCGAGATGTTGGGCGCGCAAGGCTTGGCCGGTCTGCCGCTCGCATCGTTCAGGGTGCGTGACGGGCGGGGCGGGTATGTGCATCAGCAATTGGTCACACGGATGCTGAGTGATCTTTATGGTATTCAGGCGCGGGGCGGATGTGCCTGCGCTGGCCCCTATGTACACAGGTTGCTGGGAATCGACGCGGCGGCATCCGAAACCTTGCGCCGCGCCATTCTGGCGGGCGATGAAATGGCCAAGCCGGGATTCACGCGCCTTAACCTGAGTGTTATGATGGAGGACAGCAAGGTGGACTATATCCTGAACAGCGTCATCGCCCTTGCCCATGGCGCTGATGATCTGGGCTACCATTACAGGTGTGACCCCGCGCACGCAGTTTTCACGCCCAAAGAGGGTGCAGGGCGGGCCGCGTAACCCCCCCCGTTTCCCGATCGCTGGGCAAGTGGTATAGACTGCCTTGTATAGGTCGTGACCAACAATTCTTCAGGTTCAGCCCGAGCGCGTTTTGGTATAGTGACATAACAAGGTCGGATATCTGCAACCGAGCGAGGGAATGACATGAGCCGCGAAGACCAGCCGCCATCCGAAAGCCCGACGATCCGAACTGTCGCAATGCCCGCCGATACAAACCCCTCTGGTGATATATTCGGCGGCTGGGTCATGAGTCAGATGGACCTTGCTGCCGGTAGCGTGGCCGCGCGCACCTCTGGTGGGCGCAGCGCCACAATCGCAGTCGACGCAATGATCTTTCACCGCCCGATCAAGGTGGGCGACGAGGTTTCGCTCTATGCGTCGCTTGTCCGGCTGGGGCGCACCTCTATGACAATCCATGTGGATGCTTGGCGGCGTCCGCGCGCGACTGCGGCAAGCGAAAAGGTGACAGAGGCGAATTTTACCTTTGTCGCGCTCGATGAACAGGGGCGCCCTGTCCCCATTGCCCCAAGCTAGGCCTTTTCTTCNCAAGCATGGGGTTGTGCCGCGTCATGGCGCGCGCCCTTGATCGGGTTTCAGATGCAGCCACGGTGGTATTCCTGAAATCACAAGGCGTTCCCAGCGCGCGCCACTGCGGTCGAAAGTACCCCTGCGTTACAGGCTTGTGGACACAGGGGCAGCGCACCTCTCGCATGTTTTCCTGCCGCTGCATTGGCTCTGCGCGATGCCTTGCCGGGCTGCTTTCTTAAAACTTGTATATACAAGTTATTTTTGATAAGCAACGTGAACTGGTAAGTCACAGGAGGTAGGAATGCTCCAGATCAGCGTCGCGCAACGGGCGGATATAATCTCTCGGCGGTGCGCCATGATCCTTGGCGGGGCCGCGGCGGTGGCGCTTGGCCTGCCCACACGCGCCATTGCGACGCCGTTCGATACCCTGCGCCCCGGCCTTGATAACACTGTGTCAGCGGGCAGCGTGCCCGGCCTTGTTGCCCTCATCGCGCGCGGGCAGGATATCTGGACCCATGTCGCCGGGGTGCGGGATCTTGACACTGGCACACCCATGCGCCGCGACACCCTGTTTGCGGTGGCCTCGATCGGCAAACCGATCACGGCGGTGGCCGCACTGTTGCTGGTGCAGGACGGGGTGATTGGCCTTGATGATCCGGTGGACCGCTGGCTGCCAGAGCTTGCAGCCCCCCAAGTGCTGCGCGCGCCCGACGCCAGTTTGGAAGACACGGTTCCTGCCGAACGGGCCATCACCCTGCGTGACCTGTTGAGCATGCGGATGGGGTTGGGTTTCATTCTTGCCGACCCGGCGGACAGCCCGATTGCCGCACAGATGCAGAAGTTGGGGGTCGCGCCGGGGCCGCGCATTTTCGGCGGTGATGCCGACACCTTTATGGCGCGACTGGGGTCGTTGCCACTTGCCCATCAGCCGGGGGCGCGCTGGCTGTATCACACCGGGATCGACGTCGCGGGCGTGCTGGTGGCGCGCGCCAGCGGCATGTCGCTGGATGAATTCCAGCGCAGGCGCATCTTCGAGCCGCTTGGCATGGCCGATACCGGTTTTGTTGGCCCCGCCGCCCGACTGGCCACGATATATTGGCGCGACCCTGAAACCGGCGCATTTGATGTCTGGAATCCGGCCTCGGGGGACAGTTTTGATGTGACCCCACCCTTCGAAGCGGGTGGCAGCGGGCATGTCTCGACCGTGGATGATTTCCACGCTTTCGGGCGCTTCGTGCTTGACGGTGGCGTGGCCGGGGGGCAGCGGTTGCTGTCCGAAGACTTGATCGCCGAGATGCTGACGGACCAGATCACCGCCGAACAGAAAGCGGCCTCGCCTTGGTTTCCAGCCGATTTCTGGGACAATCACGGCTGGGGGCTTGGCGTGGCGCTGCGCACCGCGCCAGAGGGTGCGCGCGGCCGTTTCGGCTGGTGGGGCGGGTTCGGCACCAGTTTTTGGTGTGATCCGGCGACAGATACGGTCGCGGTCCTGTTTACCCAAAGGATGATGGGCGGCGCTGACGACACCGCGTTATCAGACGATTTCCTCGCCGCCGCCTTTGGGGAAAGCTAAGGGCGGGGTGCGCGCAGGCCAAGTCAACGCGCCACGTTTGGGCCATGCACAGAAAGCGATCACATAGCGAAGTAGCAGAAAGGAAATACCATGACGTGCATTCAGGGCTTCGTCGCTGCGGTGCCGACGGCAAACCGCGCTGCGTTCATCGACCACGCGGACAAGGCGGCATCTGCCTTTCGTGATCATGGGTGCCTGTCAGCGGTCGAATGCTGGGGCGACGAGGTGCCAATGGGCGATCTGACCTCTTTTCCCTTGGCAGTACAGGCCGGGGCGGATGAGACAGTGGTGTTCTCATGGTATGTATGGCCGTCCAAATCCGCGCATGACGCGGTGATGCAGGGGCCGATGACCGACCCGCGCCTGAGTATTGAGGGCAACCCCATGCCCTTTGACGGCAAGCGCGTGATTTTCGGCGCATTCGAGCCGTTGGTTGAATTTGGCACGCCGCAGCAGGGGGGATATGTCGATGGTTTCGTGATCCCTGTGCCCAAGGCGAACCAAGACGCGTTTCGAAAACAGGCAGCAGAGTTCGCCCCCATCTTTGCAGATTTTGGCGCAAGTTGGATCATTGAATGCTGGGAACAGGATGTGCCCGATGGCAAGCTGACCGATTTTCGACGCGCGGTGCAGGCGCAAACCGACGAGGCAATCGTGTTTTCGCTGGTGCAATGGCCCGACAAGGCGACACGCGACGCAGGCAGTGCCCGGATGATGCAGGATGCGCGTTTTTCAGACTTGGAAATGCCCTTTGACGGCAAACGCATGGTTTTCGGGGGCTTTGTTCCGGTTGTGCAGGTCTGAGGCAATCTGGCAAACATCGCTTCTGATACCGCAGGCCTGAACCTTGCACCAGATGGGTCAATGCCCCGCGAGCGCTGTCATTTCGGACGGTTGACGTCCTTATCCGGCCCTTGGTTCAGCTCAGTCGTCCCGCTCTGAGGTTGCCAAATGTCCGGCGGCTGCCATTGCTTGCGACGTGGCATCAAGGGCCGCGTGCAGCGCTGCGGCAGTGTCGCGCCCAAGTGCGGCGACAATCTCGCCATGTGCCTGTTTCCAATGCGGCAGCGCATCGGAGAGCTTCGCCGCGCCCGCCTCGGTCAGCCGCGCAACCCGCACCCGCCGATCTGCCTCACTACGGCCAATCTCGACAAGCCCCGCTTTTTCCAGCGCGCGCAGATTGCGGGTAAGGGTCGACAATTCCAGCGCAAGCCCCTCGGACAATCGCCCCATCGGCTGCGCGCCGTCCGGCCCCAACGCGATGGCATTCATCAGCGTGACCTGTGTGGCCTGCAACCCGGTGGGGCGCAAAGCAGCGTCATAAGCCCGCGTGATCGCCCGCGCCGCGCGCCGCGCGCGAAAGCACAGGCAGTCGGCAGCCATGATCCGCGCCGCTTCAAGGTGGTCCATTCTTCAGCCTATTGCCTTATCTATGCGTACCGCCGCCATAAACTTGTATATGCAAGCGTGTTCTGATATACAAGCCAAACAGCTATCTTGGCTCAGGTGTGACCGCGCCCGCTTGGCGAGTCCAGCCAAAAAACTGCGCCTGCGGGGCCATTGAGACAACTTGCGCCGCCCCCCTTCAGACACAAGGAGGAAGCCCATGACCAGCAGCCATGATGCAGTGCCCACAGCACGCCATGCGCAGTCTGGTGGTGCGAGATGAGCACACACAAAATCATCCCGCATCTATGGTTCGACAGCGCCGCCGAAGACGCAGCCAAACTCTACACATCACTTGTGCCCGGATCGGGCATTGGCGCAGTCAGCCGCTATGGCAAGGCAGGCTTTGAAGTGCATGGCCAACGCGAAGGCACCGCAATGAGTGTGCAGATGCATCTGGGCGGGCAGCCCATGATCGCGCTGAATGGCGGGCCGCGATTTCGCCCGACTCCGGCAGTGTCGTACTTTCTGACATTTGACGACCGCGCCGCACTGGACCACGCGTGGAACGCACTTGGCGCGGGCGGGCAGATCCACATGCCGCTGGAGACCTATGCATGGGCGCCGCGCTATGGCTGGCTCGATGATCGCTGGGGCGTGTCGTGGCAGCTGTCCCTTGGGGAGCGCGCGCAGACGGGCGGGCAAGTGATGACGCCGATGCTTTTGTTCACTGGCACGCTGGCCGGACAGGCCGAGGCAGCGGTGGCGCAGTACACGGCCCTCTTCCCGCAAGCCGGTATTGAGGGCATCTTGCGGCATGACGGATCGGGCGCGGACCCCGCGGGAACGGTGATGCACGCACAGTTTCAACTGGCGGGTCAGACCTTCATGGCAGGCGACAGCGCGCTGGCACATGATTTCACCTTCACCGAGGCGAACTCCTTTCTCGTTTTCTGCGAGGATCAGGCCGAGATCGACCACTATTGGCACGCTCTCTCGTCAGTGCCCGAGGCCGAGCGCTGCGGCTGGCTGAAGGACCGCTTCGGCCTGTCATGGCAGATCATCCCCCAGCACCTGCCGCAATTGCTCTCGTCGCCAGAGCCGAAGGTTATGGAAACCTTCCTCAGCATGGGCAAGATCGACATTGCCACGCTTGAACGCGCCGCAAAATGAGCGCGACGGCCAGCGCAGACGCTGGTCGAAGATACCAACGGGTGATCTGATCCATATGGGTGATTTGTCTGGTCCCTGTCCCCGGAGTAGCCGGAATGAACTGATGCGGTGGATGCCCCCACCCGCCGGCATCGTTTACCATGACGTGTGTGGATGCCCCCTGTTTGGCAAGCATTATCTTCGATTTTCGGCGGGGTCTTCGATCGGACGTGTGTCAGGCCTCACGATGTGGCCTTCTATGACGC
>SL_8KL_010_SEDDRAFT_10000231_pt1 | contig 47655 bp, 36 predicted proteins | sample SodLakKL_010_SED_4_FD_11160 | JGI IMG/M metagenome (IMG submission 11160)
GTGCCGAACACACGGTCCCAGATGGCAAAGATGTTGCCATAGTTGGTATCGGTAAGCGGCTGCGTGTAGTGGTGATGAATCTTATGCATGTTGGGTGTTACAAACAGATAAGAGAGCACGCGGTCGACCTTAACCGGCATATTGATATTGGCGTGGGTAATGTGAGCAAACAGGACGGAGAGGCTTTGATAGAGCATGACAATCCCAATCGGAACGCCGACCAGAAATACGCCCATAATTGTAAAAAAGATCCGAAATACCGTTTCACCGGGATGGTGGCGCAGGCCGGTGGTCACATCCACGGTGGTGTCGGTGTGGTGAATCAGGTGAAATTTCCACATCCACTTCACCTTGTGCTCCACCCAGTGTACCAGCCAGGCACCGATAAAATCGAGCAGCATAACCCCGATTATAATTTTAACCCATAGCGGCAATTCCACAAGATAGAGAAGCCCAAACTGATTTTCTGCCACCCACCAGGAGGTGAAGTATAGAACGCCTGCCAAACCAAAACCGATAATGGCCGTAAAGAGTGTAAAGGTCAGGTTTATGCCGGCATGACGATACTTGTTGTATTGAAACCGGAATAGAGGAATAACTCCCTCCATCACCCAAAAGAGAAAAATACCTCCAATAAGAATGGTTGCCCGCCAGATGGTGGGTATCTCTTCAAAAAATGCAATCAGCGATTCCATGATTTCAATCAAAAATTAATGACTATTAACCTAAGTTCGATACTAAAGATTCAATATAAAAAGCTCCCCGCCTTCCTAAGGAGGGGTCGGGGGTGGTTCACTGCATTATTTTATGGCTATAAATTGTAAAGGCATTTATAAATCAAATGTATCTTTTTGGACAGCCTCATTTTCAGGGTCTCAATCGACATATTAATAATCGAACTCAGTTTTGTAGTAAATTTACAAAGAGTATCGATTTTACACGCCTCAATGTTACCTTCGTTTCACAATAACAATAATTACCGAAACTACGATAAAAAGAGCAACAAGCGGCCATACCCATAGCGGCAGGGTAAAGTCATCAATCAATCTTCCTTCAGGTTCTTCATACTGCGCAGGGATAACGGGCAAGCCCTCCTCATTCGTTTCGTGACTCAGTGTGTACTCCAGAACGGCCTGCCACACTTTAAGCTGATCTCCATCTCTATAAACAATAGTTTCCTCCAGTTCAACGGGGTTTCCATTTTCATCACGAAGCTGAACAGCCAGGTTTGGGACTACTTCTCCCACCAGCGGCAGAAATCCGGCAATGTAATAGTCGGTTACCACATGCAACAGGGTGTCGCTCCCTTTTCGGACAGGCACGGGATCTTCCCCGGAACGGTTAAGCTGTGCGCTCAAAACAGCCCGGGAAGTNGGGATGGGAGTTCCTGAAAATGGAATTTTAAAGAGCACGGCACGCCCCGGGTCATACATCATGTTGAGTCCTGAAAATTGAAGAAAAAAGTTATCACCCCTTAGTCCGGACAGCAACACTGACACCTCCAAAGCCCGTCGCACTTCATCTTCCGTTAAATAGAACGAAACCATTGGATAGCCCGGGTTGCCATCCTTTCCTGAGCCTAGTCCGGTAGCCATGACCAGATCGTAAAATGAGATCTTCTCATTGCTCCACTCCTCTGTTCCGATAACGATATCGCTGCGAATGGCCCCGTTTGCCTGAACAGCTATATCAACAGGTTTGCCCAGGGCTTCTTCAGCGGCTCTCTTCAATGCATCTGTGATATAATTTCCAATGCCAGATTCCCGCTGGGGGCGGTTCCTCTGAATCGGGAAAGATGATGTTGCAACAACTCTTCGAATATCCACAATCTCTCCCATTGTAAGCTCTGCAATCCAGTTGTTCAGTATTGATTCGTAGCGATCAACCTCAGCGGCAATTTCTTCGTCTTCCGGCACGTCCTGATTGAGTGGTTTCAGAAATGGACTTCTCTCCACATCATTCATCACATTCACCCGGCGTTCATCGGCATTCCAGCTGAGCTCAAGAATTCCGAGGTATTTCAAATACTGACCGGCCTGAACAATCACTGTTTTCCCCTCTGTGATCGGTTCATAAAGCGGCGTGTGGGAGTGTCCGCCCACAATAACATCGATCTCCGGAATGGCTCTTGCCAATTCACGATCTTCTTTTACACCTGAGTGGTTTACTGATATAATCACATCCACCCCCTCTTTGATGAGTGCTTCAACGGCTTTTCGGGCCGACTGAATCGGATCCTCAAAATTGACCGGGCCGGGTTCAGCCGTTTTTGAGATGGCGTCCTTACCAATAAGCCCGAAAACACCAATTGTAAGGCCATTTTCCAGTTCTTTGATCAAATAATTCTTGATACCCATTTCACTCAGGGGATGATCCTGCGGCGGACGGGTGTTGGTGCCCAGAATGGCTGTTTGCCCGGAGACCTCCGGGTAACCGGCAGCTTTCAGATAATTGGCATACACATCCGGGCCATAGTCGAACTCGTGATTGCCGATTGTGACCGCATCATAGCCTATTTTTTGAAAAAGATTTAACTCCGGCGCCAACCCCTCCATGAGCGGAAGCCACCCAAATGCCGGTCCTCCAAGTATATCACCTCCTGAAAAGAGCAGTACCGGTTCATTATTAGCAGCTTTCTCCCGGCGTATCAAATTTACAGCACCGGCCAGGCGCGCAAACCCGCCATGCGCCGGATTCTCATAATCAGGGTGATCGTCAATAGCCGGAATTGGAATCAGGTGGGAGTGTTCATCATTGGTATGCAAAATTGTAAAGCGCTGCTCCTGGGCCTGCACTATCCCCGAACTGATTAAAAAGAGCGCAAAAATTATAAATTTAATCTTCAAGTAAACTCGATGCTTTTAGCAGTGTTGGGTTTTCGTTAAGTTGCAACTTCGTTTTTTTTAACGGGTACTCAAAATCATATTCAACAGATCATGAAAAAATTGCTTCGCATTGGCATCACACTGCTGATAACTGCTCTCATTACCCCCTCTCTTTTTGCTCAGTTACAATCTCCGGATGAATTTTTAGGTTATGAACTCGGAGAACGCTGGACCCCTCATCACCGGGTTGTAAGCTATGTTAACCATGTAGCTGAAAATTCTGATTTGGCAACTGTCCACCCCTACGGAACAACCAACCAGCATCGTGAGCTTGTATACCTGGTTGTAACGTCAGCCGAGAATCATTCAAATATCGAAGAGATTCGCCTAAACAACCTCAGGCTTACAGGGCTGCAACCGGGTGAAGCGACACCGAACCGAAAAGCCATTGTATGGCTGGCATACAACATTCACGGGAATGAGACTTCAAGCAGCGAGGCAGCGATGAAAACCCTTTACGAGCTGGTGAATCCTGCCAACCTGGAGTCGAAAGAGTGGCTGAGGGATGCGGTGGTGATTATTGATCCTATGATGAATCCGGACGGACGCGATCGCTATGTAAACTGGTTTAATGGAATTGTGGGATCAGAGATGAATCCAAACCCGGAGTCACGCGAGCACAATGAGCCGTGGCCGGGCGGGCGCTCAAACCACTACTATTTCGACATGAACCGTGATTGGGCCTGGCAAACTCAGAAAGAGTCACGTTATCGAATTGCCATTTACCAGGAGTGGATGCCTCATGTACATGTTGATCTGCATGAAATGGGATACAACTCCCCCTACTATTTTGCGCCGGCTGCAGAACCGTTTCATAAGGTGATTACCGACTGGCAGCGTGAATTTCAAACTACCATCGGGAAAAATCATACTCGGCATTTCGACGAAGAGGGGCTTCTCTACTATACCCGTGAAGTGTTTGATCTTTTCTACCCGAGCTATGGCGACACCTGGCCAACCTATAACGGCGCAATTGGGATGACCTATGAACAGGGTGGTGGCAGCCGGGCAGGAATTGGCGTGATCACCGAAGAGGGAGATACACTGACTCTTAAAGACCGGCTTTACAACCACTATTTGAGCAGTATGTCTACCGTTGAAGTTACCGCTAATCATGCCGACCGGGTTGTATCGGAGTTTGCCAAATTCTTTGATGATGCCGTTAACAATCCTGCAGGCACCTATAAAACCTTTGTGGTAAAAGCCGACAACAATCCCGATAAGATCAATCACCTGCTTCGCTTTCTTGACGGACAGAAGATTCGCTATGGAACTGCGGGTTCAAGCCGGAATACGCGCGGATATAATTATAAGACCGGTCAGACTGAACGGGTTTCGATCTCTGCAGGCGACATTGTAGTAAATGTTCGACAGCCGCAGGGGCAGCTTGCACGGGTTTTCTTTGAACCAAACCCGGAGCTGGCCGATTCACTGACATACGACATTACCACCTGGGAAGCCCACTATCGCTTTGGCCTTGATGGATATGCGCTTGAATCTGACATTCGGCCGGATATGAACATCTCGCCGGAAGATTTCAGGCAGGTAACCCGCACAGGGGCTGAAAAGCCTTATGCCTATGTGGCGCGCTGGACCGGCATGGACGATGCCCGATTTCTTGCCGAGATTACAAAACAGGGAGTTCGAAGCCGGTTTTCAACCGTTGATTTTCAGATGGAAGGAAACAGCTATAAAAGAGGCACTCTGATTATCACCCGTGGAAACAATAACCATTTGGGCGACGCCTTTGATGAGATTGTGGAAGCTGCTGCTGAAAAACATGAGCGAAGCCTCTATGGCGCGCCTACCGGTTTTGTGGAGTCAGGATCTGACTTTGGCTCCAACAGAGTCTCATTTATTGAGAAACCGAAAATAGCCCTCGTATTGGGTGAAGGAACATCGTCTCTGAATGCAGGTGAGATCTGGCACTTTTTTGATCAGCAGCTTCAATATCCGGCTACACTGATCAATACTGACGATTTTATGCGTTTTGACCTGGATAGTTATAATACCCTGGTTTTACCATCCGGTTCATATAACGGGGTGCTGACCGACAACGCCATGGAAAAACTTTCAGCCTGGGTTCGGGGTGGTGGCACTCTGATCACAATTGGAAATACAAACCAGCTCTTCACAAATCGTAACGGATTTCAACTGACCCGTAAATATGCAGAAACAGAAGAACCCGCTATGGATAAGATGCTGGCACCGTATGCAGACAGGGTTCGAAGAAATATCAGCAGTTCAACATCCGGCTCTGCCTTTAAAGTAACGCTGGATACAACTCACCCTCTTGCTTTTGGTTACGACCAGGAGTATTTCACCCTGAAGCTAAGTGCCGATTCGTACAGCTATCTTGAGTCGGGATGGAACGTGGGTACTGTTCGGGAAGGAGCCTACCGCAGCGGGTTTGCGGGGGCAAAAGCGAAACCGATGATCGAAAACTCTCTCTCATTCGGAGTTCAATCCTACGGACGTGGCCAGGTTGTCTATATGATCGACAATCCGCTCTTTCGCGGCTTTTGGGAAAATGGAAAACTGCTCTTTGTGAACAGCCTGTTTTTCGTTGGAAATTAATTCCAAATAAGTCGTTAAGCTTGTTTGAGTTAAAAAGCCCCCTCCATTCATTTTCGGTATGGAGGGGGATTTTTCAATAGAAACCTCTCTTCGGACAGGAGCAGAGCTATCCTTTATCTATGTTGATAAATAATAATGGAATTTTCCTTTTAAACGGCGTTAATTATAAGCTCACCTCACTCACTGCACCTCAACGATAGTCAAATTGGATATGGGAATTTCAAGACGTGATGCCATAGGTAAAATGGGAGTTATTACAGGGTCTGCAGCGCTTTTGGGCCTCAGCAAGAGTATTGAACATACCGAAGCAGCTTTGGAAGAGTCCGGTTTAAAAGGCAACATCAAGCACGCTGTTACCCGGTGGCCTTATGGCAGCCTTTCACTTGAAGAGCTCTGCAAGGCCTGCAACGACATTGGAATAACAGGCCTGGAACTGGTTGGGCCGAACGACTGGGCTACACTAAAAAAGTATGATCTCTACTGCCCAATGTGCAATGGTGCAGAACCGGGAATTGATGTTGGATTTATTGATCCCAGCCTGCACTCTTCTTTAGCCGACAGCTATAACCGGGTAATACCGATGGTGGCTGAAGCAGGATATAAAAATCTGATCTGTTTTACCGGCAATGCAACGGATATGGATGACGAAACAGGTATGAAAAATTTTGAAGAGGGGATCAAGCCAATTCTTCGAAAGGCCGAGCGTCACGGTGTGGTGCTCTGTCTGGAGATGTTCAACACACGGGTAGATCACCCCGGTTATATGGCCAATAGTACCCGTTGGGGGGTTGAGATGTGCAACAGGCTGGGTTCAGAGAACTTCAAGCTTCTCTATGATATCTATCACATGCAGATTATGGAGGGAGATATCATCAGCCGTATCCGGGAATTTGGAGAGTATTTTGCCCACTATCATACAGGAGGTGTTCCGGGTCGAAATGAGATCGATGAAGCTCAGGAACTCTTCTATCCGGCTATCATGCGGGCGATAGCTGAGTCCGATTATGAGGGATATGTAGGGCAGGAATTTATTCCCTCGCGAGGCGATGCACTGGCATCACTGCGACAGGGGATAAAGATTTGTGACGTTTAGATCAAAGGGAAAGCTTCAGAAAGCTAGTCGGGATGAGACATAAACCCAAACATGGTATTTCTGTCCAACATCGCTCATTAGCCCTCTAAAGAAGGCTATGACGATGCAGTGCACTGCACTTTAAAAACAGAAATACCCTGTTATGATCGCCTGGCAGCACTTCTCACCAGGCTCATTATTTACACACGGAGCGTTCATTTTTTGAACCCGCCGGTTGGCGGGAAATATGGGCTGATTTTACTCCATATCACTGGCCATAATAAACATCGGCTGGTTTTCAAAGCTCTTGTAGAAAGGCCGCAACCTTTCGGTATTGTAATGCTTCTCTACGTTTACCAATTTATTTCGGCTGGTTACGATCTCAATTGGAATATTGCTGTAGCGCCCATTATTTAAAACTACCAATCTTCCATACACGCCCTGAAGAATCAGGTCAAGAGCTAGATTTCCAAAGGCCATGGGTGCAATTGAGTCGATCGCGTCGGGGTCACCACCCCTAACCATATAACCCAACTTTTGATTCACCGTTCTTATCTCTTTGCCTTTATTATACTTTGATGAACGCTTCTGAATTTCCTCCGAAACAAGATCTCCAATTCCACCTAGTTTTTTATGCCCGAACGCATCGGCTGTGCCGTGTTCAAAAACCATCTCACCACCTTCGAACATGGCTCCTTCCGATACAAGTACCATCGAATACTTGCTGGGGTTATTATTCCTGTCTTCAACCAGAAGCTCTGTAAGTTTCTCTATGTCGAAGTTGTATTCAGGAATCACGCACCGGTGCGCTGCTCCCGCCATGGTTGGCAGCATTGCCGTGAAACCGGCATAGCGGCCAAATACTTCCATCACTAAAAATCGTTCATGCGAGCCGGCCGGTGTTCTGAGTACGTTAGCCAGTGAAATTGTTCGCGTTACACATGTGCTAAAACCAATACAGTAGTCTGTGCCCGGCACGTCATTATCCATGGTTTTAGGAATGGCCACTACATTGAATCCCTCTTTATGAAGCCGAACGGCATAGCTGAGCGTATCGTCACCACCAATCGGGATGAGGGTATCGATACCCAAAAAATCAAGATTTTTGAGTACTTCCGGAGTCAGGTCGTTCACATCATCTTTGTAAGTATCTTTGTATTGATCCGGCAGATTCTCCCTCGTTACCCGGCTTGGGTTGGTGCGGGATGTATGCAGAAATGTCCCCCCGGTACGACCCGCCCTGTTTACAATCTCCGAATTGAGTACCCTGTAGTTATCACTGTTATCCGCATCTTTATCGCGGATGATATCAACCATACCACCCCAGCCGCGCCGGATTCCAATAACCTTGTATCCTTCACGAATTGCGCGGATCGTTACGGCACGAATAGCCGGATTCAGTCCCGGCACGTCCCCACCGCCGGTTAAAATTCCAATTACTTTATTCCCTTTATTGATATTGGCCATGATGTCAGATTGATACGATTAAAAATTATTTGAGTTAAAATATCACGTAATATTTAACAAAGCATAAAAAAATCATAAATAATTTTTGTTAAAACTGCGACCTGACTTAGAACCATCAGCCATGGAAGCGGTTTTCTTTAATCCAGACTGCACTATTTAACAGTTTTTAGGCTCCGGTAAAAACAAATAAAAGTCCAATATGTTACGAACTCATTCTCATATCATTTACCTTTGCAATGTAGTTTCTAAATGCAGGCTAAAATCTTTAGAACACCATGCAACAGATCAGAATATCAGGATTATACGAACACATTAATAATAGCATAGACTCAATAAAGAGAGATCCCTCTGCTCTGAGAAGTGCCAGAACAGTTGTTGAAAAAGCTCTCTTAGATGGGAATACCTATTACGGCATAAACACCGGCTTTGGCGCTCTGGCCGGAAAGAGAGTGAACAATGAGAATTTACGACAACTCCAACGAAACTTGATACTTTCACACTCTGTGGGTGTTGGAAACCTGGTTCCAAAGGAGATAAGCCGCTTAATGCTTCAATTAAAAATTCATGCTCTCGCAATTGGATACTCCGGTATATCTGAACAGACGTTTAACCGCCTGATTCTATTTTTGGAAAATGACTGGATCCCTGCTATTCCTGAAAAAGGGAGTGTTGGGGCATCCGGCGACCTGGCCCCGCTGGCACACATGTCGCTGCCCTTGCTCGGCTTCGGTGAGTTTTGGAATGAAGATGGCACGGGCACTATCCCTGCTGATGAAACCCTAGATTCGGCAGGGCTTCACCCAATAGATCTACATCCAAAAGATGGCCTCTCTCTCATAAACGGAACACAGTTGATGAGCGCTTATGGTGCTTTTATCATGGAAAAATCACTGCATCTTCTCAAAGTGGCCGACCTTATTTCTGCCATGAGCCTGGAAGCTCTGCAAGGCAGTCTTACACCTTTTGACAAACGCATTCATGAGATTCGGCCCCACAAGGGGCAGCAGCTTGCAGCTGAAAATGTTCGCAATATATTGGTTGACAGTGAAATTCTGGAGTCGCATCGCCACTGCGGCAAGGTACAGGATCCCTACTGCCTCAGGTGTGTACCCCAGGTGCACGGAGCAAGCAGGGATGCAATTGATCATGTGATCTCTGTTGTGGAGACCGAAATAAACTCTGTAACCGATAACCCGCTTGTTTTTCAGAATGGAGATATTCTGAGTGGTGGCAATTTTCACGGCCAGCCACTGGCGCTCGTTCTCGATTTTGCCAAAATTGCCCTGGCTGAAATTGCAAGTATATCAGAACGGCGCACCTACCTGCTGCTGGAAGGTCATGACGGCCTGCCAAAACTGCTGATGCAGGAGACAGGCATCAACTCCGGCTTTATGATACCTCAATACACTTCGGCTGCCCTGGTTTCGGAGAACAAGGTTCTGTGCCACCCATCTTCCGTAGATTCTATCCCCACCAGTCTTGGCCAGGAAGATCATGTAAGTATGGGAAGCATTAGCGCCCTTCATCTCCTAAAGGTTTATGAAAATGTAGAAATCGTTCTGGGGATTGAGTTATTTACAGCAGCCCAGGCTCTCGACTTCCGCAAGCCGCTCAAGCCTGGAAGAGGGGTTGAGATCGCTCATAAATATATCCGGGAAATGGTGCCGCATGCCACGGAAGACCACTACTTTAAAGATGACATCAGTAAGGCTGTTGATCTGATTCGCGAACGTGGAATGGTGAATGAAGTGGAAAAAAACGTCTCAAAATTGAATTAAACCTAAAATCCGGTTTGGGTTTATGTACCTCTTCATTATATAGAGAATCTCAACTCTTTAATTTACAGAAGTGAATGAAAAAATGAATGTAATCAAAAACATATCAGTCCTATACACATGCCGGGAAGAGGGAGGGCAGGCCGACGTTCACCCTATTCAAAATGGCGCCGTAGCATGGAGCGGGGGAATTATTCAATGGGTTGGCAGGGAATCTGATCTCCCGGAGAAATTTGACGGTGAGAATGTGAATGTTATTGATGCCGAAGGACGAATNGTCATACCCGGCCTCGTGGACTGCCATACGCACCTCTGTTTTGGCGGGTGGCGAGCTGATGAATTCGAGATGCGAATAAAGGGCCGAAGCTATATCGACATTGCTAAAGCCGGCGGAGGTATTCTTTCAACAATGAACGCAACCCGGGAGTCTTCCGAAGAAGAATTGCTTGAAAAGGCAGAGGGACTGCTTAGTGAGATTGTAAAAAAAGGCGTGACAACCATCGAGTGTAAAAGCGGATACGGACTATCACTCGATGATGAACTTAAACAGCTGCGGGTCTATAAACGCCTTCGAAGCTTGAGCAGGGCCCACATTGTGTCGACCTTTCTGGGCGCGCACACTTTTCCACCAGAATTTAAAGAGAACCGGCAAGGGTATATTGATCTGATAATCAACGAAATGATTCCGGCGGTGGCTGAAGAGAAACTGGCTGATTTTTGCGACATTTTTGTCGAAGAGTCGGCATTCTCAATAGAAGAGGCCAGAATGATCCTGGAAACCGGCAAAAAGTACGGGCTCAAACCAAAACTTCACGCCGATCAGCTCTCCGGCGGCGGCGGAGCGGAACTTGCTGCAGAGGTGGGTGCCATTAGTGCCGATCATCTTGAACAGATCTCTGAAACCGGGATCAAGAGCATGGCGGAACAGGGTGTGATCGGGGTTACCCTTCCACTTGCTTCGCTATATACGCAGCAGCCCTACCTTAACTGCCGGCGGCTCGTTAAAGGAGGGGTGAAAGTTGCTGTAGCCACAGATTTCAATCCCGGTTCAGCACCCAGTTACGATCTCTCCCTGGCCATGATGCTTACCTGCAACCATGGCCGGCTCACTCCATCTGAAGTGCTGAAGGGTGCCACAATATATGCCGCCGAAGCGATCGGTATGGAAGGATGGACAGGCTCCATTGAACAGGGGAAATCTGCTGATTTTGCGGTCATTGACTCACCGGATGTAAATTTTTGGATGTACCACTACAGGGGAAGTGCCGTGGTTCGAATTTATCTGAACGGTGACTTAATGCCATAACTTTATTCTTTAAATACCCGGTTACTCTGTCGCACTGCCAGGCTCATACCGATATAACCCTCACCGGCAGAACCGAATCCGATTCACGGTGATAACGGTACGTTTTCTTTTTCTTTTCACTATTTATCGATTTAAAATTCTGAATTTTTTATCTGGAATAGAATTAATCATTTTAGTCAACACCCACAGTTTGTACCTTCCTGCCAGGTAGTTTGAATTAATTAATCAACCCTCTTTTAAACAGCGTGTTTACAACCATACTTTGGTTTTTTATCGGTCTTACAGCCCTAATCACAGGAGCCGAACTGGTGGTGCGTTCGGCATCGCGATTGGCGGGGTTTTTTGGTATTTCACGATTGATTATCGGCCTCACTGTGGTTGCTTTCGGTACCAGTGCGCCTGAACTTGCCATCAGTATCCAGGCCGGTATTGACGGGCAAACCGACCTGATGCTTGGTAATATCATCGGCAGCAATATCACAAATATCCTGCTCATCCTGGGCCTTACTGCCATTATACCCCTCAAGGTTCACGCCAACCTAATTCGGATTGATGTACCCGTAATGATTGGGATCACCTTGCTTCTTTACGCATTTGCCTGGAGCGGATCTATCACCTTTTGGGAGTGTATGGCGTTAACCGGCTTGCTGATTCTATACATGTATTTTCTTCTGAGGCAGTCAGGAGCCGTATCAACACCTTCTGATCGCGAGAGAAAAAAAAGAACCCCGCTATCCATTCTTATCTACATCCTGATTGGCATTGCAGGATTTTTTCTGCTTGTGATGGGTGCGAGATGGCTTGTTCAAAGCGCGGTTGTGCTGGCAGAATTGGCCGGTGTTAGCGAATTGGTAATTGGCCTCAGTGTGGTGGCGTTGGGCACATCTTTGCCTGAAGTGGTTACCACGCTGATGGCAGCCATCAAGAAAGAGCGCGATATGGCAGTGGGCAGTGTAATTGGAAGCAATATTCTAAACATACTCGCCGTCCTTGGAGTTTCAGGGTTATTCATTCCCGGGGATATTCCTGTACAAAGTGCCCTGTTACGATTCGATCTTCTTATACTGATTGCCGTGTCTGTTGCCTGCATACCCATCTTTTTTACGGGCCACAAAATTAGCCGCTGGGAGGGAATTATCTTTCTTGGTTTCTATATTTCCTATATTTTTTATCTGTTCCTCTCTTCCGGAGAGCATGCCGCCTTAGAGGCCTTTAGCTCTGTAATGATACTTTTTGTAATTCCTCTTGCTGTGTTTACCATACTATTTACGGCCGGCAGGGAGTGGAAAATCCGGCAGAGGTTTAAAGGGTTTGGCAAAGCTAAATCGAATACGGAGATCGAAAATGAGTGAAGATCCAAGATTAAGAGATTTTCTGAAGCCGGAGAAAAGTGAACGTACTCTCATAGAAATTTTTGGGTTCCCATCAGATCAAGGAGTGGTTATCAATGGGGGCCGCCCGGGGGCATCAAGAGCTCCCAATCTAATTTTCGAGCAGCTGCAAAAATTGACTCCGCATGCGCACTGGTTCGATAAACACAGCCTGCTCCTGTCACGAACATCAGGATTAAAAATTGTAGAGTGTGCCGATACTGTTGAAGAGGATCAAAAAGCTCTCGGCACCTCTGTTGCAAAGTCTTTAACGTCAACCTCTGTTCCAATCATTATTGGTGGCGGTCATGAAACTTCCTTTGGCCATTTTCTCGGATATGCAGAAGCCAATATGCCGGTTCACATTATCAACATTGACGCTCATACAGACGTGAGACCGCTAAAAGAGGGCAGAGCTCATTCGGGCTCGCCATTTAAGCAGGCTCTTGAACATCCACTCAGTCTTTGTAAGTCATACAACGTATTTGGCCTAAACCCTGCATCCGTTTCCTTAGAACACCTGAAATATGTAGCATCACAGGGTAATGCTCACTTTGAAAATGAGATAAGTCTAAAGAGTATATTAGACTGGTTTGATGAGCGCCGGAAAGAAAATGTTATGGTTACAATGGATATGGATGCTGTACGGCATGCAGATGCCCCGGGTGTTAGCGCTCCGAATGCCTCCGGTATTTCAAAAGCGCTTTGGCTTGAACTTGCTTTCGAGTTTGGGAAACAGAGATCTGTTACTTCATTCGATCTTTGCGAGGTAAATCCCGACTATGACCGGGATGACCAAACCATAAAACTCGCCGCTCTTACTCTATGGAATTTTTTATTGGGTGTGGCTTTGAGAGAAGGATAGGCCTTCAATTTTATTCGCATTGTCTATCAACCGGAGGACTTCTCTGTTGCCGGAACCACGATTGATATCATAAAACATTAAATCAAAATCCACCCTGCCGGATCAGCATCACCAATTTTTTATTCAAAATGAATATACTCTCTTAAATAAAAGAGACCTCTCTATGAGTGCCTGTTGTAAATATTATATGATTCTGTTTAATGCACTACTTCTGTTGATTCCCGGCACACTGTTTGCGTTTGAGATATAGACTACTTTTCATCTCCCATTGCCCTCCGCGGAGCTGGCGGAGGAACACTACTCTATTACATTTACATTTTATCTTGGCCCGAAAGGATTCCAGTGGAAAACTCAGTTTTAGAGACATTCCATAAGTAAGCATGTGCAAAACCCAATGCATTTGCACACGATTACTTTTTGAATTACTTCTCTATCAAAATCCAGCCGCCTTCATTAACCATGCTTTTGGCGTATTTCCACTTCACCTCTTTGGTCTCGTTGGTGCTCAGGTTCTGAAGTTTCACATAGTCATTTCGTCCGGGCTCATCTTCTACGGTTACCGGCTGCCGTTTTTGACCCGGAGCCTGCGCTTGCTGCCGGCCATCTCCATCGCCTTGAGATGCCCCACGGAAACCCATATTGGTTGAGTCGGCATGTTCAGCCTGAGCTTTACTCATGTCGTACTTGCCTTTCGTCTTCTGAGCCTGTTCAACCTTTTTCGGATCAGCCTGCATTTCAGGAATTGCCTTCCAGATCAGCGAAATAGTGTCTTCATTAATCTCTTCAATCAATGTCTTGAACATCTCAAAAGCTTCACGCTTATATTCAAGCAATGGATCTTTCTGACCATATGACCGAAGCCCTATACCCTCCTTAACTGTATCCAGTTCGCGAAGATGCTCCATCCACTTATTGTCGATCGTAGACAAAATTGCCGTACGTTCAAGTGCACGAGCCACTTCACGGCCTTCATTTTTGGAAGCCCTCTCCACATCAACAACAATTCTCATCCGGCGTATTCCATCGGTGAAAATAACCTGAATTTTAGATGGTTTCTTCTCAGAGTCGGAACTTTCGATCTGTTGAATAATTCGGTACAGCGGTTCTGAAACCAGTCGCTCTTTTTTTCGATACACTTCATATGCTCTCTCAATGATGTGGTCAATAAGGCCATCTTCGCCCATCAACGCCCACTTATCGAGATTGATCTCTACCTCTACAGCGAGCTGTCTCAGAACTTCATCTCTGAGCGGCTCAAACTCTCCCTGAGGAAAATATTTATAAACAATTGTTTCAACCAGGTTCTCAAGCATGTCAAAGATATCACTCTGAAGCTGGTCTCCCACAAGTGCGTTTTTCCGTCGGGAGTATATTACTTTACGCTGATTGTTGAGAACATCATCAAACTCCAGCTGACGTTTTCTGATGCTGAAGTTGTTTTGTTCTACTTTTTTCTGAGCCCGTTCAAGCGATTTGCTAACCCATGGATGCTGAATCACCTCACCCTCATCGAAGTTCAGTTTATCCATGATATTTGCAATTCTGTCTGTACCGCCAAAAAGTGACATCAAATCATCTTCCAGTGAAACAAAGAACTGGGTCTCACCCGGATCTCCCTGCCGACCGGAACGGCCGCGCAGCTGAAGGTCAATTCGTCTCGATTCGTGCCTCTCCGTTCCAAGTATAGCCAGGCCTCCCAGCTCCTTAACTTCCTTGGAAAGCTTAATATCCGTACCACGTCCGGCCATATTCGTGGCAACCGTCACGCCTCCTCTCTGGCCGGCTTGTTTCACAATTTCACTCTCCCTGGCGTGCTGTTTCGCATTCAATACATTATGCGGAATATTGGCTCGCTTAAGGATACGGCTCAAGGTTTCTGATACATCCACGCTGGTTGTACCCACCAGAACCGGCTGGCCTTTCTCATGATATTCGCGAATTTTGTCAATCGTGGCATTATATTTTTCACGCTTGGTTCTGAAAATCAGATCTTCCTTGTCATCCCGAATGATTGGACGGTTAGTTGGAATAACAGTTACATCCAGATCATAAATCTCATTAAACTCACCCTCCTCTGTGGCAGCCGTACCGGTCATACCGGAGAGTTTGTGATACATCCTGAAATAATTTTGCAGCGTAACTGTGGCATACGTCTGTGTTGCCGCCTCCACTTTTACCTGCTCTTTAGCTTCAATGGCCTGGTGTAATCCATCAGAGTATCTTCTGCCGGAGAGAACACGTCCCGTATGCTCATCTACAATTTGAACCTTCCCATCCTGAACGATATACTCCTCTTCACGTTCAAATAGCGTGTAGGCTTTCAACAACTGGTTAATGGTATGAATCCGGTCGCCGCGCTCTGCAAATAACCGGTGTAGTTCATTAAAGCGTTTTTCACGCTCCTGCTTGAGCTCTTCTTCAATCTCCTCTCTCTTTTTCTGCTTATAATCATCGCTAAAATCATCATTTGCTTCCAGCTCTTCGATTCTCTGCTTACGAGTAGATTCTACCTCTTCTTCGATTTCAGAGGTTTCCGTTCCCAAGTCAGGAATTACAAATATATCAGGGTCTTCATCCTTGTGGGTCAGGAAGTCGCGGCCTTTATCCGTCATTTCGATTGTTTTCTGCTTCATATCCACGGCATAGAAGAGATATTCATCAACAATCGGCATGTTTTTGGCGTTATCGGCCAGGTAGATGCTTTCGGTTTGTTGCACAAGGCGCTGGTAATTGGCCTCCTGCATCATCTTTCTGAATTTTTTGTTTTTCGGATATCCGCGTTCTGCACGGAACAGAGCAAGACCTGCCTCCTCCACTTTCCCCTCTTCCACAAGGCGTTCAGCTTCGTTTACCAAAGAAGTCACCAGGCCTTGCTGAGCTTTAACAAGAGACTCAACTCGCGGCTTCAGCTCTTCATACTTCTGCTGGCTGTTCGACTGCGGTACAGGTCCGGAAATAATAAGAGGCGTTCTGGCTTCATCAATCAGAATCGAATCCACCTCATCAATAATAGCAAAATGGTGATGGCGCTGAACAAGCTGCTCCTCTTCAATCACCATGTTATCACGCAGGTAATCAAAACCAAATTCATTGTTGGTTCCGTAGGTAATATCGGCGCGATACGCTTTACGGCGCGGTTCTGAATTAGGATCGTACTTATCGATACAGTCGACAGTTAAACCGTGAAAGTTAAAAATGGGTTCGTTCCACTGGGCATCACGTCTTGCGAGATACGTGTTTACCGTAATCACATGTACACCGCGACCGGCCAGGGCATTCAGATAGGCCGGAAAAATGGCGGCGAGCGTTTTACCTTCACCCGTTTTCATCTCGGCGATGCTGCTGTTGTGCATCGAAATTGCACCTACGAGCTGCACGTCATAGGGCACCATATCCCATTCAATTTCATTACCGGCAACGTCCCATTTTTGACCCACAAACCTGCGACAGGTGTCTTTCAGAACGGCGTAAGCTTCCGGCATGATCTCATCCAGGGTGTCTTCGAGTGTGTCGAGCCAGTTATCTTCGAATTCCGCAAGTTGGTCAGAAAACTCTCGTCTCTCCTCCAGGGTAATAGACTCATCATTCGAATCCATTTTCTCTTTTACCTCAGCAATCTTCTCGCTCACTTCAGCCGTTCTCTCTTTAATAAGATTCTTGAAAAATTCTGTTTTCTGTTTTAGCTCATCATCGGAGAGTGCCTTTATGTCATCCTCGAAGCTTTTTACCTCCTCAACTATGGGCCATATTTTTTTAAGGTCTTTTGAGCTTTTTGTGCCAAAAATTTTGGTAAGGACTTTGGAAATTTGTTCTAACATGTAGTTTAAAAAGCGTTTTGGATTAGTCTGACAAGTTACAGCTTAGTATGTGGCGGTTCAACACATTTATATAGTGAATAATAAGCAAGAATAGTGCCGTCTTCAGTTTGCACCTTATAAACGTAAGAGTAGTAGAATCATTGGGCATAAAAACATTAAATAAGATTGATGTAATTAAACGTTCGGTTTTAAGAAAATTCTTCTTATTTTTGGAGTCTATCTAAAAACAGGATTTTTGAATTATTACTACCTCGTATCATGAAACGTACTTATCAACCAAGCAAGCGTAAGAGAGCTAACAAGCATGGATTTCGCAAAAGAATGAAATCAGCTGATGGCCAAAATGTGTTGAGACGCCGCCGTGCAAAGGGCAGGCATAAGCTCACTGTGAGTGATGAGAAAGGACCTAAATAGGACCGACTCCAGTAAATCTGATCACACTCTTCCAAGATCTAAANTTCTTCGAGGAAGGAAAAACTTTCAGCGCCTTTTCGAAAAGTCGACAGTTTTGAACTCCAAATCACTTCAATTCCGATATCGAATNTATCCCGAACCCGGCGAGGGTTGTTTTATCGGATTTGCAGCACCAAAAAAGAGTATCCCTACAGCTGTTAAACGAAACCGGGTTAAACGATTGCTCAGAGAAGCTTATCGAGCTCATCAATTTTATCTTCAGGATCTGTTTCTTGAAAAAAAGATCGGTTTTCATGGACTTTTTTTGGCTAAAAACCCCGATCTGTCGTTTACTGAAATTGAGGATGAAATGATATCTCTTTTAACCCAAACAAGAATCAGGCTTCTTCGGTTAAACACTGCAGATCGTTCTGCCAATTCAACGTTGAACTCAGACCTTAAATAACTTACCATTTTGGACAAGAATACGGTTACAGGGCTCTTGCTCATTTTTATTATTACCATGGCCTGGGCCTGGTATACGATGCCCAGCCAGGAAGACATCGAGAGGCAGAGACTCGAACAAGCTATTCAAGACAGTATTGCTGCAGCGGAAGCCGAACTCCCTGAAGACCGGGAGATTACTGAGAGGGAAGCAGATGTCGCTCAAGAACCAAGGGCCACTAGAGAGCAGGATCGCCTTGAACCCCGTTTGATGGAACGAGATGACGCAGCAATGGGTGTATTTCGCGATGCAGCCTACCCCGACACGGTTTTTACTACCGTTCGCACCCCTCTCTATCAGATTGAGCTGACCAATATTGGAGCCGGTCCTGCAAAATATACTCTCTTAGGCCACAAAACATGGGATCAAGAACCGGTTCAGATGATTGGCCGGACATCCCGATCGGCGTATTCTCTTGGATTTTTATCTTTTCAAAACTACAATATTGAAACGGATGAACTTTCATTTGAGCCCCTTTTTAATGATGAATTGATTGAACTCTCTCTTGATGAAAGTATTTCACTCTCCTACCGGCTTGCGCTGGACCGGGGTGCATCCATTGTGTTCAATTACACGTTCTATGCCGATCAGTATGCATTTGATCTGGATATTGAACTGAACAATATGGAACCGCTGATAAGCGGAACCAATGTAGATTTTGGATGGAATGCACCGCTTAATCTTACAGAAAAAGATTTCGCTCAGGACGCAACGAATAGCGCCGCTTATATCTTTGCAGGCGGTGTATTGGAAAAATTTCAGCTTACCGAGATGGGCCGCAGTGAAGAGACAATAAACGGTACAATCGACTGGGTTTCTACCCGAACACGTTTCTTTGGCCAATATATTAAACCTCTTAGCGGTTCTAATGCCGCCACGGTAATGGGTGAAATAACAGGCGAGCCCGGCCTTGCGTCTACAAAGCACCACTACCAATCTTCTATACGAACCGGTATTGTAGGAAATCCGGTTCTCTCCTATGAGCTCTACGCGGGACCTTTAAGGTATTATGATCTCAAAGAGTTTCATGCAAACGCATACGATGTGGTTGAAATCGGATATGCGCTGATACGCTGGTTTGCCGATCCCCTGGTTCGATATGTCATCATTCCGTTTTTTGCCTTTGGCAGCGTTTATATCGCCAACTTTGGCGTTTTGATTATCCTTTTTGGAATAGCGATTAAGCTTATTCTGTTCCCGCTTACTCAGAAGAGCTTTAAGAGTATGGCAGGTATGAAAGAGCTTCAGCCCCAAATGAAAGAGATCCAGGAGAAGTATAAAGATGATCCGCAAAAGCAACAGAAAGAGACCATAGCTCTATATCGCAAAGCAAAAGTAAACCCGCTGGGAGGCTGTTTACCAATGCTGCTGCAGTTCCCGATACTTATTACCATGTTCTTCTTTTTCCAGAACTCTATGCTGATGAGGCAGGAATCTTTTCTTTGGGCAAATGATCTCTCTGCACCGGATTATATTCTAAGTCTTCCGTTCAGCATTCCATTTTTGGGTGATCAACTGGCAGGATTTGTTCTTTTGATGTCGGCAGCAATGTTCTTACAGACAAAAGTCAGCGGGGGTATGAGCGCCGGAGCTCCTTCAGGCGGTGGCCCCAACATGAAAGTGTTCATGTATATCATGCCATTTATGCTGCTCTTCATCTTTAATAATTTTGCCGCCGGTTTAAGCCTCTACTACCTGGTGTATAATGTACTTTCCATTGCACAACAGGTATTGATTAACAAGCAGATTGCTGCAAAAAAACCACCCGAAATTGAAGAAGCAAAAGAAGCAGCCGAGAAAAAATTGAAAAAAGGCAAGAGAAAGAAAAAGAGATAGGATCATTACCCTTTCTGCGTTAACCATATAAAGGGCTATCATTGATAGCCTTTTTTTTGAACCTATCACTTAATAAATTTCAATATGTTGAACATATTCCATCCGTTGAGACTGTTCTATTATTGTAACTAAAAAATGTTAATTTGATGAGAGATTTTGGTGCCCGGGAGACCGATTAATGGAACCAAATCATCCTTTTATAAATTATGGATGTATGATGAACAAAAATATTATCACAGCGCTTATACTATTCCTCGTTGGAACGGCATTTGTTCTGCAAGACGACACGCTTACCACAGATAGAAATTTCGAAAGGCAAAATGATAATGATCGATCAACAGTAAGCGTAATAAGGGTTGAAGGAACCATCGGCCCTACAAGTATGCAATATATTGAACGAGGCCTTCGAAAATCGATTGAAGCTCAAGACGAAGCATTCATCATAGAGCTTGACACACCGGGAGGCCTTCTCGACTCAACTCAGGATATCGTACAGATACTTTTGGGTACAGAACATCCCACAGTGGTATTTGTATCACCAAGGGGAGCGAATGCCGGAAGTGCCGGAACCTTTATCACACTTGCAGCTCATGTTGCAGCCATGGCACCCGCCACCAATATTGGAGCCGCATCACCTGTAGCTATGGGGGGTGGCGAAATGGATACGGTTGCTCAGAAAAAAATATTCAGTTACGCGGAAAGTTATATTGAGTCGATTGCGGAACAGCGCGGCAGAAACGCCGAATGGGCAAAGTCTGCGGTCAGAGATGGAGCTTCCATCACATCAAGTGAGGCACTTGAGTTGAATGTAATAGATCTGATTGCCGACAATTTAGACGACCTTCTTACCCAAATGGACGGTATGGAGGTTGAAGGAAAAATTTTAAACACCCGAGATGCTGAGCAAAACCGCATACCTCAGACATTGGCAGAAATCTTTTTTAGCTTTATACTTCGGCCTGAAGTAATGTTAATTCTTACATTGGTGGCTATTTATGGTATTATCGGTGAGGTAACAAACCCCGGTGGTATCATACCGGGCGTGGCTGGAGTAATTGCACTAATTCTCTTACTCTACGGCGTTGCTGCAATGCCGATAAATCTTGCCGGATTTTTGCTAATTGGGTTGGGTATTATACTGTTCGTGGCTGAAGCTTTTACACCCGCATTTGGAATTTTAATTACAGGAGGAGCCGTGGCTTTCTTTTTAGGGGCATTAATGCTGTTTCAGGATTTGCCTGATGAAATGCAGATTTCTTTATATTGGCTTATACCGGCAACATTGGTTACCGCAGCATTTTTTGCATGGATTGTAACCTATGGCGTTAAATCACTGTTTGCGCCTGTCAGGTCGGGGCTTGAATCAACCATTGGTAAAACAGCCGAAGTTACAGACTCCATATTACCGGGCCAGTCGGGAAGAGTATTTTTTGATGGGGAGTATTGGACTGCAGAAAGCGACAAACCCCTTAATGAGGGTGATATTTGTGAAATTGTAGAGTACAAGGGATTACGTGTAGTTGTAAAACCGTTAACAAAAAAACAGGAAAATCCGGACGAACAAAACTAACCTGATCAGATCAGATCGGGTAATTTAACTGAGTCGGGTTTTTAGAAACGATTAAAAAAAGGAGCTAACGATATGGACGATCCAGGTCAATTAACGAACATGCTTGTATGGGTTATTACGATAGTAATATTCCTGTCAATCTTTTTACCACAAATGTTCAAAATCATGAGGGAGTACGAACGTGGTGTTGTATTTCGTCTCGGTAAATTTCAAGCCACAAAAGGCCCCGGCCTTATTATTCTGATTCCATTTATTGATAAAGTTGAGCGTGTTGATCTTCGTGTACTTACCATCAATGTGGAGAGACAGGAAGTGATCACCAAAGATAACGTAACGGTAGGTGTGGATGCTATTACTTTCTTCCGGGTAGTAGATGCTGAAAAGGCTGTAATCCAGGTTGAACGCTATATCGCAGCCACTTCTATGTTTGCACAGACAACACTGCGAAGCGTGTTGGGACAATTTGAGTTAGACGAATTGCTTGCCGAGCGTGATAAAATCAATAAGCAGATTCAGACAATCATTGATAAAAATACTGATCCATGGGGAATCAAAGTAGTTTCTGTTGAAGTCAGAGATGTGATACTGCCTGAATCCATGAAGCGTGCCATGGCGCGGCAGGCTGAAAGTGAGCGTGACAGACGTGCGAAAATCATTAATGCACAGGGTGAATTTGAAGCTGCAACCAAACTGGTTGAAGCCGGTAAAATGATTGAAAAAACACCAACCGCACTTCAGCTTCGATATCTGCAAACCATGGTTGAACTGAGTGATGAGAACTCTACATTTACATTTGTACCTCTTCCAATGGACTTCCTTGAGTCGTTCAGGCCAAGAGATAAAAAAGAGTAAAATCTACTCTTTTTAATAGATTCAGATATAAAAACCCGGTTTATTTCAGCCGGGTTTTTTTATTTAACTTCAGTTCCTCTATTTTCTGAATCAGGAAATGAAAAATCCAATTAAGAACCCCTATGAACAATTCAATCTCTTCTTTTGTAGCTTTTGCACTATTACTATTTCTCATTACAGCATGTAACTCTTCAGATCAAAAAGAGTGGGCAATAGCCCTGCATGGAGGTGCCGGCACCATTTCACAAGACCTGCCCGACACCATCAAACAACAATACTATGATGGACTTGAAGAGGCTTTGCGTGTTGGAGAGCTCGTATTGCGTGATGGAGGATCTGCACTGGACGCCGTTGAACAGGTCGTACGTAACCTTGAAGACAATCCACTCTTTAATGCCGGAAAAGGATCCGTATTCACAAAAGATGGCACACATGAGCTGGATGCCGCAATAATGGACGGCAGCACTCTTGGTGCCGGGGCTCTGACCGGCTTAACCACGGTAAAGAACCCGATTACGCTTGCCCGTAAAGTAATGACCGACTCGCCACACATCTTCTTCTCGGGCGTAGGGGCTGAAGAGTATGCCAATCAAACAGATGTTGAACGGGTTGAAAATGATCATTTCCATACAGAACAGCGATACCGGCAGTGGCAGCGCGCACAGGAACAGGCATTAGCTAATCCTGTTGAAGTTGAGAAAACCTCTCTTTACGACTGGATTGAAGATCTCAAACTTGGCACTGTTGGCGCAGTGGCGCTGGACAGCGACGGTAAACTGGCAGCGGCTACATCTACCGGCGGTATGACCAACAAACAGTTTGGCAGAGTCGGTGATGTTCCTATAATCGGTTCCGGCACCTTCGCCAATCATGTTGCTGCAATCTCTGCAACAGGATGGGGAGAGCAAATTATGAGAAATGTATCGGCCAATACCATCGCCAACTATATGGAGTTTAACGATGCAACCCTCGATCAGGCTATGCAGTTTGTACTCTCTCAACGACTCAATCCCGGAGATGCCGGGTTTATAGGAGTTGACCGCAACGGTAACCTGTCTATGCAGATGAACACAGCAGGTATGTTCCGGGCCTCACTTGACTCGGATGGAAACCGGGTAGTGATGATTTGGGAAGATGANTAAATCTGCCTAAAGCCCTNCTCTGCAGGGTTTCATTTCCCTTGCCCCCTGAATTACGTGCCGGCGTGAGACTGAATCCTGCAGGGTGTCACCTCCATTACCCCGGAGTTACGTGCCTGTTTTTGGTTTCTCGACCATTTTAACAGGCTTGTTTCTTTTCTGTTCCGTCTTATATCGGTCTTTAAACATTTGGAGCTCCTCCTGAAATGATATTGTTTTGTGCCTCTGTTTTTGGTTTCGAATAAACTCAATTACCCTCTGCTTTTGTGAATTCCCAACACTAAAAGCAGAATAACCCGCTTGCCACCGAAATATGCGCTTTCTTGTGTAAAAAGTGTCATTCATCCATTTTGAGGAACTTCCCTTCAATTTCTGCATGATAAAACTGACGGATAGGTTAGGCGGAATGGATAACAACAGATGTAAATGATCCTGATCCCCGCCAATCGCTTCGGGTCTTACGCCCATTCTTTTTCCAATCGCACCAATATAGCTCCAGAGCCGCTTTTCAATGTCAGGCTTGATCAGTTTTTGACCGTTTTTAGTTCCGAAGATAAAATGAATATAGATTTGTGAATTCGTTGTCTCCATGATCTCTCTGTTTAGTTTCTCGTTGTATATGTATGAACTCCATTTTTGAGATTCCTTACAGAAATTTTTTCGAATTAATGAAATGAGTCGAATCCCCCTACAAATCCGGTGCAGGGCTGCCCTCTCCATTGCTATTGCCAAGAGCTACACTAAATTTCTGATCTGATAACAACCATTCCGAATTGGTCAAACGGTTTCTTAAATTGTTGCACCCTATTTCAAAACTATATTTATCCCTTTGAACCTATGAAGTCGATTGAAAAAATTGATCTGGAGTATTTAAAAGCTTCCGACTACAAGGAACTGCAAGCACTGATGTATAAATGTTATCCAAATATGCAGGATCCGACCTGGAATAAAGATCAGATCAAGAAGCTGACAAAAATTTTCCCTGAAGGACAAGCTGTAATCAAAGTAGATGGAGAAATTGTAGCCTGCTGCATGTCCATCATCGTTGATTATCAAAAGTTTGATGATCGCCATAAGTATAATGATATAACAGGGAATGACACTTTCGATACGCACGATCCGAAAGGTGACACTCTATATGGGCTCGATCTTATGGTCCATCCCGATTATCGCGGGTTAAGGTTGGGCCGACGCCTTTATGATTACAGAAAAGAGCTTTGTGAAGAATTGAATTTAAAAAGTATCCTTTATGGCGGCAGGCTGCCCAATTTTCATAAACATGATAACATAACCGCAAAGCAGTATATCGAGAAAGTTAAGAACAAAGAGATTCATGATCCGGTTCTCAATTTTCAGCTCTCAAACGATTTCTATGTGAAGCGTGTGGTAAAAAATTATCTGCCTGAAGATGAGGCCTCCGAATCATACGCAGCACTTTTAGAATGGGCTAACATCTATTATTCTGAACCCGAGAAAGAGTACAAACCCGAAAAATCGGTCGTGCGGCTTGGATTGGTTCAGTGGGGAATGCGCCCCTATGATGGATGGGATGACCTTACCGAGCAGATTGAATATTTTGTAGATGCCGTATCGGGTTATCGATCCGATTTTCTTCTGTTTCCCGAGTATATTAATGCACCTTTGATGGCAGAGTATAATCATCTTTCTGAACCTGATGCAATCAGGCAGCTTGCCAAATATACCGACCGCCTCAGGGATACTTTTGCAGAATTTGCCATCTCTTACAATGTGAACATCATTACGGGCAGCATGCCGGAATTTAAAGATGATGTTTTGAAAAATGTTGGATACCTGTGCAAAAGAAATGGAGAAATTGAACGCTATGAAAAAATTCATCCGACACCGGATGAAGTTAAAGTCTGGGGCATGAGCGGTGGAACTCAAATTAAAACGTTTGATACGGATGCAGGCAAAATTGGCATTTTGATCTGTTATGATGTGGAATTTCCGGAGCTGAGCCGGATTTTGGGCAAGGAAGGAATGGACATACTTTTTGTGCCATTTTTAACGGATACTCAAAACGGCTACTCAAGGGTCAGAAACTGTTCAATTGCAAGAGCTATAGAAAATGAGTGTTATGTTGCCCTGGCCGGAAGCGTGGGCAACTTACCTAAGGTTCACAATATGGACATCTCGTTTGCACAATCTGTTGTTTTCACACCCTGCGACTTTTCATTTCCAACGAACGGTATCAAAGCAGAAGCCACTCCAAATACCGAAATGATTCTGATTGTGGATGTAGACCTCGACCTGCTTAAAGAACTTCATGAGCAGGGAAGCGTGCGTACGCTCAAAGATCGCCGAACGGACCTCTATGATGTTATTCTAAAATAGAAATGTTCATTCAGAACACTATCATCGCATATTTTCTATGGTTTGTTAACATTTATTTAACTTGCACCCTAGCCGGTAAAATGCGGATATTCTATGCGATTTGGTTTTAACTGACCTGCGCTGGCAGAACACTTCCCAATGACATATACGTTTTTTGATTTTTTACAACTGATAGGTTCTCTTGGGATTTTCATTTACGGGATGAAAATCTTTAGTGATGGTTTACAGAAGGTGGCCGGCCATCGGCTCCGATCTATACTAAAAGAGATGACCACCAGCCGGCTGAGGGGAATTATTACAGGATTTACCGCAACCACTATAACTCAGTCGTCTACGACCACTACCGTAATGGTGGTTAGTTTTGTGAATGCAGGCCTGATCATTTATTGAGTCGACAGGTGTAATAATGGGTGCCAATATAGGCACGACGGTAACCGCTTGGATGGTAGCTGTGTTTGGTTTTAAAATGCAGATCACGCCTATCGCCGTGAGCCTTATCGGTATATTTTTTCCCTTCATGTTTTTTGGCCGCGAAAAAATGAGGAACCTGGCCGAGGCGATGATTGGCTTCGGAATTATATTTATAGGGTTGGAATTTATTAAAAATTCGGTACCCAATATTCAGGATAATCCCGAAATGTTTGCCATGCTTGATGGTTTAACCGAGTTCGGTTTTGCTTCAATGTTGATCTTCGTTCTTGTTGGAACTCTTCTCACGCTGCTCACACAGTCATCTTCTGCAGCTACAGCGATAACTCTTGTAATGCTTTTCCAGGGATGGATCAATTTCCCGATTGCTGCGGCAATGATACTTGGAGAAAACATTGGAACCACAATAACCGCTAATATCGCGGCTCTGATCGGAAATGTTCACGCTAAACGCGCTGCAAGGTTTCACTTTGTTTTCAATGTGTTCGGGGTAATTTGGATGTTGTTGCTGATAAATCCCTTTTTAATCGGTATTGACAATGTTATGCAGTATTTCCTGCCCGAAGCAGGATCAATATACGGAGACACCCAGGAAGCCCGTGCGGCGGCTACCCTTGGCCTGTCTCTATTCCATACCACCTTTAATGTGCTAAATGTTGTAATTCTTTTTGCTTTCGTGCCAAGAATAATCACATTCGTTGAAAGAATTCAGAAAGATACCGATAAGTCAGATCAGGCTTTCCGGCTTCAGTATATTTCAGCCGGTCTGATGTCTTCCTCAGAACTCTCTATTACTCAGGCTCACAAAGAGATTGAGCTGTTTGGTAAGCTGATAGAGAAGATGCACTTCAGTTTTTCCGGGCTCTTTTTCAGAAAACAGAAAAAACAGGAAAAATTTCTCAAAAAAATTGCCCAAAGAGAACAGATCACCGATAATATTGAACTCGAAATTGGTGAATACCTCACCAAAATTTCAAGTTCAAATCTCTCCGAGTCAGCGACTAAGAGAATCAGATCCATGCATAGTATAATCAATGACCTTGAACGAGTCGGAGATCTCTATTTTCAAATGTCTAAAACGTTTGAGCAGATGGATAATGAAGGGATAAAGCTTCCCAAAGAAGCCGTCACAGAGATCGGTCAATACCTTGATCTGGTTCGTGATACGATTAAACAGATGAGAAAAAACATGGAGCTGTCAAATGGCAACGTTGACCTCAAAACTGCGATCAAGCTTGAAAATAGAATCAATGAAATGCGTGATTCTATGAAGGAAATTCATTACAAGAGACTTGAAAAAGGAACCTACTCAGCCAAGGCCGGTGTGTTTTTCCTGGATTTCATTACGAGACTTGAAAAAATTGGCGACCACATCTTCAACGTTAATGAGGCACTTGCCGGAACCAAGCTGAAGAGACACAGCGATATGACTGTAGGAAGATAATTTAATTACAAATCACTACTCTCGCTCTTTTCGGCCGTTTGCTCTTTCCCAGTGTCTTCCTTTTTTACCGAGAAGTCGTTATTCCTAAATACCTCAGAAAGTATCGATTGTTCGATATAACTGCGCTGCCCTGATTTTGCCGGAAACCTTACAATCAAGTGAATTTCTCCAGCAGCCGGTACCTGGATGGTTACCCTGGGATCTACAGAAGGCACATCGAGCCCACGCTCCTCGCTTACCTTTTTCATATATTTTCGCACCTCCTCTAGGTATGGCTTACAGTGATGATTTGCCGATTTCAATAGCGCTCCCTGTGCCGTTCGCCAGTCGTCTTCACGCTTGAAAGGCACGGTGAACACATGCAAAACATAATCGTGGGTAAAACTTTCGTTGATAACCGGTTCTGAAACAAAAAGCGCATTGGGGATTACAGCCATCCGGCCGGTTCTCTGGTGAGTGAGCTTGCCGGGCCCTACTTCCAGGATAGTGGTTGCCAAAAGGTTTTGATCGATCACATCACCCCTGAAATCTTTGATCTGAATGCGATCTCCAATATTGAATGACCCCGCTCCTGTTTTCAATACGGAGCCGGTGATGCATAAAATCAGCTCTTTGGTGGCAATCACAAAAGCAACGGCTATAGCCACAACAGATAGAGCCAGTGTGCGTAACTCTTCACCCCAAATCATTATAAGTCCGAACAGCAAAAGGAGCAAAAGTCCATTTCGCGTCTGAACGAGCCATCTGCGTCTCAGCTCGGTCGATGAAACACTTTTCCGAATAAACCTTGCAATAATTGCCCTCAGTATTACGATCACCACAACCAATATGGTGGTAGAGATAAGCAGGCTTAAGATCGTTTCAGAAACAGCAAATCTATCTTCCGGAGACATAAAACTGTCAAACATTTAAATAAATTTTTGATTTAAGAGCGTCATGATTACAGAATTTATTACTCGGTTTCACTTGAACCGTTCTCAGTTTTGTTCTCATTCACACCAATGTTTAGCGGCCTTTTCTTATCTCCCGCAAGGTGAATGGTTTGGGTAGGGAAGGCAAAGTCGATTCCTTCTTCATTAAAGCGCCTGAACACTTCACTGTTTACGTGCTGGGTGAAGTCCATATAGTGCCAGTAATCGGGCGGGTGAAACCAATAGAAGCACTTCAGGTTTAGGGAATCTGCATTCATGTTATCGAAATAGACCCTCGGCGGCAGATCTGGGTTCATTCCCTCATGGTTGTCCAGGATCTCCTTCAGGATTTCCAGTGCCCGGTTTACCTTGTCGGGAGGTGTATCGTAGGTAATAGTTATATCAAATACCCTTCTGATATACTCCCTTTTACCAATGTTGTGAATGGTCATGTTGGCCAGGTTTCCATTCGGTATGGTGAGCATGTGGCCGTCAAGGGTTTTTACTTTTGTAGTTCGCACACCCACCTCAACAATACTTCCAAGCTTGCCTTCCAGATTGATGAGCTCACCCACATTAAAGGGTTTGTCGGCAAAGATCATGAGCGATCCGAAAAAGTTTCGGATTGTATCCTGTGCGGCCAGGCCAAGCGCAAGACCGCCAATTCCGATACCTGCCAGGATACTGGTGATGGGCTGATCACTGAGCGCCTGAGCAGCCTGCAGTACAACAAGGATCACAACAGCCACCCGTATCGATTTGCCAACAATTGGAATCAGCATGTCGTCGATATTGACCGAATCTTCCGATGAAAATCGTTTCAGCCACTTATCAATCACATCCACCTGCCGGTACACCAGGTGACCAATAGCCAGAATAATCAGAAGTTCAAGAACTGTGTTCAGCAGGCTTTGAAAACCCTCCGGCACAATCAGAAAAGAGATCGCGATTTTGAGGCCAAATGCAAAAAACAGGAACGTTACTGACATGGAAGCAGCATGTAGCGCCGCAGCGGCCATAGTCCGGCCGGAATCTTCCATTTTGGGCTCAAGCTTCCGAAGAAAATATTTAAGAATTTTTCCAAAAAAGAAGGAGAGTGCGATTACGATAACGAGGACAATTATTCGCCAAAGCTCATTGCCCGCAAAAACAAATTCGGCAGGATCAGTCAGTAATTCCATCAGTTAGCTTTTATTTTTTATTTACAGATTAAAAATAGTCAATTATTCATAGGCAAGTAAGTGCCGATAAATTTTGTAAAACAATAACAGAGTCTTTACCGGGAATTTTANATAACCCAATCATCAGTTACATTAACAACGTTCGATAAAACCAAATTTCTTGATCTTATGAAATCCGTAAAAACTCTGAAACTCCTCTTCTTTCTAATTCTCCTTGCAGGATATACCCTTTCAGTTTCTGCACAACAGGGTGTAATGCCCGATGATTATTACAAAACCGTTTTTATAAGCCAATCGGAAATCTCTCCTGCCGGGGATTATGTAGCCTTTACAAAAACAACCATCGACGTTGATAACAATGCACGACACCGCGAAGTGTGGCTTGCGAAACTGCGCAATGGCCAGCCTGATGGTGAGCCCTTCCGGTTTACTGATCCAACGGTTCAGTCTTCTAACCCTCAATGGTCGCCCGACGGAACTCTTCTTGGTATTCAATCGCGCAGGGGTGATAATGGCAACTCAGTTCGATTTATCAGGGTAACAGCTCCGGGAGGTGAGGCATTTACAATAGAGGGGCTTGACCGATCCCCGGTTTGGTCGCCCGATGGTTCCAAAATCGCTTTTGTACGTGAGCCGATTACCGATGAAGAGCTTCCAAAACGAGCCGGATGGATTGCGCCTGACGCCATTACCAACACCCTCGACTCGACAAGATTCGACGGGCGGGTGATTACCCACATGCGCTATATGAGGGACGGAACATCAGCCTTGCTGCCACACCCATCCATTGAAAAAAAACGCCAGTTACACATCATTTCTGCAGATGGCGGCGAACCTGACCAAATCACCGACCTGCCTTTCCATGTTAGCAATGTTGAGTGGTCGGCCGATGGAAACCATATCTATTTCTCCGGCGATCCCGAAGAGGATGATGAATATAATATAGACTTTACACGAAACCTTTATGTGATTGATATCGCTTCAGGTGACTGGAAAAAACTTCTTGAGCGGGAGGGTTCTCAGAGTTCACCTGTAGTATCTCCTAATGGACGTTTTATTACATTTCTTCACTCTGCCGAACGGGGAGCTCAGACCGATATTTATGTTGCATCTCTCGACCGTAGTGGTGAAATCAGCGACACACCCCGCAACCTTACCGCCGACTGGGACCTCCAGCCCGGCGGTGTACACTGGGCTCCAAACAATAACCAGATTCGCTGGTCTGCCCAGATTCGCGGTAATGCCCACCTGTTTGAAGTGAACCGTACCGGCGGGCCGGTCAGGCAGGTTACACAGGGAGATCGCAGGTTGAGTTCTGTCTCTACGACTGAAAACGGACGCTTTATGGCCTATACGGTAACCGATGCCGTAACCCCTAACGAAGTCTTTATTTCACGCCGTGACGGCAGCCGTGAGGTACAGCTCTCCAATTTTAATGCTGATTGGATGGCAGAGCGAACCATCAATCCGGCTGAACCGATTACATGGACCGTGCAAGACGGCACCGAAATTGAAGGCTGGGTAATTAAGCCGGTTGGATATCAGGAGGGCGAATCCTATCCGCTGGTGCTTAAAATTCACGGCGGTCCGCACACAGCCTATGGTAACACATGGTTCCAGGCGTTTCACACGCTGTCGGCTTCCGGAATGTTTGTCTTCTATCCAAACCCCAGAGGTTCGTCCGCTTATGGGCACGATTTTATGTTCGCAACAAAAGGCCAGTGGGGTGTAATGGACGAAGAGGATTTCATGACAGGACTTGAGGCTGTTAAAGAGAAATATCCCGGTGTTGATCCGGACAGAATTGGTGTGGCAGGAGGCAGTTATGGCGGATATATGACCAACTGGCTTACCGCACGATTCCCCGATCAATTCAAGGCGGCAGTTACCAGCCGTTCTATCTCCAACTGGTTTAGCTGGTATGGCTCTTCCGATGCACAAGGCCTTACGGAGTTTGAGTTTGATGGCTATCCATGGGAGCAGCAGGAACTTTACTGGGATCTTTCCCCAATCAAGTATGTTGCAAATGTAGAATCACCAACACTGATCATTCACAGTGAGGAGGACTGGAGAACACCGATCACCGATGGTGAGCAGTGGTACATGGCTTTGAAAAAGCTGCAGGTTCCTGTAGAGTTTGTGAGATACCCAAGATCGTCGCACGGCCTGTCGAGAACGGGTGAGCCATGGTTGCTTGTTGATCGGCTTGAGCGCAAAAGAAGCTGGTTCGATCATTGGTTAAATCAAAATTAATATGCGGAATAGTGAGTCCCGGGTTGTCAATAAAGGCAACCTGAGGGTTTTTATTCCTTCAAAAGAGGGCCTGTTTCTTCTGAACATTCTTTAAACCTTGGGATAATGATTCCTTCATCAACTTTTGGAGGAGTTAATTGAGGCATGGATGCCGTAAGATCTGAATCCGGAACAAATTGAGGCATTTTAATTCCTGATTCAGCACATCCCTGCAAGAGGGCTTTTAGTGAATCACGCAAATTTAAACTCAAAATGGAATCGGGAATTGATTTAATGAACGGTTCATTTGTGATTAATGAATCTGAATGCACCGGTTCTTCTGAGCTTTGTGCGCAGCCATATTGTACTGATATCGTAAATATAAGAATGAAAAACAGAGACAGTNTTTTTAACATTATATTTCAGGTTAATTCAGGGTTTATTGATTCTGTATATGGCTTGCATANAAAAATGCTGAAATTTAAATCAATNGCATAATGCTTATTTAATAATTAATCATGAAAACTTCTACTACAACTCTTTTCACACTACTGATATTATTCACTTTCAGCATCTTTTTGACCCCCGATGCGGATGCTCAAAGCCGTCATATAGAGGTTGAGAGCGCCGTTACAACTGAAGACCAGGTAACCATCAACGGACAGCGTGTCCGATATGAAGCCACTGCCGGTACACAGCCGGTTTGGGGTGATGACGGAGAGCCCATTGCTTCACTTTTTTACGTCTACTACAGGCGCACCGATGTAGACAATAGCGCAAATCGCCCCCTGGTATTCTCTTTCAACGGTGGACCCGGATCGGCATCTGTATGGATGCACATCGGTTATACCGGTCCCCGGTTTTTAAATATTGATGATGAGGGCAATCCGGTTCAGCCGTACGGAGTGGTAGAAAACAACCACTCCATTTTAGATGTAGCCGACATCGTCTATATCGATCCGGTGAATACAGGGTTCTCGCGCATGCTGGGCGATGATCCCAATCGCAGAAATTTTTTCGGTGTAAATGCCGACATTAACTACCTGGCCGAGTGGATCGACAATTTTGTATCACGTAACAACCGATGGACCTCTCCGAAATATCTGAAGGGGGAGAGCTACGGAACCACGCGTGTGGCCGGCCTTGCTCGCAGGCTGCAGAGCTCACACTGGATGTTCTTCAATGGGGTTATTCTGGTGTCGCCAACCGGTCTTGGGCTGGAGCCGCCGGCCATGACTCCCCGCTCCGAAATCCTGAAGCTGCCATACTATGCTGCAACCTCCTGGTATCACAATGCCCTGGAGCCCGATCTGCAGGAACTGGATCTGTATGATATCTTGCCTGAAGTAGAAGAGTTCACCATCAAAGAGTACCTGCCTGCTGTTGCAATGGGGGGATTTCTGGATGATGACCGCAGGAACTCTATTGCCGAAAAAGTAGCCCGCTATTCAGGAATTGACAAACAACACATTTTGAATCACAACCTGACCCTGCCCACATCCTTCTACTGGAAGGAGCTGCTACGTGATGAAGGCCTCACAATCGGGCGTCTCGATTCACGATACCGCGGCATCGACCAGATGGATGCGGGCGACCGATACGATCACGATCCGGCTTTAACTGCCTGGAATCACTCATTTACGCCTGCTATCAACCACTATTTACGTGAGCATTTGGGTTATGAAACCGACCTGAAATACAACATTTTTGGGCCAGTACATCCCTGGGATCGCAGCAACGACACCACCGGAGAAGACCTCAGGCGTGCAATGGGTGAAAATCCATTCATGCATGTAATGACACAGGCGGGCTACTACGACGGAGCTACCGACTACTTTTCGGCTAAATACGTGATGTGGAATATGGATCGAAGCGGCAAAGTAAAAGATAGGCTGCGCTTTGAGGGGTATCGAAGCGGTCATATGATGTACTTACGCCAGGAAGATCTTGTGACTTCAAATGAACATATTCGTGAGTTTATCCGTGAATCGATGACAAGCGGGGAACCAGCGCGGTATTAAGAAGTGAGCTTTTTCAGAAATGAAGGCTGAAAATTAGTGTAAGATATCGGGGTTTAGTATCCATGAGGATAACAGATAATTGCACGAAGGCTTTCTTGTATGTCAATCATACACTTAACCTTTGTGCACTTTGTGTAAACCTTCGAGATCCAAGTGGTTAACACCTTCTACCCTTCCACAAGCCGCAACAGTTCGCTTTCGATAGAATTCTCTCCCGAGAGAAGATCAAATTCCTTGCCGATGGTCCGGTGATCTTCAATTACGGCTTTGATCACTCGGGCTACATCTTCGCGGGGAATTTCGCCCCCGTCGAGATTGCGTGCAAGTTTTACTCTTCCGGTTCCCGGATCATTCGTCAGTCTTCCGGGTTTTATAATTGTATAGTCGAGTCCGCTTTTCCTCAGGGCTTCGTCTGCCTCTGCCTTGGCTTTTTGGTAGGCCTGAAACACCTCATCTCCACGCGGAGTATCCAGTCCCATGGCGCTGATCATTACATATCGCTTGATTCTGTTTTTTTTTGCCGCATCAATCAATTTAATGGCGCCATCCCGGTCTACTGTCCATTTTCTTTCTTTACCACTGCCGGGCCCTGCACCTGCAGCAAACACTACGGCATCTGCGCTGCCAACGGCTTCTGAGATGTCATCTTCCTTTTCTATATCTGCTACAACCGGTACGGCGCCTGCCTTTTGCAGATCACCGGACTGTTCCGGTTTTCGAATCAGACCTTTTACGTTATGTCCATGTTTTTTTAAAATCGGGTGGAGCAGCATAGCGATCTGACCGTGAGCGCCGGCTATTACTATATCCATGTTGATGAGTTGATTTACTTTTTATATTTACACTGTTTAAACAGAACACAATCCACGGAAGAGGAGTTCATATAATGACTTACATCCTCGGAATCTGTCCGCGAATTTCACCATCCTGATTGCGATGGGAAGAGATCATTATGTATAAATTGCCCTCTTGTAGCGCACGCTTGATTGCCGGCCGCAGCTCGAAACTGTTTCTCTCCTTTTTGAATTCACCACCATTTTTCTCCTCATTTANATCTGCTCTCAGCTGAATTAAGCGATTTCCGGTTTCGCCTTCTTTGCCGTAGTGTATATATGCCGACCAGTATTGACCGCGCAGATCCTGAAATTCCCCGCTAACAAAAAGTGAATCGTTATGAGCCGTTACTTCCAAAATACCGGTAGCCGGTGTTCGAACGGGCGGTACGTTATTGTACCCCGCTAAAACAACCTCATGCGTAGTTTGGGAGAAAACTTCACCGGCTGAAAGCCCAAGTAAAAAAATTATCAAGATTACTGTTTTCATATCGTTTTCTCCAACATTGTTGGGTTAATGTGAAAGTGTTACATTCAATTTAATGTATACCTCTTACTCGATTTATACTAAATTGATTCAATTTCCCTCTAAGCAACATCCGTTTGAATTACCTACATTATTAACGCTTCTTATATCAACTTGATTACATCCTCAACTGAAACAGTTAAAATATCGACATGGTCAAACCAATATTTTCTCTCATTTTCAGCTCACTTTTCCTCATAAATATAGCCTGCGCGCAAAACAGTGAGGTAGAGTGGAAGCCTGAACTTACTGACGACTGGACTCCTGTTACCGACTCGGTGTCCACTACCGGTTATTTTGGAGAGCCACCATCCGATGCCATTATTCTTTTCGATGGTGCGGATCTCTCAGCTTGGGAATCAGCCCCCGGTTACTTTCCCAGCATGGATGGGGTACCCGATTACCTTGAAGCTTTGCAGCGCGAATATGATTCAGCACCCTGGAAGGTTGAAGATGGGATTATGACGGTTGTGCCCGGTTCCGGGAACATTAAAACGAAGCAGGGCTTTGGCGACATGCACCTTCATATTGAGTGGAGAGCGCCGGCTGAGATCGTTGGTGACGGACAGGGAAGAGGTAACAGCGGTGTTTTTCTGATGGGTCTCTATGAAATACAGGTGCTCGACTCATGGCAGAATCCAACCTATTCCAATGGACAGGCCGGGGCCATATATAAACAGAAAGCGCCCATGGTGAACGCCAGCCGTCCTCCGGGAGAATGGCAGAGCTATGATATCTTTTTTGAAGCACCCTATTTCGACGATGATGGAAAGCTGATCAAAGCGGCTTATGTTACCGTTCTGCACAACGGAGTACTGATTCACCACCGGCAGAAACTGCAGGGGCCAACGGTTTATATCGGCCTCTCACACTATGAGCAACACTCGCGAAAGCTCCCCATCGGTTTGCAGGATCATGGTGATTACGTAAGCTTTCGAAACATTTGGGTAAGAGAAATCTGACGTCTTTTGCCATAACCTTGAGTTTTGACACAGTCACAGGCCCATTCACGCCTGGCCGGTTCCGGTCAATGTTAAATTAAAATCAAGATTGAACCGGGGCGATGGGTGACCAAGAGCTTTAACACTAAATAAGAGCGCAATGAAAAATTATGAATATGAACTCGAATTTACGGTTCGCGATTATGAACTGGATACCCAGGGAGTTGTAAACAATTCCGTGTATCAAAACTACCTGGAGCATGCGCGGCACGAGTATTTGAAACATATCGGTCTGAACTTTAATAAACTTCATGAGAACGGAACAGATGCGGTAGTTCACAAGGTTGAATTGGTCTATAAACGCCCCTTAATGGGAGACGACCGCTTTGTGGTGAGAATGAGAGCTGAGCAAGAGGGGTTTGTTCGGTTTGTTTTTTTCCAGGATATTTACAAACTACCTGAAAATGAACTCACCCTTGAGGGGAAGGTTACTGCTGTATTTATGACCAATGGACGTCCAATCCGCCCGCCGGAAGAGGTGCAAACTGCCATTCAGAACTCTTCTTCGTGATGTAGGTTTTTTCAGCCTGGTAAGATAACTCCTTCTCTTTTTTGGGTCGGTAACAACAGCATCACGGCATGAAAATACCCTGATATTAATAAATAAGATGTTTTCATTTCCAATAATCCCGCACTTCTGTTAATTTGGACATAATAAAGATTTCATTTTCTAAAATTGCCGGGGAATTGAATGCGCACAAAATTTGCCTTCATCAAGAATGCTCTTAAATGGCTCACACTGTTTTTAGTATTGGTCATAGCCCCATTAAGCCTGGCCCTGATTGGCCACGAAGAGGAGAGCCGTGGCTTTTGGGTTGAGTTTGGAGTGGGACTCGGTTTCGTAGGGCTGGCCATGATGGGACTTCAATTTGTTCTTACTGCCCGATATAGTAAAATTGGCGCTCCCTTCGGGCTGGATGAACTCCTGCAGTTTCATGGACAAGCCGGGTATATCGCATGGCTCTTCATCATGGGGCATTTCATCATCCTGTTAGTAGCCGATTCAGAATTTCTCAAGTTTCTCAACCCCGCCGTAAACCTGCCGCGGGCTATTGCTCTCTCCACAGTAATTATTGCCATTACTGCCCTCATTGCCACAACACACTGGCGGGAAAAATTCGGGATTATCTACGAGTGGTGGCGTGCTACACATGGTATCCTTGCATTTTTGGTTGTGTTTATTGGAACCGTTCACATTATGCAGGTCAGCTTTTACGTGTCTGAGCTATGGCAGCAGGTTGTTTGGGTTTCTCTATCAATAGGTGCAATAAGCATGTTACTACATAACCGGGTTTGGCGACCCATGCAGATGAAGAAAAACCCGTGGCAAATATCCTCTGTTCATCAAGAGACTGAAGATATTTGGTCCATTTGGCTGGAGCCTGTTGGTCACGACGGGATCAAATTTAAAGCAGGCCAGTTTATCTGGATTACCCTGGGTGATTCACCCTTCAGCCTGCAGCAGCATCCGTTTACCATTTCCTCAGCACCCGGCCAGAAAAAGATCCGCTTAACGATAAAGGAACTCGGCGACTTCACTTCTCAGTTAGATAGTCTTGAATCGGGTGCTACAGCGTTTATAGAGGGCCCGTATGGCAACTTTACACTGGATTCAAGCTCTTCGACCCATAATGTCTTTATCATTGGAGGGATTGGAATTACACCGACAATGAGCGTTCTCAATGATTTAAAAAGTAATGGTGATCAAAGAGAAACAACCCTTATTTATGGCACACCTTCAAAAGAACTGACTCCTTTTTATGAGGAGCTGAAAAAACTATCCAATGAAGTAAACTTAAACCTTATTCACGTCTTTGAGGAAGCGCCGGATGACTGGGATGGGGAAACCGGGTTTATCACTGAAGAGATTATGAAGCGTAACTTGCCCGATGATTATTCCAACTGTGAGTTTTTCATTTGCGGACCGCCACCCATGATGGATGTAGCTGAACCCACACTTAGAGAATGGGGTATTCCTGTACACCGGGTTCACTCAGAAAGATTTAATATCGTTTAGAATAGGAGAAAAAGCATGCTACACATCTATATCAGAAGAACCGTAATTGTTATTTCGATAATTATCCTGGCTGCAGTAACGATATTTGCGCTTGGGTGATTTCTATTGATGACAGTATGATGGTTCTGGCAAGCCCACAAAGTTTTGCTGGTGATCTTCTTCTTAGCAGCGTGTTTTTTGCGGCAGAACAGGGAACCGGGGGAGAGTCATACATGCCCCTGAGCAATCATTGCATCAGCCACCTTGATAAACCCTGCAATATTGGCCCCTTTCATATAGTTGATTCGCCCATCTTCCATACCATGGTCGGTGCACTTTTTATGAATAGTCTGCATAATCTCCACCAGTTTTTCATCCACATCGTCATAACTCCAGGAGAGACGTTTTGCGTTTTGGGTCATCTCAAGCCCCGATACAGCCACACCTCCTGCATTGGATGCTTTACCGGGGGCATATACCACACCGGCTTCATAAAACGCCTTTACAGCTGCATCCGTACACGGCATATTTGCTCCTTCAGCTACATACGAAACCCCGTTTTTCACTAATTCCCCGGCATCGTCTTCTTCAATTTCATTCTGCGTGGCACAGGGAAGGGCAACATCGCACGTTATGCCCCACGGCTTGCCTTCACTGAACTCACAACCAAACTCTTTGGCGTATTCACTGATTCTCCCGTTTCGATCATTTTTCAGCTCTTTAATCCACTTCAGTTTCTTTTCGGTAATTCCATTTTCATCCACAATGTATCCATCCGAATCGGACATTGATATCACATTTGCACCCAGGTTAATCGCTTTCTGACAGGCAAACTGAGCTACATTTCCGGAACCGGAGATGATCACTCTCTTTCCTTCAAGCGATTCTTCTTTCTGCTTCATCATCTCTCTCAAAAAGTAAAGCAGCCCGAAACCCGTGGCCTGCATGCGCACCTTGCTCCCTCCATAAGCGAGGCCTTTTCCCGTCAGTACTCCGGTAAATTCTGCAGTAAGCCGCTTATATTGACCAAACAGATAGCCAACCTCACGCTCACCCACACCAATATCGCCGGCAGGCACATCGGTATCGCTCGAAACATACCGGAATAGCTCATTCATGAAACTCTGGCAAAACCGCATAATCTCGGCATCCGATTTTCCGCGCGGATTGAAATCCGATCCACCCTTACCCCCGCCCAGCGGCAGTCCGGTAAGGCTGTTTTTAAACGTCTGTTCAAAAGCGAGAAATTTGATAATGCTCAGATTTACGGATGGATGAAACCTTAGCCCTCCCTTGTACGGACCCAGTGCACTGTTAAATTGGACCCTGAAGCCGCGGTTTACACGGTAATTTCCCTCATCATCTTCCCAAGGCACCCTGAACATCACCATGCGCTCAGGTTCAACGAGTCGCTCAAGCAATCCGGATCGTTGATACCTTTTGTGATCTTTAACGAAAGGTATCACATGTTCCATTACTTCATGCACTGCCTGGCGAAACTCAGTCTGATCAGGATCTCTATTTTTTACAAGGGATGAGATCTTTTCCAATGACATTTCCTTTAGTTCGTAATCGGACATATTTTCANTTTTATAACTTCTGATTTAGTAATTGAACCAAAATCCGGTCCGGATCACTCCTAAGCCTGCGACTTCTCTTTNAGTTTCCTCTGTTTACTCTGACCTAGCACATATTTCTCAAGTTCAACCAGTAAAAACACCACAAACCCACCGGTAGCCGGATAAGCCCAATACAAGGCTTTGTGTGGAGACGTTGCAAACCATTCATTCATAAATGGCGCATAGGTGAATACTAGCTGTAATACAATCAGAATGCCCACAGCATAGAACGCATACTTGTTATTGAAAAATCCTTTCCCCAAAGAAGGTTCATGCATTTTTCGACAGTTGAAGAGATAAAATAGCTGTCCGGCTACAAGCGTATTAACGGCTATGGTTCGGGATTCATCAATCTCATATCCGTTACCCTTCAGCCAATAGTAGAGTGAGAGGGTGAGGCCGCCTATCAGCAGCGATACAAATGCGACCCTCCACAGAAAATATCCGCCCAGAATTGCAGCATCCGTGTCGCGTGGCGGCCGTTTCATCACGCCGCTTTCAGTCGGCTCAAACGAAAGGGCAAGCGCCAGAGTAACCGCAGTAACCATATTTACCCAAAGAATCTGAACCGGCGTAATGGGCATTGCGATACCCATGATTACGGCAGCCATGATTACAAAAGATTCCGCTCCGTTGGTTGGCAGAATGAAAAGAATCGCTTTTCTCAGGTTATCGTAGATGGTCCGGCCCTCCTCAACGGCACTGGCTATAGAGGCGAAGTTGTCGTCAGCCAGCACCATTTCTGAGGCATCTTTAGTAACTTCGGTACCTTTGATGCCCATTGCGATTCCCACATCAGCCCGTTTCAGCGCCGGGGCATCATTTACACCGTCGCCGGTCATGGCACAAATTTTTCCGCGTGCCTGAAGCGCTTTTACCAGCCTCAGCTTGTGTTCCGGGCTCGTGCGAGCAAATACGTCATATTCCAGAGCGATCTCTTTCAGCTCCTCATCACTCTTTTGCTCCAACTCCTGACCACTGATCGCTTTTACTCCATCGCCGATTCCCAATTCTTTTCCAATGGCGCGTGCTGTTACCACATGATCTCCCGTGATCATCTTAACCTGTATACCAGCCTCTTTACACTTCTTAATCGATTCAATAGCTTCAGGCCTTGGAGGGTCAATCATCCCCAGAACACCCAAAAATATCATTTCTGATTGCACATCATCGTGATCGATTTCATTCATCCCGTTCTCGATCTTTTTGAAAGCTGCTCCAATTACCCGCCTGCCTTCATTGGCCTGGCGGTCAATCTCCTTATTCCAAAAATCCTTTTGAAGCTGCTGAACCCCATCCTTGGCAAGTTCCTTTTCACAAGCCTCCATCAGCCTCTCAGGAGCCCCTTTCATAAAGATATACTGCCCATCATCCAGATCGTTCAGGGTTGCCATGTATTTATGATCCGATTCAAACGGCACATGATCCACTCTCTCCGGCTTGAAATCTCCGAATCCGGCTTTGTGTGCCAACGTAATCAGGGCGCCTTCCGTGGGGTCGCCATCTATTGTCCAGCCATCCTCCTTTTCACGAAGTTCAGCATCATTACACAACCTGATGGCCTGTATCATTCTCTCTGCTACATTATGACTTTTTATCTCCACAGTTTCATCATCTAGCAGAATTTCGCCCTCCGGGTTGTACCCGGTACCTTTAACGGTATAAATCCCTTCTGATGTGGTAAAGGAGGTTACGGTCATCTCATTTTTGGTAAGAGTACCGGTTTTATCGGAACAGATTACCGATACAGAACCGAGTGTCTCTACCGATGGCAGCCTTCTGATAATTGCGTTTCGGCCCGCCATAGCCTGAACGCCAACGGCCAGGGTTATGGTCATAATTGCGGGCAAGCCTTCCGGAATGGCCGCAACTGCGAGACTGATCACTGCCATAAAAAGTTCATCCACGGTATAGTCTCGAAAGAAATAACCAAAGGCGAAGAAAAGTGCGGTGGCTGAAACAATCACCAGCGACAGGGCCTTCCCAAACTGATCGATCTGCTTTAATAGGGGAGTAGTGATCTCCTCAACATCGGTCATCATCCGGTTTATTTTTCCCAACTCGGTATTTGCGCCGGTTTCCACAACCAGGCCCCGAGCCCGTCCATACACCACCGATGTACCTGAAAACGCCATACAGGTTTGGTCACCCGGTACCGATCCCTCTTCAACTGAATCTGTTGTTTTCTCAACAGCAACTGATTCTCCTGTCAGTGCCGATTCCTCTATTCGCAAATTTCGAATCGAAATCAGTCTAAGATCTGCAGGTACTTTGTCACCCGATTCCAGTAATACCACATCACCCGGCACAAGTTCTTCAGCATCAATATCTTTGCGTTCTCCACCCCTCAACACGGTGGCGTGCAGTGAAAGCATTTTCCGGATGCCCTCGAGTGCCTTTTCGGCTTTCCCTTCCTGTACAAAACCGATGATGGCATTAATAAGAATCACAGCGATAATAACCCATGTGTCAATCCAGTGATCGAGCAGGGCGGTTATCACGGCGGCAACCATTAAAACGTAAATCAGTACATTGTGAAACTGCAACAGGAAGCGCATTAATGCAGATTGCGACTTACCCTCGGGCAATTTATTGCTCCCATATTTTTCAAGGCGCTGAGATGCCTCTTCTGAACTTAAACCGTTTTCATCTACAGATAGCTCATCTAATGCATCATCTACTGTTCTGTTATACCATAGAGGTTTCGATGATTTTTCAGTACTTGTAGCTGTTTCACTCATGATTTTTATACGCAGGCTGTTTTTCTTTATACCCGAATAATACCAAATAGAGTGCTTGGCTGAAAAGATTGAACTCAAATATTTTCTAAAAAATAGACATGCTGCAAAGATTTCTGTTACTTAAAGACACATATTTGGTTGCCGAACAACCAATTCAACCAATTAACAAAACAGGATATCTATGAAAACAGCTAGGTTTATAATTTATACTGCAGCACTTTTAATGGCTTTTCAGACGGTTGCCAATGCACAACAGCACAGCCTTACCGAAACCTTTAAACAGCATTTTAGTGAAACTGTCCAGGAAGTAAAAAGCACAGATAACACAACAAAAAAGCGTCATATTCTGAATGAATCATTTGATAAAATGCTCTCAGCAATAGATCGGATAGAAGACCGGGCTAACCTTTCGGAGGAGGATCTTGCCGCGCTGGAAACCTTTAAAAATGATATTCAGGATAAAAAAAGTGAATTGAACGGTCTTGACGGTTTCGATGAAATTGTTGATGAGGATCTGGATGACTTTTCGGATTATTCTCAACAAATGATGGAACAGGCAAACCGAACCCTCACCATCAGTTTGACCACAGCACTTCTCATCATTATCATACTGCTTCTACTGTAATCCAAGTTATACCCTTCTCGCTAATGAGAAGGGTTCTTTTTCTATGGCTCTTTCAAAATCATATCTATTCCTAGTGCCATGTCAGCGATATAGCATCGGGTGATTAGAAAAGTCCCCTCCTTCATAAGCAGGGTAGAAACTTTTTCCAAGTCGATAAGGTTTTGATGATATAACTCAAAAAAGATCCATTCGGTTTGGAGATGTAAATGTAATTGGCCCCGCATCTTTTTGGACGGCCATTTTTCTGGTTTCATTTGCGTATAATTCACTCACTACTTCACCTCAATATATATTTTTATGCGAAAGCTTCTTCTATTTCCATTGCTGATCATTTTTACCGTTTCCTGTGCAGTGGAGGATCAGCCTTTGGCTGATTATCCAAATTCTCACTTATTGCTATCAGCTTCTGAACTCAACAACATCATCCAAAATGAAGATATTTTATTGATTGATGCGCGCTCAGAGGTTTCAGATTCGCTCATCCCCGGCTCTATCCATTTCCCCTCCATCTCAGAATTGACCGATCCTGACAATCCGGTAGAGAGCTTTCTAATAGGGGCTGAACTTTTTCAGGAAAAAATGCGGGCAACGGGACTTAATAATAATGACCGTGTTGTGATCTATGATGAAGGGAATTCACTCGCTGCTGCCAGGCTTTTTTATGCCCTGGATTACTATGGCTTTTCAAATGCATCTATATTGAATGGCGGTATTCAGGGCTGGCTTGCCGATGGCTATGATATTGTGGAAACACCGGCTGTGAGAGATGAAGGGAATTTCTCATTCAATATTAATGAGGCTGTATTCTGCGACATTACCTATGTGATGGAAGCTGCAAATAACCCCAATATAATTATTTTTGATGCACGCTCTGAGGATGAGTACACCGGCAAGGATGAGCGGGCTGAAAAGAGCGGCCATATTCCAAATGCCGTAAACCTGGAGTGGAGTAACGTACTTCAACAGGAGGGAGTGCCGTACTTCCTGCCTGCACAAGAGATACAGGATAAATACACCGAACTGGGAATAACCCCCGATAAAGAGGTTATTCCTCATTGTCACACCAACGTGCGCGGCTCTCATGCCTACTTCACGCTGAGGTTAATGGGCTACGATTCTGTTCGGCCTTATGAAGGCTCCTGGGCAGAGTATGGAAACAATCCCGACTCTGTAGTTCAATAGATACTATTAAAAAATGAAGAGGTTCATCAAGAGCCATATAATTCCGGGCGGAAAGATTGCAACAAAAGACCAGTAGAACGCTGTCTTTAATTTAGCACGATAACCGGGGATTGCTATTTCGCCGATACTTTCAGGAACCGCCGTACGATCCAGTCCCAGGCGGTTCATTTTGCCCCACTGCTTCTTGCCCCGGATGTAATCCACAACCCCTTTAAATCTCCACCAGGTATGAATTTGACGATAACCAAAATTTTCGATTATCGCGTGAAGCGTGAGTATGAAGATATTTTTCACGCTACCATATCTACGAAAGGTAGCTTCCTCACAAATGAGCGACGATATGGATAAAAGCACACCCAGAAGAACGGCAACTGTAAAAAACAGCAGGACAAAGGGTTCATATATCCCTACAAAAAGTATCACCAGGAAAAAGTACAAATAACCTGTCATCTCAATAACGGGTCCCAGAAGCTCTATGAGAGTAAAGTAGGGCATGGTTATAAAACCAAGCCTTCCAAATTTGCGATTCATAAACATGGTTTTGTGCCTCCAGATGGAGTCGACTAACCCTCGCTGCCACCTGTTTCGCTGTGTTGCCAAATCATTCCAGTTTTCCGGCACTTCAGTCCAGCAGACGGGTTCTGGCAAAAACCGGATCCGGTACTCCTCGTTTTGTTCCCTGAAAAACCTGTGGAGCCGTACCACAAGCTCCATGTCTTCACCTACTGAATCCCTCATATACCCGCCGGCTCTTACAACGGCATTCCGGTCAAAAATTCCAAAAGCCCCCGAAATGATCATCAAACTGTTAAAATAATCCCAGCCAATTCTTCCAAAAAGGAATGAGCGCAGATACTCTACGGTTTGTATTCGGGCCAAAAATCCACGTGGAATATCTACATTCTTAATCTCATAATCGGAAATTGTACAACCGTTCGCTATTCTCACAATTCCGCCTGCAGCTACCAGTTTATCATCCTGTACAAAAGCCTGAAGCATTTTCTTCAATACATCCTGTTCAAGCAGCGAATCGGCATCAATAGAGCAGAAGAGCTCTTTTGAACAAGCATTAATACCTGCATTCAGGGCATCCGCTTTACCCCCGTTCTCTTTATCTATTACAACGAGGTTCTCATACCTTGCTGACTTATATCTCCTGATGACTTTCTCATGCGGAAGGGTAGAGTAAACCTCTGAATCGGATTCAAAAAGCTCGAAATGGGAGATTAATTTATTGAGCGTTTGATCAGTACTTCCATCATTTACCACTACAACTTCAAAATCCCTGTAGTGAACCTGAAGAAGTGCCTCTACAGAGTTGATGATATTTACCTCTTCATTATAAGCCGGAGAGATGATGGAGATCGATTTATAGAGATCCGATTGAAACAGGCCATCCAGCTCAAATACAGAAAAATATCGCTGCTGTTTCCTGATATAAAAAACTGAAACAATTACCAGAAGCAGGTACACGCTATTAACCACCAGAAAGTAGAGTATAAATACCCAACCAAACGAGTCGAGAAAATTTATAAACTGTGGCATACCTGTTACTAACTGATCAATCAAAACCTATCCAATTTTACGTTTAAGAATTTCTATGAGTCTGTCTGAAAAGGAGGTTTGATCGGATCGATAACCTCAATCTTATTATCCAGTTCAGTGACAGCTTCTGAAGCAGCTTTTACCACCTTTTCGTCTTCATGATTCAAAAGCTGGTTTAATCGGTTTAGAGCATCGGGATTTAAAAAGGCCCGCTGTGCTTTTATCAACGCCACCACTACCGCTGGATCTTGCCATTTGGAATCGTCGCTTTCAAGCCAGCTTTGTAGTGAGCCTATCATAAAGTAGTAATTTGTTTCGGTAACACACTGGATGAGAAGAGCCCTGTTTCCGGAATGAATATCCTCATTCGAGATGATGTTTTCAAGCGCTATAGCCTCTTCTTCAGTTTGGTTTCTGCTGTCATCAATAAATCTATAGAAGAGTTCCAGGAGAGCCATTTTAGAGATACCCCTTCTTTTGGAATAAGCTTCAAGAGCATAACTTCTGTCGGAGAGCTCACCGCTGGCCATCATTGCAGAGGCTGCAGAAAAAGACATGTACATATTTTCTGCATGAACCAGCCTTTTCAAAACAGATATGATTTCACGATTTACGAGATCTGTAAACCTGAAATAGTTACACCCTTTAATTCTTTCGATTTCATTTTCAGATTTTAACTGGTTGAGGTGAAAATTAAAAACGGGTTCGACCACAAGAAGTTTTCTCAATTTTACGGCATCTTCACCATCCACATTCTTCAAAAGTTTAATTACAGACTTTTCAAAAATTGAGTATTTCATTTTAATTCCGTCAAACATCCTGGAAATACCCTCTACATCTGCATCGTCGTCCATATAAGCAAAAATAGCCGGCAAAAACTCATTCTCATACTTTTCGGCCAGTTTCCCTTGCCGGGCAAGGTGAATTCTGATTCCTATAGAGATCAAAAAAAGCATAATCGTGGCAAGCAGCAGAACAAAAGTTACGATCAGAAGCAGGTTCATAGACGTATTCAGATCCGGCATGAGGAGATAACCAATTTGTCCCAACTGTTCCATCAATTCAAGAGTGCTTTATTGATTCGTATAATAAGCTCGTCTGTTTCAAACGGTTTTTCCATGTAGTCTTTTACTTCATGGCTGAAGGCTGTTTTTTTATCCTTTATTTTCATAGAGGCAGTGAGCATAATAACCCTGGTATTTTTTAAGCCTTCATCTTCACGTAACTGCCGCAGCAATTCAAATCCGTTCATACTTGGCAGCATTACATCCAATAAGACCAGGTCCGGCTTTAACTCTTTCACGGCAGAAAGACCTTCAAGCCCGTTAGTTCTTCTTTCGAATTGAAAATTATTTTTCTTCAATTTGAATTCAATCAGTTTAGAAACGACGGGATCGTCTTCAATCAGTAAAACGGATGGATTTTTTCGATTCATTTTATGTCACGCACGATTTTAAAATAGTTGAACTTGTTTATTTCGTTCAGATAATCTATTTAAAACCATACCCAGTTGTTTATAATTTAATTTAATGTAGATCTATACACACCATTCAATTAATAGGCCTTAAACTCACTTGTGGCACT
>SL_8KL_010_SEDDRAFT_10000232_pt1 | contig 47653 bp, 53 predicted proteins | sample SodLakKL_010_SED_4_FD_11160 | JGI IMG/M metagenome (IMG submission 11160)
AATAAAAAATCGGCAGTAAAATTTTTATACGTACCGTGCTTCCTCAAACCCGTGGTAAATATGGTAGTAAAGATAGACGAAGACGGCTGTATAGCCTGCGGAATGTGTGAGGAAGAATGTCCAGTCGATGCGATAAAAGTCGAGGAAGTCGCAGTAGTGGATGAAGAAAAATGCGAAGACATCGGCAAATGTGTAGAGATCTGTCCGGTAGATGCGCTTTCGCTGTAGAAAAATAAAAAATCGGCAGTAAAATTTTTATACGTACCGTGCTTCCTCAAACCCGTGGTAAATATGGTAGTAAAGATAGACGAAGACGGCTGTATAGCCTGCGGTCAGTGCGAAGAAGAATGTCCAGTCGATGCGATAACCGTTGAAGACGTTGCGGTCGTGGACGAAGATACCTGCATAGACTGTGGGAACTGCGTGGATATCTGTCCTGTAGACGTGATCAGTCTGTAGGTCTAATACTTCCAATAAAAAGAAAAACCAAAGATTTTTTATTTATTATTTATTTTCCATGTATTTAGAGATGGTTTCTTGAACCTCTCTTCTTTCCCCTTGAAACTTCTTGACTTCGATCTCACTCTGTGCTAACATATTTTCTGACAGAGGATCCTTGTATTTTCCATCATAGATTATCTTTTTGATCTCAGAGTTTATCAGCATCTTCGTGCAGACGACACAGGGGTATGTGGTGCAGTATAAGGTACTTCCTTTTATACTAGCCCCTGAGACAGCTGCCTGGATCACCGCATTCTGCTCCGCATGAACGGCGCGACATAGCTCGTGTCTCCTGCCTGATTTGACCCCTTTTCCTTTCTCAGGGTAAAAATCTATCTCCTCCAACATCTCTTTCCTGTTCTTTTCGTTTAATTCTTTGTTCTCTTTGTACTGTTCGAAGAATATATCCATATAAGGTGGATGGATATCGCCTCTTCTCATGCAGCCTCCAAGTTCTTCACAATGAGGAAGATTTTTAGGGGCGCCGTTATAACCGGTGCTCAAAACCTGCTTATTTTTTACCATCACAGCACCTACTTTCCTTCTGAGACAAGTCGATCTCTCTGAAACCAGGTAGGCCATGGATATGAAGTATTCGTCTACGGACGGGCGGTTCATGGAATGAAAGAACAAAACTAGTTTATTTATTTTTGTGACGATCGAAGGATACTCTTAGATGACAATATTTTAATTCATCCGACTCAATGTCTCTTAAAGCTGAGTAATCTATAAAAACAAGTTTGATGTAAAGGTCTATCAAGGAAAAAAGGTATTCATGGAAAGAGAAACAAAAGAAGAGATCATCTCCATCGGAAAAGATGTCTTGATCTCCGTTATCATAATAGTCTTGGTTCTGGGTTCACTTTATGTTTACACAGGTAGATGGCCTCCTCTAGTGGTGGTAGAATCGGGCAGTATGTCCCGTGATACTGAGAGAAGCGAGATCGGCGTCATAGACGCTGGGGATATCGTCATGGTACAAGTGGTGGAAAAAGATGATATAACGACCTATATAGAAGGCAGATCTACCGGTTACGAAAAGTACGGACAGTATGGAGACGTGATCGTGTTCCGGCCCGACGGGAATAGAGAAAGGACTCCAGTCATACACCGAGCCGTGCTTTACCTGGAGTACGACGAAGAGAGAGACGAAGTCAATGTGCCTTCTCTCTCCGATCTGGATTATGGGGAAGATTGGGAGATTAGCGGAGCGCACCCTGACGACGTGGAAGACGGAGAGGGACTGTATGGGAGGTTGACCCTCTATGATTACGGCTACGAAGATAAGATAGTAACGATCGATCTTGAAGATGTGGACACCTCGGGCTTTATCACAAAAGGTGATAATAACCCTACCATCGACCAGGATAGAAGGCACAGAGGCATAAACGAACCGGTAAGAGAAGAATGGGTGTTGGGTAGAGCTAGAGGAGAACTTCCCTGGTTTGGGATATTTAAACTCGCTTACCTGGGAAGAACGGAGGATGTTCCTTCCAACAGCTGGACCAACTTGATAATAGCTATAACTGCGATTTTGCTCATCCCTCTAGTGATGGAACTGGTAAGCCGAGTTTATGAAAAAGGAAAAAAGGACTCGGAAGGATATGACGAAAACATAGATGAAAACGGAAAACAAGATAGATCAGGAAAACGAAGATTTTGAAAAGAGTTTCTGGGTATTCAGGAGATATATAATTGAAAAGGAAGGGGTTTTTTAGGTTTGGAGTCACTACTTCCTACGTACTACGTAGGTAGTTAGTCTACTGCTCAGAGACATATCTATTTCTCAGCGGTATCATTCTTCGACCGGACCGATCGGGAATATTGTCTTTTCGTAGTACTCGTTGGTCACTTCGGCTAGAGCCGTATAGACTGCGCTGAATCCGCAGATTATCCCTTCTATGCCTGCGATAGTGTATATGGTTTGACCTAGATCGGTGTTAGGACCAACTGCGTAGGCGAGCGCCAAAAGGAAGAACAGGATCGTTAGTGTGGAGAACACTACTTGCAGGGCTCTGTTGAACTTTAGGGTTGAAAGGAACATCCAACCGGTGAAAAGACCCCACATCGCGAGATATGCCGCCGTAGCTGTATTTCCTGGTGCGGGAACACCGCCGACTATTTCTGGTATCACGTGTAGCCCTACAAAGCTCAACCAAAACAGCCCGTACGAACTGAAGGCCACCGCTGGAAAGGTATTACCGTACTTCATTTCCCACCAGCCTGCTATCAATTGAGCAAATCCACCGTAGAATATTCCCATCGCCAGTATCATACTTCCGAGTTCGAAAACTCCTGCGTTATGGATGTTCAACAGTACTGTAGTCATGCCGAAACCCATCAAACCTAGGGGGGCGGGGTTTGCAAGTTTATTTTCTTCTGCCATATAGATCACTTACAGGTGGTATTGTCAGTATCTATATATATTTTTTGAAGTGTAAAATAAAGATGTCTTCATCAATGTAAGCGACTAAGAACGCAAAAAGCGTTGTATCTCATTTCTCCTTTGCTTTCTTTTTTGCTCTTTTCTTCCTCTCTTTAGCGTTGAACCCTGTAGCTTCTTCAAGAAAATCGTTCCATTTCTTGATGGTACTCGATGCAGTTTCGTTGTCTACATCTGGATTCATCTCTAGATCGACCCATAATCCGGTCCTTCCTTCGGTCCATACTTCCAGATGTGAAATCGCTCCTACGTCTTGGATTATCAACTTGTCTTCCTTCTCTTCGGCCTTTCCAAATTTTTCTTCGATCAGTTCTTTCAATTGGTCGCCTTCGATGTTTTTAAAATGTCCTCTTTTGACGTCATAACGATTTTTGCCCATGTTATCGTTATACAAATCGAGCGTGCTTATTTGAGGTTTTGGGATGATAAGTTAAGAGAAGAATGTTTTCCATCTTTCCGTCCTGAACTCTTTTATATCTGTCCCTTATAACCTTTAACATGAAACGGATACACGCTACAGAAGCAGTTGAACTCGACGAGGGAGCTAAATGCAAACTGGGAGGATGGCTCCAGGAAACGAAAAACCTGGGCGGTATCGCCTTTTTGAAGATCAGAGATAGAACGGGAGTTTTTCAGGTCGTTGTTTCCAAAGAAGAGATGGAAGATAGTTTCGAAAAAACGGTGAATATTCCCAGAGAGAGTGTGGTCATAGTCGAAGGGGAGAAGAAGGATACGGATCAAACCGAGATGGGGTTTGAACTCCATCCTATCTCGATAAAGGTCGAAACAGAAGCCGAAAAACCTCTGCCGTTAGGTGTAGTGGATAAGGTCGATGCCGAGATGGGCACTAGATTCGATAACCGTTTTCTCGATCTGAGGAAAAGGGAAAAAAGGCTTATATTCGAGATAAGGAAACACCTTCTTGAGGGACTGAGAGATTTCTTTTCAAAAGAGGATTTCATCGAGGTCAACACCCCTAAGATCGTTGCGGCCGGAGCCGAAGGAGGTGCTACCCTTTTCGACGTGGAATACTACGACCAGGAAGCATACTTAGCTCAAAGTCCACAGCTCTACAAACAGATGCTTATGGCCGCGGGCTTTGAAAGGGTGTTCGAGATAGCACCCGCCTATAGGGCGGAAGATTTCGATACCATCAGACATACATCTGAATTTTTGTCTGTAGATTTTGAGATGTCGTTCATAGAGAGCTCAAAGGACATAATAGATATGACCAGTTATATGATCAGACATGCTCTTTCCTACGTTGAAGAACATTGTGAAAAGAAATTAAGCGAACTGGGATTGGAACTCGAGATACCCGAATACCCGTTCAAGAAGATACCCTACAGAGAGTGCATAAACATCCTAAAGGATCAAGGATGGGAATGGGAAGAAGAACCAGCGATAGGAACTGAAGAGGAAAAAAGGTTGGGCGAATATGTAAAGGATGAATTCGATACCGACTTTTTCTACATCACCGAGTTCCCCACAGAAATGAAAGAGGGAACTTTCTATGCTAAGCGAAAGGAGTACGATCCTTCTCTGACCACCTATTTCGATCTAGAATACAAGGGTCAAGAACTCGTGTCCGGCGGGCAGAGAGAGCATCGATACGACATATTGGTGGATCAGATGAAGGAAATCGGGTTGGATACGGAAGCATTTCAGATATACTTACAGACCTTCAAATACGGTATGCCAACACACGGCGGCATCGGTCTTGGTCTAGACAGATTCTTACAGCAGATGCTTGATCTACCCAACATAAGAGAAGCGATTCTGTTCCCAAGAGATACTCAAAGATTGGAGCCTTGATCCGGCCGGCCTCAAATTTAATAAACATGTAAAGTGATGTAATGCTGCTGACTTAGAAAGTACTCGAAAAGAGCGAGATAAAAAATTCGAGAGAAGAGAAATATGGCGCAGGGTAAATATGAACGTGAACTAAAAGATGTTCTCACAGGAAATGAAGAAGTGATAGAGGACCTCACAAAAACTTGCACTGAAAAAGAAAAAGAGGGATATATGAAGGCGAGAGATATACCCTTCGTGGTGGTGAGAGGGGCCGGAAGTTTGGGCATCGATCTCGTGGCTGCTAGAGGAGATGTGTCGTTCTTGATCGAGGTGAAATCCTCTAATGACGAAGTGTTGTACTTGAGCAATAAAAAAAGACTCACTGAACAGGCCGAGGATATGATAGATATCTGCACTGAGACGAAATTACTTCCTATGTACGCATACAGGTTGAAAGGTCAACGAGGGGACAAATGGAGACTTTTTACGCTGAACATAGACGGACTCTCGAAGAAGTACCGGCTGTTGAACAAAAAGCTACCTACAGTTAAGAAAACGGTACACGAAAATTATAAGATCCCCTGGAAAGATGGTATCCCTCTCAATCAGTTCCTTTCCTATCTCGGCAGATTATTGGATTGAAAATCAGTTGAAGCACAGCAGAATGTGCTTTAAAGACCATAGGTAAATACTAAATAATCGTAGTAGAATATTAAATACCCTTACGAGAGGAGAAGATAGATGCGAAAACTCATATTGTGCGCGGACCGGGACGACGATATAGGGGAGAAAACTGACTTAAAGACTCCCATCTTGGGTAGAGAAGAAAATCTCCAGGCCGCCATAAAATTAGGACTCAAGGATCCTGAAGATTCGGATACGAACTCTATCCTATCAGCCATATCATTATATGACGAACTCAAAGAGAAAGGAGAGGACGTGAAGATAGCTACTATCTGCGGAGCTCCATCGATTGGATACACCTCGGATCAAGTGCTTAGTAAAGAGCTGGATTACGTGCTTGAAAAAACTCAGCCCGATTCGGCCATCCTGGTCACGGACGGAGCCGAAGATGAATATATAAGCCCTATAGTATCCTCAAAGATCGATCTGTCCCACATTAGAACCGTTTACGTTAAGCAGAGCGAAAGCGTGGAGAACCTTTACTACCTTTTTGTAAAGATGTTCAGTGAAAAAAGGACTCAAAGGAAGATCTTTCTTCCTATCTCTCTAGCTCTTTTGGTATACGGCTTCTTCAGGATGGTTGCACTGCTGAGCGATTTCTTCATAGAGGGTGTCTCCGCGATCGGCGGTCTGCCCGGTTTTGGTCTTGGCGCCATATTTTTCATAATCGGTCTATACATAATAATAAAGATCTATGAATTGGACAGGAAGAGCTTGGAGTTGTATAATAGGCTGAGCAAAGCAGTTAGGGAAGGTGCGGTCTGGTTGCCTTTTGCCGCCGTGGCCATCTTGATAGTCATTGGAAGCTCTATCCAGGGATGGAATGTTATCGTGGAACAAGATATCACTCCGCCTCTTCACGTAGCTCTAAGTTTCGCCACAACGGTGATATGGTGGTGGATAGGCGCCGTATTCTTGTATGAATTGGGTAGACTTTTAGACACTTACATCACACAGGGTAGAGTTAAGTTATCTTTCTGGGCCGTATTTTTGACTCTCTTCGCCTTGACCTTCATATTCTGGGGTGCTTTAGATTATATCCGCGGCCTCGTAGGTATGGAGGAGGGCAGCATGGTCCCTGTGGCGATCAACATAACACTTGGTCTTTTGATAGGTATCTTAGCCGGGCTAACACAGAGAAGTTTCAAAGAAAGACAGCAGCAGGAAGAAAATGAGATAGGGGAGTCCGTAACCGACGGTTAGGCGCCTTGAGATCAGCAGGTTAAGTTTTGGAGGGATAAAAATTGAAGTTCAAAGAATGGGAACCACTGTACAAAACGATCATCTCAGAATTTGGATATTCGGAAGAAGAAGACCGGAAGGCGGCAGAGGTCTTAGCCGATATCAGAGAGAACGACGGAATAACACCTTTGAGCGGAATGAAGGGAAGAGAAGTAGTGGTGAGCGGGCCCTATTATTCCCATTTTAATAGTGATTTCATCATAGCGGCTGGAAGTTCTTTAGAACAGATGGTCGATAAGGGCGCGGAGCCCGAACTCATAGTGACAGATCTCGACGGCGATACAGATCTTCAGTGCGAGATGAACATGAACGGGATACCGGTGATGATGCACGCTCACGGCGATAATATAGATCTTATCAAAAAGTGGGGGAAACGTTTCGAAGGGCACGTGATACCAACGTGTCAATGCGACCCAGGTGATAAAAATCTGTACAATTTTGGTGGATTCACCGACGGCGATAGGGCCGCTTTCGCAGCGGAACACTTCGGTGCTGAAAAGATAATATTGAATGGATGGGACTTCAAAGATCCTTATCAGGGAGGTAAAACAAAGAGGAAGAAACTTCGATGGGCAGAAAAGCTGCTTGAAGAAATAGACGTTCCTGTAGAAACGTATCCATGAACTCTTTTGAGTAAGCGGGTCGATTTATCTTAAAATTTGAAATCAGGGTGGGGAAGATTTATTTATTTTTAATCGTATTACTCTGCAAATCGAAGATGGTGGAGACTATAAGCGATATAGATTCAAAAATTATAGAAGTGTGATGAATCGTGGTTAGGATAACCTTGAAGGAGATGAAGAAAGCTATCGAAACAGTATTAGAGGATGATGATATAGAACCATATAGTGCTGAAGATATGGCTGAAAAAGTGATGAATCTGTTCGGATATGATAAAGCAATCACGGATAACCTTCTTTCCTCTGAGGAAAGGGATATTTTCTATAAATTGGAGGACCTCGATATACTCTACACAGAGGAGGAGAGCACCAACCTCCCGAGTGGAAAAAAGTGGAGGATACATTATTGGGTTTTGAACGAAAGGAAGATAAGAAAAATTTTGGATAGAGAGAAAGAGGATGAAGAAGAGGAAAAGGAAGAGGAATCCATCTACAACGGTATTTCGGATAAAGTATGGGAAAGGACAAGCGAGTGACGTTTTTAAGGAGGATTATTTTAGCCGAGCTTTTCGTAAGATTAATGTATTAACACGTGCGTGTTGACCATGTCAGGTATCAAGAAAAAGGAGTTAGAGATCAAATTGGAAGGAATTCCATCTCATCCAGACCCGTCCCCTTCTCTAGAACAGTACACTACACCTAGTTATATCGCGGCGGACATACTTTTCACGGCCTACGGGCAAGGAGATATAGCTGGAAAAGTTATAGGAGACCTTGGCTGTGGTACAGGGGTCTTCGCCTTGGGATCCGCATATCTCGGCGCTGAAAGAGTCGAAGCCGTAGATTTGGACCCGAAAGCTATAGATGTGGCTAGAGATGTCGCTGAAAGGTGGTCTTTTTCGGAAGTTATAAATTTCGAGGTTAAAGACGTTAAAGAATTCAAAGCTGAAGTAGACACGGTGATAATGAATCCTCCGTTTGGTTCACAAAAAAAAGGGGCGGATCTTCCTTTCCTAGAGAAATCTTTTGAATGTAGTGAGATAATATACACGCTCCACAATGCTAAAACCGTAGAATTTTTGGAGGACTTTATCGAAGACCGAGGACACCGCATATTTTGGGAAAAAAGATATATGTTTGAAATCATTAGTCAGTTCGATTATCACGAAAAAGAAAGGAAAGATTTTGAAGTGGTATTGTTCGGAATAAACATCGAGAGGGAAAAAAATGTCAGGCAATGAAGAAAAGTTGGTATTTCCAGGTGACAAAGTCGGGACCTCCGAAGAATGGATGGCCGGTGAAGGCACGTTCGAAGATAAAGGTAATATCTATGCCGCTCAGTTCGGTAGATTGATCTTCGACGAGGATTCTTTGGAAGCAAAAGTCGATGCTGTGAACCCGATAGTAGAGGTAAAAGAAGGCGACGTGATCTATGGAAGCGTGTTCATGCGAAAAGAAGCCATGGTCGTGATCATGATCGAAAAAATAGAAGGTGTGTCTAGAGATGTCAAAGAAGACGTGGAAGGAACTCTTCACATCTCCGAAGTATCTGAAGATTACACCGATAGTCTTGAAGATGAATTTCTAGTGGGAGACATAGTAAGGGCTAAAGTGACCGAAACGGAACCTGCTATAAAGTTATCTACAGCGGGGAAAACCTTCGGCGTTGTCAGAGGTTACTGCCCTGAATGTAGAAAAGCGATGAAATTTGAGAGAAAGCGAGACAAGTTGTACTGTGAAAACTGCGAACTTAGATCAGATAGAAAGATCTCAAGGGTTTATAGTAAGATAAAGTTGAAGAGATGAAATCATATGGAGGTTTTTAAGCCTTGGTCGACGTTGAAAAAGCACTGATGGCTATAGAGGAAAAAAAAAGGTGGGAGAGGAGAGAAGAGGATATATTAGAAGAGTTAAAGAGAGTAAAATCTAAGAGAAAAAAATTGAAAAAAGAGGCTAAAGAATTGAAAGAAAAGATCAGGGAAACGGAAAGTCTCTTAAAGTCAATACGCGAGAAGAGAAGAGATATTTCAAGCCCCACTCTAGAGGTGAGTGAAGAAATAAAAAGGATGTAAAAAATATAGGTGGCGAGATATGGCTGAAGAAGTAGAGGAAATAAAGCATCTGAAGGAAGAACTCGTTAGATACAAAAAAGATTATTGGATAATCAAAGGTAGGATCGAAGAGCTTGACGAGCAAGAAAAAAACCTAAAGGACGAATTAGAGAGAGTTAGAGATCATCTATCATATTACAGCTCTTTGGTATCAGATATGAAAAAAAAGATGCAGGGGAGAAAAACTACGGACGTGTTTGAGAAACTTTAAGTGATTTTCGAGCTTTTTGCGAAAAATAGTTGATAATCGGCTAAGAAAATTTAAATATGGAAAGGTTAATAGCGGACATATATCGCTTTATAGAAAAGGCCGTAATAGGAGCGTGTTACCATAAAAGCCAAAGAAGATGTCGAAGAGATATTTAAGGAGTACTGTGATAAAACCAGTATGGAGGCCGTTTCATTGACGTCGAAGAACGGAGTGCCCATAGCTTTTCATCTAGAAAATGAGGAAGAGAACGAAAGTTTCAGCACTCTTTCAGCGACAATACTCGGTGCGAGTGAGGTCATCTTTTCAAGTTTTGAAAAGGAAAATCCTGAACTCATCGTATGCGATTCCAATGATTCCGTCCTTCTCATCAGTGAGGTAGGAAATAATGCCGTTCTATCTATTCTCGGTGATCCTGATAAAAAGAAAGAAATGATCGAGGACATGAAAAAAATTACGTCTGAGATAGAAACAGTTGAAAAAGGTTCTGAAATGAAAGAGGTGCTAAAAAAATGAAAGTCATCAAAAGTGTACCACCAGAAATCAAAGAGTTTTTGGAAAAAGGAGGCGGGTCGTCCGTTTTCTTTGAAGGTGCGTCCGGTACGGGTAAAACCACTATAGCTCTTCAGATCATAGAAGAGCTCGCGGACCCCGATAAAAGCTTTTATTTGTCTACCCGTGTATCCGACGAAGCTCTCTACAAACAGTTCCCATGGTTGGAAGAAAAAGAGATGCGTTCCCGGATAACCGATGCTAGTAAAGTCTTCCTCGAAACACTTTATGGAGATGAAGAGGAAGGAAAAGAAGCTGTTGGCGAGGATAAAAAGAAGATCGAAGGTGCTAAGGAATTTTTGGACACTATAAGGGAAGAAGGGCCTCCAGAAAAGGTTGATAGAACGAGACTGAATCAGCTTGATAAGAGCATCCCTGGGTTGGAACGGATCTACGACAGAATAGATAACGTACTTCCCGAACGGTCCACCCTTGTGATAGACAGTATAGAAGGTATCACTCACAAATACGATATTGACATGGAAACCTTCGTCATGACGATCCAAAAAGATCTTGTAGAGAACTCGAACACCAACCTGATAATGGTCTTGGAAAAAGAGGAAGCTCCGGACCTTGAATACCTTGGAGACGGCGTAGTTCAGATGAATAGATATCAACTCGAAGGTAGAAATGTCCGTACCATAAAGCTGAAAAAGTTGAGAGCGGTCAAGATAAAACAACCTTCCTATCTGATGTCATTGGAAGGCGGCCGGTTCAAATGCTTCGAGCCTTATGAATTGGACATCTCCGGCGGACACGAATGGAAACCTGTAGAGTCACCTAAAGGAAAATACAGCACTGGAACTGAGGACATCGACGACCTTCTTGGAGGTGGTTTCGATGCGGGAAGTTACAATATCTTCGAAGTCAAAGAAAACGTCAGTAATGAAGAGTTCTTTTCAGTGATAAGACCGATATTCTTGAATTTCCTTGCACAGAAAAGAGGTGTGATAACAGTACTCTCCGGTGGAACACATCCTGAGAACCTTAAAGAGGACCTAACAAGGTTCGTACCGGAATCTTTGTTCAATGAAAAATTCCGGATAGTCGATTACTTCTCCTCAAGGACGAACAAGCCTTACAAGATGGCCCTTGCAGGGAAAAATCAAAGCCAGTATAGAGAGATATACAACGAAACGATGAAAGAATTGAGAGGAAATAAAGACCAAGGCATATTGGATTATACCGGTTTGGACACCATGGAGTACATGCAGGGTGGTGAAGTCGCCGTTAAACAGCTGCTGAGCGGAGTGGCCAACACCAAAAATTCTGACGACCTTGGACTGGGGATCGTAAAACCGGGCTTGAACCTCTCCCAGGAGATCAAAAATATGGCGGACAATTACTTCGTAATACTGAGCATCAGTAAAACGCCCTGTCTGTACGGAGTGAAACCGAAAACCGGTCTGTATGCCATAGTGACAGACGAAGAGAAAGGATCGCCGTATATACGTTTAGATCCGATCGTGTGAAAAGGTTTCAAAAACCGTATTCGCCTCTTAGGGGAACGAACCGAACCCCTCCTAAATTTTCTTTTTTTATATCATATTCGTCCATTTTGGTAGCTCTCACAAGTTTTTGAAAGAACTGACTCCCTATAGGTATCAGTATCTTACCGCCCACTTTTAACTGTTTTATCATCGGAGCCGGTATTTTCGACGCGCCGCAGGCGACGGAGATACGATCATATGGAGCTTTTTTTTGATGACCTGAAGAACCGTCGCCGTGTATCACCCTAACATTTTGATAGCCGCATTCTGTCAAACTTTTCTGAGCCGATCTAGCTAATGTTTCTATGAATTCTACGGAATACACTATGCCTTTTTCGCCTACCAATTCGCCTATCACTGCTGCGTGATAACCTCGACCGGCTCCTACTTCTAATACTTTTTGTCCTTCTCCTATATCCAGTTTCTCGACCATCATCGCTACCATATGAGGGGCAGAGATGGTCTGGCCTTCACCTATCGGCTGAGGAGAATCGATATAAGCACTATCTTTTACCCGTGGGGGTACAAACTCATGGCGGGGTACTTTTTTCATGGCCTCTTCTACACTAGAACTTTCTATGTAGCCCCTTCTAACGAGACCTTCGACCATCTTTTCTCTTTTTTGCTCGTATTCGTTTTTCATCTTTTTGCCCCCTATCGTATCTGTTTTTATTATTTTGTCGGCCTATTATATTTTTTCTGGTCCCCGCCTTCTATCATCCCATCGGTTTTTTATATGTCCCGTGCTTTGTTTCGAGTGAAAAATAAGAGCATGATATAATGGTCGAAGTTCCCGAATCTCATCCAAGATATGAATCTTTGAAGACGAGAGAATTACTGGTAGAGGGCGTCGAAAAGGGTATAACTTCCAAAGCCGGATTGATCGCCCATGGAAGGGGAGAGATGTTCGACTATCTAATCGGTGAAGAGACCATCGAACAGGCGAAAAAGGCTGAAAGGAAAGCCGTAGCTGATATGTTAGATGCGGAAAATCCAGTCATATCGGTTAACGGTAATGTTGCTGCTCTCGTTCCCGCAGCGATCGTTTCACTCGCTGAAAGATTAGATGCAAAGTTAGAAGTCAATCTTTTTCACAGGACCGATGAGAGGATAGAAAAGATAGAAAAAGAATTGAAAGAGAACGGAGCAAAAAAAGTTTATGGAAAAAAGGCTGACGCAAAGATACCTGGCTTGGACCACGATAGGGGTCTCTGTGACAAGGAAGGTATCTTTTCAGCGGACGTAGTTCTGGTTCCTCTCGAAGACGGCGATAGGACAAAGGCGCTTGCCGATATGGGTAAAAGGACCATAACTATCGATCTGAACCCGCTTTCTAGAAGCGCTAAAACTGCGGACATAACCATAGTGGATAACATCGTGAGAGCGGTTCCGAATATGTGCGATTGTGAACCTTTTTATGACGATTTCGACGATGCTGAGAATTTGAGTTCGATATTAGATTTTATGTGTGAAAGGTTAGGATCTTTGTCTAAGGATGTGAAAAAATGAACGGATCAGTAGATAAGGGAAAGAAAAGACTAGAATGGGCGCGCGAGCATATGAAAGTTATAGAAAAAGTCAAAGAGGAGATATCGGAAAGGGGCACTTTAGAGGATAAAAACGTATCCATGGCTCTTCATGTGGAGGCAAAAACAGGGATACTCGCTCTTTCGCTGCGCGAGGCAGGAGCTAATGTGAAGATGGCATCCTGCAATCCTCTTTCAACAGATGATTCTGTCGCCGAGGCACTGAGAGAGGAGTACGGTATGGACGTTTTCGCTAAAAGAGGGCAGAGCGATGAGGAGTACTATAAGAATCTCAATTTGACTTTGGAACATGATCCCGAGGTGGTCATAGACGACGGAGGCGACCTGATATCTTTGATACATACCGAGAGAGAAGATCTGATCCAAGGGATAGCTGGAGGTGCGGAGGAAACCACCACAGGTATCGTCAGGCTGAGAGCCATGGAAGAAGACGGCGTGCTACGCTTCCCGGTGATGTCCGTAAACGACGCTTACATGAAACATCTTTTCGATAACAGGTATGGTACTGGTCAATCGACCATAGACGGTATATTGAAAGCTACCAATCTCCAACTCAGCGGGAAGAACTTTCTCGTAGGAGGCTACGGATGGTGTGGAAGAGGGATAGCTATGCGTGCAAAAGGTATGGGTGCCGACGTTATGGTCTCAGAGGTGGATCCGATAAAGGCTGTAGAAGCCAAGATGGACGGGTTCGAAGTTCTTCCTGCCAAAGAGGGGATAAAAAAAGCTGATTTTGTAGTTACCGCTACTGGATGCAAAGACGTGATAGGTGAAAAAGAGTTAAAGGATGCGAAGGACGGCTGCGTGTTAGCTAACTCGGGTCATTTCAACAACGAGATCTCTATAAAAAAATTAGAAGAGATGGCCGTTTCCAAAAAAGAGGTAAGAGAAGATGTAACGGGATATGAGATGAAGGACGGCCGAAAACTTTACCTCTTGTCAGAAGGTCGTTTGGTCAATCTTGCCGCAGGGCAGGGCCATCCTGCAGAGATAATGGATATGAGTTTTTCACTGCAGATGATGGCCGCTGGATATGTAGTGGAAAACGAAGACCTAGCTCCTAAAGTGCATGAGATCCCGAGAGAAATAGACGAGAAGGTAGCCAAACTCAGATTGAAATCGGAGAACGTAAAGATCGATAGACTGACGGCTGAACAAAAAGAATATCTAGAGGGTTGGGAAGAAGGTACCTGAACCAGTGTGAACGTCCGGTTACTATCAGTCTATAAGTGTGATGTCTTCTGCCTTCACGCTTTGGATGTTTTCTATACCGTTTAACTTCTCTTCCAGTTCATCTACTATTCCGCCTTCGTCGGGTATAACTATCTTAGCAACTACCGCTTTGAGTCCGAAGGCCACCTTCTCTTCGTTCGAGCCTTTGAACGTTCCGTACTCTTCAGCTATCTTCTTGATCTCATCTTTTATCCTATCGAGATCGGTTTCCGTACCCTCGGGCATCACTTTGTAAACTATCATGACGTCGCCCATCTTAAGGCCCCCTAAAACCGCATTCTGGACATTCGTATTGCTCGCTCTGATCTCTACATTTTTCGCATCTGCCTATGGTCGATTCTCCACATTCGGGACAGGGAAATACAGTATTTTTAAGGCCGACCAGTGTTATTCCGCAGGATGTACAGTTGTAATCTTCCTTCATGTTGATCGGACTTTGAAGAATGGGGCGATTATTTAATTCTGTCGCTTAGACCTTTTTAACGTTCTATATTTGTAGTGTGGTGCAAGACACATGTATTTAAATGAGGAAAAAAACAAAAATAATTTATACCTGTGCATTTTCCTAACAAACATGTCCTTAAATCGGCTTCAATATTCATCAGGAGTTGTTTCGTCAATTTCTTTAAGATCGAAAGAGGAGGTAGATCATGAAACGAGGTAAAGCTTTTGTATCGACTTTTTTGTTTGCCCTTTTTTCATACCTATTATTGACAATAGCTGCAGGCCAGTCTATGGCGCAGGAAGCTCCTTGGAGTCACATCATATGGAGTTTTGAAGAGCTGATAATAGGTATCTCGGTCAGCCTCATCGTCGCCGCATTGGCTGACCACATACTATGTCGTACAGAAAACTTCAGGATGTTGAATCCTGTCCGCTGGTTGATAATGTTGATATACACTATCCCGCTGTTCATAGAGATGGTAAAAGCGAACTTCGATGTTGCTTACAGGGTCATAACCGGAAAGATAGAACCCGGTATCGTGAAGATAGATCCTGATCTCGAGACAGATCTGGGGATAACCATTCTAGCTAACTCGATAACTCTGACCCCTGGAACTTTGACGGTAGACGTGGACGACGAAAGAAGTGAGATGTACATACATTGGATAAAAGTCGGTGAAGACCCTACAGAAAATATCGCAGGAAGATTCGTCAGATGGATAAGGAGGTTTGCAGAATGATCGATCTTAATACGTTATTCTACGCTGCGGCGACTCTTTTTGCAATATCTATAATCGTATGCATCTTTAGAATCTTTTTAGGACCTACAGCAGCGGATAGAAGTGTAGGTTTCGACACCATCAACACATTAGTGGTCGCCACCATGATCATTTTGGGGGCCGCCATGTGGGAAACTCTCTTCATCGATATAGCCATCGTTTACGCCATACTTTCGTTCATAACGACGCTTTTTATCGCCAAATACCTTGAAGGAGGTGTGGCAGAATGACTTTCACTTGGCCTATAATATTGATCATCATATTACTGATCATTTCGGTAGTGTTCAATATATTAGGAACTATCGGGCTACACCGTTTTCCCGACGTTTATACTAGGCTTCACGCCGCGACAAAATGCACTACTTTCGGAACCATCTTCGTGACTTTTACAGTCATAGCTTATAGTGTTAGACTTTACATACTTACGGAGGAAGCTAAATTCATCAACATGGCGATCCACACCCTCATAGCTTTGATAGCTCTTTTGGCAACCAATCCTACAGGTGCTCACGCCTTGGCAAGAGCCGCACACAAGATGGGGGTTAAACCCAAAAAAGCGGTTAGAGATGACCTAAAAGATGCTGATCAACACAAGAAAAAAACTGTGAAGAAGATGGTGATCAAAAAGGATAAAGCACAGGGAGAGGTGAACTGAATGACTTTGATAGTTCAAATAATACAATTTGTGTTGTTGCTCGGGTTGATAATAACGGCCTTAGCTGTCGTCGTATTCAAGGACCTCATTTCCGCAGCTATTGCTTTGGGGGCGTGCAGTTTACTTTTGTCACTTCAGTTTTACCTGCTGCGGGCTCCTGATGTGGCTATCGCCGAAGCAGCCGTGGGTGCTGCATTGACCACCGCCATATTGATAATCGCGATAAAATCTACTGAGAGAAAGGAGGGATATAGATGAAAAAATCGATAGCTATCGTTGCATTTGTGGTGATATTCGCCTTCCTAGTTTTAGGTGTAGTGCAGATGAGGCCTTTCGGCGAACCGGAAAATGAAGATATGGACGATCACTTTTTAGGAGATAGTCAAGAGAGACACCAGGTGAATAACGTGGTAACTGCAGTCCTCTTCGATTACAGGGGTTTAGATACTTTAGGAGAAGCTACCATTCTTTTCTCGGCTGTCTCCGGAGTGTTGACCGTACTCAGGAAGATCAAAGACGAAAAGGAGGAGGTGGAAGATTGAACTGGGAGATGTCTAGAGTCGTCAGAACCATCACCGACATCTTGATCGTACCCATGATCATATTTGGTATATATTTGGTTCTTCACGGGCATCTAACACCCGGAGGAGGATTCCAAGGCGGTGCGGTTATAGCTTCGTCTACCGCTCTGCTGATAGTTTCCTATGGAACCTTGGGGAAACATAAGAAAGATCTCTCGTCCATCGAAGCCGTCGGGTTGACTCTGTTCATCCTGATCGCCTTTTTCGGTATCGGCTACACCATGTTCTATAATTATCTCGCCGGAACTGGAGGTATATTTGGAGGAACTGTTCCCGCTGGCCCAAATCCTGGTTACATAAACACAGGAGGCACCGTGACGCTCATGAACCTCATGGTAGGTATAGAAGTTTCCGCAGCCCTAAGTCTGATACTTTGGATGATGTCTAGAGAGAGCGGTATCATGGAAGCGAAGGATAAAGGTTCTGAAGGGATGGAGGTGAAAGGATGAGTTGGGATGCATTTTTCATGACCATGCCTTATTTAGCCGTAGTTATACTTCTATCTATCGGGCTTTACACCGTTCTTTTCAAGAAAAATCTGATCAAGATAATCATGGGGATTGCCATAATGCAGAACGGCGCCAATCTTTTCCTCGTTTCGCTGGCATACAGGGATGGTTATTACGCGCCTATATTTACCAGTGCGGAATCTACAGATATGGTGATGCCGACCGCTCATGCGCTCACACTGACCAGTATCGTAATCGGGTTGGCCACAACGGCTCTTATGCTCTCTTTCACAATAATGATCAAAAGGCATTACGGAAGCATAAATACTGAAGATGTCCGGAGGTGTAAGGAGTGACATGGGATACAATCGTTACGGCCAGTCCCACGTTCATCTTGGGATTACCTCTTCTATTTGCGTTTTTGACCACATTGGTGGGAAGATTCTCCAAGAGATTAGGAAAACTCTTATTTGGTGTGGGCCTGCTCCTAACAACTTTCTTCGTGGGCGTGATGTCCTATCAAGTTCTCACTGATGGCAGCTGGTTCTATGTTTTTGGGGCCGAACAGCCCTCTCCTGAAAACCTGCTGTCTTTCTTCAGGATCACTTTTGTCGCTGACGGTTTCGCTGTTTTAGCGACGCTCACCATAGCTATAACCGCCTTGGCCGCAGGGATATACTCATACAGTTTCATGAAAGGCGAAAGCGGTTTGAACAAATTCTATACTTTGTTCCTGTTGACCCTTGCTGGAGTCAACGGTATGGTACTCACTGGTGATCTGTTCAACCTTTTCGTCTGGTTCGAGGTCACCTCAGTGGCTTCCTGCGCTCTCGTTGCCTTCAGAAACTATAAAGGAAAAAGCGTCGAGGCCGGTTTAAAATATATGGTGCTAAGTACGGTAGGAGGCCTTTTCGTTTTATTCTCTATAGGTCTTTTGTACGGACAGTACGGGGTTTTGAATTACGCCCTGTTGAGAGAGGGGATAACAGGTACTTTCATCGATAAACTCGCATTGGGTATTTTAGTGGTCATGTTTGCTATGAAATCCAGCAGCGTTCCGATGCAGATGTGGGCACCGGACGCTTATGGAGAGGCACCAGGTTCCGTTACGCCGTTCATCGCTATAACAAGTATGGGATCGCTTTTCGTCCTGTTCAGGCTTCTTTTCGGGGTTTTCTCCGTGAGCATAAGTCCTGCAGCTTCAGGTTCAATTCTGATAATACTCGGGGTACTATCCATGATAGTCGGTGTTACCATGGCTCTAGTACAGAGTGATCTGAAACGCCTGATAGCTTACCTTTCTGTTTCGCAGATAGGTTACATGATGATGGCGGTAGGTGTTGGTCTAGCCACGTTGAACACTGGAGAGTATGAAAGTTTTGGAGAACTCGCCATGCAAGGCGGCCTTTTCCACATGATAAACGACGGTGTTTATAAAGCGCTATTGTTCCTATCCGCTGTAGCGGTTGTACATGCAACAGGGATAAGGAGCCTGAACGAGCTGGGCGGGGTGGCCCATAAGATGCCCTACACAACTTTCTTCTTTTTGTTAGGCGCCTTATCTATCGCAGGGATCCCTCCTCTTTCCGGTTTCAGTTCAAAACTTCTAATATATAAATCGGTTTATCTTTACAGTCCGATCTTGGTGATCATAGCTCTAGTGGTCAGCATTATCACCCTAGCCATAATAGGAAAGGCGTTTTTCAACGCTTTCTTGGGACCCAATCAGGGACTGGTCAAAAATCACATATCAAAGACTATGCTGCTGAGTATGGGGATCTTGACCGCTGTTTTAGTGCTCTTTACTCTCTTCCCGAACGTGGTAGTTACAGAGATAGTCTCTCCAGCTATCGAAGGATTGATAGGTTCATTTGAGGGGGTGCTACCATGATAGATATAGGAATAGTTCTTGAAGACATGTGGAGCCCCATAATATTCATAGTGATTGTTTTATTAAACCTCGGTTTAGCATACTGGCTTTTCAAAATGGGGGATCCCACTTACAATAAGACGGAACACAGTGGAGAGCCTTTTATCTCCGGTAATCGGCCACCGGAGGATGTAAGAAAAATACACGTTGCAGGCGATAACCTGTTCTGGGGATTTACAGACGCACTGAAACGATACTTTGAGCCGCTTATAGAAGGGCACACGGGTAGGCTCAATGATTACATGTATTGGGTCGTGATAACTTTGGCCGTAGTTTTGGTTTACATCTACTTGGTGGTGTGATGGTGATGAAAAACAAGGATCAAAAATATAAGAATAAAAAAGTGAGAGGTGAAGATCGATGAAATTATCTAAGACATTTGATAAAGCTCTGTGGGTATTTCACATTAATAGCGGGTCGTGTAACGCGTGTGATATCGAGATCGTTGCTGCAGTCACGCCCCGATACGATACGGAAAGGTTCGGTATCAAGCTAGTCGGGTCTCCACGTCATGCGGACGTGCTGTTGTTTACCGGACCGGTAACTACGAAGATGAAAGACAGAGTTCTGCGTGTTTATGAGCAGACTCCAGATCCAAAAGTTGTACTGGTCACCGGTAATTGTGCAGATACTACAGGGGTATATTTCGATAGTTATGCCATAGAAGGGCCTATAGATACGCTACTTCCTGAGGATGCCCATATCATCTACGTCAACGGTTGTCCCGTGAGGCCTGAAAATATTATAAACGGGGTTAAGGAAGCCTGGCTTTACTTAGAAGAATTGAGAGGGGATGACAAATGAAAAGCGGATCGTCTTTGAGTATTGATGAGTTAGAAAATCACTTCAAGAAGAGACTTGGAGATGATGTTGAAGATATCAAAAAGGAGAAGATAAGGGAGGGTTTGAAAGAAAAAGCAATAGAGATCATGTGGCTTACCGTAAAAAGAGAAAGGTTTAGAGACGCGGTCAATGCGTTAGCGGAACTGCATACGCCTCACCTATCTGTGACTTCCGGTTCCGACATGGGCGAACATATAGAACTCATATATCACTTCCAGGTAAACTATGGTCATCCCGGAAAGGAGGTCTCGGTGAACTTAAAAGTTCACTTACCTAAAAAAGATCCCACTATCCCAACGATAACTGATATCGTTCCTGGTGCTTTGACTACGGAGAGAGAAAAACAAGAATTCTTAGGGGTGCAAGTAAAGAACATACCCGACTCCCGTAGGTTGTGGCTAGCTGATGAGTTCCCAGAGGATAAATACCCCTGGAGATGGGATGAGACAGGTATGGAAGATATGTCTAGATACGTGCATGACGAGGAAGATGAAACCTTTGATAAGCCTATCGCAAAATATCCAAGGAAAAAAGAAGTAGAAGAAAAGGGAAAAAGAAAGAAATCCATGGAAGAGAAAAAGAAGAAAAAAGAGGACGGTGATCAAATATGAAGGAAAAAGAAGAAACAACTTATGAAGTTCCTATAGGTCCCATACATCCCGCTCTGAAAGAACCTTTCTTGATAAAATTTAAACTCGACGGAGAAGAGATCGTCGATGCGGAGGCTCGTCCAGGTATGAACCATAGAGGTATAGAGTTCATGGGTATGCACAGGAATCCCATGAAGGTGATCCCACTCTCTGAAAGGATATGTGGGATATGTTCTATAGTTCATCAACACATGTTCACTACCGCTACGGAACACGCACTGGGTATCGAACCTACCAACAGAGCTAGATACATCAGAACTATCATGTGTGAATTGGAAAGGATACACTCTCATATATTATGGGCTGGTGTAGCGGCACACGAGATAGGTTTCGATACTCACTTACACTTCACATGGAAGATACGGGAAAAGGTGATGGACCTTTTAGAATATATCGCTGGCAACAGAGTCAATTACTCTATGTGGACATTCGGTGGAGTCAGGAGGGATATAACATCTGATATGTATCCTAAGGTCTTTGAAACTTTAAAATACTATGAAGATCTATACGAAAAACTGGAAGATATATTTTTAGATGATCCCAGTATAAAGATGAGAACCCAGGACGTAGGAGTGCTGACAAAAGAAGATGCTCTTGCCCTTTGCGGTGTAGGACCAACGGTTCGTGCTTCGGGGGTTAAAAAAGATGTTAGGATAGACCAGCCATACGCAGCTTACGGGGACTTGGACCTTGACTACGTCATACCTTCTAGATACGGATTTGAAAATAAGGGTGACGTTTTCAGTAAAACCTTGGTTAGATTAAAAGAACTTTTGCAATCGATAGAGATCATAAAAACATGTGTTGAGCAGATGCCTGAAGGCGAGATGACTAGTGAGCCGAAAAAAGCAGCACTCTTCAACAAATTAGAAAAAAGATCAGGAGAAGGTATCGGACGGATCGAAGCCCCAAGAGGAGAAGCTATACACTACGTTAGACTGGTTGAAGGCAGGAGCGATATAGACTGCTGGAAAATCAGAGCTTCAACATACAACAATCTCGCCACCTATAGACCCATGTTCATGGGTGAGCAGATCGCCGACATACCTATAATTGCTGCATGTATAGATCCATGCATAGGATGCATGGATAGGGCCGAGATAATCGATGTGGATTCGGGTGAGGTAGAGACGTATACGAAAGAAGAACTCCATGAACTCTCCGTGAAGAAGACGGAACGGATCAAAAATAGGGGGATAAAATGAATTTCGTCGTGAGTTGGATAGTCAAATTCGTTTTTGTCTTAGTCATCTCGTTGATAAGTATATTTTTGGGACTGCTTTACAAGGGTTTCGATAGGAAGATAACGGCGATGATGCAGTCCAGGATCGGACCGCCTTTGAGACAGCCTTTCCGTGATGTTAAAAAATTGTTCATGAAAGAGACGATCGTTCCTGATGGCGCAGTTCCTTGGCTCTTCAACTCCGCACCGATTTTTGCTCTGGTAGCTTCATTGGTAGCTTTTGCTTATCTACCCATAGGCCCTTTCGGCCCCTTGATGGAAGGCTATGGTGACTTGATACTGCTCTTGTATCTACTAGCGATCCCAGCCGTTGCCATGGCGATGGGCGGATTGGCAAGCGGTTCTCCATACGCTACTGTTGGTTCTCAGCGCGAGTTAGTATTGATGATCAGCTATGAGGTTCCCTTGGCTATAGCAGCAGTGACTTTAGCTTATAATTACAACAGTTTTTCACTTGCCACCATCTCTTCCGAACCTGTTTGGAACACCGTCGGAGCTATGGGGATTTTAGGCTTCGCACTGATCCTTGCAACATTGATAGCTGTGATGCCTGGTGAATTATCTAAAGTCCCTTTCGATCAAGCGGAGGCGGAGACCGAACTGGCGGGAGGTTTATTTGTAGAATATTCTGGCAGAAATCTTGGAATCTTTTACATAGCCGAAGTAGTTAAGATGATCTTTGTTGGGGCCTTATTCATAGCTCTTTTCTTCCCCTACAATCTTTCAAGCTGGTACTCTTTCGGAGGTCCAGAAGTAATAAACGGGATGTTATTAGGGAACTTGATAGCGGACATACTGTTTTTCTTGGTTAAATTGTTAATTATTATATGCGTGGGTGTGTCCGTGATAAGGGTCGCTTTCGCTAGATTCCAAATCAATAAAGCAAGTTATTTCTACTGGGTCCCGATGACCGTTATCGGTCTATTGGGCACACTATTAGTAGTATTCGAGAATTCAGGATTATGAGGTGATAAAAATGCCAACACAAACTATCTACACGCTGATAAAACAACTCTTCACCAAAAAGGCGACTAATCCTTTTCCGGTGAAATACGCTCCTGAGAATATGCATGATGCAGCGGAACTTATAGAAAAAGGTGAATTGGAAATAAATCCTCCTGTTAAGGTTCCTCCAAACTTAAGAGGAAAATTGGAGTACGATAAGGAATCCTGCATAGGGTGCCAATTATGCGTAAAAGTCTGTCCTTCCGAGGCATTGATTTTTAAAGAGGATCGCACGGTCAGGCATCATATAAATCGATGCACCTTCTGCGGTCAGTGCGTGGATATATGTCCAACTAATAGTTTCGATTTTACCGATGAATTCCTCATGGCGGGACCGCGTAAGTTGAATGATGATCTGATCTTAAATCCTTAGCATAGTGAAGGACACAAAGGTTCGTATTTTTTGTGGTCTTCACTAGGTGCGATGGAATAAGATATTCCATCTTTTCCGCAGTGTCAGCGAGGATGAAGGGATACCAATCCAGCACACACCCGGTCAAAAACACTCATGATGCATTTACACCCCTACCCTGTAGAATTCGGCGAGGAGATAGTAAAATGGGAAAACGAAGAGGGCATCTATGCCAAGGATGATATAGAAATCGGTGAGTTCAAAGTGAACGGTGAAGAAGAAAAAATCACTATAGGATTAGATGAAGAGACTGATATGGTCGTACCTATAAAAACTATTTAATATTTTTCTTATCTTTGCTTTTTACTAATTCAGGTATGTTTCTCCATCTTTCTGATTTTAAAAGTTCGATCATCTCTTCTTTAGCTTCTTCAAGTTCAGAAGTCATGCCCTCTTTCAGACTCATGTCTTTTGGTTGTATTCCCACCAAAAAAACTTCCTTGACCTTTTTATCTAAAAAATCCATAACAGTAGATAAAGGCATCGCATGAGTGCTCATGGTGAAAACGCCAAGATGATCTCTCGGCACTATCCTGATATCCCCTGGATTTAATCCCATCTCGGCCGCATCTACAAGAACTACAACTTCATACTGTTTCTCTTCGATCATGACGATATGGTTTTCTGGGACGGAACCACAATCAACCGTATCCCAATCTTCGCTTTCTAATTCCCTAGCGATGAGTTCTCCAACAGCATCGTCCCCTCTGATATCGTTTCCGACACCCATCAGTAGTTTTTTAACCATATATATCTTGCAACATAGGTGAGTATATACAATTTCCGAGTGCATTAGAATTTCTTCTTTTTGAAACAGAAAAATATTTTAGAGGTCAGCTACTTTTCCCACAAAATGGAAGAGGAACTAGAAAGAGCAAAAAGGTTTTTAAAACTTGCCCCCGAAGACGAAGTGGACGAATATGCATTAGATAAATTGAAGAACCGCCTTTATAGATGGGGGAATGCTGAAGAGAAATATTTGGCAAACTTGGAGTACTACATAAACGGTAAAAGATACGACGATCTATTAAGTGCTTTTTATGAAATAGAAGATTTAAAGAAGATCAAGATCAAATTTTTGAAGCCTAATATAGAGGGAAAATGGAATTTTTCTAAACCCACGAAGGAGATAAAAGAAAAAGATGGAAAGGGTGTATGCAAAACTTTTGAATACGATCCAAAATCTTTAGATGGCTGGATAGATGCTGAATACTCAAATTTTGAGAAAGTGATGGTTAGAGCGTTCATATCTGACTTTTTTGTGCCTATCTCTATCAGAACTAAATCACAGTATCACCGCGCCGAAGAGATACCACGACAATACGATCCAAAATTGAAAAAACTGAGAGGTTTATGGTCCGATATAAGATCCGGGGTCCTACCTTTCGGTATTCGGCTTTCTCTTTACACCAAAACACAGAGATACTCCCTGCTTATAGATCCTATGGATAATAAGATGAAACCACACCCTCTAAGCCCCGTAACGATGGTCGATACTGTAGATAGGAACCCATTGGAATACATGAATTTCGATAAAGTTTTAGCCAACATGGATTTTCCCGGTCTAGTGAAGAATATATTCGAACTTTTGTTTGAAACAGGGGAAACCTCAATATTCGATATAGCTGGTCAGTTGAACATGGATAGAAACGTGGCTAAAAACAATCTAAAAAGTTTAGAAAAGGAGGATCTCGTAAAGAGGATGAAAGACGTATACTACAAGATAAACATGGACGAACTAGAAAAGGTAGCCGAAGAACTGTCAGTTGATTGATGAGCTCTCAAATTGAATGATAGTATGCGTAGAGTAGAATACGCAGATAGGATAAAGGATTGAAATTTAGCCATCTTCTATAAGGTCACCGATAGTTAGCCCGTCCGATCCTTCTGTCTTTTTGGTCGGAGTAGACTCTATCTTCTCCATCAGTTCGATATCTAAGGTTTTTTCTAGCTTTTTTCTCAGATCATCGCTAGGCCGCATATCGCTCCTCTCGAGTTTTGCTATGACTGATTTTTTCTCGTTGATCTTTTTGGCTAGTTCTTCCTGAGTGAAGTCATTTTCAATCCTCGCCCTCTCTATCCTTTCGGAGTAATCCAAGGCCAATTCTTTTTTATCCGCTTCATCCAATCCGGTTTTCGAGCTAGTTCTTTTTTTAGATCTAATCCGTTGGAGTATCTGTTTTTGTGATGAATCGGATTTACCTTTGGAAAATACCTCCTTTCCGTAGCTTTTACATGCCTCGCATACTTCTATCTCCGAGTTCTCTATGTTCACCGTCACAGTGTGAGAGGTTTCCTTACCGCAGAGCTCGCAGTTCATAAATCACACCCTTTATTCTCGTACTTTTCGTTTGATTCTAAATTAGTCAAATGATTTAAAGATTACCTATCTTTTTCTTTGATATCATAATTTCCATCGAGAAAACTTTTATATCCCTAGTCTAATTACAGGGCGATTAAGGTAATCTAAGAATTGAGAACTATATGAAGTGATATTCATGGCTTCAAAAGATAAGTCTAAAGAAGATGCGGGAGATTGGTTCGACGAGTTAGACGCCGAATTGGAAGAAAAAACATCAGAGGTCTTTAGGGATCTAGGTGAGAGGAATTCCAAGATGGCAGAACTCAACCGACAATTTGTGAAGGATTTCTGGCGTATATGGATCAGATTTGAGAAATTGAACGTGCATTTTAGCATGAAGCCAGATCATAGTTCGTTTGCTCGGTTCAACGAGTTTCCAGAAGACTGGGAGCTAAGAGAGGATTTTGATTTCTCAAACTTGAATAAAATCAAGCTGATGGATAAGACCCAGGAAGATAACAGAACCGGCGACAGCCTTGTACTAGAGTATTATTCTAAGGAAGATACTTTGCATATAGGACTCTTCTTTGAATACTGCGAAGGAGAGAAATATTACAAATACAGTGGTTGGAAGAGGATATTTGCTAGGTACTCCCTCTTCGATGCGGAATTTCCGTTAGGTGATGATGGGATGGATGAATTCCATAAAATATTGAAGAGCGTCGTCAAAAGATGGTACGAATCCCATCTGAAAAGGAACAGGGACATAATACTCCAATATATCGAAGACGAATACGAGAAGGTAGAAGAGTATCCGGAGTGAAGAATTTTACTTCCTTCCGCCGTATGTCTGATTCCTAGTTACCTGTTAGGTTAATCATGATTTTAAGTCATACATCGTGATCGAGTCGTTTTTAATCGAAAAATTTTATATCAGGATGAATGTATTATCAAGAGAGATGATACAAAAAAAGATCATATTGAAGTTTGTTTCTCACGTCTGAAGAAGAACTTGAATGATTGTATGATGCTTTCCAAAAATATATGGAAATCTTAAAAATTAATTATCCACAAAAAGTGGGATGTTGAGATAAAGATGAGCGATGGAAAACAAAACAAAGATGAATCGATCGAGGAGTTGACCCAGATCTCCGAGATAGGAGTTGAAAAAGCTAAAGAGCTTTATGAAAATGGTTGTGAATCTATAGTCGATATCATAGATCAGGGTATAGAGGGCCTCATGGATAAGTACCAGTTTGAAGAAGAGACCGCGTTTGAAATATTTAAAGAAGCAAAACAACTTGAAAAAAAGGATGAAGATGAAGTAGGAGATTTGTTAGACGAGATCGAGGAACTCGAGCAGTCTCTGTCAGATTCAGATGATTCTGAAGAAGATAGGAGGGAAGACGATGAAGACGATCTTTCAAGCGAAATAGAGAAACTTGAAAAATCACTTTCGGATCCTGAGAGCGGGGAAGAATCAATAGAAAAGAAGATAGAGGAAAAAAAGAAGCAGAAAGAAAAGCTAGAAAAGGAAATCGAAGAGTTGAAAGAAGAAAAAAATAGGATCGAAGAAAGAGTAGGGGATTTTTTTGATCAAATATCAAGTCTAAAAGAGAAAAAAGAAGGCTTAGAACACGAGATAGATGATCTAGAAGAAAAAAAAGAAGAATCTGAAAAGGTAGAGAAAAAGCTCGACGAGGTTAAAAAAGAACTAGATAAAAAGAAAGAAGAAAAAGAAAATCTAGATGAAGAACTCGAAAATTTGAAAGAAGAAAGGGAAACTTTAGAGGAGCACGAAAAAGAATTCGAAGATTATGAAGAAGAATTGAAGGAGAAAAAGGAAAAGATCGAGGAAAAAGAAAAAGAACTGGAGGACAAAAAAAGTGAAGTAGATGAGATAAAAGAGGAAAAAGATGAGCTTGAAAAAGAGATCGAAGAACTCGAAACAAAAAGAGATGATCTGAAAGAACTGGAAGAAGAAAAAGAAAAACTGGAGGAAGAAGTCGAAAGCCTAAAAGAAAGTAAGGAAAGATTGGCTGAAAAAGAAAATCAATTGGAAGAATATGATAAAGAATTGAAGGAAAAAAAGAAAAAGATCGAGGAAAAAGAAAAAGAACTGGAGGACAAAAAAGATGAAGTGGAAGAACGTGAAAGCGAACTAGAAGATATAAAGGATGAAAAAGAAAAGCTTCAACAAAATGTAGATCAATTCTCTGAACAGATATCCGAACTTGAAAAGGAAAAAGAAGAACTCGGGAACGATATCGAAGGACTAGAGACAAAAAAAGAAGATCTGGAAGAACTGGAAGAAGAAAAAGAAAAACTGGAGGAAGAAGTCGAAAGCCTAAAAGAAAGTAAGGAAAGATTGGCTGAAAAAGAAAATCAATTGGAAGAATACGAAAAAGAATTGAAGGAGAAAAAGGAAAAGATCGAGGAAAAAGAAAAAGAACTGGAGGACAAAAAAGATGAAGTGGAAAAAAGTGAAAGCGAACTAGAAAAACTGAAGAGCGAAAACGAAGAGATCGAGAAAGAAATTCAAGAAAAGAAATCAGAAAAAGAAAGTTTGGAGGAAGAACTTGAGGGATTAGAAGATCAAAAAGAAAAGTTAGAAGAACAGCAAAAAAAACTGAAGGATAATGAAGAAACATTAAAAGAGAAAAAGAAAAAGATCGAAGAAAAAGAAAAAGAACTGGAAGACAAAAAGAGTGAAGTGGAAAAAAGTGAAAGCGAACTAGAAGATATAAAGGATGAAAAAGAAAAGCTTCAACAAAATGTAGATCAATTCTCTGAACAGATATCCGAGTTGGAAGAGGAAAAAGAAGGGCTCGAAAGCAAGATCGAAGGACTAGAGACAAAAAAAGAAGGTCTAGAAGAACTGAAAGAAGAAAAGAAAGAACTGGAAGAAGAAGTCGAAAGCCTAAAAGAAAGTAAGAAAAGATTGGCGGAAAAAGAAAATCAACTAGAAGAATACGAAAAGGAATTGAAAGAGAAAAAGGAAAAGATCGAGGAAAAAGAAAAAGAACTGGAAGACAAAAAAGATGAAGTGGAAGAACGTGAAAGCGAACTAGAAAAACTGAAGAACGAAAACGAAGAGATCGTGAAGGAAATTCAAGAAAAGAAATCAGAAAAAGAAAGTTTGGAGGAAGAACTTGAGGGATTAGAAGATCAAAAAGAAAAGTTAGAAGAACAGCAAAAAAAACTGAAGGATACAAAGAAAAAGATCGAGGAAAAAGAAAAAGAACTGGAAGACAAAAAAAGTGAAGTGGAAAAAAGTGAAAGTGAACTAGAAGATATAAAGGATGAAAAAGAAAAGCTTCAACAAAATGTCGACCAATTCTCTGAACAGATATCCGAACTTGAAAAAGAAAAAGATGAACTCGAGAACGATATCGAAGAACTAGAGGCAAAAAAAGAAGATCTGAAAGGACTAGAAGAAGAACTCGGTCAAATAGAAAAACATATCCATGAAAAAACAGAAAAAAAGAAAGATCTTGAAGAAGAATTAGAGAACTTGGAAGAAAAAAAGAATAAATTGAAAGAACGCGAGAAAGAACTTGAAGATCTTGAAGAAGAATTAGACGATGAAAAAGAAAAGATCGAGAAAAAAGAGAAAGATCTAGAGAAAAAAAGAAAGAATATCCAGGAACGGGTCGAAAAATTAGAAAAGGATAAGAACCAATTAGAGAAAAAAAGAAAAGAGTTAGAGGATAAAAAAGAAGATCTAAATAAAAAAGAAGGGGAGTTAAAAAAAGAAGAAAAAAGATTAGGATCCTGGGAAGATGAACTTCAAGATAAAAAAGATATACTGCGGAAAAAGGAGAAAACACTAGCCGAAGAAAAAGAAAATCTCAGAGGAAAAGGTAATAGACTCGACCTGTGGGAGGTAAAACTCGAGGGATGGGAAACCCAGCTGGAAGATAGATCAGAGAAGATAGACGAAAAAGAAGATGAAGTCGAATCTCGGGAGAAAACTCTCGCTTCCACTGAAGAAGAACTTGAAGAATGGGATGAAAAACTAAGTGAAAAAGAAAAAGAACTACGGGATAGAAAAGACTCTTTAGATGATCTAAAAGAAGACTTAGAAGAAAAAGAGGAACTGTTAGAAGAAAGGGAAAAATCCCTTGAAGAATTAGAAAAGGACCTTGAGGAAAAAAAGAAGAGTTTAGACGAGGTGAAGAATGAACTTGAAGAGCGCAAGAAAGAGTTGGATATAAGAGATGTGAAACTGGAAGGATGGGAAAAACAGTTAGATGAAAGAGAGGATAATCTTTCGAAGAAAAGCGACGCTCTAGAAAGGGAAGAAGAAGAACTTGAAAAAAACAGAGATTTGTTAGAGCAAAGAGAAGCAGAACTCGACGAGTTAGAAGAGAATTTAGATGATAAAGAAAAATCATTGGAGGATCTTGAAGAAAAGTTGGAAGAACGCAAAAAAAGATTGGAGACCTACGACCAAGAGCTGCAGGAAAAGGAAAACGGATTGAAAGAGAAGGAAGATCGATTAGATCAAAGGGAAGAAAGATTGGAAAACACGGAAGAAAAGCTAGAAGATCGGAACCGCGAGTTGAAAGAAAAGGAAGAAAATCTAGATGAACTGAAAAAAGAGCTAGACGAGAGGGAAAAAGAGATAGAAAGTGAAAAGCAGAAACTCCAGGAACGGGAGGAAGACCTCGATAAATTGCAACATGGGTTAGAATCAAAAGAAGATGAGTTGAATAGATTTTCAGAAGAGCTGAACGAAAGAGAAGAGGAGTTAAAAGTCTGGAAAAATGATCTAGAGGAGAGAGAGGAAAAACAGGAAAATTTCGAAGAGGAATTGGAAAATTGGGAGAAACGTCTGATAGAACAACAAAAAAATATCGATCTCCAAGAAGCCGAATTGGAAGGGTGGGAATCGACCCTCGATGAAAGAGAAAAGTCATTAGACGAAAGAGCCGCGGACCTGGAGGAAAGAAAGAACGATCTTCTTGACATCAGGGACGATCTCAAAAAAAGAAAGGAAGAACTAAACAATTATAAAGAGGATGTTGAAGAAAAAGAAAAAACATTAAACGAATTGGAAGAAACATTAGATGAACGTGAAAAAGAACTTGATGAGACACAAAAATCCATGGAAAAAAGGAGATCAGAGTTGGAACAAAAAGAAGAAGAGCTTTATGATCTAAAAGAAAAATTGGATGATGAAAGAGAAAAACTTTCAGAAAAAGAAGACGAACTGCAAAGCTGGAAAAGTAAGTTGGAAGATAAAGATGCCTATCTGAAGGAAAAAGAGATAGATCTGAGTAAAAAAGAAGATGAAATCGAAAAAGAAAAAGACGAACTCGATAGGCGCAAAGAAGAATTAGAAAAAATAAAAAGAGATCTAGATGAGCGGAAAAAGAAGTTGGACGGATTCAGCAAAAATTTGGATGAAAAGAAAGAGGAATTGAACTCGTGGGAGAACAAATTAGAAGATAGAAAAAATGAACTAGATGAAGAAAAGAACGATCTTGAAGATTTGAGAAATGAATTAGAAGAAAAAGAGAAGACATTATCGAAGAGAGAAAATGAAATAGACATTAGAGAAGTGAAGATGGAAGGTTGGGAAAAGGAGGTTGAACAAAGAGCTGAGATGTTGTCTAACAAATCGAAGAGTCTCGACGAAAAAGAAGGTTTGTTAGCTAAAACTAAAACCGAACTAGATAAAAGAGAAGAGGAGATATTAGACCTTGAAGAAGAACTCGAAAAGAAGAAAAATTTGCTTAATAGTTTTGAAGAAGATCTTCAAGCGGAAGAGACGGAATTAGAAGATTATAGAAGCCGATTAGAAGAAAAAGAGGATGAAATAGAGGAAAAACAAAAAGACTTGGATAAACGAGAAAAAGAGATAACTTCCTTAAGAGAGAAACTAGAAGATAGGGAAGAAAAGTTAGATGAAAAAATTGATGAAGTAGACGAAAGGCAGGAAACTTTGAACGATAGGGAAGAACAACTGACTGAGATGAAGAAGGATCTAGAAGAAAGAGAAAAGGATTTAGAAGAGAAGAAAAAAGAGATGAGAAAAGAAAGAGAGGAATTAGAAAAGGAAAAAACAAGGACATCAGAGTTGGAGGAATATTTAGAATCTGAAAAAGAGAAAGTGAAAGAAAAGGAAAATGAATTGGAAGAAAAGAGAAAAGAACTCGAAGAGAAAGAAAAAGATTTAAAGATGAATAGGGAGGAACTGCTAGAGATCTCTGAACAAACAGAGATGAAAGCGAAGGATATAAAGGAACTGTTCAAAGAAGGAAAAAAGAGATCCGACTTGAAAAAACTGAACAAACAGTTGCTCAGAGACTTTATAAGGATATGGATCAGGTTCCAGAAAGTCGATGCACACATAGGTATGCATCCCGAGCCCAGTTCCTTCGCTGAATTCATTGATTTCCCTGAAAATTGGAAGTTCAAAGATGAATTCGATTTCTCTAAACTGAAAACATTAAGGCTGATCAACAAGCACCAAGAAAATAGCGGGGGAAACGAAGATGGTCTTGTCATAGAATATCATCCAAACGAGGATGACGAAATAGTCATGGAATTATTTTTTGAATATTGCGAGGAGAACAGGTATTCTAGATACTGGGGATGGGGTAAAATGGTGAATAGATATTCTCTGTTTTGTGAAATGCTTCCTATCGAAGACGATAAGATGGGGGAATTCCACGAAAGATTAAAGGATTTTGTTAAGAAATGGTACGAATCTCATCTTACCAGACATAGGGACTTGATCCTAGACTATGTCGAAAGCGAATATGAAAAGGTGGAACGGGATATTGAGTAAAGGCGAAGATGGTTGACTCTCTTGAAAGCAACTTTCACTCACCCCTCTCCCCCCTGCTAAATATTAAATAAGAGCGGCCTCTCTATTAGGAGCGGTCCAAAAAACAAGACGGACCAAGAAGTGATAAAATGCAAGAAAAAGAAAAATTCGCGCCCCACGTTGAAGATATAAACCGGGCGTTAAACGGAAAATTGAGCGAAGAACAGATCGAAGAGGAACTCCGTACCTACACGGAAAGATATGGAGTGCCCTTGGGAAGCGCAAAAAGGTCTATCGTCAAGAAGTATGAGGGAGATCCTCAAGAACTCTATGTCAGTACGGAGAAAGCCATAGAGGATATAGATGGTGACGAACAAGGTCTCAATCTCAAATGCAGGATCGTATCGATAAACGAGAAAGAGATCGAAGTAGACGACGAACCGAAGCAGATATGGTACGGTATACTCGGAGACGAGACAGGAACAATCCCTTTTACGCTTTGGGAAGAACCGTCTATAGATCTTGAGAAAGGCGATACGGTAAAGATAGAGAACTCCTACGCTAACACGTGGAACGAAAAGCCGCAGATAAATATCGGCTCTAAGGCCACAATAAAAGAGATAGAAAGCGAAGAAGTGCCCGACTTCGATCGAGAGCCGCAAAAATTGGATTTGAAAGATATCAGGGAGAACATGAGGAACCTAGACGTGACCGCACGAGTTACGTCCATCGAAAAGAAGATAGTGAACGGTAAAGATGACGAGGAAAAAGAACTCTATTCCGGTATCTTAGCCGACGAATCGGGCAAGGCACAGTTCAGTGCGTGGCACGATTTCGAGATAGAGCAGAACGACGTGGTCAGGATCAAAGGCGGTTATGTAAGATCATGGCGAGGCATACCTCAATACAGCTTCGACGATAGTGCCGAAGTCGAATTTTTAGATGACGACAAGTTCCCTCCTTCGGAGGAACTTGATGATGTTTCAGTTTACACCATCTCAGACCTTGCTAAAAGAGGCGGAGCCGTAGATGCCATAGTCGACGCGGTTATGATCGATATAAAGAGCGGCAGCGGCCTTATATTCAGATGTCCAGAATGTAGAAGAGTTATTCAGAAAGGGGCATGCAGGGTGCATGGAAAAGTCGACGGTGAGCCGGACCTAAGAGTAAAAGGTATACTCGACGACGGCACCGGCGCATTAACGGTGATAGTCAATAGAGACTTGACGGAAGAAGTACTAGGCTATGATCTCGAGAAGGCGATGGAGGCGGCAAAAGACGCCATGAATCAGGAAGTGATCAGAGACGAAGTGGAAGAGAAGTTGATCGCCCAGCCGCTGCGGGTCAAAGGCAACATCACCAGCGATGACTACGGCTTGATGCTGATCGCGGACGAGGTCGACTATAAGAGTATAGACGTCGAAGAAGAAGCCCGAAAGATGTTAGATGAGGTGAGAGTATGAGGGCTGGAAAAACAAACACTACCCTCTCTTCCTTTTTATCTTTAAAGCTAAAGGAGGTTTTAAGATGAGCATGATAAACAGAGAAGTTGCTTGGAGAGTGTTCGCTAGAGAGTTCAACGACTCGGACTTGATGTTAGAAGGTGAGGAAGAAAGAGCTCCCAGCTACTTGGTAACGCCCTTGGGTGCAAAGATCAATAGGATATATCTCGTAGGTGTACTAACAGAATGCGAGAACATAGGAACTGACGAAGAACCAATGTGGCGCGCTAGAGTCACCGATCCAACCGGGACTTTTTTCGTCTCCGCAGGCCAGTATCAGCCCGGTGTGGCAACCACGTTGGCAAATATGGAGCCTCCTCTTTTTGTAGCCGTGGTAGGAAAGGCTAGTACATATCAGCCTGACGAAGAAACTTTCCTCACATCTATAAGAGCAGAGAACATAAAGGAAGTTGATGAAGAACAGCGTGACCTCTGGATATTGGAAGCCGCTAGATCCCTCAAAGATAGATTAGAGATAGGCATAGAGGCTTCAAAGATGGATGATATCTCCGTAGAAGAACTAGTAAATCTCGGTTTTGAAGAAAAATTGGCTGAAGGTTTCAAAAAGGCATCCGAACATTATGGAGACCTATCCTTTGAAAAGTACGAGCGGATTCTGGAAGACTCCCTCAGGTACGTTCTACCCGAGTACGAAAGCCAATCCTTGGAAGACATAGAAAACGAAGGTGAAGTCCAAGATGAGAGAGACGAGGAACTGGAAGAACTTATAATCGAGATCGTTTCGGACATCGAAGAAAGAGAGGGGCTTGAAAACGGTGTGGAATACGAGAGAGTAAAAAACGAAGTCATGAACGAAGGAGATATCACTCAGGATAAATTTGAAGAGGTGGTTAACGACCTCAGATCCGACGGAAGACTTTACGAACCCGTCCTGGGTAATCTGAAGGTGATCGGGTAAAAACCTTTTTAGTTCTTTTCTTCTTCCTCATCATCCTTTTCATTTTCTTCCTGTTCGCTTATCGCTTCTTTCATTTTAAGATCGCCTTCAGCAACTTTTTTAGCAAGTTCCTTCGATATGGTGATATCTCCACTCTCCAATCGACTTCTTCTTTGGATCTCCCTCATCTCGCCTTCGGTAGCATTTACGTCGTAATCACCTAAAGCCAATTGGCCTTCGCTGAGAGCGATCTTTTTAGCAGCTTCTATATCGGGAGATTCGGTCAATTTTGTAGTGCCTTCCTCATTGACGATCTCGATCCTTACCGCTAAACCTTCTAATGAATTTATAGTTCTGTTCCTGTTGGTTTTATCCCCATGGCCGATCCTGATGATCATCCTCTGAAAATCGTACCCTTCTATGAAGCCTTCGACTTTCTTTCTCACGTCCTCAGGAGATTCTGCCTGCAGTGTCTCTAATACCTTACCGTCGCCCACCAAAGCTATACCTGGTTGAGTCCCGGGGTCGATGCCGACGATCATGCTTTGATACGATAATTTTCCTTTTACCATGGAAAGAGCTTTTCTAACGCCTTTTCTTATGTCATCGTCAACGGCTACAACATTTCGAAATTCTATACCTTCGGCTTCCGGTTCCGTGGTCAGGATCACATCTACATTTGGAGGGATCGGATCGGAAGGTGAAAGACTTATGAACGGGATGTTCCTCTGTTTCAACTCCCTAACCATCTCGTAGTAGAATTCGAAATTATCCGTGGCTACAGCTAGTATTTTCACAGATGAAGAAAAGAGTTTAAGGAATATAGATTTTTTGACGTTAGAAAAAAGAAAAGGGTTTTTAGCTGAGGTCTACATCTGGTGCCTCTTTTATGTAACCGGCTTCCATCATGTGTTGTGTTTTGTCTCTGCTGGACTTGATTATATCCTCGGCCTTTTTTCGCAATTCTTCTTCTGAAAGTTCTTTTCTAGCCAATCCCTGTTCCATCGCTTTCTGTCCAACCCTAACCGCCTGTCGGATATAGACTTCCGTATTATCCATGGTTGGAACGAGACTTTCCTCGTCAAGCCCTCTTTCTTCGGCAACTTCGGCGATGGCATATGCCGCCTCGATGTGCATCTCGTCGCTTATAGTTTCTGCCCTTACGTCGAGTGTACCTCTAAATATTCCTGGAAATCCTATAGAATTGTTCACCTGGTTGGGAAAATCAGATCGACCGGTACCAACTATCCTCACTCCTGCGTCTTTAGCTTCCCAGGGCCATATCTCAGGTATGGGATTTGCCTCAGCGAAGAGTATACCGTCGTCATTCATTCCTTTTAACCACTCTTTCTTGATCGTATCAGGTCCGGGTGTTGAAGCAGCCACAACGACGTCTTTTCCCTCTATCAACTCGGGTATACCGCCTTCTTTCTGGTCTTTGTTGGTCTTTTGAGCGAATTTCCACTTCTCCGGAGTGGTCTCTTCATCAAGATCTTCTCTTCCAGAATGTAATAGACCAGTGGAGTCACAGAGCATCAGATTTTCTTCCGGTACTCCTGCTTTGAGAAGAGTTCTAGCGAGGCAAAGATTGGCTGCGCCGGAACCGATGAGTCCGATATCTACTTGATCTAATTCTTTTCCAACCACTTTTAATCCGTTGATTATACCTGCAAGAGTGATGGCTGCGGTTCCCTGCTGATCGTCGTGCCAAACCGGTATGTCGAGTTCCTCTCTCAACCGTTCTAGAACATAGAAGCATTTAGGTTTAGATATATCCTCCAGATTGATACCACCAAAGGAGGGAGCTATCCACTTGACTGCCTGAACTATCTCATCGGGTTCATGTGCATCTAAACAAATCGGAAATGCGTCAACACCTCCTAAGTATTTGAACAATAAACCTTTACCTTCCATCACAGGCATACCTGCCTCTGGGCCTATATCTCCTAGACCTAGGACTCTGCTTCCATCACTGACAACTGCAACATTGTTCCATTTGTTCGTATGTTCATAAACCATCTCCGGATTTTCGTCTATGTCTTCACAGGGTTTTGCTACCCCAGGGGTATACCAAACGCCGAAGTCATCGAAACTTTTGATCTGGACTTTTGGAGATACGTCTATCTTTCCTTTGTAGAATGGATGCCATTTCATCGCTTTCTTAGCGGGTTCTTTTGCCTTTTCCAATAATTCCTCTTTAGTTACCTTTTCTTTTTCTCCCATTTTATCCTCATAATCGGGAGTGAAATAGGGTATAAATAAATAATGGAAAAAAAACAGAAGCAAGTTCAAGAACTCAGCGCCAAGTGACTTCTACTTCATCGGTTCTAAATTTTTGCTTTATGTGGCTCTCTTCAACTGATATAGAAGTACCGGAATCGTACATCAGATAGCCTGTCCACGCTATCATAGCGGCGTTGTCGATACAGAATTCAGGTTCCGGTACGTGATACGCCGCACCTCTTTCTTCCGTCATCTTTCCTATCATCTCTTGAAGTCTTCTGTTTTGGACCACTCCTCCGCCCAAGAGAACTTCTTCTTTCCTTGTATGTGCTAATGCTCGTTCAGTCACTTCGGTAAGCATGGCAAAAGTCGTCTCCTGGAGAGAATAACATATGTCTTCTAATGTGGCGTCTTTGTTCAAAGCGGAAGTCATTATACCTGAAAACTCTACGTCCATTCCTTTAACGCTGTAAGGGAGTTCCAATAATTTTTCACCTTTTTTTGCTTTCTCTTCTATTGTGGGACCCGCGGGGAAAGGCATCCCTCTCTCCCGGCCGAATTTATCAAGCATATTTCCCAGTCCGATATCCAACGTTTCTCCGAACACCCTGTACCTGCCTTTTTTGAAAGCTATGACTTGAGTGTTCCCACCGGAAACGTAAAGCAGAACCGGTTTTTCAGCATCCGTTTTTAAACGACCTATCTCTAGATGAGCTATACAGTGATTCACTCCCACCAACGGTACGTTAAGAGACAAAGAGAGCGTTCTAGCAGCTGTAGCTGCGGTCCTAAGGCAAGGCCCTAAACCGGGTCCCTGTGAAAAGGCTACAAGATCAATATCTCCTCTCTCTATACCTGCTTCATGTATGGATTCTTCTATAAGCGGGACGATCTTCGCTGCATGATGGTTAGCGGCTTCACGAGGATGTATCCCCTCCTTTTCCATGTAAGTCCTAAAAAGGTTTGAAAGTACATCTCCATCTCCACTGACTACACTGACCCCCACTGTATGTGCCGTCCCTTCTATGCCTATAACTAACATGGCGTTAAAAGATCAAGTGTTTGGGGTTTTCAGACCCAAAGAAAGATAGATGTTTGTTCAATCCGAGCTGAGTATCCTGTAAACACCGGTGCCGCAGTCAGGGCATTCTCCCTTCATAGCGGGCCTTCCGTTCTTCATCTCGGTCTTTTCTGCATCTTTTATCTCTACTTTCTCGCCGCATTTTACACAATATGCTTTAGTCATGATTTTCACTTCGGATGAACAAGTGAACAGAAGTATTAAAATTTTGCTTCCTTAAAGGGGAGATGTCAGGTGACCGATGTAAGCCCCTTTCTGTTTGGTATAAGCCGACATTCACCTGCGCGTCCTACCTGCCGGTCCCGGATAAGTCATCCCAGCCGTTTGGACTTGCTCCAGTGGGGTAAAGTGGCCGTTTCATCGATCCCTCCGGTTCTCAGCTCTGCGGGTTAACTCATCTGCCTTGCGACAAATTTCGCTCGCATCACAGCTCCTCGGAGGACGTGTCGTTTCTGCGCCCTGAACCGTGACTCTCACCACACCAGCTTGCACTGATCCACCTTTCCTATGGAGAGGGGACTTTCCTCAGGTTAAGAACCCGTCGGTCGGCCACGGTCTCCTGACAATATATCGATTGTGAGAGGTTGATATTTAACTTTTCGTTCTGAACGGTTTTATCCCGCGGTTTTTACTTCCGGCGGATGAGAAGCTCTCAACACCCATCTACCCCTTGTGTTCTCATATATCCACTCGCCTCTTACCACAGCGGGCTTCCCCACTACGTTGTCTTCGCCCCAAGTCCTCATTGTACAGGTGAGTTCATATCTACCTCTGCTCCCGTCAAGACTCGAAAGGATGAGTTCCGTTCCGTCGGTGGAGTCTATCTTGTCTACAACGTCTCCTCTGACTTTTACTTCCAGCCCCTCGTACCAGTGCGGATTTTCGAGAAGAGAATAGATCTCGGTAAAACTGGTCTGTGCTTTTTGTAGAACCGACAAAGAACCCAATTCGTCCACTCTCAGATTCAGATCTCCATCATACTCTTCTAAAATACCTTCGGCCTCTACGATAGCTCCGACCTTCAGGTCTCTTTCATGTTGGGGTTCGTCGGTCATTCTATCCATAGCCACGGTCAGCTGAACGGGATGATCTTTCTCTTTTAGACTAAACAGTATCGTATTCGGTAGCCAACTTACCTCGAAAACCGTGCCTTGGGTGACCACCCGGGAGCCTATCATCCCTTCGTCGATCTCAGATATATCCACACGGAATGTAGAATGTTGAGATGAAAACAGGTAAAGGGAGGATATCCCGCTTATTGAGACGATCACGGCTAGGGTCAAAAGTTGTTCTCTGTTCAGCATGTGATGATCTCCTTCATCGTATCATATCAAGCTCTCTATCTTTTTTTCGAGTTTTTCCGCCGTGATATCTGAAAGAGATACCTTTGTTGTTCTTCCAGAGCCGTCGGCGAAAGTTCTAGTGTTCAGTATCCCCTGATCCGACAGCGACTGGAGATAGTTCCAAAATTGTGTGTGACCTAATTTCTTGTTATCCTTTTCTTCACAAACTACCTTGTATATCTCCTCGATATCACCGGTAGTGGTGTATGTGGTATTTTTTAAGGCCCTAGTCGCCGCGAGTAGTACCAACTTTTCCTGGTCCTTAAGATCTCTCAGTTTGCTCTCAGTTATATGTGGATTGACTTCAGCTTTTGCAGCTCTCACGTCCTCAGAGGAGACCTCGTTCCTACCGTCCATCTCGGCGATAAGACAAGTTTTCTCCAGTAGCTCTATACCGAACCTAGCGTCTCCGCCTCCATCGCCGCCCTTGCCGGATATGTCGGAAAGCAGCCGTATCTTTTCTTCGTCTATCGAGCCCGAATAGAGTGCTATATCCACCCTCTGCTGGAGTATCGGAAAGAGTTCATCGTTGGTGTATTTAGGGAACTTTACCCGATTGCTCCTTTTGAATGAACTGCGTGCACTTTCCTCTAAAAGTTGAAATGCATTCTTTTGCGAGACGAGGAGAAGAGATACGTTTCCTTTGGGCGTAAGCCTCTCTTCGTCGAACCTTGAAAGTAAGTATATCAGGTCAGATCCGCTTTTTTGGATTAGATAATCCACCTCGTCAAGTACGATGATGAGGTGAAGGTTTCTCTCCTCTATCTTACCTTTTATGACCTCCATCATCTCTTCGGTGGAGAACCCTCTGTCTGGAAAACCTTTATCGAAGTGATGTACAACTTTCCACATCACGGAGCTGTCCTTTTTTCTTCTCCTGCAGTTAACGAAGGCGTAATCTATTGTCTTTCCTTTTTCTTTAGCCCAATCTTCAAAATCCATACAAAATCTTTTAGCGGTGGCTGTCTTTCCTGTTCCTACAGGACCATAGAGTAAGACGTTCTGAGATATGTTGGAAGATACGATACCTCTGAACAAGCCAAAAAGATTCTGTATCTGATCCTCTCGATTGGGAAGTTCTTCTGGGACGTAATCGAAGGAAAGTTTTTCTTGATCTTTTATTATCTTTCCTGTAGAGGTTTGAAAGCTCATAGTCGCTCACTTCACTTTTTTTAATCAGCTCAGTACATCTAAAACAGATATAAAACTATACCGTTAGATCGGCCTCGCAGACTTCACAGGATTCTGCACCTTTATCGTTCATATGTTGACAGATAGGGCACTCTATCTTGTTTTCTCCCTCGGTACTCATCTCTTCTTCATTTTCTTCAGTGCTCATCTCGTCTTCGATACTATCCAAGCCTTCTTGTATGTTCTTACTTAAGTCCTCGACTCCGCTCATATCTCTCCTTTCCTCTTCCGCTTCCAATTCTCTTTCAGCCTCTATTTTTTCCCGTTCCATCTCTTCTTCAGACCGTGGTAAAACCGATTTTTTGATGATGACGTTTTCTCCCGTATTGAGTGAACCTACATATTCTACACTCCCCTCGATTTGGACGCCGTCGGCCAAAAATACGTTTCCTCCCGAAGATATCTCATAAAGTTTCGATTCTTTTCCAACTTCCAATCTTGAATCGCTTTCAACAGATCGAGCTTTGACTTTTTCACCTAATAGTATTTTTTTACCGCTTATCACGCCTCTTATCTCGCTGTTATCCCCTATCTTAACTTCACCCGAGGGAGAGATGATGTCTCCTTCTACTTCAGTTTTCGTTCCCAGGCTTATGTCGCCGCTAGCCTCTATAGATCCTTTTATCTTTACATCTTCTTCTCCTTCTATTCTACCGCTGCATTCTATACTACCGGCGACAACAGTGTTTGATGATATAGCGATATCGTTGCCAGATAATACTGGACCGCTTTTGGACACATTCTTCTTTTCCCTCACCTCTCTCATTAGATTTTCATTCTCACGGTCCAGCTCTTCGACTTGCCTTTCTAAATCCTGATTTTCAGATTCCAATTCTCTGATGATCTTGTCTTTCTTTGTATCTTCATCGTTTACCAGGCCCTGCTCCATCTCTTCGAGTTCTTTTTCCTTATCTTCTAGCACCTTTTTCTTTTTGTTCAGGACATCCCTGTTTTCCTCCTCCAATTGTTCGATCTCTTTTTCAAGATTCTCCTTCTCTTCCCTCAATCGGCGTATCTGATCGCGATATTTCTTGAGCTTTTTACGAATATAATCTTTCTGGTCATCCATGATCCGCACTTCCAATCTGATTTTTTAAGACTTTTCTATAATATACATGTAGTTTTACATTATTTAAGATTTGTTTTAACAGAAAAGTGAATATTCAGAGTTCTTCTTCCAAATCCTCGCTCAAAATGTCTACGATCCCTCTTATCCTCTCTTCCTCTATGAGGGCGACAAGAGTACCTCGTTTACTCAGTCTTTTTATGTTCTTCGCCATGATCCTTTCCCTATGTTTCTCTAGATCCTGAAAACCCGTCAGCTTGTTTATCATACTGTCCCATGCCACGGCGAATTTTTCAGGAGTTTCCGCTTCCAGTTTCTTTCCTCTCAGAGTTTTCTCCCTAAAAGCCTGTCTAAGCCATTCTGTTCCTGAAACGTGATCACAGTAGGCCATGGTATAGTGTTCCTCATCCATGTCAAAAGCCTCTAGATCTATATCCCTTTCTTCACAGTAATCGAGAAAAAAGGTGTAAGACGGAGGGGGTAAACTCACCTCGCCAAATTTGCTCAGCTTTTCAGCATATATCTTTTCTGGAGTCGAGGGCTCGACTTTGATTTCATCTTCGTCGTCCGGACTGCCTTTTTCCACAAAATCTTTCAAACCCTCGAGCTCTTCTTTAGATATTGGCAGTCCTCCAACATCAAAATCCGGCTTTAATCTCTCTATATCTTCCTTCAATCTGTCTCCTTCGGAAACTAACCCTTTAACCACTCCTATGAGATAGACTTCGGAACCGTTCATATTGAATCTGTATGTACTCATCTTCTATCATCCAGTAGTTCTATAACTTCATCTCTATCCTTTATTTTCGTAAGCTCTTTTTTTTCTATTAGAGGGATCCCCTCTATGTTACTCCTGCTGTAACTTTTCTGCAGGAATATGACCGAATCTTTTTCGGTGATATTGGACAGATTAGAGACCACCTTGGCTTTTTCCTTTAGTCCTCGGTTCTCTTGAGAACTGATACCGCTGATAAGCACCGTTTCGTCGTCCTCGGTTATGGCTTCAAAGGGACATTTGCAGGTGGGAACTATCTTGTATCCTATAGAACTGAGAGCCTCGAATATGCTACGTTCCAAGACAGAATACTGGTCGAATTCTATCGGTTCTGTGTGATCTCTATCCTCCGAGCGGGTTTCATCTCTTTCGAAGGGGTTTATCGGAAGTATCAGGTCTTCGTCCAAAAATTCCTCCAACTTCAATGCCACATCAAGATCGGCACCCATCCCCTTCTCGTACTTCTGTATGGACTTTCGAGATACTCCCGCCACTTCAGCAAGTCTGCTGAGGGATATCTTTTTCTCTTTCCTAGCTTTCTTTAGTATCTCGGAATCCATCTTAACGTAGAATCCTCCAGGAGCAGAAAAGACGTAGGGTGGCACACCTTCTAAGATCATATCTTCCAAGGTATCGGGGTTGAGCAAAGGTATGCCGTTTCTCGAGTATATGACACCGGGCTTCAACTTTCTCCGGCCACCTACCAAGGATATGTAAAGAGGTGTGGCGTCGATGGCATCACACAACACTTTCATCTCCTTAGCATCATCGGGACGAGAACTATCGGCTTTGACGGTCGCTCTGATAACGAAAAGCCAGTCGTCCTTCCTGGCGATCACATCGAATATAGTTCCGGGCTGATACTGTCTCTGGGATAAGTAAAACCCTCCTTTCGATAGGATTTCCCGGACTTCTTCGATAAGTTGAAGTCGGTTCATCAGTATCTCATTTAGGTCGAGGTTCTATATAAAGGTAAGGTCCTCGTTATTTACCATACTATCAATCGCCCATCTTCTTTCCTAGGGTTTTCTTCCAGGATTTTCTGATCCTCTTTAAGCCTATGTCGATCAGCGGTTCTCCGTTGACCATCACTTTAAAATTTTTGCCTCCGGTGGTTCCTAATTTTTTCAGCGGAACTGAAAATATATTTTCGAATTCTTCCTGATCGTCTCGATCCACTTCCACTATCCATCTGGTGCAGCTCTCAGAAAAGAGGTGCTTATCGGGCCTCATATCTGTTTCGATTTCCGCATCGACACCCATGTCGCCAGCGAGGCACATCTCCGATAGAGCTACGGCGAATCCGCCCAGGGATATATCGTGGCAGCTGCGTACAAGACCTTTCGAGTGAGCTTCAAGCATCTCCTGCATGCTCCTTTCCAAGATATCTACTTCTACCTTAGGGGGTCTTGCGCTCTTTCCTCCCGCCATCTTATAGTATTCTGAACAAGCCATCTCTTCCTTCGTCTTTCCTATAAGGTAAATTACGCTGTTCTCTTCTTTAAGGTCCATGGTGGTGGCTTTCCTCACATCGGCTATCAAGCCGCATCCCAGGATAGAAGGCGTTGGTTTCACCGCACCTTCCTCCGTTTCGTTGTAGAAACTGACGTTACCCGAGACGAAAGGTATGTTCAAGGGCCGAGCGACCGCTTCCAAGCCCTCCGCGACCCTTTTGAAGTCGCCCAGCCTTTTTGGTTTTTCTGGATTGCCAAAATTCAAGCAGTCCGCAAAGGAGTGTGGATCCGCCCCAACGGCAACGAGGTTCCGTATCGCTTCGTCCAACGTCGCCATGGCCCCTGCTTTAGGATCGAGCGAAGTAGAAGACGGCAGAACGTCCGTCGTGATGGCTATGCCTTTAAAAGATCCCTCCAAGGGTTTTATCACCGAAGCATCGCCGGGACCCTGTTTACCTAAGACGCCCTGGAGTGGTTTTAAAACCGTATTTTCTCTCACCTCGTGATCGTACTGTCTGATAACCCACTCTTTACTGTTGATGTTGTCTCTTCTCAATAATCTGAGTAATGTTTTTTCATAATCTTCAGGTTCGCCCGGATCTTTTTCCTTCACTTTCTCCGTGTACTCCTCAATCTCGATAGGTCTGCAGTATGTCGGTCCTCCGGTCTGAAATTCCAGGTCCAGATCCATTATATTTTCATCTTCATAGTAAACTTTTACTCTCTTCTCGTCGATGACCTTTCCTATCCTCGTCGCCTCTACGTCCCACTTTTTGCAGATGTGCATAACCTCTTCAACATCTTCCTCTTTTACCGCGTACATCATCCTTTCCTGACTCTCGGAAACCCATATCTCCCAAGGTGCCATGTCTTCTTCTTTGAGAGGAACTTTATCGATCTGTACTTCCGCTCCGTACCCTCCGGCTAAAGCCATCTCGCCTGCCACGCAGGACAAGCCGCCGCCGCCGAAGTCCTTCATCCCCTGCAGTAAACCTTTCCTGTTCAACTCCAAGCTCGTATGTATAAGCGGCTCTTTGGTTATGGGATCGCCGACTTGTACCGCCCCTATATCCTCTTCTTCCGAATCTTCATGCAATTCATCGGAGGCAAAAGTGACTCCGTGGATGCCGTCTCTCCCTGTCTTTCCACCGGCCATGATGAACACGTCGCCTGGTTCTTTAACTCTACTGCGTATGAGTTCGTCTTTCTTCGCTATACCTACGCAGCCGACATTTACGAGACAGTTGGACGTATAACTCTTATCGAAGTAAACCATGCCCGCTATCGTCGGTATGCCGAGCCTGTTTCCATAATCGCTTATGCCGTGAACCACGCCGTTGAAAAGATATCTAGGATGTTTTGTACCTTCAGGAAGTTCATCATGATCCATATCTAAAGGGCCGAAGAACAGAGGATCTACAAATGCCAAAGGTTGTGCGCCCATGCAGGCCACGTCTCTCACTATACCCCCTATACCTGTGGCCGCTCCACCGTAGGGTTCTATAGCTGAGGGATGATTATGAGATTCTAAAGCGACGACATAAGCATGCTCATCGTCGAATTCTACAACGCCTGCATCTTCTTCTATAACGTATATGTTTTGAGGCGCCTCGATGTCGAAAACGGTATCTTTCAAAATGGGTTTAGAAGATTTATAACAGCAGTGTTCCGACCAGGCCTGGCCTATGGCTTCGAGTTCAAGATCTGTAGGATTTCGATCAAGCTCTTCAAAATGTTCTTTCACCATCTTCATCTCGTCCAAGCTCAGACCGACTCCGCTCTCCCTGCTTATCTCTTCCAGGTCTTCGTCTTCAGCTTCTAGAATATTGACCTCGTGCAGTTCGAAGGGGACATCGCGTTCAATATAATGCTTCATCATATCCCTCTAATCTATTATACTTATATCGTAGGTCTGGATAACAGGATTGGCCAGTAGCTTCTTACACATCTCCTCCACTTCTTTTTTGGCTTCTTCTTTAGAGATGTTGTCACCAAGGTCGATCTCGAACAGTTTTCCCGTTTCAACCTTATCAACGTCCCATCCAAGAAGTTTCAACGTTTTTTCCGTGTTCATACCTTCTGGATCAGCAACACCTTTTTTGAGTTCTATCTTTACTTCCGCGACTACCATGCGACCACGTTAGTGTGATTGAGTTCTCCTTTATTATTGTTTTGCGGGACGGGCGTATCTGAACCTTCAAGATAGAGTTCTGCTTTGCGTAGAATCTGCAGAGCGGGGTCTCAAAGTTTTTATTTTTGGTATTTTTATAATCTGATCCACTCTCTTTTAGACGTTTGACCGAGATTTCAGATAACTTTTTAGAATCCCACATCTTGTGGTCTCCTCCTGAGATAAATTCTAAAGCATTTACAGTATTTGTAAAATTTGGTCAAAAATACATTCATGACCAAACTTTCTAAATATTCAAAGATATCTCTTCCCTTAAGTTGTCTAGACTGTCTTTGACTTCTGTTTTTACCTGAGAATACGGTATTAGCTGTGGCACCAATCTCTCCATATCCTCAGTATATTCCTCCTTAGATGGATACGAATCCCAGGAGAATTCATCCTGAAGACCGTATTCTTCCAAAAGTCTCTCTGATTTTTTCTCAAAGAGTTCAGAAGATATTGTCATGTCGCTCATCAAAAGGTACCAAACATCGTACAGATCTCTACCTTTAGAACGTGTGAGCAAAGTTATGACCTTCTCTACTAGAAGTTCATCTTCGTCCATAGCTTGTACTAGAAACTTTTTCCTGGTCTCGGGATATTCAGAATCTATCAATTTCCATTTAGGCTGCAGTAGAGTACCTCCCCTCTCGCCTGCGTCCAATCTGAATTTATTTTGTGTTTGATTAGTCCCTTGGTAGAGAGGACCATAAAACCAGACCTCACACGTATAAGCTTCTTCGAATATTTCTTCTTGGATGAAACCGTTCTCTATCCCTATGCTTTCGAATTCTTCTAGGATCTTTTCTACCTCTTTTCTGAACTGCTCAGGATCAATCCTCAAGTTAAGATCTATATCTTCACTGAAGCGTTCTGTTCCATATAGATATCTAAGACATGTTCCACCTTTGAAGACCGCATTATCGTATTTCCTGAAATAATTGAACAAAAATAGCTTTATCAGATAATCTTTCTCCTGCTGGTATAGATGAAGCGACGTTTTCTTACTGATCTCCTTCAATTCATCTCTCGATATCATAAAATATCCTCCATATCTAGATTTATCTTCATCTTCCAATCGGTATTATGGGATCTGATAGAACCTCCGTGAGGATCTAAAAGTACATAACTTTTTGACGTATGTGCTTTCAACTGCTTTAAGAAGTGTCGATCTGCTAGATCAAGCACATCTAAAAGAAAACCGATCCGGGAGACCAATGACTTGTTCTCGAACCTTACGATATATTCTCTGAATTTTTCTTTGTCTAATTCATGGTAACCGTTTTTCAAACATTTTACATATTCTTCTAATCCTCCGATTTTGTGCAGCATGAACAGAGAATCTACAAGTGACTTCTCCCCGTCGGCTATTATCGCACCTTCTACGTCTTCGTATCCGAAAAATCTCTCAGGTTTGAAGGTCGAAATCTCAACCCTTTGGTTTCTAACGTTCA
>SL_8KL_010_SEDDRAFT_10000233_pt1 | contig 47556 bp, 44 predicted proteins | sample SodLakKL_010_SED_4_FD_11160 | JGI IMG/M metagenome (IMG submission 11160)
AGCCGCTCGGCGACGAGCAACTCGGCTTTGTCGCCGACGACGACCCCAATGATGAACACGAGCAGGGCGACGAACAGTCGGGGGACGAACGTGGCGGCGTTCTCCCAAAACCGATCGACGAATTCGACCTCGGCGACCGTGAGCGCGACGACGATCGCCACGGCGACGATGAAGTACGCGGAGAGTTTAGCGATGATGGCGACCGTCGAGGTGTCGAACTCGCGGACGGTTCGCTCGAACGCGGTCCCCTCTATCGCTTCGGGCACGCCCGCCCGCGTGAGGAGGCGACGGCTGAGCACCCCGACGATGACCGCCGACACGACGCCCACCACCAACACGAATAGCGCGATCCAGAGCCGTTCGGGGACCCCGGTCAATACGTCGGGGACGGCCGATGTGGCCGTCGTCGTGGCGGGGCTGTCCCCCGGCACCGGTCCGAGGAAGGCGACGTATGCGGCGAGCCCAGTCATCTCAATACTCCTCCGGATCGACCTCGAGGATGAGCGTACCGCCTTTAAATGCCCTCACGAGCCCGTCGGACTCCGAGAGGACGATGGCGATCGCGTTCGTGTCCCGGGTGATCGCCCCGCCGGCCATGTGGCGGGCTCCAAGCCCCTTCGGGATGTCGACGCCCTCCGCGGCCGGTTCGAGATAGCGGTACGCGGAGACGATCTTCCCGGAATCGGAGACGATGAACGCGCCGTCGAGCCGCGAGAACTCCTTTAACATGACGTTGACGATGGGGTCGCCGACGTGCACGTGTGACTTCTCGAACGGGTTGTACGAGAGCGACCGCGACTTGTTCATCACCTTCCCGGCGTCGCCGACGACGAACAGCGCGCCGACCGGTTTGCCCTTCTGTCCCTTCTGTCCCAATTCGATGGCGACCTCGAAGACGTCACGGATGACACCCGGGTCCGCCCGGGAGTTGACGAAGAGATCGTAGATTCCGGTGTGGATCGTCGAGTCGACGCTCACGCGGACGACCGAGTCGATGGCGTCGCCGAAGATCGAGATGACACAGACGACCTCGTCGCCCTCGTCGACCACGTCCGCATCCATCGCGCCCTCGATGCCGAAGCGGATCCGATCGCGGACGTTCTCGAACGGGAGCGGGAGCTCCACGAACTCCTCGGCGTCGACGGCGTTCTCGGCGGCCACCACCGCGACCGGGGAGTCCGTCCCCTCGAATCGGTTATAAAAGGAGGCCGTCGGCGAGAACAACAACACCACGTCGGCGTCCTCGACGAGGTCTCCGAGTTGGTCGGTGAGTGAACCCATCGGTTACCTGTTCGACTCACGGGGAGGGTAAAACCGTTGTGTCGCCGTCGTACGTGTGTCTGACGCGATCCGCTCTGTACCTCGGTTCGCAGTCGATCCCACGGGGCGTCATCCTGAGATGACTCGTCGGTGCGCTCGCTCCTTCGCCTACTGAACGATCCGCCGAAAGTCACGCCGGTAGAGGGCGAATGCGACCACGAGGCTCGCGACCGTCGATACCGGAAGCACGCTGAACATCCCCGTCACGTTGCCGGCACCGAACCGCGAGGCGACGCCCACGGTTACCCAGAGTGTCGCGAGCGCGCCGAGGACGATCAGCCCACCCGTCACCCGCCGGTCCTCCCTCCCGAACAGCCGACCCGTCCCAGCGCTCGCGACCGCGAGGAGGTGGAAGGCGAGCGCCAGCGGCCACGCCTGAATCGACGCGGGAAGCGTCGCAAACGATCGCGGCTGATCGCCGAAGTAGTCCCACACCGGGTAGATGGAGAACCCAACGGCCGGGTCCACCGATCCGGTGTTGATAAATCCCCACAGGCTGACAAGGGTGAGATCCCCAGTTCCCGATGGTACCACCGTCATCGGGACCGCCAGCAACGCGAGGACCATCACGAACGCCCGGTTGGAGCTGACGGCTGGGCAGGAGCCATCATCCGGTGAGCCACCGTCGGTGATCGACGCGTCTGACATACAGTCGAGTTCGGGATGCCGCCGATTTAGGTCGTTCGGCGGACGGGCCCGTCTCCGCCGGTCGGCGGATCCCGATGGCGGTCACGGCCGTGATGACATTCAGTTAATATGATAGAAACGTATTTGCTGACGCCCGGAAAATACACCCCGAACCGACGATGAGCGCACCTATACTGCCGGCCGATCCACTCGGGGCGCGATAGCGTGGCGCCGTTCAATCCGATCGGCGACGCCGGCCGAACCCTCCGATCGCTCCTCTATGATGGGCTGTCGACGTGGGGCGTTAGCGAGGAACAGGTCGCGTTAACCTCACCGGAGGGCTTCGAGCCGGAGGAGCCGGGGCTTTCGATCCACCTCTATCGACTTGCCGAGGATACACACCACTCGAAGGGAGGTCCGGCCGGGACGGATCTGAGGGGTGCAACTCAGCTCGTGCTCGAATTGAACTACCTCATCACGGCTCACCCGCCGAGCGGTGGAACGGCCGACACGAGCGACACACTCGAACAGCACCGACTGTTAAGCAAGGCGATACAGACGCTCGAGGCGAACCGCGTCGTGCGACCACCCGACCTCCTCGGCGCGCTGGCGAACGGTGGATCGCTTCAGCTTACGATGGATACCGACGCCGAGACCCGCATGCGGGAGGTGTGGGGAAGCTTCACGAACACCCCCTATCTCCCCTCTGTCTCCTATGGCGTGTCGCCGGTGGTCATCGAACTGCCCGTCGAGGGGCCGGCACCCCGCGTCATCGAAAGCACGATGGAGCATGTGGACGCCACGGAGGACAGCGACGCCGTGCCATCAACAGACGATACCGGACGGGGGCGTGAACCGTGACCCGACCGACGCGTCGATCGTTCGGCAGGACGACCACTCGCCTGTCGGTGGCGATCCGGCCCATCGATACCGTGACGGGTCGACCACCCCGTGGGAGGCCGCGAATCCGACTTGTCGACCGGCCGGAATCGTTCACCCGAACCCCCAGCGGCTTCTACGTCCTCACGGATCTCCCCGACGATGTTGAAACGGTGACCGTGGACGTCGATGGGCTGCCTGAATACCTCCCTGAGCGCCGAACGATCGAGGACGTGTTGACCGCGATGGCGACGACGCCGACGGATGGCGGTGTCGATTCGGATGCCGAGGATTCGGGCTCGACCGTCACGGCCGAGTCGATTCCGCTTCTTCTGGCTCCCGCGTATCGCTTTCCACCGGGTGCGACACTCGTCCGTGGCTCAGTGACGGCGGACGGCGAACCGGTCCCGGGCGCCACCGTCCGACTGCAAACCGATCCGGATGACGGAGCCTCCGGGGAGGCGGAGGAGACGGACGGGTCAGGTGAATCCAACGGCGGGAGTGCCGGCGGCGGTGGGGTTGGCGGTGGCAGCGGTGGGGTTGGCGGTGGCGGCGGTGGATGGGGTCCCGGCGGGCCCAACGGTGGCAACGGTCCGAACGGGACGGGGAACACCGACGGAACGAACGACACCGAGGAAACGACCGTCCCGAACGCGTACGGCCGATCTGACGATCGGGGCGAGTACGCACTGTGGGTCACGGGGTTCACCGGTAGGGACGTCGTCGATGGCGAGGTCGTCGTCGACGGTGAACCGCCGGAATTCGTCGCCGAACACCCCGATACGGGGGCGGAGACGGCGGCCTCGCTTCCGATCACCCCCGGACGGACCCACGCACTCGATCTCGCGTTCAGCGACTGATCGCCGCCGAACGACTGCGGTGGCGGGTGAGACACCGGGACGGCTATGACGGACGGAACGCTGCCTTCCCCATCTCTCTCACAAAAATCAACAAAAATCGCCGATAGATTTATTTAGGATCTCAGAGGTTATTGGATGAGCAACATGTTAACCCATACCAGTCGTCGATCGCGGGTGCCGCATGGCTGAATATCTCGCCCCGGGCGTCTACGTCGAGGAGCGCGACAGTGGCTCCGCACCGCTCGAAGGAGTGAGTACGAGTACCGTCGGATTCCTCGGGCCGACCGAGCGGGGCCCGACGACCCCTCGGTTGCTGACGAGTGGGTCTGATTTTCGACGATGGTATGGCGGCCATCTGGACGACTCGTTCCTCCCGACCGCCGTCGATGGATTCTTCCGAAACGGCGGAAGCCGGTGTTTCCTCGGTCGTATTTCAGCGACCGACGAGGTCGCTGAAGCGAAGCTTTCCGACGACGGTTCGAACGGAACTGACGTCATTCGAATAGAAGCCGTCGGTCCAGGCTCATGGGGAGAACGGCTCGTTGCGATCGTCTCGAACGCGTCGATGCACGGAAGCGACGAGAACCTCTTCCGGCTGACGATCCGATACTGGCGCGACGTGGACGACGCCGAGGACGCGAAGGCCGTGATGGACACCTCGGAGACGACGGACGTCGAGCTTCCGGAGCCGGACATCGAGGAGGTGTTTGACGACCTCTCGACGGAGAAACGGGCGGACGGTTACGTCGAGAACAAGGTGAACGGGAGCTCCGCGTTGGTCGAAGTCTCCGTTGAGGCCCCCGGTGACCGTCCCGGGAACCACGTCACGGACGGGACGCCGGAGGATCCCGTCTGGCTCTCCGGGAGCTTTTCGGGCGACGAGACGGTCGAAGAAACGGATTATGCCGGCGACGATCAAGTCCCCCCCGAGGAACGAACCGGCTTTGAGGGGTTCAAGCTCGTGCCCGACATCTCCATCGTCTGTGCCCCCGACGCGACGGGTGACGACGGCTTGACGGCCGACGTTGTCGAACACTGTGAGGAGATGGATGATCGGTTCGGCATTCTGCAGGCGGGACGAACCGATTCGGATGTCGGGAGCCTCTCGCCGCCGGCTGACACGGACATGGCGGCGTTTTATTATCCGTGGCTCAAGGTGCGAAACCCGGAAACGGGGCTCGTCGAGGAGGTCCCGCCGGGTGGTCACGTCGCGGGCATCTATGCCCGCAGCGACGCCAGCCACGGCGTTCACAAGGCCCCAGCCAACGAGGTCGTTCGCGGGGTCGTCGACATCCAGCGGCCGGTGACGAAAGGCGACCAGGAGGTGTTGAACCCACGCGGCGTCAACTGTATCCGGAGCTTCCGCGGCCGCGGGATCCGCGTCTGGGGGGCTCGAACCGCATCGAGCAACCCGCAGTGGCGATACGTCAACGTCCGCCGGCTCTTTCTGTTCCTCCGTGGATCGATCGAACAGGGGACACAGTGGGTCGTCTTCGAGCCGAACAACGAGGAGCTGTGGGCCCGCGTAAAACAGACGATCAAGAACTTCCTCACGGACGTCTGGGAGGACGGCGCGCTGATGGGGAGCACCCCCGAGGAGGCCTTCTTCGTCAAGTGCGATCGAACGACGATGACGCAAAGCGACATCGAAAACGGCCGGCTCATCTGTGAGATCGGCGTCGCGCCGACGCGACCCGCGGAGTTCGTGATCTTCCGCATCTCACAGTGGACGGGTGACTCGAACTGATCGGAGGACACAACCATGCCAGACAGACACGGACCTTACCGCAACGCCCGCTACCTGCTCGAATTCGATGACCTCGTCAAGGCCGGCTTCAGCAGCTGTACTATCCCGGAAAACTCGACTGAGGCAGTCGAGTATCGCGAGGGTAACGACCCGCCGACGATGCGAAAGCTCTGGGGGTTGAACGATTTCGGGACGCTCACCTTGGAGGCCGGGGTGACCGATGATTCGATCGAACTCTACGAGTGGCGACAGAAAGTCGAGCGTGGAAACCTCGAGGACGCGAGACAGAACATCGCGGTCATCGTCCTCGATGAGGAGGGGAACCCCGGGCCGCGCTGGGAGTTCCGACGCGCGTGGCCGACCTCGTATGACGCACCCGACTTGGATGCAAGCGGATCCGAGGTGGCCATCGAGAGCCTTGAGATCGAACACGAGGGGATGGAACGGATCGAATGAGCGGTAGCGTTCTCCAGACCGAATTCGAGTTCACCCTCCCGCAGGGGTACGTCGACGACGATGGCAACCGACATCGTGAGGGCGTCATGCGACTCGCCACGGCGGCCGACGAGATCAAGCCGCTCAAAGATCCACGCGTACAGAACAACGGCGCCTACCTGACGGTCATCCTATTAGCCCGCGTGATCACGCGGCTCGGCGATCTCGATACCGTCTCGCCACACGTCGTCGAGAACCTGTACGTCACGGACCTCGAATATCTTCAGGACCTCTATGAGCGCATCAACGTCGGGGATCCGGAACGGATCGACACGACATGCCCGAACTGTGATGAGGCCGTCTCGGTCGAGATGCAGCCCGGCGGGGGGGTGAGGCTCACGACGGAGTCACCATGACCGGCTACCCGACCGACCAGCTGTTCGAGGAGGTGGCGTTTATCGCGTACCACTTCAACTGGGATCACGACACCATCCTCGAGATGCCCCATTGGGAGCGCCGCCGATGGTGTGCGGAGATCAGCCGGATCAACGAGCGACTGAACGAGGGAGAACGGTGACGACCGGAGAACGGACCGATCCGTACCTCGGATTTCGGTTTCACGTCGAACTCGACGGGCTGATCGTGGCTGGCTTCTCGGAGGTGTCAGGGCTCTCAGTGGAACTCGAGACGGAGACCTACGAGGAAGGGGGCGTCAACTCGTTCACACACGTCCTCCCGACACGGCTGAGTTATCCGAACATCACGCTTGAGCGTGGGCTTACCGATTCTACCGAACTATTCATGTGGATGAACGAGGCCAAACGAGGCGCCCCAACCCGGAAGAACGGACGTGTTTTGCTCCGCGACTCGACCGGAAAGGAGGTCCGCGGATGGCATTTCCGTGACGGCTACCCGGTGAGTTGGGAAGGTCCGGAGCTCGGTGCCGACGGGGGCACGGTCGCGGTCGAACGGATCGAGATCGCCCACAACGGACTCGACGACTACCCCATTTGAGCATGGCGACCGATCCCGAACCGGCCTCCGAGCCAGATCCGATCTACAAAACCGGGTCCGCACACCTCAGAGGCGAACTCGTTCGCATCGATCTGCTGATCCGACGCTGGCTGTTCGGCGACGGATCTGTCGAACCCGCGGATCCACAGACACGACGGGTTCCAGCGGGGCCGTTTCTCTCCGTCAACGATGTCGACCGGCTACTCCTCACCGGACCGGATGCCCTCGAATACGTTCGGACGAGGAGAAATTCGGGCGGTGACGCGGGCAGTGATGAGGGTACCGCCGACCCAGCCGGTGAGGCTGGTGCCGGTGGCGGGGTTGCTCAGGCCGGTGAGAGTGCCGGTTCGCGNGCTGTGCGGGGTGATTCCCCCACACTTCACGCNGTGACCCGCACGGTCCGACGCCGTGCCAGTCGAAGCGTNGATGCGGGCGTCGATCTCCGACTCTGCTCGCTGGCNGCGACCCTCGGGTTGACACAACTCGAGTTCGACGCGTTCGTCTGCGCGCTCGCACCGGAGATCGACCCCGCCTACGGAGCCGTGTACGGATTCCTTCGGGACGACCTGACCGCCACCCGGCCGACCGTTGACTTGGTTGCCCGGCTGCTCATGACGGCTGGTGCCGACCGGCTCTCATGTTATCGACCATTTGGACCCCGGTCGCCGCTGGTCCGGAACGGTATCATGACCGTAGACGGGTCTGGACCGTTTCCAGGTCGCGCGGTTCGGGTTCCCGATCGCGTCGTGAGACACGTTCTCGGCGACGACACGGTGGCCGAGGTGGTGGCTGACACGGTAACCGTCGGTGAACCCACGGCGGATCGGGTGGAACCGGTAGTGACGCCCGCACAGCGGGACGCGGTCGATTCGCTCGCCGATGTGATCGCCGACCGTCCCTCTCCATCGTTGCCCGCGTGGATGCATGGAACGTCCGATACGGGATTGTCGGGGGAGTCAGAGGGATCGGAGGGATCCGCGGAGATCGACGACTCGAAGGGCTCAGGAGCGCCACCGCCGCCGCTCGCGATGTTTATGGGTCCGGACCGTCGAACCGCCGAGGTGGCTGTCGATCGGATAGGAACCCTCGCCGACGTGCCGATCATCCGATACGATCCAGACACACGGTCTCAGATCGATCTTCGCACGGAGATCGCCGCCGTCCGCCGCGAAGCGGTGCTTCGAGGAGGACTCATTCACGTCGTGGACCTTGCATCGTTCCTCGAACCTCCCGCCGACCGCGAGGATGTCTCCGAACGGGAGCGCTCCCCGGGGGGGCGGTCGTCCGACGGAGCGCTTCGGTGGCTGCTCGCGGAACTCGACCGCTTTTCCGGCCCCATCGTCTGTTCGGGCGACCGTGAGGTCGATGCGGCGATCGGCTCGAACATCCCCGGCCATCGGTTTACACGGGTGCCGTTTCCACGTCCGGACGTGGCCACCCGCCGGGCCGCGTGGGAGTCTGTCGATGGCCTTCCGGCGGATCTCGATCCGTCGGCACTCGCTGACACCTATCGGTTGACCGTCGGCGATATCGAGGATGCGGCGGCCGCAGCACGGGTCGCCGCCGACGGTTCGATGACGACTGCGACGCTCCGGGCGGCCTGTCAAAGGCGGTCGCGGGGGTCACTCGGTGCGCTCGCCCGGGAAGTCGAACCGACCTATCGCTGGGAGGACCTCGTGTTGCCGCCGGACCGGATGGCTCACCTTCGGGAGGTCGCCGGGGCGATCCGACGGCGTGGGACCGTCTTCGAGGAATGGGGATTTGCCGAGCGGTTCGGTCGTGGAAACGGTATTTCGGTTCTCTTCACGGGGAAATCGGGAACTGGAAAGACGATGGCGGCGGAGGTGATCGCCGCCGATGTCGGCCTCCCGTTGTACACGATCGACCTCTCACGGGTGTTAAGCAAGTACATCGGCGAGACCGAGCGAAACCTTGGACGGACGTTCGATGCGGCCGCGGATGGCGATTGCATCCTCTTTTTCGACGAGGCGGATGCGCTCTTTGGGACCCGAACCGAGATCGGCGATGCGCACGACCGATACGCCAACGTCGAGGTCGACTACCTCCTCCAACGTCTCGAGGAATACGACGGCTGTGTCATCCTCGCGAGCAACCTGAAGGAGAACATCGATGAGGCGTTCAAACGGCGGATCAACGCAGCGGTCTCCTTCCCGATGCCCGACGAGGCGGCCCGCCGAGCGATCTGGGAGCGGACATTCCCCGACGAAACGCCGACGGACGGGATCGATCCGGCGTTTCTCGCCCGGTTCGACCTCTCCGGTGGCACGATCAAGAACGTCGCGACGACGGCAGCGTTCTTAGCTGCGGGGGAGGAGTCGCCCGTCGGGATGACCCACGTCGTCCGCGCGCTTCGCCGAGAGTTTCAAAAGACCGGGAAGCTGTACGACGTCGAGTCGTTCGGCCCCTACCGTGAGGTGTTCGAATGAGCCGAAAGCGATCACAAAACTGGAACGAGCAGCAACGAACCGAGGAATGTGGCCGTGTTCGATCTCGGTTAGATCGATCCTCGAAGAAGACAATTCAGGCACCATCGCAGGATATCCGCTCGAAGCGAGATACACGACCGGGGATAGTCGCACACCTGCAACGAACCATCGGGAATCGCGCGCTGTCCCGCCTGTCAAACGGTGGTGAACAGCCAACGACTTACCGAGACCTCGATCCGAACGGACCGGCCGAGCGTGAGGCGGACCGGATCGCAAAGCGACTGACGAATCGGATGCATACGGGGTCGGAATCGGCGACGGTCCGGCAGTCGCCATCCGTGTCTCGATCATCCACACGGGAAGGTGCGGACATGCGGATACCCTCCGGCGATTCGTCACGGCCGGATCCCTGGAAAGCGGTCCGTAGCGGTGGGAGGCCGCTTTCTTCGACGGTGAAACAGGACTTTGAAGGTCGATTCGGAACCGATCTCAGTGACGTTCGAATCCACACCGATAAAGCGGCTGACGCGGCCGCGGCCTCGATCGGTGCCCGCGCGTACACGATCGGCTCGGACATCGCGTTCGCATCCGGTACCTATGATCCGAAATCAACGGCTGGACGGTCGCTCCTTGCACACGAACTTACGCACGTCTTACAGCAGCGTCATCGGGCGACGTCGTCGGTTCAACGGAGTATCGATACGAGCTCGCGTATCGAGCACATCGATACGGAGGAGAATCCGGACGGATGGCGATGGGTACCGCCGTCGCTCGATGGTGAGATCGAACCCGTTGAANACCTGTATGAAGCGTTTCGGCTGCTGGAGCGGTTTTTTTACGGGTTGGACCGTGTCCTTCACTCACCCGCTGCGGTTCCGGAGGGGACTAAAGCGGATGTTCAGCGTGCACGTGATGTGACTCGAGAGGTACTGGAGGAGGTCTGGGAACTCTATCGTGATGTTTCGGACGGCTCCCATTACGAGGTGCCGATCGATGAAACGACCGCGTTTCGGTTAGCCGATACAGTAGGACCGCTTTCGGACGCCTACCGATCGATCGATCAGATGCGGGAGCAGACGCGCTCGGAACTCGATCAGATACGGGGGGACAACCAACTCGAGAATAACGTTCGCGACCTACAGAGAACGTTGAACGAGGTATTCATGGCTGGAGAGACGGGAGAGCCGATGGAGAAGGTGGCTTCGGGACTAGCTGAAGCCGAGGACCTTCTCTCGTCGATTCACACGGCAACGGCCCGTGCACGACAGCTGGACGAGTTCTTGGAACGACCGCTGCTGAATCTGTCAATAAACATCGAAGGATACGCAAAGATATCCTCGGACCTCTTGGGAAACATCAACACGATCATCACGTTCGGTCGTTCGATCGGAACGCTCCTCGATTCGAGCCCGGTCTCTGACACGGAGCGGAACATCCAAAACTTCGAGGCGATGATGGATATCGCGAGTATCGGCGTCGGTTCCCGTACATCAACGCTCCACCCATTCGGTGTTTACTGGAATCTATACGTCGTACCGATGACGGAAGCCGCACTTGAGGGGGTGCGCCAACTCAATCGGGAATACCGAGAAGGCCGACGTGATCTCGCCGCAGTGGACATTCACAGTCAGCGCGATCGGAATCCGAACGCGCCGCCACGGATCCCAAATGAGCTGCTTGAAACCGAGTCGTTCCCCGGGGGACAGTTCGTGTTCGACTATCTGTGGCGACTCGTCAACGATCACGAACCGACTGCAGACATAACGGTTCGGACATTCCTTGAGGAGCATCGCGAGGTAATCAATGCAGGCCTCCCTGGCGAGGCGCGATTGAGCGAAGAGGACATACGGATGAGCGAGTTCAGAACGCCGTCGATACTTCGTGAGCACGGACCCCTTATCTGGGCGATGCTCTACGGGACCCTGCCAACGGACCTGTGATGACGGACCGCTCGCCGACGCCGGTAGCGGTTCGATGGAGTGGTGCGATGTCCCCCGTTGCCGTGATCACCGGACGATTCAGCGCTCGATTCACGGTCCCACCTGCGGGGAAACCGTTATATAATTTCATTGAGTTGAAGGGAACAATATGATGCGTTATCATGGATCACGGTGTTCCGCCGGGGGTAGCCGGTGACCGATGATCGTGGCCCCCGGTTGGACCTGCCGCGCGTTGCCCGGGACGTCAGAACCCTCTCCCACACGTCACCGAGACCACCGCTGACGAGGATGCGGACCGGCGGCAGGCCGCCGTTTACCGGGGTGCTTGGCTTCGAGCCGTGGCGCACGTCCTGGCCTCGGCCCGCACTCTCGTTTCTCCGGCTGTCACCGCGGCTGATCACCGTCGACGGCGAGTCCCCCTCGGACGGTCCACACGCCCCTTCTGGCGTCGAGGACGCGTCCGCGCCCGGGCGTTCCATGGGCCGCCATGCTGAACGAGGAGGGCTCTCGCTTGCCGACGCCACGGCCGCACTCGAGGGAAGCAACCGCGCGGCGAACGAGGACGCAGCGGACGGTCGGTCGGACGAGCACCCCCGCGTCCGTGACATCCTGCGCGAGGGCGAAACCGGGGAACCCACGGCGGAGCGAGCCACTCCACCCGCGAGCGAGCGACCGTCCATGACTGGCCATCCGCCCTCCCTCCGCAGGGGCACGCGATCGAACGAGGGAACGGCGGGGCGGGTACCCCGGTCACCGACCCACCGGCCGTCCGGAACCGATGCCACGTCCGATCCACCCCGCCCCCCTGTGACGTCCGATCGCCCGTCCGTCGACCGTGCCGACGGTACCGCCGTGGGCGCAGAGGATCTCCCCTCGGAACGGGGGGACGCGTTGGGAACCCGAACCCCTCCCCCGCCACCGATGCATTCGCGGCGTGGCGACCGGGAGCCGCCTTTTGAGGGGCCACCGATCGAGTCCCCTCCGGCGGACCGGGACGGCTCACGCGAGGCACCCGGAAGTGGCGACTCGAATCGACGGGATCAGGCTGGGGGAACTGAACATCCCGCCCCCGGCCGCAGCCCCGACAGGGTCGGTTCGGCGTCGCCGGAATTCGTCTACCGACGAAACGGGGATCCACCGTCGGGGACGAAGGACCGTCCCAGCGGTTCCGCGACGGCCGCACACAGTGGCGATGACGCCGGCCGGTCACTTGCGGGTGATAAGCCCGCAGCCGACCGATCGGACCGCGCTCGTGACGACACCGACCGTTCGGCAGCTGACCTGGACGCCAGGACACTGGCGGAGCGTGTCGATGTTACCAGGCTCGCCGATCGGCTCTCCGGCGTCCTCGAACGGAACGCTCGCATCGAGCGGGAGCGTCGGGGACGATGAGCGCCTCAGGCGTCGGCGGATCGGCAAATGCACTCACGATAACGGTGCTTGACGCCGATCTCGATGCCGACGAGGACGCGGACCCCGAGTTCAAAGCACAGTTCAACCCAGGGGAGTTCAGCGTCGAAAAGAGCGTCACCTATGCCGAACAGGAGATCCCCGGCCTCGATTCCCCGATCCAGCAGTTCACGAGCGGCGGCGCGGAGACGCTGTCGGTCGAACTCTTCTTCGACGTGTATGAGGAGCGCGGGGACGATCAACCCGACGACGTCAGGGAGCTTACGGATTCGCTCAATCGGCTTCTACTGGTCGATGGGGACCGTCACGCACCGCCCGTCGTGAAGTTCGCGTGGGGGACGATCACCTTCATCGGCGTCGTTGAACGGTCAAACACCACGTTCACGCTCTTCGCGGGCGACGGCGTCCCCGTCCGCGCGCGTGTGGATCTCTCGCTTCGCGAGCACACCCCGCCATCGAAGCAACTTGAGGGAACCCCACGACATTCGGCTGATCGACGGAGCGTGCGAACCGTACGGGAGGGCGACACCCTCCCGGGGATCGCGGGCGACGAATATGGACGCCCCGGCGAGTGGCGGCTCATCGCGACGGCGAACGGGATCGACGACCCACGACGATTGATTCCCGGCGACGAGATCGTGATCCCCGTCCTGGAGCGAACATGACCCTCGAAACCCTCGCGGAGACCGGTCACGACTTCACCGTTCCGCGGTTCTCCGTTACGGTCGGCGGCGTGACGTTCGATGAGACCACCGGACTCATCAGCGAGGTATCCGTCGATCGGACGATCGACGGCGCCGATCGGTTCTCGCTGACCATCGCGACCCGATTCGATCACGAGTACGGCCGATTCGACGGATTCGACTGGGACGTGTTCGACGTCGGCGAACCCGTCACGATCGACGTCGGCTACGGCGCGAAACTCGTCACCGTGCTCATCGGGTCCATCACGGAACAGTCGGTGGAGTTCCCGGCTGCCGGCGCGCCGACGATAACGATCGGCGGTTACGGCCGCTATCACGAGCTGACCGCCGACGTGGTCTCCGAACAGTGGACCGACACGACCGATTCGGAGGTCGTCGAGGCGATCGCGACCGCGTACGGGTTGGAGCCGGCCGTCGACGACACCGGGATCGATCACGACGTCATCGAGGTGGAACACGACTCGGATGCCGAGTTCATCGAAACGAAGCTCGCGGAGCGAAACGATGCCGGGACCGGCCCCTTCGAGATCTTCGCCCGGCTGGATGAGCTCGTCTTCCGTGCCCCGCGGGACGATCGGGAGCCGCAGTTGGAGCTTCGCTATGGGGAGTCGCTCGGCTCGTTTTCCCCGGAACTCACCGAGGCGGACACGCCGGAACGGGTCGAGGTTCGATACTGGAACCCCGGACGCAAACGAAAGATCGTTGGGACCGCCGAACGCGAGGACGGAACTGGAACGCGGGTCGTGAAGCGCCCGGTCCGGTCGGAGGAACAAGCGGAGCGGCTCGCCGAGGCGATCATGGGCCGTGCCGCACATGACCGGATCACCGGAACGGCACGAACCGTCGGTCTTCCCGAAATCGAGGTCGGCGAACCGATCGCGTTGACGGGTCTCGGCCGATTCTCCGGGATCTACTACACCGAGAGCGTCACCCACACCATCGGCGGGGACGGCTACACGACCGCCTTTACGGTTCGTGAGGCGCTCATGGGGGTGCTCCCATGAGCCAGTCGGGTCGTGAACTTCACGGCGTCCACGTCGCCATCGTCAGGCACAACGATGATCCGGAGGGACTCGGACGGGTCAAACTGGAATACCCGTGGCGTGAGTCGCAGGCGACGAGCGGCTGGGCACGGGTCGCCGTGCCGATGGCCGGCCCGGATCGCGGTACCTACTTCCTCCCGGAGCCGGGCGATGAGGTGCTTGTCGCGTTCGCGGGCGCCGACATCGACCACCCGTACGTCGTCGGAGCACTCTGGAACGGCGAGGACGGCCCCCCCGAAGCGAACCATGACGGCGACAACGACCGTCGTGGTATCGTTTCACGTAACGGCCATCAACTGATCTTCGACGACGACGACGCCGGCGGCTGTATCCGCATCGAGACGGCCGGAGGGAGCCGAGTCGTCCTCGACGATGCGGACGGCGGCAGCGAAACGATCAGCATCGAGGACGCCGGCGGGAATCGGATAGAACTCGACGGGGGACGGAACGACCTGTCGATATCGAGCAACGGAACGATCTCCATCGATGCAACGGGGATCGAGATATCAAGCGGGGGGAAACTCGACATCACCGCCGGCGGTGTCCTCTCGTTGAACGGCGCGATGATCCAACTCAATTAAGACTTCCACCCATGCCACCAGCAGCACGCACGACCGACCCGACCGCACACGGAACGCCCCTCTCCGGGCCCGGAAGCCCGGACGTCCTGATCGGCGGCCTCCCCGCATACCGCGCGGTGGTCGATTTTCACGCCTGTCCGGCGACGACCGGCGGCGACCCACACGTCGGCGGCGTCGTGCAGGGCGGGAGCGGAACGGTCCTCATCAACGGGGTGCCGGCGGTCAGACAGGGGGATGCCATCGTCGAGAGCGGGCCACCGAACACCGTCGTGGGCGGTGAATCCACGGTCATTATCGGGTGATCGATCGATGAGCGACTTTCTCGGACGCGGCTGGTCGTTTCCCGTCGGCGTCGATGCGGGCGGTGACGTGGCGCTCGCCGAGGGCGAAACGGACATCGAACAGGCCATCCGGATCGTGCTCTCGACCACACCGGGCGAGCGGATCATGCGCCCGGAGTTCGGCTGTGGGATCCACGCCTACGTCTTCTCGACGGTCGATACCACGACGCTGACGCTGATCGAGGAGGAGGTCCTCGACGCGTTGACCAGATGGGAACCCCGGATAACGGTTCGATCGGTGGACGCGTCCGTCTCTGACGCGGCGACGGGGCGGTTGACGGTCGAGATCGACTATCGTGTCCGTCGGACGAACGTCGAGGGGAACCTCGTCTACCCGTTTTCGGTCGGAGGTGAGTCATGAGCCAACCGTCCGGGACCGACCGACGGGCCTCGCCCCCGCTTGACGGGCGGACCGCGGCGGACATTCGTGAACGCCTCGAAGCGCTTGCCCCTTTCTATGTGGACAACTGGGATCCCGATTCGGCCGACGCAGGCTCCGCGTTGCTGGCGGTGTTTTCCGAGATGGCAGGCGGGCTGACCGCTCGCGTCGATCGGGCGCCGCAAAAACATCGGATCGCGTTCCTCGATGCGCTCGGGTTCGACCGTCGCCCGCCACAGCCCGCACACGTCCCGGTGACGTTCGCCGTCGACCCCGACGCGCCCGGCAACGTCGCCATCGCGGACGGGACCATCGTCGAAGCGGAGGGTGCGGATGAGGAGGTTCGGTTCCGGATCGGCGGGGATGAGGCCTTCGAAGCGACGCCGTCACGCCTGCAGAGTTTCCTCACTGTCGATCCAGCGGACGATCGGCTGGTCGATCACGAAGGGGCACTCGATGGGGAACCGATACGGCTGTTCGCGGGCGACGACGCCGGCGACAACGTCCTGTATCTCGGTCATTCGAGCCGACTGGCGGTCTCCGAGGGCGAAACGGTGACGCTCCGGATCGAAGGCTCGTTCGCTCCGGGCGAGGTCGTCTGGGAGTACTTTGGGAAGCCGCCTGCTGGCGAGGGGTCCGCCGACGCTGACGAACCGGCGTGGCAGGGTGTCGAAGAGGTGATCGACGGCGAGGGGACGCAACTCTCGCTCGTCCTCGGCGGCGCCGTCGTCGAGACCGAAGTCGACGGCGTTGAGAGCGCGTGGCTCCGCTGTCGGCTCAAAAACGGGTCCGAGAACCCCGATCGGTTTGACGTCGCGATCGAAGCCATCTCGATCCTCCGGCGTACGCATACGGCGACCATCGATGCGGCATACGCCACCGACATTCCCCAGCCGGTGGACGGCGAGGAGGTCGTCCCGTTCGGAGAGGTGCCACAGCGACGTGACGCGTTCTCGCTCGCCAGCGCTGACGCGTTCAGGAAGGCCGGCGCGCGGGTCGAACTCACCTTCACTGATGTCGAGGCGACGCGACCGAGCACCCTTGATTCACCGCCACGGCTCTCCTGGGAGTACTTCGATGGCTCCGCGTGGCAGCGACTCGACGTTCGGACCCCCTCCAGTGCCGCGTATGACACGCACGATGTCTTTCATGGAAACCTCTCGGGGACGGCGGACCGAACCGTTACGTTCGAGGTGCCCGCCGACGCGGAGCCAACCAGCGTCGCCGGACGGGAGGACTCCTGGATCCGCGTCCGGATCGTCGCCGGGGAGTATGTTTTGGTGCGATATGTTGGCGATGATTCGAGACGGGAGATCGAGGGAACTGCACCGCGGTTTTCCGGGATCTCGATGACGTACACATACGGCGACGACGACCGTCCGGAACACCTCATTACCGCTAATGCACGTGCATACGTCTCACACGGAACCGACCCGCTTGAGCCGTTCTCCCCGTTCGAACCGCTTCCCGATGCCGAACAAACGGTGTATCTCGGCTTCGATAGCGAGCTTACCGGCGGCCCGCTCTCGCTCTACTTCGAACTCGCCGATCGGGAGTATCCCGCCGGGTTCGACCCGCGGGTGCGCTGGGAGGGGTGTGTCGACGCGGCCGAAGACGAGTGGCGCCGGCTGCCCGGCTCCGACGGCACCGACGGACTCACCCGCTCGGGTCGGGTGTCGTTGTCGTTTCCGGAGCCGACGGAGGCGACCGACCGCTTCGGCGAGCGTCGACACTGGATCCGTGCCCGCGTTCGTGGGGACGGATTCGAGCCCGGAGCCGATCGAAACCGGATGCACGACTCCGATCGGGAGCCGACCCTGCACGTCGACGAGAACGCCGACTCGGGGGCGGTTGAACCCTGTGAGTCCGTCCTCGTGACGGCCCCGGGAGGCGGGACCGTCGACGCTTCCCCGCCGTTGGTCGATGGGGTATATATAAATACGACGCTGGCCGCGAACGTCACCGTAGTCACCGACGCGGTGGTCGGCTCAAGCGACGGGTCCCCCGGGCAGACGGTCGGTATCGACGACGCGCCGCTCATCGATGTCGAGGTGTGGATTGATGAATCAGCCGTGCTCACGGCACATGAACGGGAGCGGTTGGCGGCCGATCGACCGGATCGCGTCGACATCGACACCCGATCGGATGGTTCCGTCCGGGCGGTTTGGGTGCGATGGGACGAGGTGACGGACCTCGCCACCGCGGACGATGGGGACCGAGTCTACGCGCTTGACCGGATCGACGGTGAGATCACGTTCGGCGACGGGTCGAAGGGTCAAATCCCGCCCCGCGGGCGCGACGCCATCCGGGCGAGTTATCGCGTCGGCGGCGGAAGCGCGGGCAACGTTACGAAGGGCGCGATCGAGGACCTCTCGACGGATATCACGTATATCGACGAGGTGGGGAACCCGGTCGGCGGGGGTGGCGGTGCGGATACGGAGTCGACCGAGGCGGTTCTCGATCGGGCCCCACGGGCGCTTCGGGACCGTGATCGTGCGACGACCGCGGTCGACTACGAGCGTATCGCGGCCGACGCGGCCCGTGAGTTGGCGACGGTCCGCTGTCTTCGCGGCTTCAATCCAGCGGGACAACGCGAGCCAGGGTGGGTCACGATCCTCATCGTTCCGGACGATCGTCGGGAGACGCCCCAGCCACGGACCGCCCTCATCGAGTCGGTCGAACGGGCGGTCGGCGACCGTGCCCCGTTGCACCTCGTAGCAGGGGATCGGATCGTCGTTCGCGGACCCACCTACGTGCCGGTGAGCACCGACGCGACCGTTGTCACCGGGGCGAACGTCCGGCTCGGCGACGTGGAGAACCGTATCGAGGACCGGCTAACGAGGCTGTTACATCCGCTCTCCGGCAACGACGGTGACGGGTGGGCCTTCGGCGAGTTGCCGACGGTGTCCGACATCATCGGCGCCATCGAGCGGGTGTCCGGCGTCGATCACGTGCCCGCGCTACGCATCCACTATGAGGGTGCCGGTGGCCGGGAGACGATCACCAAAGGCGAGGAGCCACCGACGGTGTCCCCGGACGTCCTCATCAGAAGCGGGGGGCATACCCTGACCGTGCGCCCGCGTGAACGGCGCTCCTCGGGGGGGTCCTGATGGGACTCGATATCCCCTCGCTCGATGACCGTACGTACGAGGAGCTCCGTGAGGCGGCGGTCAAGCGCATCCCGGTTCACGCACCGGAATGGACCGATCACAACGCCCACGATCCGGGCATCACGATACTCGAACTGCTCGCGTGGCTCGTCGAGCGCGACGGCTACCGCCTCGACCGGATCACCGACGAGCACCGACGTCGATACCTCTCGCTCGTCGGGGTGACACCTCGGCCGCCGGCACCCGCCTCCGTCGAACTCGCCGTTCCACCCGGTGAAGCCGTGGCGTCGGCCCCCACGGACCATCGGGTGCCCGCAGGAACGTCGATCGATGCCACGCCGCCCGACGGGGAGCCAGTCGGGTTCGAAACGACCACCGACGTGACGCTCACGTCCGCGACGCTCGCGGCGGTCGTCTCCGTCGCCGGGGACGGACGCACCGACCTGACGGCGGCCAATGACCGGGAGGGCCGCTCGTTCCGGCCGTTCGGCGCGGACGCACGGACGGAAAACACGTTCAATCTGGGGTTCGACGCCGACCCATTTGCCGGCACCGACCGCCTTGAGCTCACCGTCGAATTCGACGATGCCGGCCTTCCGGACGTCGACGGACACCCGGCTGACCCCGTCCGGTTCGTCCCCTCCATCGAGGTCGTCTGGGAGCGGCTCATGGAGCCCGAACGGTGGTGGGCCGACGATGCTTGGGAACCACTCGAGACGGTTCACGACGGCACGACGGATTTCCATGACGGCGGCCGGATCGTCCTCTCGACCGACGACACGTCGGAGGCGGGTACAGCCGATGAAAACGAGACTGTCGGCGAAGAGGTCGACGGCGAGACCGGCCACGAGGGGACAGACGGTGAGACCGGCCACGAGGAGACCGACGGCGAGACCGCCGTCGCCGATGCGAGCGGGGACGACGCGACCCCCCTCGCTGCCGGCGTCCTCGGTCGGACCGAACCGCTCGGTTGGATACGTGCGGTTGCACGGGCACGGCCCGAGAGACCTGCCTCCGCCGAAGGGCGGCCGGACGGTGGCGCGCGCGAGGGACGTGACCACGACCGGACGTTCAGCTACGAGTGTCCGCCCCGGTTCGATGCCGTCCGCACCAACGTCGTTCCGGCGACCCAGCGCGAAGAGGTGGCGGACGTCGCGCTTGACCGGGTCGATGACGGGGAGGATCGACCCACACAGCCACCAACGGAGACGACGGGCGGACGGGCGCAACGTTTCGCGTTCCCGCGGAGCCCGGTCGAATCGGCGACGATCCATGTCGGCGGGGACCGGTGGGAGACCGTCACCGACTTCGCCGCCTCGGGGGCGACGGACCAGCACGTGCTGCTCGACCACGAGGCGGGGGAGGTCCTCTTCGGTGACGGACGACACGGGATGATCCCCGATCCAGATCTCTCGGTTCGCGCCGAAACGGCGGTCTACGGCGGTGGGGAACGTGGAAACCTCCCACGGGGGACACGTTGGCGGGTGGATCTCGGGGAGGAAGGGATCGAGGCGATCCCGATCACGCGAGCGAGCGGGGGTGCGCCTGCGGAGACCATCCCGGAGGCGTTCGAGCGGGCCCGAACGCGTCAGGAGACGAGCCACCGAGCCGTCACCAGGGCGGACTACCGCGCGATCGGCCGTCGAACGCACGGGGTTCGAGTGGGGCGGATCGAACCGATCGTCGGCGAGCGGACGGCGGAGCCGGTCGCGACGAATACGGTGACCGTCGTCGCCGTGCCGTACGGTCCACCGGGCCGGTATCCGGAGCCGACTCCGGGGTTCCTCGATGCCGTGGAGTACCAACTGTGTACCCACTCCTTGTTGACCGACCGTGTTCGTGTCGTCGCCCCCACGTATGTCGGTGTACGGGTGGGAGCGACGATCCGAGTTGCCGCGGACGTGACGGAGGCGGAGGCCCGGAGGGCCGTGACCGACCGGCTCACCGCCTATATCGATCCGCTGACCGGGTTCGACGGCGACGGATGGCCCTTTGACCGGCCGGTTCACCGTTCCGATCTCTTCGAGACGATCGATCGACTCCCCCCGGTCGAGGACGTCGTGGACGTGACCGTCACGACCGGCGACGAGGGTGACCTCGCGGCGGACCCGACGACGGTCCCGTACCTCTCGTCGGTCACCGTGGAGTTCCGGGAGGAGCGGCGCACCTGCGGGAGGGGGGTATAAATGGAGTTCGCCCACCGGCGGACCGACGGCCCGGACGATTGGGATGGCTGGGAGGCTGAAAACGTCGCGGTCGTGGACGGCAAGGTCCGCATCGCGACGGCACCGTTCCCCCGCTATCGATCGAGCGATCGGATCGATCGACCCGCGGCCGCGCCGGACGGATTCATCGACGTCGCGGTCGACGCCTGCGGGGTCGTCTTCCTCCTCGGCGCGAACGGGGGGATCTACCGCCACGGTCCGGACGGCCGTGAGGGGATCGTGCGCGTCGACTGCGCCGCCGGGTCGCTCGCCGATCCGCGGGCCATCGGCGTCACGAGGGACACGATCCTCGTCGCCGACGGGGATCCGGCGCGGGTCATCGCCTACGCGCGCCATGCACCTGGACTGAGATGGAGACGCGAAGCGGGAATCCACGACCCCGTCGGCCTGGTTCGGATCGACGGCGACGTGGCCGTCCTCGATCGTGGCCCCGAAACCGGCTCGGGCACGCTCGGTCGGCTTCGCCCGGATGGGACGTACACCGTGCTCATCTCGGACCTCGTCGATCCGATCGACGCGACGGTCGACGCCGACGGGAACGTATGGATCCTCGAACCGCACCGGTGGCGCGGGAGGGGCGGTCATCTCCTGCGAAGTATCCCGGCGCCGGCGCTTACGCATCCGCCGGTGCCGGCCGTCGGGACGGTTCGTATTCCTCCGTCCGGGTTCCGAACCGTGGGGACCGGTGCGTCGTTCACGCCGACGAGTCTCGCGGTGGGGGCCTCGAACGAGGTCCTCGTCGGCGCGGAGCGCCCCGATCGCGATGAGGGGGCGCTGTTAGGCTACCGTCCGGTCGAAGCGGGCTTCGATCACCACCTCGAGGTCCCGGTCGGCTGTGTCGCGCTCGCGATGGACCCCTCCGTGGCTCGCGCTGGCTCCAACAGCCCACCACGATCCTACCTGATCGACGCCGTCGGGGACCTCCACGTCGCGACCGGTAAGAGGACCCATCTGCGGGGCGGATCGGCCGCCGACCATCGTGGGCGACTCAGCCGACGGTTCGACTCGGGGGCACGAGACACGCAGTGGCATCGGATCCGGTTGCGGTCCGAACGCCCCTCCCGAAATACCCACCTCACGCTCAGATACGCGGCGACGAACGTCGCGGAGCCGGAACGGCTTTCGGTCGACCCGGCGGAACTGCCGACGGATCTCACCACCGTCTCCGGGATCGGTCCGCGGAAGGCGTGGCGGCTCCGACGATCAGGAATCACGGACCTTCGGGGCCTTGCCGAGAGCGATCCGGGGACGATTGCCGCGATCCTCGGTGTCGAGGAGATCGTCGTTGAGACGGGGACGGTCCGTGACTGGCAGGACCAGGCCGAGTCGCTTCGCGCCGACGGAACGGAGTCGCTCCGTGCGGTTGACGGGATCGGCCCAACCTTCGCGGACCGATTAATGGCCGTGGGGATCGGCTCGCTTGCGGAACTGGTTGCGACCGACGCCGAACGGATCGCCTCCCTCCTCGGCAGTCGACTCCGGACCGTCTCAACGGAGCGAACGGCACGGTGGATCGCCGACGCGGCAGCCCGACTCCCGGAGCCACCGGACACGTCGGAACTTACGTGGCGATCGGTCCCGGACGACCCGGAGGAGGTCTTCCCGCCGGAGGCGGTCGGACGCTATCTCTGGATCGAACTGACGCTTGAGGGGACCGCCGACGAGACACCGGCGCTTGCGGCGGTCGACGTCACCGACCCGAGGAGGAGCCATCTGGATGACCTTCCGGCGATCTACCGAACCGACCGGGAGGCGAGCGGCTTTCTGGAGCCGTTTCTCGGGCTCTTCGAGAGCGTCCTCTCCGAGGTCGACGGATCGATAGCCGATCTTCCGACGAGGTTCGACCCGTCCGGCACGCCGAGTGACGGCCTCGACTGGCTCGCGACGTGGGTCGCCGCGGAGGTGGATCCCACGTGGCCCGATCCCGTCAAACGCGCGTATCTCTCACGTGCGCCGGAGCTGCATCGTCTTCGTGGCACGCGCCGAGGGCTCGAGGCGGCCGTCGACTGCTATCTCGAACACGTCGATCTCGACCTCGATGACTGGACCGATCGGGCGGCGGAGACCCCGGGGATGGAACCCCCAGTCCCCGTCCGTGTGTTCGAGGCGCCCGAGATAGAATGCGCCGCGGGGACCGATGCATACGGCCCATATAAACGGCTCCTCAGCTGTTCACAGGGGTTCGCCGTCCTAATCCACCCCGCGGTCCCCGAGGAACACGTTCGGGCGATCGGCCGGATCGTTGGGACCCAGCGCCCCGCCCACACGAGCGGGCGCGCTGTGGCGCTCCGGCCACTCACCGTCCTCACCGGCGAGGAGGGTGCACGCGGATTTCACAGCTACCTCGGCATAAACACCCTTCTCCCACGTCGCACGTTCACCGCCGATTCGTCGACGCTGGGGCAGGAGACGGTACTGAGCGAGCGCGAACCATACGCGGCCGCGGGCGTCCGTTCGCGGCTCGATGAGGACCTGCGGCTCTCATAACGACTCGAGACTCCCTGAACACCCACACCAATGTCACACCGAAACCACACCACGCCGATGGACGAATCGATCGATGACCGCCGACACACCGCCCCCGAGCGGAACCGGTATTTCCACGGAAAGCTGATGACCGCCCGCGATATGGCGGCCGAGCAGCGATACCATCGGGATCGCTTTACGCGCCATGCCCGGGGGGTGACCGGTTACGGCGTCGTCGAGGGCCTTCAAGGGACCGTCGAGGACGTCGACGGTGGGTTGGCGATCACGCTCTCGCCGGGATACGCAGTCGATTGCGCCGGGCGGCCGGTGGTCGTCCCGACCGAAACGACCGTCGAGATCCCGAACGGGGACGTTCCGAGCGGTGATCGCCTCGAACTGCACCTCATCTACGACGAGTGTGTCACGGAGACCGTTCCGATCCCCGGGTCGGAGGACGCCTGCGAGCGCGAGTGTGCCTACAACCGGGTCGTGGAGACCTTCGAACTCGAACTCGACCCATACGATCCGGAGACGGGGCCTGTGAAACCAGTCCCGCCGGTCGATCTCCCCCGTTCGAGTGCCGGCGGTTCGTCGGTGGACGCGGCCATTGTAGAGGAACTTCGACAGGAGTTCGAGGAGCTCCTTCAGGGAGACGTGGAGGGGCTGAATGGTGAGGAGCTGGCCGAGGAAGCGATGACGGACGTGACGGACGACGAGGCAGTCGAAGACGAGATGGCCGACGACACGCCCGAGGAATCGATCAATGCCATGAGGACGACGTCGGCCGCCGAGGCCCTCTCAAGCAAACAGCTCTTGGAGGCCATCGACCTGCAATCGGCGGACGTCGATCTCGAACAACGGCAGTCTCGATTCATGATGCAATCGAGCCCGGATCCGACGCCGGAGGCGGATCCGCTCCTCGAACCGGAGCTCGCCCTCGTCGAAGAACGGCGGGAGGCCGCGCTCGAAGCCGATGATACGAGGCGGGCGGAGCGACTCCATCAACTGCGCCACGACATCGAAGCGGGCCGGACAACGCTCGCGACGATGACGGCGGACGACCGGTCCGAAGAAACAAAAGATGGGGAGGACGATGACCGCGATGACTCCGATTTGGGCCGGATCGCCCGTTCCTGGGACGCCGTTGAGGGTCGCCCCGTCGGCTGTGGAACGGACGCCTCCGAGGCCATCCCGCTCGGCGTCTTCGATCGCCCCAACGACGGAACCGTCGAGATCGACCCGGCATCACGGCCGCGTGTCTACACGAACGACATGCTCTATTCCGGGCTCGCCCATCACGTCGGCGACTTCGGAAACCCACACGACGTGGTCGCGACGCTGCAGGGGTTGACCGACGGCGTCGAGTTAGGCTCCGAGGACGGTTCGGTCGAGTTCGACGTCGACGCCGAGACCGGGACGATCGACCTCTCCGTCGATGCCGTCGAGAACGGCGGCGATGTGGAGCAAGTCGACCCCGACAAGAGCCTCCGCGTCCATGCGATGACGGCCGCGGCCGACGCGTTCGCCGACGCCGCGGACGACTTCACTACCGACGCAGCTGGCGAGCTCGCGTCCGTCCTTCGTGAGGCGATCGAGGAGGATGAGATCGCTCGGGAACCGGATGGCTATCTGGAGTTCGTCGACGGAACTGATGGTTCGAACGTCCTCGACCTCCACGAGATGGTCGGTGATGAACTCGGCGACCACGTCGGCGGAACGGACCGATATGGACGGGCTGTCGGGGCGCTCGCCGATGCCGTCGTGGATGAGGATGCACGGCGCACGGCGATTTCACAGCTCCTCGTCGCCGCCGCGGTGCAGCGTCTCACCGGCCAAACGGTGGACCTCACCCGCTTTTTCCCCAATCCCGATCCCGCCCGTCCGCTGACCATCGATGGCGTCATATTTGATGCACCAGAGGGGTTTCAGTTCCTCCACGAGGAGTGGTATGAGATCCTTGAGGATGCTGAAGAGGAGGCGGAAGAAGACGCCGAGGAGATGATCGATCTGGTGTACGATCACGGCCGCATCGACCTTGCAGGGAGCCTCGAAAAGCGAACGGACCTTCCCACCATCACCGCCTCGCTCAAAGAGGAGGACGAGGAGGGACGCACCGATGGGGGCGAAGACGAGGAGATGGCGGAGCCACGGATACAGAAGCAGACGCTTGAGGTGGACACCCAAAAGCTGCAGCCCCGAGAGGAATTGCGGACGGCCTTTTTCGGCCCAGCAGTCATCGACAACCCCAAGATCATCGACGATGTCGAACTGATTCCCGATCTTCAGCCCATACAGCGGACGCCTCGGGCGGTTCTCGATTTCAGCGAACTCTATATCGACGTCCCGGGGACGACGAGCTACGTCGAGGGCGACGTGAGCGTTTCGAAGTACCCGATCGAGGTACTCGCGCTGGACCGTGGGGGGAACCTCGTCGACGACGACGAGGCGGAGGCCGGTGACCAACGCTTCACGGTCGAAGGCGACGATATCGACCGCTTGACGCTCTCCGTGAAGCAGGGCACCGGGGAACTCACCGAGTTACGGATCCGATAGCTCGGACCGGCGCGGTCGCGTGGGCCGTTCGTGGCCGCATTCGGCCCGCTATTTTCTGGCGACGATCCGCAGGACGTCCTCGTCCGCGAGCTCGTGACCTTTGCCGACCTGCTGTTCGTCGTGTTTCGCGCTCGGGCCGGTCACGCGTGCAAACTTGAACCGTTCGTCCAGTTCGCCGCCGAGTTTCTCACAGGCGTCGCCGACGGTGTCGCCCTCGAAGAGGATGAGCGGTTCCTCATAATCCACGCCGCGGCCCGGCTTGTCCATGTAGATGCGGACGAGCCCCAACTCGCTCCAGAGGCGCTCTTTTAACCCGTCGAGGCCACGCTCCTCCTCCGCGGAGATAAACACGACCTCATCGAGGTCGAGGTCGCGAGCTTCGAGCTCCGATTCGACCGTCGGGAGGTAGTCGCGGTCGATGAGGTCGGCTTTGTTCACCGTCACCATCGAGGGGAGGTAGACCCGGTTTTCCATCACGGCGTCGACGAGCTCGTCGATCGTCAAGTCGTGAGGGATCGTCACCTGTGCGTTGACGTAGCCGTACTCGCGGAGGACCTGTTTCACGGTCTCCTCATCGAGCGAGACCGCGTCGCCCATCGTTACCTGTATACCGTCTTTGTGCGTCTTTCGGACGTTGACGTTCGGCGGCTCGGCGTCGATGCGGATGTTGGTATTATACAGCTCCTCGCTCAGCCGATCGTACTGTTCGATCTCGAAGACGGAGAGCACGAAAACGACCAGATCCGCCGTTCGGACGACCGAGAGGACCTCTTTGCCGCCGCCACGCCCGCCGGCCGCGCCCTCGATCAATCCCGGGACGTCGAGCATCTGGATGTTCGCCCCGCGGTACTGCAACATTCCGGGGTTCACATCGAGCGTGGTGAACTCGTAGGCACCCGTCTCGCTGTCAGCGTTCGTGAGCGCGTTGATCAGCGTTGACTTGCCGACGCTCGGGAAGCCAACGAGCGCGACGGTCGCATCGCCGTGTTTTTCGACCGCATAGCCGTGCCCGCCGCCGGCCGAGGACTGGTTCTCCAGTTTCTCCTTTTTTTCCGCGAGCTTCGCTTTCAACCGCCCGATGTGCGCCTCCGTCGACTTGTTGTAGGGCGTATCGGCGATCTCCTCGCGGATTTCCTCGATCTCTTCCTCCAGTCCCATTGGTATAGCGTCGGCCGGTCGGCTCGTTAAAGTTGTTCCTTCCGTTCGCCGCGAGCACCCTTTCGGATGCGGCACGCGTCCACCGTGTGTCGGACGTCGAGGGACAAGTGGTTGGACGGACGATATTTCGACACGGTTATACCCCGAACGTTGGATCGATCGAACGTCGAATGCCGAACCCCGCCAGCCTCCGAGATAGCACACAGATCGTCCTCCCGTCCGCCGCGCTTTCGGGGCTCCGAGAGGACATTCAAGAGCGGTTCGTCGTGACCATCTGTGAGGCCGACGGCTACTGTCGGATCATCGGGAGCCCGGTCGAGATCAAACACGTTGGACGCTTTCTCGCACACCACGGCGTCGCCGTCGCGTGACCCCTCCGAGTTCGCGGTCGTGTATGTTTCACCCCACGGATCCCTCGGTTACGCCGTACCACGACCTCGCCGTCATACGAGTCACGTATTGGAAGCGAACGGTGGCTCCTGTCGCTGAGAAACCGACGGGGCAACTGCACCCTTAGAAACCGACGGCGTCAGCGAGGAGAGGTGTTCACGTCAACAGCGTCACGACGATCAGCACCAAGAAGACGAGCCCGGCCGCGAAGGAGCCGGCGGCGATCCCGTGAGCGTTACCGAGCCCCCGACCGCGCGTCCCGAAGTACGCGCCGAGGAAGACGAACCCAGTGATCAACAGCCCAACGAGACCATAGACCGCGTTGAGCAGAAGCGGTGCCGTCCCTTCCGGCAGGCCGAAGTCCCCGACGGCCAGCACGACCAGCGCACCCACGCCGACGGTGATGACCACGAACGCCACGGACCATACCGCCGGGGTTCGAACGATCGCCCGCAACCGGCGAACCGCGGCGTCGTATCCGTCCCCCGATTCCTCCTCGCGTGGGGGCGTCCGCTGACCGCCGATCCGTGCGACCGCGACGAAGGTGGCGATCACCAACAACCCCATAAACGCCGTACTCAGGATGCCCATCGAAACCATGGTTTACTCGTTACTGGTCGGTCCGGGCGTGCATATTTATAGCCTTCGTATATCGTCACTATCGCTGCCGGTTTTGGAATTCGCTCAAGACTTCTACCCGTCATCTGACGGGCCTTTAGATACGATATATAAGTGGATCCGGATTCGCTACAAAAGAGCTAAGTGCACTATCGCCAAGGGGCATACAAGAGCCGAGCGACAAACATGATAGACTCACTTATCCTACAACAGGGGGCCGACTGGCGCACGCAAGCGGAGGTCTTCGATGAGATCTTTTTCGTCTTTCTCGCGCTGGGAACCGCCATTGGGATCATCGTCGTCGCGTACACGCTGTGGAACGCGTACAAGTACCGCGATGGTGGCGAAAATGGCGGCAAAGACGAGGATTTCGACGCTCCCGTCGTGGGTGAACTGCCGACCGGACAGGGCGGTCCGAAAGCAAAGAAACTCTTTCTCTCCTTCGGGCTGAGCGCGATCGTCGTCATCAGCCTCGTCGTCTACGCGTACGGCCTCCTTCTCTACGTTGAGGAAGGGCCTGGATCCGGAAGCGAGATCGAGATGGAGGGCGATGGGGATAACCTCGAAGTGCTCGTGGACGGCTTCCAGTTCGGCTGGGATTACACCTACGCGAACGGACACACCGAGACGAACGAGATGATTGTGCCAGCGGACACACGGATAGATATCGCGGTGACTTCAAGCGACGTCTGGCATAACTTCGGCGCCTCGGAGCTTCGCTTCAAGGCCGATTCCATCCCTGGTGAGACGGCATACACATGGTTCTCCGTCAGCTCGGACGAGCTTGAGGAGACCGAGGACGGCGAACGGGCGGAGTTCATTGTCGAGTGTTTCGAGCTGTGTGGATCGGGTCACTCGCAGATGGATGGGACGATAACCGTGATGCCGCAGGACGAATTCGAGGAATGGTATGACGACACCGAACGTGACGATGATGGGGTTGAAGAGTGGGAAGATGCCTTCGGCGAGGGGGGTGAGTAACCATGGCTGAGCTCCCACCGACGACCTCCGTCCGCCGCTGGCTTGTTACCACGAACCACAAGGACATCGGTATCCTCTATACGATCACGGCGCTGTTCTTCCTGCTCTTCGGCGGCGTGCTCGCGCTCCTCATCCGCGTGCAGCTATGGGACCCCGCGAACCAGGTTCTCTCCGGGTTGGCCTACAACGAGGCGGTCACCGCCCACGGGCTGATAATGGTGTTCTGGTTCCTCTCGCCGTTCGCGTTCGGCTTCGCGAACTACTTCGTTCCCCTCCAGATCGGCGCGGACGACCTCGCGTTCCCGCGGCTTAACGCCCTCTCGTACTGGATGTACCTCTTCTCGGGCATCCTGCTCGGGATCAGCTTCTTCCAGGGCGGCACGCTCGATGCGGGCTGGACGATGTACGCCCCGCTCAACGTGCCGATGTACACACCGAGTATCGGGTCGACGGGGGCGGTTCTCGCGCTGTTCATGTTCGTCGTCGGGGTGACCGCCTCGACGGTGAACTTCCTCACCTCGATCCACCACTCGCGGGCCGAGGGGATGGGCCTCATGGACATGCCGATGTTCACGTGGTCCATCCTCGCGACCGTCTGGATGATGCTCTTCGCGTTCGCGGCGCTGCTGGCCGTGGGGCTCATCCTCGCATCCGACCGCGTGCTCGGGAGCGTCTACTTCTCGGCGACCGAGGGTGGTTCGCTGCTTTGGGGCCACCTCTTCTGGTTCTTCGGTCACCCGGAGGTGTACATCGTCTTCTTCCCCGCGCTCGGGGTCATGCTGGAACTCTTCCAGACATTCTCCGGCCGCCGCCTCGTCGGCCGGAAGTGGGTGATCATCTCCATCTGTCTGATCTCCGTGCAGTCGTTCCTCGTGTGGATGCACCACATGTTCCTCACGACGATCAACTTGGAGATCAAGACGCTGATGATGGCGACCACCATCGGCATCTCCCTTCCGTTCGACCTGCTGGTGTTCGCGCTGATCTACACCCTGATCAAGGGCCGCATCCAGTTCACGACGCCGTTCCTGTTCGCCTTCGGTGCGCTGCTCCTGTTCATCCTCGGGGGCATCACTGGGGTCTTCCTCGGCGCGATCGTGTTGGACTACGAGTTCCGTGGCACCTACTGGGTCGTCGCGCACTTCCACTACGTGATGTTCGGCGGCGCGACGGCGCTGTTCGGTGGGGCCTACTACTGGTTCCCGAAGATGACCGGGAAAGATGTACGACGAGTTCCTCGGAAAGGTCCACTTCGTCGTCTTCTTCATCAGCTTCAACATGGTGTACTTCTCGATGTTCCTCGCGTGGGAGACCCCGCGGCGTGTCTTCGAGTACAACCCGGCGTTCACGACCATCCACCAGGTCGGGACCGTGGGTGCGTTCATCCTCGGGTTCAGCTTCTTCATCATGTTCTACAACTTCGCGAAGTCCTACGTCTCCGGGCCCGACGCCGGGGACAACCCGTGGGACTACTCGCGGACGGCCGAGTGGGCGGTCTCCTCGCCCCCACCGCTTGAGAACTGGCCGAACCGCCCGTCGTACGCCTCCGGGAAACTCGAGTTCGTGAAGGATTACGTCCCCGACGGCGGCCCGGCGGTGAAAGCCGACGAGAACGGTAACGCGGTCACCGACGGCGGCGACCACCACTCCGATCACATCCGGAACTACCCGTACTGGGACAAGCACGCGAGCCACGCCAGTATCTGGCCGTTCCTGCTGTCGGCGGCCCTCGGTGTGCTCCTGTTGGGCCTCTCCGGGTTCAACCCCGCGACCGAGTTCCACTTCGGTAACTCGCTTGCTGACTTCTCGGTCGACATCCTGAACCCGATCTATCCGGTGCTCACCGTGGTCGGGCTCGTCGCGTTGATGTGGACCGGCTGGAAGTGGGGCATGGAGGACTTCTATGCGCCGCCGAGCGAGTTCGCCGAGCGATGGCCCTTCGAGGGCGTCGAGAAGGTCAAGTTGGGGATGTGGTTCTTCCTCGCCTCCGACGTGATCGTCTTCGGTGCGTTCATCAGCGCGGCCGTGTTCATCCGTTGGAACGCCGGCTGGGGGACGTGGACGCCCATCCCAGACCAGCTGCCCGGGTTGATAAACACCTTCGTGCTGCTCACCTCGTCGTTCACGGTGATCCTCGCGCTGGTCGCCTCCCACCGGAAGAACCGGAAGGGGCTGCTCGCGGCGCTCGGTGCCACGACCATCCTCGGCACGACGTTCCTCGCCGTGAAGGCGTGGGAGTGGTGGACGAAGATCTACGTCGACGGGGTCTTCCTCAGCACCGCCGCCGAGCCGTACTCGGCCGTCCAGGCGTCGGTCTACTTCGTGACGACCGGCCTGCACGCCGTCCACGTTATCGGCGGGCTGTTCATCGCCCTCTTCCTGTTCTACCGCGCCTACCACGGCGCGTACATGGAGGACGAGCGACCCGTGGAGTTCTTCGGGCTCTACTGGCACTTCGTCGACATCGTGTGGGTCTTCCTGTTCCCGCTGTTCTACCTCTTCTAACGCGGGGACGGGCGGTTTTCACCGACCTATTTTCGCTTCGCTCTCGAACTTACCGGCGAGACACCGGCACGGATGACGCTATTGAGACGTCTCGGATCCGATGATCGACATCCCCTCGCGTCTCTAAAAACGGCGTCCAGTTGACTCACTATCCGGCGGCCGCCCGGTTCAGTACGCGGCGTCCCAACGGGTCGGTTTGATCCGATTCGAGCAGTTCAGACACTCGACACGGTCCATAGTGTCGATGCTGACGTCCGTGCTCCCGCACGCGCTACAGAGATAGCCGTAGCGTTCAGTGTGACCCTCGTCGGTGTAGACGGCATAAAACGGACCGCTCGAACCGCGGCTGCCCTCATCGTAGTCGACGTAGAGGGTCTCTCCGCGTTCGGTCTCATGAACCTCTTGCGCCTGTGCGTCCGTCACCTCACCTGTTACGCGCTTGCGGTAGATGCGTTCCTCGAACGTCCCCTCGCCGATGTCGACTTCCTGTGATCCCGCCTGTTCGTACTCGTTCTGTTCGTAGAAGGTCGTTCCATCCTCGTTTTCCGCGAGCACACGCCCTTCGACGACGTCGACGTCGTCGCTCCTGAGTACCTCCTCGATCTTGGTAAGTACCGACGAACCAATCCCGCGGCCACGGTGGTCGGGGTCGACGTGGATCCAATCGATCTCGCCGACCCGTTCGCGCCGGTCGAGAACGTAGCTCTCGGCGAACGCGACGACCTCGTCGCCCTCGACGGCGACGATGAACCAGGTCGAAGGGTCCTCGATCGCCTCCTTGAGATCCCCCCGATCGTACCACTGTTCGGCGGCCGCTTCGAGGTACCCGTGTTCGACGACGTGGCCATATGAGGCGGCGAGGGAGGTCTCTGCGACGGTCCGGATCGATTCGATGTCGGCCGTATCTGCCTCGCGAAGTTCCATACCGGTTCGTGTATCGACAGGATATTAATAACTCGGCCGGCCGTGGGCTCGACGCCGGTACCGGGTCGTCGCTGTGTCGTTCAGATCAGGCTCGCGCCATCGAAGGTCGTTCTGCCGTACTCGATGTCGAGAAGCGACAGCAACGTCGGGACGACGTCGAGGAGGTCGGCGTCCTCGATCACTGCATCGGGGTGATCGATGAGGAGCATGGCGTCCTCGAAGGTGTGCATCCCGGTTCGTGGTCCATCGGCGTCGAACACCCGATCGTGCGGCCTGAATCCGGCCTTGAGGTCGAATCCGTCGTTGGGGATCATCACGAGGTCCGGCGCGATGGCCTCGTGGTCCCCACGGAAGGCGGTCTCCTTTTCGACGATCCGTTTGGCGACCGGGGTTCCCTCCGGCCCGGTCATCGACTTCAGCGCCGCCTTCAGTTCGTCACGGACCGATTCATACTCCTCCGCGGGGACGGACCCTCTCGGCTCACGACCCTCCAGATTGAGGTAGAATCGACCGGGGACCAGCGAGTAGGCCCGCGTGTCGTCATCGATGTCGGCCAGCGCGCTGTGATCACCGTTTTGATACCTGAGCCATCCCTCCCGTTCGAGCCACTCGTTACAGTAGACGTCGTACCGCAGCGTCGTAAAGCCGTGTGCGGACCCGACGACGAGCGTCACATCGTCGGGAAGCGCCTTCCGGATCGCCCCGACGTGTGCATCGAGCGCGCGGTAAAACTCGATGAACTTCTCACGGTCGCTCCCGTCGGTGACGTACTCCTCCCAGAGGAAGTGATTGACCCGATCGGGCGTCATGAATACGCCCATAAAGAGGTCCCAATCGTCACGCTCGATATATTTCAGAAACGTCTCCGCACGGCGATCCAGCGTCTCGTGTGCGTGTGACAGGAAGGCCGATTTATCGGCTTTGTGTCCGAGCTTCGCGTTGACGCTGAGGATATAACCTGATTCGGCGAGCGAACTGCGAAGCTCCTCCGGATGTGCCGCTTTGTCCACGTCGGGGGAGAGAAATCCCGAAACCATCCGTTGGATATCCCGGCTCGGCGGAAACGTCACCGGGACGTTCATCACGGTTGCATCCCGTCCGGCGGCGGTTACGCGATCCCACACCCGATCGACCTGTACGTCCCGTCCCATCGGCACGTAGGTGTCGTAGCTGCCGACCTCGCGGTCCTGAAAGCCGTATACTCCCGTCTGTCCGGGGTTCATTCCGCTGGTCAACACGGGCCAACAGGCGCTCGACTCCGGCGGCACGATNCTATCGATCGGTCCGCTAGAGCCCGCNTTCACCAGCGCGGATAACGACGGAAACGCCTCAGGTTCGGCCTCGATGAGTCCATGTGGGACCCCGTCGAGTCCGAGGAACGCGACGCGGGGTGACTGGTTCCCCCGTAACCGATCGAATAATCCCATACACTCCTTATCCACGGACGGCCTCAAAAGGATTGACATCCTGTGAGTGGGAGACACCCCAATGTCGACGCGGCGGGGATCCTCGCACAGGTCGCCGAGGCACATGGCTGGGACGTTCGTCTGACCGAATCGTCCGATTGCGGCTCCCAGTTCACCTTCGACGGCGTCTCGCACGTCGTCGGCACCTCGACACGGGAGTGACGCGGCTTCCGTTTCGACTGGCTCGCCTCGCCCGCTCCCCGTGACCTTTTGAGGCGACGCCCCGACTGCCGCACATGGAGACCCGACGTGCCCTACTCGTCGACGCGTTCACCGACCAGCCGCTCGCCGGCAACGTTGCGGGCGTCGTTCCCGACGCAGCGGGCTTATCGGCGGACCAGATGGGTCGGATCGCCGCCGAACTCGGAGCCTCCGAGACGGCGTTCTTGGTCGACCTGGGGGATCGCGACCGTGCGGACAGACGGATCCGTTATTTCACCCCCACCACGGAGGTCGACCTCTGTGGACATGCGACGGTCGCAAGTTACGCCGCCCTCTCGGCGGCTGGGGCCATTGAACCGGGCGAGGACCTCCTACGGACGAACGTGGGCGACCTGCCGATCGAGGTGACCGAGGGGGGTCGCGTGTGGATGACTCAGGACGCGCCGTCGGTCGAAACGGTCGAGGTCGACTACGCCCGACTCGGCGACGCGCTCGGGATCGATCCGGCAGCCCTCCACGATGTCGGTGCCGACCTTCCGGTCGCGGTCGCCTCGACCGGGCTGCCGTTTCTCATCGTGCCGGTCAACTTCCTCGAACGCCTCGGCGAAGCTGACCCGGACGAGCGAGCGGTCGAGGAGCTTTCCGAGGAGTACGACGTCGTCGGCGTCTACGCGTTCACCTTCGACGCCCTCGATGCCGAGTCGACGCTCCACGGCCGCGCCTTCGCGCCGGCAGCCGGTATCCCCGAGGATCCGGTGACGGGCACCGCGAGCGGGGCCTGCGCGGCCTACCTCCGAGCCGTCGACGCCTTCGAGGGGTCGTTTCCGTCGACGCTGCGGCTCGAACAGGGCCACTTCGTCGATCGCCCGGGGCTCGTTTACGTGCGGCTGGNCGCCGGGACCGTCCGTGTCGGCGGCGAGGCGGTCGTCTCGTTCCGTGGTGAGCTGTCGGTTCCGCCCAGTACCGAGGACGACATCATCGAGGCGTGAGTCGGGGGACGGCGTCAATGGGGCGTGAGTCGGAGGGCGGCGTCAATGGGGCATGAGTCGGAGGGCGGCGTCAATGGGGCGTGAGTCGGAGGGCGGCGTCAATGAGAGGGACCCGTTCGGCGGTGGACGGAACCGAACCCCTATGACCGTCGACTCCGTAATCGAAGTATGCAACTCGATCTGCCGAAGTCGATCGCGCTGTTGCTGCTCGTCGTCGCGCTCGGCGTCGTTGGGCTCGTCGGGAGCGGCATGATGATCCTGGAGACGACCCTGATGATGGTCGCCCCATCGATGCTCATCTTCGGGGCCATCGCGTTCCTCATCGGGATGAAACACGGCGAGTTCCGCGCCACGCACGGCTGAACCACGCTCTCCCCGCGCCCGTCCGTCCGGTCAGTTCCGACCGGGTTCGTTCTCCGAGTCGATGACGTCCTCTAACGTCTCGGAGCCGACGTCGCTCGCGACCTTTACCCCCAGCACGGAGACGACGATCCCCGCGACGATGAGGAGCGCCAGCCGCTGGCCCGGGGAGATCGCGATGCCGGCGACGGTGAGCGCATCGAGCACCGACTCCTGTTCGAGGAAGTACCCGGCAAAGCCGCGAACGACCAACCCGACCGCGAGGATCACGAAGGGGAGGTTTAAATACGGCGTCCGGATCCCCTCGTCGCGGATCAGTTCGTCCAAAAGCCGGCCCGTCGCGGCGGTCAGTCCCGCCACGGCGAACCACGGGATCGCCGCGTGCACGAACTGCATCGATTCGACGAGCACCGGAACCCCCGCGTCGAGGTCGGCGGTCGCGAGCGCCCCGAAGAAGAACCCCACGAGCGTGAGCCCGCCGGCCACGACGTAGGTGACGATCGAGACCTGTCCGGCGTATAACGCCTCTCGGACCCGCTCGGGCACCCCGGCGACGAGCCGGTCGATCGCCAGTCCCTTATAAAGTAGCGCCGCGCCGAGGAGCCCAGCGACGGCCGCGACCGCCGCTGCCGGCGAGAGGAAATATANAAGCGGCGGCAACAGGAGCAGGGCCACGCCGATCGGGACGAGCACGGTCGAGCGGAGCTGTTCGTCCGCGAGAAACTGCTTGAGAAGGTAGTAGGTCGACTCGATGTCGTGTGCCTGCCTGACCACCACCCGGTCGACGGAGTCGACGGGGACGCGGGACTCGATGATGGGAAGGACGCGTTCGTCCTCAGCGGAGTCGACGACGACGATCGCCGAGGACGGGTCGTACCGATCCACGAGGTCGGAGAGCTGGGCCGCGATCGAGCGGTCGGCACCGATCGGCGAGTCGCTCTCGCCGGAGATGACCGCGACGACCGCCTCCTCACGACCGTCCCGCAGGTCGCGAGCGACGCGAAGCGCCTCCAGGAGACAGTTGACGCTGGCGTCCTCAGGGTCCGCGAGGCCGACGTCGGTAACGAGCGACCTGACGGCCTCCCAGCCGGCGACGGGCATCGGCACGTTCGTGGTCCGCCCGATGGTCCCCGAACGGTCCACACAGATGACCAGCGTCGTCACATGTCCCCCCACACCGTCCGCGAGTAAAAACCCTCCCGGTCGTCCGGCTTCAGTTCCCGTCGATTCGGGTCATCGAAGCTCGACGTCGACGTCGCCGCCGGAGCCGGAAAAGACGCTCGCGGCCCCGGTGCCGGCCGCGAACGCCAGCCGCTCCGCCCCGAGACCCAGCCGCTCTGCGAGGCCACGCTGTGGCTCCATCTCGCGCACCTCGATGTCGGTATCGAGCAGCTCGGAGAGCCGGTCCTCGACGTCCTCGCGGGTTCCGAGCGAGTCGACGAGCCCCAACTCGGCGGCGTCGTCGCCGAGATAGATACGCGCCTCCGTCTCGCGAACGTCTTCGGGATCCAGCCCGCGTCCCTCGCTTACCGTCTCGACGAACCGCTCGTAGTAGCCGTCGATGATCCCCTGAAGGTATTCGCGTTCGTCGTCTTCGATCTCCCGGAGCGGCACCCCGGCGTCCTTGTACTCGCCCGCGGTGAACTGCTCGTAGGTGATCCCGAGTTTGTCCGCCAATCCCGCCGCGTTCGGCCGGGAGCCGACGACGCCAATGGAGCCGACGAGGCTCGCCTCGTGTGCCCAGAGCTCGTCACAGCCGCTGGCGATCCAGTAGCCGCCGGAGGCACAGAGGTCGGTCGCGTACGCGACCGTTGGGCCGTCGAACCCGGCGGCGGCCCGCCGGATGTCGTCGCTCGGGAGCACCTGTCCACCCGGGGTGTTAAGTTTGAGCAGCAGCGCGTCGACCGCATCGTCCTCGTCGGCCTCCTCGATCAACTCGACGACCTCGTCGGCCGTCGTCGCGGTGCCGCCAGAAAGCGGGGAGGGGCGGCCCCGGTCCCGGACGATCGGGCCCGAAACTGAGACCTCCGCGACGTTGTATTCCTCGGCGTCGCCGATGCGGCCGCGGGTGAGTCGGGTGACGATCCGGCGACATGCGATCGTCGCTGCCGCCGTCACTACGGCAGTCGCGACGATCGGGGCACGCCCCTTCGAACGGGAACGGTCATCCATGTCCGTGATATGGTCCGTACCGGTTTAAATACAGGGACGACCCGGTCGCGCCGGATGTGACAAACGCCCCGCGGATCGAGCGGGACGGGAGGCGGTCGCGCCGCTCGCCGTCGATCCGTGCTACCGAAAATATGGTCCGCTGCCGAAGGTGGCCGTTTACAGGAGGCCGGTCTTCTGGAGTTTCATCAGGTCCTCGGTGTCGAGCGTCTCGCCCTCCTTGAACTTCTGATAGATCTCCTCGGCTTCCTCCTTCTCCTCCTCGCGTTTCTCGGCGCGCTCGTCCTTGCGCTCGCGCTCCTCCTTCTTGTCGAGTTCGCGGAGACGCTTCTGGACGCGGACGAAGTCCTCGTGGTGGCGGTCGGCCGCTTCCTGCGCCTCGACGAAGAGCTCGTGCATCTCGTCGGCCTCGTCACGGACGTCGTCTGCCTCACGGTAGGCTTCGATCATCCGGTTGTGGTGTTCCTGGGCCTTGTCGGCGAGTTCGGTAACCTTCTGGTGGTGTTGTGACGCCTCCGAGCGGACCTCCTCGGCCTTCTCGACGAGCTCGTCGAGTTCGCCGGTGTCGCCGAGTTTCGACTTCTTCTCGGCGAGCTGTTCGCGCTTGTCGTCGATCTTCTCGATGAGTTCGCGCTCGTCCTCCGCCGAGAGGACCTCCGTCTGCTGACGGAACTCGAGCTGTTCGATCTCCTCTTTCAGCTCCTCAACGGACTTCCCGGAGCCGAGCTCGAGGTCCTGTTTGAGATCCTCGACCTTGTCGAACAGTTCGTTGGCTTTCGCGTTGAGCTCGTTGCGTTTGTCCTTGTGCTCTTGGACCTGCTCGTTGAGCTCGTCGCGCTGCTCGCGGTGTTCCTGGGCCTTGTCGACCTTCTCGCGGGTCTTCGCGTTGAGGTCGTCGCGCTTGGAGGCGCGTTCGGAGGCCATCTGGTTGAGTTCGTTCCGTCGGTCACGAAGCTGGCCCGCTCGTTTGATGAGCTGGCCCTTCGAGCCGTTCTCCAGATCCTCTTCAGAAAGGTCCACGTTGTCCGCCGATTCCATTGCTTCGATGCCGTACTGTTCGATGACTTCTTCTTTCGTTACCATTTTTCTATCTCTCCATCACCGCTCCGAGCGTGGCGGACGCTCGCCGATATGCGTCGAGTCGTCCACAAGAACTCCCGTTCATTTCAGCGTGCGATTCCACCAGCGCCGGAGGCGTTCTGGTGACTGGAAATATGACACTACTGTATATAAAACTATCGATGGATTTGGGTATGAATATCGGTAGCATGGGGCTCAAAATGGCCGAATTCAAGGGAATCGATCACATACCCGGTGTTCCCCGTGTGACCGTGTTGTCGACCGCTGCCGCGGCCGCTTTGCGGGCACGCCAATCAAAGGGCTTGGCGGCGTTGCTATCGCACAAGCACTGCGTAGATCGCTCCCGCGACGACGCCATAGACGGCATGGCCCATCAGGCTCTGGGTGTTCCAGTCGGGAACGGGTGGGGCCATCTCAGTCATCGCCCCGACCCACGCGGGCATGACGAACGATGCGAGGATGATCCACAAGACGATCCCGTAGATCAGTCCCACACCGGCGATGGCGGGGGCGCTATCGAGCCGCTCGCCGAGTCCGGTCGCATTCGCGATGAACGCGAAGACGACGCCGAGTACGGCCGAGTGGAACATGTGGATCGCCCATCCGATGGCGAGCGACGGACCGAGGCCGTACATCCCCGGGATCGCCATCTCGATGATCATCCCCATCTGTGTCGTCATCATCACGCCGAAGATGAGCCCGCCGCCGATTCCACCTACCAAGCCAGCCTGCCAAAACGTGATCTCCGTCGCTGTCCGTGTGTCCGTCGATGTGGCCGTTTCGGATGCCATGCAGGGAGAAGGCGTGGGAACCGTACTATGGGTATCTCGGTAGCGCGTGTGAAACGCACGAGCGCGAAAGCGAACTCACTCGATAAATAAAAGGGGGTCGCGATGGACGCGGTGAAACCGAACCGAGGCAACTGGCACGACCCGGTCGAACCCGTTCAAGCCGTCACTGCTGGGTCGGTTCGGAGAGGTCGATCCTGCCGGCGACGTACATGAGGCTCGCGAGCAGCAGCCCGATTCCGAGCGGTAACAGCCACGCGAACATCGTCAAGAGGAGCCCACTCGCCTGAATGCCAAGAACCAGGAGGACGACGGGGCCGCAGCAGACGGTCCCGGCCAACAGTGCGGGCAGCGAGGCGAGGAGACCGGATCCCGTCCCGATCCCACAGGCGGACGGTTGCACGATGGCGAGGTAGCTCATCGCGAGGTTGATGCCGACGAGTCCGGCGACGAAGCCCCCAAGAAGCAGGTTTCCGGGGGAAAACAGGAGTCGAACCACGCCGGTGTCGACGATGGCGATCGCCTCGAAGGTCGCTGGCCCGGTTCGATCGAGGACTCGTCCTAGGGGCTCGTCGACGATCAGCACTCCGGCGGGCATATCGGCTCGGATGGAGAGGTCGCCGACGGCCCACAGGAACGTGAGGAGGTAGCCGACGGTCACAACCCCCGTGACGGTCACCGAATCGTACCGTCGGATGACCAGCCGCATGGCCGCGCCCGTCTCCGCGATCCGCGAGCGGGGACGCAACATCCCCGCGAGTCGCGTATCCATGCTTACTCATGGACCTCCGTCGACGGATAGTAGCCGTACCACGCGAACCACATGGCGTCGAATCCGATCTCGCTTTCGAGCGGCAGCGCGTCCGGGCTGTAGGTGTCGCCGTTGACGAGGAACCCGTCGCCGTTCGGTTCGACCGGCGTGCCGTCGGCGTTTCGGTAGACATACCCGGTGTCGAGCGCCCCGTCGTAGACGGTCACGTACGGTATCCCGCCGACGGTTCCCTCGATCACGGCCCGGTCACGGAGGGTGTCTTTGGGCACGGCCATCGCGCCGTCCGCGTTGCGGGCACCGATAACGACCTCCTTTTTCGGGAACCGGTCGTCGGACGACAGCGGGGGAAACAACGTTTGCTGGTCCGCATAGTAGCCGCTTCGCGGGTTGTACTCCCCGTACGGGTCGCTGCCATAATTGCGGGCATGGCCGGTCTCCTCCGTGAGCACCGTCGTCTCCGGGTACGCCTCACGCCACCGATCCCACGTCGTCCAAATCACCTGAAATTCCTCGAGGTACTCGCCGGTGTGTCGGCCGGAAATACCGACCGGAAGCATCTGCGGCCACCGAGTTTCCGTTCCGCGGTCGAACATCACGAGGTTGCTGTTGATCAACTGCCCGGAGACTCCAAACTCGCTCTCGCCCCGATAAAACCCCTGTGCCGTCCCGGTCAACGGACAGTAGGTCACCGCCACCGACTCGCCGCCGACCACGTCGTTGACGATCTCATGCCACACGAGGGTGTATTGGGGATATGCCTTCGCCTCACCGTCGAATTCGACGCCGAAAACCGGGTCGTCCCCATCGAGGTTCGTGGGAGGATCGTCGGCGGGCGCAAACGCCGGATCGTCGATCGATGGGATCCCGTCCGGTCCTGGCCCACCGTCCATACTCTCCTCGTTCAGCCGATCGATCGGGTACTCCTTGGATAGCGACCGATCGACGGTCGGTGGACCCCCGTTTTCATCGGCCGTGTCGTCATCCGCCCCGTCATCGCTTGACCCCGCCGGCAAACCGGCCCCGCCGAGACAGCCCGCGAGCGCGGTCAATCCGACGGCACCGATCCCACCGAGCACCCGCCGGCGACCGTCGGTCGTGGGACTTCTTGGCATACTGGATAGACGTCCCCTCATCGGCATATCCGTACCGCGGTTGTGCGTACACCATACACCGCCGCCAGCAGCCGAGATCGGGAAATAGGCGACCATTTTATGTGGTCCTCGCCGTAGAAACGAGGTACTGATAGCGTGTCGATGGGTCAAACACCCCAGTGCCCCCACCAATGACAAGCGTTCTCACTATCGATCGAAAGGAGCTGACTTCCGCGGAGATCGTCGACGCAATCGAGGTCGGGAAGCGGGTCATCATCGAGACGGAGGTGCTCGGAAAGACAGTTCGAATGACCATCCGCAAGCGGGAGCAGACCTACTACTGTGACACCCCGATCAAACTCCTCACCTTCGACACCGACGCGGAGTTGCAGTCGTGTCTGGAACGTTATCGGCTCGCGGAGCCGGCCAACCCAATTGATAAAACCGAGGTGTCACGGACCGAATGACCCGTCGAGAGCCTGAGGATATGGAGGATCTGATGCGCATCGATGACCCGGAGTTCGATCGGGTACTTGAGTGCGTGTTCGGGATCCAATCGCACGAACGGCGCACATATTTCGCGCTGCTCGAGATACCGGGCAGCACCGTGTCGGAGATCGCGGAGGATCTCGACCGCGATCGGAGCAACGTCAATCGCTCGCTGTCGACGCTCGCCGAAAAGAACCTGGTGGACCGCGACCGTAAGATCCTCGACGGTGGCGGGTACATTTATCAGTACTACCCGACCCCCATTCCGGAGGCGAAAGCCCTGATGCATGAGGCGGTCGACCGCTGGGCAACCGATGTCCACGGAAAGATCGAATCCTTCGACGTGTAGGTTGGATCACCCAAGCACGGCAACCCGGATCTCGTGAGCCGTCCCATCGCGGTCGATCACGATGCGGTCGACGACGGCCCCACGGACCGCCACGCGCCACTCCTCGACCGCCTCGAAATGGTGTTCCCGTCGAGTTGCAAGGTCGGCATCCGGATACCGCTGTGCGGTCTCATCGACCTCGGGATACGGCGGCACGTCGTCGACCAAGTCGCGGGGATCGACGTGTATCGAGCCCGCCGCCGCGGTCGGATCCTCGCCACCGACCTCATGGATCCGGGCGCGCATCCGGCCGTAAAACGGCGGCGTGATACGCAGGACAACGTGGCGATCCGTCCGTAAGGTCGCCTCCAGCGCGGTCGCGACGTCCTCGCGGTGTACCGCGATGGAGCGGATGCGTTCGATCCCCGACGGCTCCTCGGTGGGCTTCTCGGTGGCATCCCCGCCGGGTGGATCCTCGTCAGCCATCCTCGGGTGACCAGCGGGCGTCCGAAAGCGTTCGTTGCACGGCCTCCTCGCCGACGGCGGCCGCGAGGTGTTCGAAGCCGCCACGGACGCCCCGATCGGTCGCGTTCGCGACGAGCCGTGAGACGATGAACTCCGGCGTCGACTTTCCGATGGTGCCGTACCGTGGCTGATAGTCCACCAGCAGCTCGAGGTCGTTGTTCAACCCTTCAGCGAAGATGCCGTCCACCCTCGCGGTCTCCGGCAGCGGGCTCAAGTCCGCGGCGAGGTGGGTGACGTAGACGCCGAGGGCGTCGCGCTCGACGGTCAACTCGACGAGCCCGTTAAGAAGGTCCGCGGCCCGCCCCGGCTCCGTGATCGCCTCGAACTCGTCGACGAGCATCAGGGTCCGCCCCTCCTCGACGAGCGGCGGGACCACGGATTTGAGCGTCGATTCGAGCACGCCCGCGTTGAACGAGGCGTGTCGGCGGTGAAAGACCACGCGGTCGAACGTCCCAACTTCGGCCTCCTCAGCGGGCACCGGCAGCCCCATCGAGGCGAGCAGCGCCACCGCACAGAGCGTCTCCAAAAGCGTCGTCTTCCCGCCGGAGTTCGCCCCGGTAAGCACGCTCACGCGGTCGCCGGAGGGCGGTCGCTCGACGACGTCATGCTCCGACCCATCGCCCAACTCGTGCGTTCCGATCCCGTATGTTACGGGCTGGACGTCGCCCGCGACGAAGAGGTTCCGAGCGTTGTGAACGGCGATGCCGTCGTCGACCAACCGCGGACGGCGGAGGTCGTGTTCGGCGGCGAAGCGCCCGAGCGAAAGTTGGACGGCGATCGTCGAGACCGCTTCGACCGCACGGGTGACGTCCTCGCCGGCCTCCGCGAGGCGTGATCGGATCTCGGCTCCGACCGTCTCCTCGCGCTCCGCCACGTCCGCTTCGAGCTCCGCGACGAGTTCACGGAGGGTTCCCGACACGAAGTCGGCGGCATCCAGCGCGTCGTCGGGGGCCGCCGATCGGATCGTCGCCGGGTCGATCCCCGTCTCGCTCGCGAGATGGTCCACCACGCCCGCACGGAACGCCTCGAAGTCGCGGGCGGTGCCGTCACGAACCGCCTCGATCACGTCGAAGGCGGCGTTCTCCAGCCCCCGTGCCGCCTCAAGCCGCTCGCGTCGACGGTCGAGCTCCGCGTCGGCACCCGCCGCGATGGTCGGCCCGCTCGATTCGCCGGCGTCCGTGTGAGTGGCGGCCTCGAGCGAGCCATGAACGTTCCCGAGCGCGCCGACGGCGTCGCGCAGGGCCTCGATATCGAGGTCCGCGAGGGCCTCGAACGCGTCGCCGGAGAGGCCGGCCTCGCGAAGCGTGATGGCGACCTCGACGGCGGCCCGATCGGTGCCGCCCGACGCGTCGTACGCCGCGAACGCCTCGATCACCCGTTCCCGGTCACCCTCGGGGAGGCCCTCCCAGGCGTCCCGGGCCGCCATCACCTCGTCCAATCGCGTCTCCATCGGCTCCCGGTCGGTGAGCGGCGTGAGCACCCGGATGCGGTCGCCGGCGTGCGCGGTCAGGGCGTATTCGGCGGCCAGAGAGAGGAGATCGTCGTAGACGGCGCGGGCGTCGCCGGTCGCGAGGACGTCCATGCCGGCCTTGCCGTTCGCCCGTCGGAGGATCCGGGTCGCCCGACCGCGTTGGAGCCCGGCATCGGAGAGCGCCCGGACGTCCGCCGACTCGATCGCCTCGACGGCCCGCTCGGTGCCGAGCGCCTCGACGAGCGCCTCGCTCGTCTTCGGCCCGATGCCCCAATAGTCCTCGAGTCGCATACGGTTGCGTCTCGGCGAGCGACCTTGGCGTTTTCGTCACCCATCGCCGGTGCCGGCACGGACCGACGGCGTCTCAGTCCGCCGGCGACGGGGTCCCAGCGTTTGCCCGCGTCTCCCGGAGGTACCCCTGTAGATACGCGCCGATGAACATCCCAGCCACGCCGTAGAGGATGACGACGTTGCCGATCCCGAGGCTCGCGTAGGCGGCACCCGGGCAGATCCCCGACAGCCCCCACCCGATGCCGAAGATCCCACCACCGAGGACCACGTCCCGGTCGAGCGATTTGAGCCGGCGACCGAACCGCTTGCCCGTCATCGGGGCCGATCGTCCCGACAGCGTCAGCGCCCAGAACGTGATCCCGACGACGACGCTCGCGCCGCCCATCACGAACAGCAAGCCGAGGTCACGGAACTGCAGGAACTCCAGGACGATCTCCGGCCGGGCCATCTGGCTCATCGCCAACCCGACGCCGAAGATCGCCCCGCCGAGGAAGACGAGCGGCAGAAACAGCGGGTGGCTCTCGTGTTCGGCGATGATCCCGGCACCGCTCATGGGCGAGTCACCTCGCGTGGGACGCGGGAGATGGTCCCCCTCATGGGCGCACCCCCAACGCGAAGACGAACTGGGCGACCCCGATGGCGACGAGCATGAAGATCGCCACGTTCAGGATCGACGTTCGCGAGCCCGACCCGACGCCGCAGACGCCGTGGCCGGAGGTACACCCCTTGCCGAGACGCGTGCCGATCCCGATGAGGACGCCGCCGAGCAGCAGGCGCCACGGCTGAACCTCGGTCGTCCAGCCGAACTCGCCGGTCGCGACCGAATACGCGGCTGCGCCGGCGACGATCCCGAGCGTGAAGACGACCCGCCAGTCGCGCGAGGCGATGAATCGGGGCTGTTGGAAGCGTCGCAGCTTCGAGCCATACGAGAGCGTTGATTCGAGGAAGGTGCTCGCGCCCGCGTGGATGCCCGTGCCGGCGTAGATCAGCGCGGTTCCAAGCCCGATCAAGAGCCCCCCGAACAGGTACTGCTCGACGCCGCGCGGGAAGAGCGCGTCCGCGAGGAGGATGACCTCGTGCATACCGTGACGCTGGCGGTCGAAGCGGGAAAGCGCTACGTTCCCGGTGGGTCTTTGCCGTTCTCGGGGACGTTGTGTGCCGGGGATCCGCGGGTCACCCGCCGAACTCCGACTCGCTCACCCGGACGACCACGGTCTCGTCTATCTCGCGAAGGTCGTACTCGGGAACCGTGCCCTGATCGCGGCGGGCGAAGAGGGGTTCGACCAGCTCGTCGTCGACGAGTCCGAATATCTTGAGCCGCTGGTCGGTCTCCTCGGGCGGCACCTCGCCGTCGCGGACCGCCCGGGCGAGGTCGCGTGAGAGCCATTCGCTCCCCGAGATGGACGGTTCGAACACGAGCGCCTCCTCGACGAACCGGACGCAGTACCAGTTGAGGTCGTTGAGCAGCGCCACCGCGGCCCCGAGACTGACGGTGTCGACCGCGACGCTGTTCGCGAACGGCTCGTGGATCTCGTAGGTCGCGAGCGCGTCGCGCGCGGTCTCACGGGAGAGCAACTCATAGAGGAGGTTGACGTCCGGATCCCCGATGAGACATACCCGCGTCATATCCGATGCAGGCACCGACCCGTGAAAAACGGTTGTGGTCGGCCGGTGGGACGTTGTTCCGCTGTCCGGCGGATCGATTCTTAAAACGTCGAGACGTCGCCCTCGATCACCTTGCGCGTGATCGCGGAGACGTCGGCGAGTTCGCGGTCGATGATCTCGGTGACCTCGTCCTCGATGTCTTCGATATCGACGCCCTCGGCGGTGACGATCTGTGCGTCGGCGACGTGGGGTTCGTCGATGGGCCGACCGATCTGTGAGAGGAGCCGAACCTGCAGGTCGCGGATGCCGTCGACCTCGTCGGTGACGGATTCCGCGATATGCGTCGAGAGAAGGTTGTAGATCTTGCCGATGTGGTTGACGGGGTTCTTCCCGGAGGTCGCCTCCATCGACATGGGGCGGTTCGGCGTGATCAGCCCGTTTGCGCGGTTCCCGCGGCCGACGGAGCCGTCGTCGCCCTGCTCGGCGGAGGTCCCGGTCACGGTGAGGTAGATGGAGCCCTCCTCGTAGTCGTCGGCGGTGTTGACGTGGACGTGCACGTCGCGGTCGGTGTGCTCTTCGGCGAGGCCGGTGACGAACTCACGCACGTCCGCGACGGCGGCGTCGTAGTCGTCAAGGTCGTCGATGTACGCGTCGACCATCGCGGCCGCGACCGTAATGTCGATCCGGTCGCCCTCGCGTTTGCCCATGAGCTTCACGTCGGGACCGAGTTCGGGGTGGTCCGCGTGGTAGCTCGTGTTGAGCGCGCGCTCGGCCTCGTAGACGATCGTCTCCGTCTCGGTGAGCGGCGCGTGGCCGACGCCGAAGGAGGTGTCGTTCGCCATCGGCACCTCCTGGGTCTCCTCGCCGAAGACGTCCTGCAGGTCGCCGGAGCCCTCGCCGAGGCGCACGTCAACGACGATGTCGGTGCCGTATTCGAGTTCGGGGATCGCCTCCTCCAGGTAGTCGCGGGCGGCTGCGAGCGCCGTGGAGTCGACCGGGAGCTGCTGGCCGTCGTAGGATTTCGTCGCCCGCCCGACGATCAGCACGTAGATCGGCTCGATGACCTCGCCGCCGCCGAAGGCGGGTGCGGCCCGACCGGCGACGAGCTGGGTCTCGTCGGTGTTGTAATGAAGCACCTTCCCGACGCGGTCGAGATAGAGCTGGGAGAGCGCCCGCGAGACCGACTCCGCGAGCCCGTCGCTTATCGAATCCGGATGCCCGATCCCCTTTCGCTCGACGATCTCGACCTCCTGGTCCTCGACCGCCTGTCGGTCGAGGCGGCTGACCTGAATGTTCCGACTCATTGGCTGCTC
>SL_8KL_010_SEDDRAFT_10000234_pt1 | contig 47542 bp, 41 predicted proteins | sample SodLakKL_010_SED_4_FD_11160 | JGI IMG/M metagenome (IMG submission 11160)
TGGTGCTGATAACGGGTCTGCTGTTAACCGGATGTGAAGGATTATTGACCGGAGAAGATGGTACCGGTGAACTGGCTTTGTTTATTGCTGATGCTCCTGTAAATGAGATTGATGAAGTAAATGTAACACTGGACAGTGTGGAGGTCAACCGGGAAGGAGAAAGCTGGAAAACTATTCAGGACTTTTCAGATGAAGATAATGGTAGAAAAACATTTAATTTATTAGACCTTCGCTTTGATGAAGAACTTTTAGGTCAGGAAATGCTGCCCACCGGTAATTATACTCAAATTAGGCTGATAGTAGTAGCAAATGAGGATAAAGAAAATTCATCGGCGGAAATAGGCGAATCATATGTAAGCTTTAAAGATGATGAAAAAGATGATATAAACTTGTTTATTCCCAGTGGGGAACAGACCGGCTTGAAAATACACCATGATTTTTTAATTGAAGAAGATATAATTACACGTTTGTTATTGGATAATGATGTGCGAGAAATACTTAATACAAAACCAGAAAATGCTGATCGTGGATATATTTTAAGACCAACAGCAATTGAAGTAATTGACAAGAACGTTTCTGGAGAGATAGAAGGCCAGGTTGTTGATCAAAATGAAGAGGCAATTACTGACTATGATGTAGTGGTAGAAGCACTTGATGAAAATGATGAGCTAGTTACCGATACAGTTGCTTCTACAGATGAAGAAAATGACAAACCAGCCGGTTCCTTCCGCCTGCGTGGTCTGGATGAAGAAGGAACTTACAGTGTCGATGCCTATATAGAAGATGATGAAGGAGATATAATTTTTGAAGCAGAAGAGAGAATAACAGACATTGAAGTTGAAGCCGGGGAAGTTACTGAATTAGAGGACAAATTAATTATTGATCTTAGTGATGAAGAAAATAATGACGATTAGAATGAAGAGGATAATGAAAATTAGGATAATAAACAGCAAGAGAACCAGGTTTCTGCTGTATATTTAATTAAAATTATAAAGCTATAACGATTTAAACCTAATGAGGACCGGTCGGGTAAGAAGCAAATACCTGGACCGGTCCTTTAATTTTTGATGAGGATTAAACCATCTTTAAACTTGAGATCACCATCCCGGGCCATTTTGTTTAATATTTTAGTTGCAGTGGCTCTGGTGGTTCCGGCCATATTGGCCAGTTCCTGATGAGTTATTTTTTTTTCAATAAGAACACCCTCCTTCTTCTGGATACCGTATTTTTCCTCCAGTTTCTCCAGAGTGGAGGTTAGTCGGGCCCGGACATCATGAAAAGTAAGGTCCTCTATCTGCTGGTTGGCTTCCCGGAGCCGATAAGAAAGAGTAGTTATTATGTTGGTGGCCATTTCGGGATTATTGGATATTAACTGATGAAAATTATTGTTATCAAGGGTTAGGAGTACTGAATCCTCGAGTGCCTGGGCGGAGGCAGAACGGCTGTTATCATCCAGAAGGGCCATTTCCCCGAAATAATCACCTTTTTCCAGGAGAGCAAGTGTTTTTTCACTGCCCTGCCTGCTTAATTTATAGATACGAATTAAACCCTGGAAGACAATGTAAAGGATGTTTCCGGACTCCTGTTCCAGAAAAACATTTTCACCTTTTTTATAAAATCTTTTATGAAGCATCTCACTTATTTTTTCCAGCTGTTGGTCGTTAAGATTTTTAAACAGAACACAGTTTTTGAGAAACTGCTTCATGATGGACACCCTATTCCTGAATCCTAAAGCCCGGGGGCTAAGGAAGTTATTTTAGAGCTGGTCGCTTTTTTACTGGGAAGGATCCTGGTTATTTCCCGGATTTTTTTCTTCCGGGTCGGGTGTTTTTTCATTGGATTTTTCTGCAGGTTGTTGGTGTGGTATATTTTCTTTTATTTTTTCTATTTTTTCCTGAACATCCTGGGGAGGTGTTCTTTTTTCCTCCCAGCTATCCCATTTATCCTGCTGATTTTCACTCCAGGTATTGATCTGGAATTTTTGCTCTGGGGCCGGTATTTCAACCTCCTGGCCGGCGGATACTCTTTTTTCCTGAACAGCTGTGGTAACTGTTATTTCTCCTTCTCTGGTAGAAATGGTAGTTGTCCCCTCCTGATCTACGCTAACAGAAAAAATAGTACCACGAACTGCAGCAGTGGCCCCGGGAGTTTCAATTTCAAAAGTAATTTTATCTCTAAGAGACTTAAAAACTTCTATAATTAAAGAACCTTCCTCCAGATCTATTTTCTGCAGCTGTTCTTGATGAGGACTATCTTCTTTTAATTTGAGGGCTGTGTTTTCTTCTACAAACACACGAACTCCGGTTTGAAATAGTATCTCAGCTGTTCCGGCCTCTGTTTTGAGAGATTCTCCGGGTAAAAGAACTGTTTCCTTATTGATTTCTTTCCAGAAGCCGGGAAAAAACCAGAGCACCTGTTCCCGGTGGAATACCTCTCCTTTGATATTAACCACAGCAGTGGAATCCGTATTCTCTGAGGAGAGGGTCGGAAGGATGAATAAAGCAAACAGCACACCCAGAGTTATTAAAATTATATAATGTTTTTTCATTGTTTTCACTTCCCGAAAATAGGTAGTTTTAGGGGCTGAATATATAACTGATAGTTAAATAAAGTCAGGCAAAACAGGCTAAAAAGTTGATTTTTGAAATATTAATCTCAAATAGTTTTAATAAGTTTATATGTCTTTATTAGTTCCTGTTTACCTTTTATTTTCAGAGGTTTTAGGAGTTTAAAGTTAAATTTGTTTTCTGCTGCCCGGTAAGTTTGTTCCCCCACAATTATTTCTCCCGGTCCGGCCTGCTCTTCCAGCAGAGAAGCTGTATTTACCGGATCACCGATCACCGTGTACTCCATTCTGTTTTGTGCTCCTATGCTGCCGGCGATTACGGATCCGGTATTAATACCTACGGCTAGGTCCAGAGGAAAATCAGGTTGGTTTTTAATTTTGTTCTGCAGTCTTAGGGCCAGGTTAAGAGCTTTTTGTGCATGGTTTTTTTGTTCTACGGGAGCACCGAAAATAATAAGTGCCCCATCTCCCAAAAATTTGTTGAGTGTGCCCTGTAAGGCAAAAACTTCCGAACTGATCAATTCAAAATAGCGGTTGAGCAGCTGGACTGTTTGCTGAGGGGAATTTTGTTCTGCAAAAGAGGTAAAACCGACCAGGTCAACAAAGAGAATGGTGACCTCCTGTTTTTGACTCCAAAATGAATTAAGTTTTTGGTTGGTAATAAGCTGTCTGGCAACTTCAGGTGACAGATAACGGGCAAACATTTTTTCCAGCCGTTTCCTTTTACGGTCGGTCAGAAGATAACTTAAAACATTTGCTCCCGTGTAGTTAAACAGACTGATAAACAGCAATGGGGTAATATAGATGTAAATATGAGCCCTATAAAAGAGGATAAAAGAGGCAGTGGTAATTAAGATTGTTAAGAATATCAAAACAATTAGACCGGAAAGAGGTCTTTTTTTAAAAAACGCAAAAAAGGTTACCGGGGTTAAAATTATCATTAAGATTATGAGAAATACATTTTCTAACTGCCGGATAAAGGAGCTGTTGAGGTAGCTGCTGATTATATGACTGTGAATCTCCACTCCTGCGGTATAACCCTTTAGCATCACCAGGGGGGTAGTCCAGTAGTCTTTTATCTGATCGGTATGGGCTCCGATTATCACAATTTTATTTTGAAAGTATTCCTCAGCAAAGTTCTGTTTTAGGACATCTGTATATGAAATACGTTCCAGAGAGTGATTGAAATTAATATAAGGTTCTCTGTCCTTAAAAAGCAGGGTGTCTGCAGGGAAGATGTTTTCTGCGGCCAGCTGTACAATCTTTTGGGCAAAAGGTGGTTCAGGACTGTTTTCCGGCAGAATAAGGCGTCTGATTTTGCCATCACGATCGGGAAAGAGATTGATAAAACCGGTGGCCGAATAGTCGGCAAATTCTAAAGCAGGTTTGTTGATTTCATCTATCAAAAGAGAGGAAGCCAGCGGGCTGCGGTACATTCGGGTTTCCAGAGAAGAAGCCAGAACAATACGGTCCTGCTCGCTTAAGGTCCGGGCCAGCTGTTCATCTGTTTCAGTATCCCGGTATTCTGAAAATAAAATGTCAAATCCTATAACCCGGGCCCCATTCTGCTTTAAAATGTCTATTAGACGGGCGTGTTTATCCCGGGGCCAGGGCCAGCTGCCCTCTTCTGTAAGGGAATAGTTATCAATCTCCACAATCACCGGATTACTCTGCTGATTGTCATCTAATAGGTGGGATAAAATAAGATGGTAGTCATATGTGATGTTTTTTAGATCTGACAGAAACACAAAAGCCAACAGAAAACTGGCCGTAAAGGAAAACAATATTAATATGATAAACACTAACCTGTATTTTCTGGGCACAGGACTCACTTCCGAAAAATGCTTTAAAATCAGGAGCTTATATTTTTAGAATAATACATAATTACTGAAAAATCAATAATTACAGCCGGGCCATTTGTACCAATTTGTTTAGTATTTGGCGGCAGCAGCCCTGCTGATTTCGGTTATAGGCTCCAGGCTCCAAAAACAGTATTTTCTATTTAAAGGATTTCTGAAAATTATAAAGAAATAAGTAAATAGAGCTAATATTAACTAAAAAGTCTTTCTACTGCAGGCTTCATATCATTTTTATATTATTTCATAACAGAATTAATCACAGTGATATACAGCAGGGAGCATTTTTAGAAACAAAAGAGCAAAAAAAGTACAGGGGAAATTGTTTTTAACTACTTATACCAGGCAAAATTACAGCCGGCCACAGGGGGGATAAAATGATTGATAAAACTGAAGAACTGGCAGAAGAATTTGAATTAATAACAAACATCAGACCCAAGGTTAACTCCAAAAAAGAGGTTATCACATTTCACCCACATGACAGGTATGATGCTAAAGCCAGTAAGGAACTGCATGAATACGGTTATGGGCCTTTTTGTGAATTTAAGGTTCCCGGCTCTGCCCGGGGTAAAGAGGGAGTCTTTTTGCTTTTCACAGGTGGAGAAGTACAGTATGTTGGAGATTGTGGGGATCTGCGGGATAAATTCAATTTTGGCTGTGGTTATATAACTCCCCGGGACTGCTATGAAGGGGGGCAGCCTGAAAACTGCCGCATAAATAATCTGATCCTGGAAGCGTTTATTAAAGGTCAGGAAATAAAACTTTATTTTAAAGCTGCAGAAAACAGGAAGCAAAAAAAACAGGAATTGATAACCCGTTTTTCTCCGGNNTGGAATCGTGAAATATTACAGAAAAAAGAAGCTGCAGGNNCCAGTTCGGCTGAAGAAACAAAGTCTGATCGGCAGAAAACTGAACAGAAAAAATCAGCAGCACAATCCCGAACCGGCAAGTATACCCCTCTAAAAGAGTATTTGCAGAGTTTAGAAAAAAAGGAAGACACTCTGACTTTCTCAGAAATTGAAGAAATCCTGGAGGCTGATCTTCCCCAATCGGCCTATAAGTACAGCGGCTGGTGGGCCAATGGGGGGCATGCTCATGCTGAATACTGGCTGGAAGCAGGATGGAGAGTTGAGGAGCTTGAGCTGGGTGAATATGTGAAATTTGTGGAGATGGAAAATTGAAAGAAGTTTTAATCAACCGTTTTTAGGCCGGTACTTTGAAATTGATTTTACATCAATCTTTTGAGGTGCCCAAAGCAAGGGGCAGGATGTATGAGGAGGATATGAGGTTGAGGACCCTGGAGCTCAACTAAAGATAAGGGGTAGAGATAACAAATAAATCCTGTCTTTTAATATCAAAGTATATTATAATACCTATAACAGCTTAAAACTGAAAAATAGAGCAGGGAATAGAAAAAATATACAGGAGTATAGTCTTTACCTATTTTTGTTTTGCTATTTTTTAAAAATCTCAGAGGACAAACAGAAGACGATAAGTTAACAACAGATAACAATTGAGGAAGGATATCATGGATTTTAAAAAAGTTGAAATAATGGCTCTGAAATATGGTAATAAACCTCATTACCGCTGGGAGAGCAGAATTCTTGAACAAAATAAAGAATATGTAGTTGTGGGCAGCAGACCCGGCCGGACCCTCAAACACTTTAGCCGGGAGGAAGAATTTCAGTTCAATAAATGGGCGGTAGAGTTTTTCTTTTTTAATCACTGGTTTACCACGGCTGTGGTCATGGAAGATATTTCCGGGCCAGAAATCGATCAATACTACTGTAATATAGCTCAGCCGGCCCGGTATGAAAATGATAGAATTTCTTTTGTAGATCTGGATCTGGACCTGATAAAAAAGAAAAACAGCTCCTGGCAGGTGGTAGATAAGGATGATTTTCAGATTAACCAAAAAAGATATGATTATCCTCCCGAGCTGGTCCAAAAAACCTGGCAGGCCCTGAATAATTTGCAGGAAAGAATAGCCTCGGGAGAGTTTCCCTTTAATGGTGCAGTATATGAGTATGTGGACATCATTAATTGCTGTTTAGCTCCGGTTTCAGGTAAAAATTAGAACTGGTTTAGTTTATTTTGACCTGTCCAGATATTAAAATCATTACGCTGTTTAATTTTTACTAAAGTTTTCTTACAGAAGGGGCATTTATATACCGGTGATTTAGAGAAGTTAGTTTTTTCAAAGAAAGTATGATTACAAATTTTACAAAAAAACTGTCCCTTACCACCATTATTGTCATAGAGGTAATCATGGGGAGCATTACATTTAGGGCATATAATATTATCAGGCACAGAGCACTTAGAGTTTTTATGCCGCCTAATAGGTTTTAAGGGTTTTCCGTTTTGTTTTTCATATTCAGTGATTAGTTTTTTATAGTCCAGTTTTTCCGGTATGTCAATAATGGGTCGGGGATCAATTTCTAATTTTTGATACTTTTTGCTGATGGGATTGTCCTTTTTAGGAGCAATATTTTTAGAGGTTAATAACATTACCAAATAGATAATTATTTTTCTTTGGATTTGAATATAGACCAGCAAAAAAGAGATAATTAAGTCTTTCAAAGTTTGCCGCCTCCCTTTTTGTTTTTGGTAATAATTTAGTTGAAACTGGGTGTTTCTAACTAAAATATACTTCAAACAGAGGGGGGTGGCAAGTTTTTCAAATAAATTGTTGATATGACAAGGTTTAAGTAAAATTTAAGTCAATATTTTTGACAATACGGAAAACCTACAGGGGGTATAAAAATGGAATACAGGTTAATAGAAGGAGAGGTTTTTCCTGAAGTTTGGGAAAAGGCATTAAAGGTTTGCTGGAGAGAAGGAGAAAAAATCAGGACTGATTATGATAAAAAAGAAGATAGCTTATCAAAAGATATTACCGCCATGATGGTGGTCCATGAACCGGAAAATGAACCAGTGTATCACCGGGCCGGTTTTCCCATGGGTATAGAGGAGCTGTTTTCTTATGTTGATGAAGTGGTTAAGGGCACCAGAGATGACCTGGTAGATAAGCTGGGATATACCTATCACGATAGAATGGTAAATTACAGAGATGATATCCAGAATGAACAAGGTATAAATCAGATAGATTATGTGGTAGAAGAGCTGGAGAGGGCTGGATATTCCCGGAGGGCTCAGATGATTATCTGGAATCCCAAAGTGGATACAGTGAGTGAAGGAGAGGATGTTCCCTGTCTGCAGAGGCTGTGGTTCAGGGTTGTAGATGGCAGCCTGAATATGAATATTCATATGCGAAGCAATGATCTGTTTAAGGCCACTTTCTCCAACATGATTGCTTTTTTTGGAATACATAAGCTTGTGGCTGAAAAGCTGGGTATCCCGGTAGGCAGCTACTGCCATGTGGCCGATAGTCTGCATATCTATGGCAGTTATTTTGAAGAAGTCCAAAAAACCCTGGAGACCTTTCAGGAAAGAAGCTGGGAAGATAGAGTCTGGACTACAGAAGAAATAGAATCTTTTGTATGAAAAACATTATATTTTTCCAGATGAAGACAAAATATGATATTATTATATTATCTTTTTAATAAAAAATGGTTTTTATAAATGAACAAAATAGTGCTGCTGTTTTAGCTGTTCTATCTTTTAAAAAGCTAACAGCAGGAGGGAGTTTAAGGCCCATGACCGGTAGTTCTAATTTTTATGGATTTATATTTCTCCTTTTGTATTATATAATAGCTGCCGGGATAATCAGTTTGTTTGATTATTTGACAGATTACAGGAGAGAATGGATCAGGAAGAGTTATCATATAATTTACAGTTTTTCATTATTATTAATTTTGTATATATTCTCGGACTGGTATATAGCTGTTCTGGTGCTGGTGGGCATTTCACTGGCTGCGGTAATAATATTAAATCTGTCTGTTAAACTGGTCCCCGGGTTGAAACAGCTTTCGATCAGCAGAAAATCAAGTATTAAGGAAGTTATAAGGCAGATGATTTATCTGCACAGCACCTTTGTTGTGCTGATATTAATTTTTCAATATTTAGGTGAACAGTATATATTTCATGCTGTGGTGGGGGTAATGGTCTGGGGTTTTGGTGATTCAGCTGCCGCCCTGGTGGGTAAATTTATCGGGAAAAGAGAGTATGATGATATCATTTTTCCTTCCGGTAAAACACTGGAAGGAAGCCTTGGTTTTATGGGCGCATCCTATTTCCCGGCTTTTTTGGTCCTGATTTTTCTAGGAGGTTATAATTTAATTCAGGCTTTTATTACAGCAGCTTTAATAGTTGCCTTTGCCTCCCTGGTGGAAGCTCTATCTCGAAAAGGGCTTGACACTATTACCATTCCTCTGTTTGCAGCTTTATTTTCGGTGCTGGCCCAGAGGCTGTATTTATATTTGATATAAGTTTTAGTTTTAGAGGTGATCCGGTGAAATATTTTAAAGATATCAGTGAAACAGAGCTAAAATCCAAAAAAGAGAGAACACTGCGGGCAGCCTGGATTATAAGTTTGCTGGGGCCGCTGGCCACAGCTGTGGTGTTTCTTTTGGGCCGCACCAATGTCCTGCTGGCCGATTTATTTCGGCGGAGCAGTGAGCTTTTGGCTTTATTTTTGTCCTGGATTGTATTCCGGAAGGTGGAGAGAGGAAGCAATGTTAGATATAATTATGGTTACCACCGCCTGGAAGATATTGCCTCTTTTCTGGTGGGAATGGTTATGATAATTTCTTTTGTGGTGGTTTTTTACAATTCTCTGGGCCGCCTGCTGGACCCGGACCCCTCAGGCTGGTTGATTCCGGGGGTCATATTATCCGGGCTGGGATTTTTGGTTAATGGCTGGTTCTGGCAGCGGAATTATCGGTTAAACCACCGGGAATCGACACCGGTTTTTGAATCCCAGTGGAGACTTTACCGGGTTAAAACTTTAATTGATTTTGGTGTGGTTCTGACCCTGTCTTTTGAAATATATATGGGCAGCGGTATGCTGGCGATATATGTGGATTTTCTGGTTTCTGTTTTAATTGCCGGATTTCTTTTAATTTCGGGTGGTTTTATGGTTAAAGATGCACTTATGGCTCTTGCTGATCGCGCTCCTCTAGATGTTGAAGAAATTTTCTCCGAGCTGCAGAACCTAAATGATCAATTCAGCAGTCTGCAGGAAATTCGCTGCCGGAGTGCAGGAGGATTAATTTTTATTGATATTCAGGTGGAGTTTGCTGCTGATCAAAAAATAGACAAGATAAAACAGGTGGAGAAAAAAATAACAGACCGGCTGCATGATAGATTTTCTAACCTTGAAGTACAGGTTATACCGGTTGATAAAACTGATAACAACAGTCAGGAAAAGGACTGTAAATTATAATCGGAAAATACAATTTTGTGGTTTCAGGCCCCCGGAAAAATTGATGAGGTCGGGGTTTTAATATAATATTAATGCTAAAAAGAGCCGAATTAAACACAGGATATTTATAGAGTTATTTTGGTGACTGCTATTTTTACATAATTTTGATTATGCATTGAGATAATTTATCATACCAGCAAAGGGGTACCCTGTATGGCAAAATTTCTACTGGCAGTGGATGTAGGAACTTCAGGAACCAGGACCACTCTGTTTGATTTTACCGGACAGGTTCATGGCAATTATGTTTATGAATATGAAACTACTTATCCCGTAGCCGGAGGAGCCGAACATGATGTCCGGGAATGGTGGAGGGCTGTCTGTAAGGGAGTAAGCTATTTTAAAAATGAACTTTGCTTATCTGTAGAGGAGATTGCCGCAGTGGGGGTTGATGGTCTCAGCTGGGCCGCCCTGCCGGTGGATAAAAAAGGACAGCCCCTGCGCAGGGCCATGATCTGGCTGGATAGGAGGGCGGAAAAACAGGCGGACTGGATAAAAGACACGGCGGGAGAAAAAATAGAGCAGATCAGCGGTAATCCGATTGATGCGGCTTATATAACTCCCAAAATGCTCTGGATTAAAGAAAATGAACCACATATATATGAGAAAACTCATAAATTTTTACAGAGTAATGGGTACATTGTTTACAGGCTGACCGGAGAATTTTCTCTGGATTATTCCCAGGGCTATGGTTTTCATTTTTTTAATATAAAACAGGGAGAGTGGTCCGGGGATACTGCCGCCCGCCTTAACCTCTCATTAGAAAAACTGCCCCCTTTTTATGAATGCCATCAGGTCGTGGGCTCGGTAACAAACCGGGCAGCCCGGGAGACCGGACTGCCCGAAGGAACTCCGGTTGTGGCCGGTGGTCTGGATGCCGCCTGCTGCACCCTGGGGGCCGGAGTTATAAAATCGGGTATGACCCAGGAACAGGGGGGGCAGGCCGGGGGAATGAGTATTCAGCTTTCAGAACCGGTCACCAGTCCCCGGTTAATTCTTGGTTACCATGTTATTCCCGACCACTGGCTGCTGCAGGGAGGGACAGTTGGTGGTGGGGGTACCCTGAACTGGTTCCGGAAGGAGCTGGGGAGCCGGGAGAAAAGGCTGGCCGAAAAACAGGGGGGCAATGCCTACCAGATTATGGACAGAGAAGCAGCCGAGATTCCTCCCGGAAGTGATGGTCTAATCTTTTTACCCTATATGGCTGGAGAAAGATCTCCAATCTGGGACAGTAAAGCCCGGGGAGTGTTTTTTGGTCTATCCTATGACAAAACGAGAGCCCATATGATCCGGGCCATGATGGAGGGAGTAGGTTTTTCTCTACTGCATAATCTGGAAACTGCTCAGAACTCAGGTGTAGAGATAAAGGAACTAAACAGTGTGGGTGGGGCCTCGGGTAGTGAGGTCTGGACGGGTATGAAGTCTGATATCACGGGCAAAAGGATTAATGTCCCCCAGACCGACCAGGCTACGGCTCTCGGAACAGCTATTCTGGCCGGGGTGGGGACCGGAATTTATGATAGTTTTTCGGAGGCTGTAAACCAGATGATTAAGATAGAAAAAACATATGGGCCGGATGAAAAGAGACACCGGATATACCAGAAATATTACAGTCTATATCGGGAGCTGTATGAAAAATTGAAAGACAGTTATGAACGGCTCTATTCAATTTCAAAAATAGCAGAAAATGCATTTGATTAAAGTGAATTTTAATATCCAATTATTTAAACAGGAGGTTCTTTTATGAAGGCAGCTGTTCTTAAAAACGAAAGGGAGATTAAATATCAGGAATTTAAAAAACCACAGGTCAAACCGGATGAAGTTTTGATTCGAGTCCGCAAAACAGGTATCTGTGGTTCTGATCTACCCCGGGTGCTATCCGATGCGGCTCATTTTTATCCTTTAATTCTGGGCCATGAATTTTCCGGAGAGGTGGTCGAGGTCGGAGAAAAAGTAAAACAGGTCTCCCCCGGAGACCGGGTCAGTGGAGCACCTCTTATACCCTGTCATGAGTGTGTGGAATGTCAGCAGGGAAATTTTGCTCAGTGTGAGGATTATTCATTTATCGGTTCCCGGAGGCATGGGAGCTGGGCGGAATATGTTAGTATACCGGCCGTAAATTCGGTAGTACTTCCCGAGGAGGTAAGTTATAAGCAGGGGGCCTTTTTTGAACCGGTTACTGTGGGGCTGCATGCTCTGGAGTTGATGAATTTTCGGCCCGGCAGAGAGGTGGCAGTTGTCGGTGTGGGCACAATTGGTCTTCTGGCACTGCAGCTGGCCGCCATCTATGGTGCCCGGAAGATTACTGCCTTTGATGTTGAGGACAGCAGCCTGGAAGCCGCTAAAGAATATGGGGCGGAGGTGTGTATTAACACCGGGGATTCAGATTTCCGCAAAAAAGTGAGTGATGTAACAGCCGGGAGAGGTTTTGACCAGGTTATTGAATGTGCCGGAGTGGAATTTACCGAAAAGCTGAGTCTGGAGCTGGCCGGCAATAAAGGACAGGTCATGTTTATTGGAACACCTACCCAGAAGATATCTCTGACTGTAGAAGAGTTTGAACACATAAACCGCAAAGAACTGGCCGTGCGGGGCTCCTGGATGTCATATTCTGCTCCTTTTCCCGGTAAAGAGTGGGATCTGACCACCCAGTATTTCAAAGAAAAAAGAATCAGGGTGGATAGATTGATTGACCACACCACCTCCCTTTCTGATATAGATAGTGTTTTCAGAGATATTGAAGCTGGTGAAGTGGGGGGTAAAGTTCTTCTGGAACCTTAAATTAAATTTTTAAAAACAGGAAAGATGATTTTGGATGTTATTGCCTACCTTTTCCAGATAGCCCTGTGGTGAGCTAAGATTAATTTCTGGTTATGTTAATCATTATTAGATATTAAGGAGGAAAAATTTATGAAAAATGATAGTAATAGTCTGGTTCATCGGCAGCTGGTGGTTACTCCCGAGATGGGCAAGAAAATAATTGCCCGGGCGGTAGCTTCTCTGCCCCAAATCAAGCAGGCCTTAACGGACAGAACAATTGTTGTTGTCGCCGGTACAACNAATGGTTATGTGGCAGAAGAACTTCTGGAAGAGATCGGACAGGCTGCTGAATTTTCCCGCCGGGATTTTTTCCGTGGTTATACATTTCCCCCGGGATCAAAAACTGAAAACAAAGAGACTTATTATGATCCGGAAGGTTTTTCGGGAGATGTGGTGATAAGAAAAGGAGTCTGGGAACGGGAAAAAACAATCTCTGAGGTGGTGGGTAGTCTAGAAGAGGGTGATATAATATTTAAAGGGGCAAATGCTCTGTATCTGGAGGATAAAACTGCGGGTATTCTAATTGGTGATACTAAAGGGGGGACTGTTCTTAAGGCCCTGCAGGCTGTTATAGGCCGGAGAGTAGATTTTTATCTGCCCGTGGGGCTCGAAAAAAGAGTTCCCCAAAATTTAAATAAAACTGCTGCTTCTTTAAATAGCCCGGGTGCTTCCGGACCCCGAATGATGGTTGTTCAGGGTAAGGTAATTACGGAAATAGAAGCCCTGAATATTTTAACCGGAGTTCAGGTTGAGATGACTGCCGCCGGAGGGATAGAGGGAGCAGAAGGAAGTTATTATCTCAGTATTTCTGGTGAAGAAAGACAGGTCAATAAAGCGGCTGATATTATTTCTGAGAGCTGTTCCTGACAGTTATGGATGGCAAAAAAAGGTTGAAATATATTGCCGCTGGTATGTCCGGTCTGTTTATTATTATTCTGGTAATTTCTATTATAGTAACTTATTTTTTGGTTAATCCGGTCCGGGAAAAAGTTTCAGCTCCACCGGATTCTTTAAATTATGAGCCGATATCTTTTTCTCCTGCAGGTGAAGATCTGGAATTGAAGGGCTGGTATCTGCCGGCTGAAAAAGACAGCCAGAGGACAGTTATTGCTGCCCACGGATATGGGGGAAATCGCAGCCAGAATTTTAATGTTAGTGAAGCTCTGGTGAGAAATGGTTTTAATGTAATTGTTTTTGATTTTCGGAATTCCGGAGAATCAGCTTCTTCATTTACCACTATTGGTCAGAAAGAAAAATATGATATTCTGGGAGCTGTTTCTTATATTGAAAGAAGATTTGAAGGGCGGCACAGCATCGGTTTGATTGGTTATTCCATGGGAGCTGCAGCTGCAGTCCTGGCTGTGGATGAAACACCGGCTGTACAGGCTGCTGTCCTGGACAGCTCTTTTGCCGACTTAAAAACATATCTTGAGAAAAATCTACCGGTCTGGTCCCGACTGCCTGCGGTTCCGTTTAATTGGTTTATATTAAACATTGGGATCCACCTTTTTGGAATTCAGCCCGAAACAGTGAGCCCGATCGAAGCTGCAGCAAACTGGGAGGGTCCCCTGTTTTTTATTCACGGCAAAAAGGATGAGCAAATTCCACTCAAAAATGTTGACCAATTATCTTCGGCCAGTGATGGTCCCCGGGATCAGGTCTGGAAAGTTCCGGAGGCCGGGCATGTGGAAGCCAGTCAGGTTGCCCATGCTGAATATGTTGAGCGGGTCCTGGAGTTTTTGGATGATAATTTGTAGTCAGCTTTGTGCTGTTTTAAAAGCTCTATAATGCTCGGTTTAATCAGTTATGGCTTTATCAATTGCCTGCTGAAGATCGTTTTTTAAATCATCAATATGTTCCACTCCGGTACTTACCCGTACCAGGCCATCTTTTAGTCCGGCGGCCAGTCTTTTGTCCCGGGGAACCGAGGCATGGGTCATCATTGCTGGCTGTTCAATCAAACTTTCCACACCTCCAAGACTTTCGGCCAGAGTAAAGATCTGGGTAGCTGTACACATTTTACCGGTGGTTTCTTTTGCAGCCTTGAGCTCAAAACTTAACATACCACCGAAATCATCCATTTGTTTTTCAGCCAGTTTATGACCGGGATGATTTTTCAAGCCGGGATAGTATACTTTGCTAACTTGAGGATGTTCTTGGAGCCACCTTGATAACTTCCGGGCATTTTCACAGTGCCGCTCCATTCTGAGAGGCAGGGTTTTAATACCTCTGAGTACCAGGTAACACTCCTGAGGTCCGGGAGTAGCTCCTACACTGTTTTGATAAAAACCAAGCTTTTTATCTAATTTTTCACTGTTTGTGATTAAGGCTCCACCAATGACATCGGAATGACCTCCCAGATATTTTGTTAAAGAATGAGATACTATATCGGCATTCATATCCAGAGGACGCTGGAGATAAGGGGTGGCAAAAGTATTGTCCACCACACACAGGGCATCATTTAGATGAGCAATTTCAGCCAGAGATTCAATATCATTGATTCTCAAAAGAGGATTGGTTGGTGTTTCAACCCATAACAGACGGGTTTCTGATTTAAAAGCATCTTCAACCTTCTTGAGGTTGGTCGTATCGATGAAAGAAAAAGTTAGATCATACTGGGTAAAAACTCTGGTAAAAAGACGATGGGTACCTCCGTATATATCATTTCCCGCCACCACATGATCACCTGACTGCAGCAGGTTTAGTACTGTATTTATAGAAGCCATACCACTGGCAAAGGTGCGGGCATGTGTTCCATTTTCCAGTGAGGCTAAATTTTTTTCCAGATTCTCGCGAGTAGGATTACCGGTGCGTGAATACTCAAAACCTCTATGTTTTCCAGGACTGTCCTGTTGATAGGTTGTACTGGTATAAATAGGTGTATTGACAGCTCCTGTTTTCGAATCCGGTTTTTGTCCGGCATGTATGGCCCGGGTATTAAAATGAAATTTATTATCAGCTGTCATTTTTTATCCACTCCTCATAGGAATCATATATTCCTTTTGAAAGATAACGTTCACCTGAATCAGAAAAAACTGTGACAACATTGTCATAGGGTACAGAAATTTCTCCTTTTTTTATTTTATCTGCCAATTTTAGTGCTGCAGTACCGGCTGCTCCTGAACTTGTTGCTACCAGCTGTCCTTCTTCAAGGGCCAGCCTTTTTAATTCCTGCTGGGCCTCCTGATCACTGATTTGCATCACATCATCAACCAGGTCCGGGTTGAATAATTTATTGATTCTTCGGTCATGGGTGCCTATTCCCTCTATATTATACTTTTCTTTTGTAAGGTCCTGATCAATAAAATTTCCGAAAACTGATCCTTCAGGTTCTACGGCCAGGATATAAATTTCCGGTATTTTTTCAGAGAGATATCTTGCTGTACCCATCAAAGTACCTGTGGTTCCACAGCCGATAGCGATTGCTCCCACTTTACCATCTAGTGTTTGATATATTTCGGGTCCTGTTGTCTTATAATGGGCTTCGGCATTTAAAGGATTACTGAACTGTTGGGGAACAACAGCATTTTCTTTTTCGGAGGCCAGTTCTTTAGCCTTTTGGACGGCATAGTCCATTCCTTTTTTTGAGGAAGTAAAAACCAATTTTGCTCCCAGGGCGGACATCAATTTCTGCTTTTCACGGCTGAATTTGTCCGGAACCACAAAAATTGTTTTCAGGCCCAGATTATTAGCCACAAGAGCCATCCCAATTCCGGTATTACCAGCTGTAGGTTCAATAACAGTTCCTCCAGGTTTGAGATCTCCTGACTCCAAAAGCTGCTTTAGTATATATTTCCCGATACGGTCTTTAACACTGCCCCCGGGATTAAAATACTCCAGTTTGGCATAAACCGGAAACTGGTCATTAGAAGCCTGGATTCTAACAAGAGGGGTGTGACCAATTGTTTCCAGGATGGAGTCCCATGGCTGTTGATGAGAAGTCATATTGTTCCTCCTCTGTAATGTTATTTGAGCGTGTTTATAATCTCTCACTAAAAAATGATGCCATATAAATATAATATCATATTCAGCTGTGATTAATAGTAATAATATTACATTAATAATATTATATCTGGTGCTGGCAGGAAACCTAATATTACTTTTAATTTCAGCTGGATTTCAGTTTTCTGAGACCTACTTTCTATCTGATATGGAGGATTAAACAAAAATGAATTTATTTTCTTGTTAAGTTAAGTATAAACGATGTGCTGAGCCTTATTTGTTAAGCCAAAGATAAATATTCACCATTATGTTCAGAAATAATTTATTGGAGTCAGTTATTGTTAAAATAATATAATATTACCATGTATTAACAGCAAAACAGTATAATAAATTAAAATTTTGCCCAGTAATAAGTTGAAAAATTTTTTATGGAAACTTCAAAACAGCCATAAAAATCATTTGTTTTACTATAGTGTAAAGGATTATATCGAGTTTTATTAATTTAGAAAAACCTTTGACAATATTTTGATTATATTGTATAATCTAATTAGAAATAGATATATCTTTTTAAGCATATACAAAAAATTAATATACGTATTGCCATTTATTTTCATTTATTGAAAGGAAAAGAGGAGAAATAAAAATCATGGGCAAAAAAGATAAACCACTTTATATGCAGATCTATGATGACCTGAAAACTAAAATTGATAATAATGAATATGCACCACATGAAAAAATCCCTACTGAAAAAGAACTGGCCGATTTGTTTGAGGTCAGTAAAATCACTTCTAAAAGGGCTCTGGTGGAACTTGAAAAAGAGGGCTTAATTTATCGAAAAAGAGGAAGTGGCAGTTTTGTCCTGCCGGAGGTAGAGGATAAAATTTCTCCTGAAAAAAAAGTTGTGTCCCTTGTTTTGCCCTTTGAAAGTAATGGGGGTGGGATGATGAAGACTATTAGAAGTGCAGCAGTTTTTTTGCAGGAACAGGATTATTATTTAAGTGTACACAGTACAGAAGGAACACGAGATGAAGAGAGAGAAATGCTGCAGAAGCTTTATGAGGACAATGTTTCCGGGGTTATTTTATATCCTAATTCAGAAAGGATGAACCTGGATTTAATATATTATTTATATATTAAAAAATTTCCTCTGGTTACCATAGATAAATTTTATGAAGGTCTGCCTATTAGCTATGTAGTCTCTGAAAATTTCTGTGGAGGTTTTCAGGCTGCTGAATGTTTAATCCAAAAAGGCCACAGTAAAATAGGTTATATTTCTACCCGGAGAATTGAAAATGTTGTTTCTGTGAAGGAAAGATTTTTTGGTTATTTAAGTGCTCTGGACAAGCATAATATAAACATAAACCAGCCTGCTTTTTCATTTGACCTCAAAAAAGACAGTGAAATAAAATCTACTCTTAAACAGCTCAAAGAGAACAGGTTTACCGCGATTTTTGCCGAAAATGATCAGGTTGCTTTAAGAATTATAGATTGCTGTCAGCAGCTGGGTATTAAAATTCCGGAAGAGTTATCTGTGATTGGCTTTGATGATATTGATGCTGCAGGACAGGCTTCTTTAAGCACTGTGGCCCAGAATTTTGACAAAATGGGCGAAAATGCTGCCGAAATCATAGTTGACAGCCTGGAAAATCACAAATATCAATATGAGAAAGTTAAATTACCGGTAAATATTATTGAGAGAGAAACGGTAAAGGACATTAAAAAACAGAAAACAGCAAAAAATGATAAATAAATTTGCAGAAAAGATCAAATTTAATTTTTCCGGTTAGGAGGAACAACATGAGGAAGGTTACTTTTTTGATAGTTGTTTTTTTAATTATAACAGGTATTACCCCGGTTACTGCCGGTAATGATTTGAGCTACACCTATAACTTCTGGCAGGAGCCAGTACCGGGTCCCCCTGTTTTTGAAATAGAGAACAAACATACCGGTCAGACCCTGGGAGTGCAAAACCTAAGAGATCCCGAAGAGATTTTTGTGGATCATAATGAACATATTTATATTGCCGATAGTGGTAATAACCGAATTATTCATCTGGATGAAAACTGGCAAAAAATACGTATCATTGATTATTTTATAAATCATCAGGATGAAAAGGAAGTTTTTAATAACCCCACCGATGTTTTTGTTACTCCAGATAATGATATATATATTGCTGATCGGCGAAATAGAAGAGTTGTGGTTGTTGATGAGCAGCTAAATATAATTCAATATATTACTTCTCCCCGGACTGATCGGGATCATGTATTTGATGAAGATTTTGTTTTTGCCCCCAATAAAATTGCCGTAAGTCGTTTTGATAATAGAGTATATGTTATTGCCGATGGGGTGCTGGAAGGATTAATGGTGTTTGATGGCCAGGGAGTTTTTGAAGGATTTATCGGTGCTCCCAGTGTTGCCCCCTCGGTGGCAGATTATTTCTGGAGAACTTTTATGACTGAAGAACAGCTCCAGAGAACCCGCAGATTTATTCCCACCCAGTACAGTAATCTTGATATCGGAGAAGAAGGTTTTATTTATACTACCGTGAGCAGAGGACAAATTAGAGAGGAGGAAGCGGTCCGCAAACTTTCCCCGGTGGGCAGAGATGTACTCAGTCGGGATGGTTTTGTTAACCCTATAGGTGATGTCCATTATCCTGACAGTGGGGCTGATGCCAGTATTGCCGGGCCCTCTCTTTTATACGATATTACGGTTCACAACAGTAATATATATTCAGTGCTGGATAACAGAAGAGGCAGGATTTTTACCTATAACAGCCATGGAGATTTGTTGTTTGTGTTCGGTGGTTTAGGAGATCAAAAGCAGAAATTTAGAAATCCTGTTTCTCTGGCAAATAAAGGTGACAATCTGCTGATCCTGGATAGAAGGAAAAATGCTGTTATTGAATTTCGTCCTACTGATTATGCTTTAATGATTTTTGCGGCAATCAATTTTTATGCTGAGGGTTATAATTATCAGGCTACAGAACTCTGGCAGCAGCTGTCCCGGCTGAATCCAAATTTAGATCTGGCATATAAGAATATTGGTCTGGCCTTCCTGCGAGAAGATGAATTTGCCGGGTCTATGGAGATGTTTAGAACCGGTCAGTATCGAACCGGTTATTCGCGGGCTTTTCGGGAATACAGGAGAATAATGGTTAAAGATAATTTCGGAAGAGTTATGATTACATTTTTTATTGCCCTTATTATTGTTATTATACTAATTAAATTTTTATTTATTGCAGATGAAGAAAAAATTACCGGTATATTCTACAAAGACAATAACCAAAAAAGCAGGTTAAGAATATTTGCCGAAAGATTAAGATATGCTTTTTATTTAATTTTTCACCCCTTCAGCAGCTTCTGGGATCTCAAGGAAGAAAAAATCGGCAGTGTGCCCAGTGCTGTTGTCCTGTTGCTGCTGGCTACTTTTTCCTATCTGCTTTTACAGGCTTATTCAGGATTTTTATTTAATTATACTGATATTTCACAGTTGAATATATATGTTGAACTATTAAGTATAATTATACCGGTTATATTATGGTGTGCTGTTAACTGGGGCCTGACAACTCTTATGGAGGGGAAAGGTACCATGAGAGATATTTTTGTTAGTATATCTTATTCCCTGACCCCGTTAATGGTCTGTTATCTGCCCCTGATTCCCATCAGTCATTTTTTGACTCTGCAGGAAGAGCCGTTTTATAGATTGCTGCTGGTTATCCCCGTAATCTGGTCTCTGGCCCTGGTCTTTTTTGGGACCATGATTACCCATAATTATACTCTTTCCAAAAATTTATTAACTGTGGTTTCAACTATTATTGGAATTGGTATAGTTATCTTTATAGGTTTATTATTTTTCAGTGTACTGGGCCATCTGGGTGGATTTGTGGAGACTATATTTACTGAAATTACTTTAAGGACTTAATGGAGGGAGAAACTGGATCATGAGAAGAGCAGTTTTATTAGTTTGTGCACTAATATTAATATTTTCCTTTCTTAATCTTAACAGTATGGCAGCTGATAATGAACTGGAAGATTTTACTCTGGCTGCCGAAAACAGGTATTCTCAGCTTTATATAAATGAATACACCACCGAAATAGCGGTGTTAAGAAAAAATACAGGTCAAATCTGGTATTCTTCACCTCCTGACCTGGAAGAAAGGGAAACCCAGAGAAGGGGTTCAGCCCGGGATGCTATGAAAGCTCCTCTGGAAATAACCTATATTGGCCGCCAGGGGAATATAAACACCCTTGATGTTTTTAATGAAAGTGTAGATTATGATCAATTTGAAATAAAAGAGATTGATAATGGAGTGAGGGTGGAATATACCTTACTGGAAGAATGGCAGGATGATGATTATCTGCCGGTAATGATGGATAAAGAAAAATTTGAAGAAGAAATTATTGATAATATTGCTGATGAACAGATACAGGAGTTATTTTTGGAAAATTATGCTTTGCTTACCCTTACCGAACAGGATGAATACCCTTATACATTTGATATTTTAGGGGGAGTAAATTTAAGGAATTTACTCGGGAATTATAAACTGGAGTCTCTCACTGAGGCCACTGATTCTTTTTTAGCCACTATCAGGCGTGAGCGAGACCGGCATGAAGAGCTTATAGGACTGCTTATTGAGACTATATTTGAAAACAGAACTGATATTGACAGCTGGATCGGAGTTTCAGCTGATGATCTGGATATCTTTAGAGAAAATCCCACTTATGTACTTCTGGAAGGGACTTTTCCCCGCTGGGATAGGGAAGATATGATTGATACTCTAAAAGAAATTGGTTATACTCCTGAGGACAAATGGGAGGATCATCTGACTTATAATCTGCAGCTGCCAACTCCAACTCCCACTTTTAATATTTCAATCGAATATACTCTTGATCAAAAAGATATGTTAGCATTTATTCCTACCGCTGACATACAGTACCCGGTTAATGTGGAAACAGAAGAGGGAGAACTGATTAATCTACCGGTATATACGGTAAGAGTATTAAGATATTTTGGAGCAGCCAATCGAGATGAACAGGGCTATATTTTTGTACCTGATGGCAGTGGAGCATTAATAAATTTAAACCGGGAAACACATTCTGTTAACCCCTATCTGGGTCGAGTTTATGGTCGGGATAAATCTATTATGCCCCGCCGGGAGAAGATATTTTCAGAAGAAAAAATCAGGATGCCCGTTTTTGGCATTAACCGCACAACCAGAGGAATGCTGAGTATAATTGAAAATGGAGATTCTCTGGCCGAGATCAGAGCCAGTGTGGCCGGACAGGCCAGCTCTTTTAACACCGTGCATAGTGAGTTTTTTATCCGCCGCAAGGGAGAGATCAGGATCACCGGTGAAGGTATAATTGATGAAAATATTTTTTCTTTTTTGACAAATTATCAAAAAGAAAAATATAAAGAGGATATTCAAATTCGCTATAAATTTCTTGATGAGCAAAATTCTTCCTACATTGACATGGCACTTACCTATCAGGATTACCTGGTAGAAAAATATGGTCTGGAAAAAATCAATCCTGATGAAAATATTCCGTTTAATCTTGAATTATACGGCAGCCTGGAAAAAGACGCTCTGGTGCTGGGAATTCCCCGGGAAAAAGTATATCCTACCACAACCTACAACCAGCTGCTTACTATTTTAGAAGAGCTGCAGCAAAGAGATATAAATAATATTAATCTAAAATATACAGGCTGGTCGGAAGGGGGCATTAAGCATTATTATCCACAGCAGGTTGCCCTGGAGAATAATCTGGGCAGCAGAGAAGACTTTCAGCAGCTGCTGGAGTTTGTAGATAAAAATGAAATTAATTTTTACCCTGATCTAGCATTTTTAAATATTTATCAGAGTAAATTATTTGATGGATTTAGAAAATCACGTGATCCAGCTCGCTTTTTAAACTGGGAACCGGCTCAGATATATGATTATGATCTAGTTACTTTTCAAAAAAAGGATGATAGTGCCCGTTATGTTCTGTCTCCGGACAGGTATTCATCAATAGTCCAGAAATATATTAATGATTTTAATAACTATAATATAGGTGGTCTATCACTTCGCTATATGGGAGATCAGGTTAATGCAGATTATAGAGAAGAAAATACTATTGACCGTCAGCAGGCCCAGCAGGCGATTATCGAGCAGCTGGAAACTATGCATTCAGATATAAATTTAATGTTTAATGGGGGGAATATTTTTGTTTTACCATATGCTGAAGCCCTGCTAAACACACCGGCTAAAAGCAGCAACTATGATCTGGTTGACCGGGATATTCCTTTTTATCAGATTGTTCTTCAGGGATATGTAAATTTCAGTAATGCTCCCTGGAACAGAAGGGGAGATAAAATTCAGGAGAATATATTAAAGGCCCTGGAAACAGGACAGCTGCCTTATTATCATGGTATATATGAGGATTCATCTGCTGTAAAAGACACTAAATATGAGCATCTTTTCTCGGCCGGATACCGGGACTGGATTCAGGAAGCGGGCCGGGTATATGAGGAGCTTAATCCTATAATGGCCGAGCTGCAGGCCCAGAGGATTATTGACCATTTTCAAATTGAAGAGGGAGTATACCAGACTACCTATGAAGAAGGTACAACAGTAATAGTTAACTATAATGAATATTCTGTAGATGTTGAGGGATATAATATTGGAGCCAGGGATTATGTGATTTCTAAGCACCAGGGGGAGGAATAATTGGTGAACATTTTTAAGAATTTAACCCTAAGACAGAAAAAGAGTATTATCGGAATAATATTTATTTCTCCATTTTTATTTGGGTTTTTTATGTTCTTTTTGGCGCCAATAATTCAGACGGTTTCCTTTAGTGTGAATGAATTAAATATTAGCCGCCTGGGACTTGAAACCAATTTTGTGGGGCTGGACCATTACAATTTTGCTTTTTCTGTACATCCGGTATTCATTCGTACCTTTTTTGAGAATTTGCTTTATGTATTACTTGATTTACCGTTAATTTTGTTTTTCAGCTTTTTTGCAGCTTTAATGCTAAACCAGAAGTTCAAAGGAAGGTTGATTGCCAGGGCAATTTTCTTCTTGCCCGTAATTCTGGCTTCCAGTGCTGTTATTGGGATGGATAGTGCCCAGTATGCTACTGAAATACTGGAACAGACCAGTGAGAGTGTATTTCTGAGTGGAGAATTTATTCAGGTTTTTCTTATGGAACTGCAGCTTCCGGAGGATTTTATTGGTTATATAATAGATGGAATTGAAAGACTGCCGGAAGTAATTCGGGCCTCCGGAATTCAAATTTTAATATTTCTGGCCGGACTGCAGTCTGTTCCTGATTCCTACTTTGAAGCCTCCCGTATTGAAGGTGCTACCACCTGGGAAAACTTCTGGTTAATTACTTTCCCGCTGATGACACCTGTTATCTTAATAAATGTTATTTATACTCTCATAGATTTATTTCTGGCTCAGGATAATGAACTTGTTGAACTTATTCAGGATGAAGCTTTTGTGGGGGCGGGATATGGAGTTAGTTCTGCCATGGCAGTTGTTTACTTTATAGCTGTAGCTTTCATTATTCTGGTGGTTGGTGGGCTTCTGTCCCGTTATGTTTTTTATCAAGAATAAGAAGGAGGTTTTTCCAGGGTGCTATCTCATTTTGCTGATAGAATAAAAGATTTTAATTTTGATTTGCTTAATAGAAGTATAAAGAGCTGGATTATATCCATATTAAGATTAATCTTAATAACCGGAATCAGCTATTTGATTTTATTTCCACTTTTAAGTAAAATTTCTACTGCCTTTATGACCAGAGCAGATTTGTTTGACCGTACTGTGTTCTGGATTCCGAAAAATTTTACACTGGAAAATTTCGAACTGGCAATTATTCATATGGATTATGTAGAATCACTGCTGTTAACCTCGACCCTGGCCCTGTGTGTCGCTTTTTTTCAGCTGGCCTCCAGCACATTGGTGGGTTATGGATTTGCTCGTTATGATTTCCCCTTTAAGAAAATATTTTTTGCTCTGGTGTTATTTACTTTAATTGTTCCCCCCAATATGGTCCTGGTTCCATATTATATGAATTTTAGATTTTTTAATCTTTATGGTTTAATCCCCGGGGATGGATTGAATTTGATCGGCACCTACTGGCCTTTTATTTTAATATCATTAACCGGGGTTGGCTTCCGTAATGGTTTGTTTATTTTTGTAATGCGTCAATTTTTTCGGGGTATGCCTCAGAATCTCGAAGATGCTGCTTATGTTGATGGAGCGGGTTATTTCCAGACTTTTTTCCGGATTATGCTGCCCGGGGCAGTCCCCGCTCTGGTGGTTGTATTTTTGTTTTCATTTGTCTGGCAGTGGAATGATGTCTTTTTCTCCCGGGTTTTTCTGGGAACAGTGGGGGAAGTTGATGTCCTGTCAATAGCCCTGAGAGACCTTCCGGAGGAACTAGATTACTGGATTGAACACAGTCCCTACCTTTCATTAATTATCAATGCGGGTACCCTTCTGGTAATCGGGCCCCTGGTTGTGGTGTATGCTTTCATGCAGAGATACTTTGTAGAAAGTGTTGAAAGGACCGGAATTGTTGGGTAAAAGGGGGAATTTCCCTTTATTATATATATCAGTCATAAGGGGGTGATAAGAGGGCAGTCTGTTCATCAGCAGCAGGAACATCGGATAGTGAAAAAAATACAAAATTACAGGAGGTATTATCAATGAGAAAGATAATTATAGGAGTAGTGGTTCTTTCGATGGTTTTAATGGCCGGTTCTGTACTGGCTTATACTCCGGGAGATTTTGAAGGATATGACTTTGGGGGAGAAACTGTATATACAGATGCAGATTATGATGAAGATGCAGTACGGGAAGCAGAAGAGAAATTCAATGTAGAGATTGTTATTGGTGACATTGATATCCGGGAAAGAGTGCTGGCCGGAGAAGCCACACATGATATTTATCGTATTGTAGCTGAAGATTTCTGGTCCGATGTCGGTCAGGGATATTATCTTCCGATAAGTGATGTAGTGCCCGGATATTATGAGGAGCTGGGAGAAGCCGCTCAGGGTGTTCTGGATGCCTTTACCTATCGGGATGAGATATATGGAATCTGGTGGGGAACTTTTATTGGGGTAAATAATACCATGCGCTTTACCCTGTGGAACAAAGATTTATTTGATGAGCTGGGACTTCCTGATTTAAATGAATTATATGAACAGGGAGAATTCACCTGGGAGAATGTTCGTGATATCGGTCTGGAAGCAACTGCCGATACTACCGGTGATGGTGAGATTGACCGCTGGGGTATTTACAGTCTGTACCCCTATATGGATTTAATGGTTTCCAATGAAGCCCGCTATATAACACTGACTGAAGATGGTGCTCAATACACCGCCAACAGTCCCGAGGCTATAGAAGCCTGGGAGACCGGTTATCAGTGGTTGGCTGAAGATGAAATTCTCACTATTCAGTGGGATGACCATCCCTGGAAAGAAGGAAATGCAGCCATATTCCCCACTGACCTGTGGAGATATGGATTTTATCATGATGTAGATTTTGACTGGGGTATTCTTCCTTTACCTAAAGGGCCCAATGCTGAAGAACACCATGTGGCCCAGAATGTTCTTGGATCTGCTGCTCTGCCTATTACCGCCGAAGATCCGGAAGCACTTCTGGCACTGCATGATTTTTTAGTAGATCGCCCTACTTCTCTTGAAGAATATGAAGCCCGGTTTGAAACAGCAATACAGGGTGCAATTAATGATTGGGCACCTGACAGATTTTCTGCAGAAATTCTGGAAAGATACAAAAAGAACTGGGATGGTCATATGGTAAGGATGTCTACAGCTATTATGGGTGATCTCTTCTGGGATACCCGTTCTGATATCCTTAATGGTGAAGTAACTGCCACCGAAGGCTTTAATGCCATAGAAGCTCAGGTGAATGGTATAATTGAAGATATCTTCAGATTCTAAAAATAGATAAATAATTATCCATTCAATTATAAATCAGCCCCCTGTGAGTTATAGTTCTCCAGGGGGTTTTTCTTAGTGCAAATTGAATTTTGTTAAAAAGAATTATCAATTTTGAAAAATCATATTTTTATAGATATAATAGTAGACAATATATATGATTGTTATTGAGGTGATTGAGATTTTTAAAGGAGGAAAATTGAGGAGGGAATATGGAGTATATTAAAAATCATGATTTTTCTATTCCTGTACTTGATTTAGATGCTGAACATGAAAAACAAATTATAATTGACAGAGAAAAAGGACAGTATCTGGGACACCCTACCACAGTGCTGATGGATGATATGCAGACCATGTACTGTGTTTATCCGAAAGGTCATGGAAAAGGGGAGATAGTGCTCAAAAAGAGTACTGACCGGGGTCTAACCTGGTCTGATAGGCTTTCAACCCCTGATAACTGGTCAACTTCAAGAGAAGTACCTACTATTTATAAGTTATATGATCAGAAGGGAACCAGGAGATTGTTTGTTTTTTCCGGTTTGTACCCCATCAGGCGGGCCGTATCCGGGGATGATGGCCAAACCTGGTCTCCTCTGAAACCTATTGGTGATTTTGGAGGTATGGTTGCCCTGAGTGAGGTAGTGCCTCTCAAGACTCCCGGACATTATATGGGCCTGTTTCATGATGATGGCCGGTTTATTAAAGGTGGAGAGAATGAACACTGGGGTTCTCCGGCTGGAGAGGTTGATGATTTCAAAATATATAAGACTGTGTCCCGGGATGGTGGTTTAAGCTGGGAGGCCCCCGAAGTTATAGTGGAGCACAAACAGGCCCATTTGTGTGAAGCTGGTGCTGTTAGGTCCCCGGATGGGGAACAGATTGCCTTATTAATGCGGGAAAACAGCCGGAAGTTTAACTCTTTTGTCAGTTTTAGTAATGATGAAGGTGAAACCTGGTCTGCTCCCCAACAGCTGCCGGGGGCTTTAACCGGTGACCGTCATGTATGCTGTTATGATGCTGAGGGCAGACTAATTGTTTCTTTTAGAGATACGGCTCACAAAAGTTCCACCCGGGGAGACTTTGGGGCCTGGGTAGGAGAGTATTCAGATTTAGTCAAAAAGACTGAAGGTGAATATAGAATACGTTTGAAAAAAAACACAAAAGAGCTGGACAGCTCATATCCTGCTCTGGAAAGACTGCCCGATAATACAATAATTGCTACAACCTATGGGCACTGGGATGAAGGAGAAGAACCCTATATCATAAGTGTTCGTTTTAATCCGAAAACTATTGAGAAAAAAATGATTTAGTACGGGCATTATGTTATATTAGGAGTTGAATTTATAATGGAAAAAATCCAAGGCATAATTCCGGCTGTGTTTTCCCCACTCAAAGCAGATGGTTCTATTAATCCCACACAGGTAGAAAAAATTGTTGATTTTCTGCTGGAAGAGGGAGTTGATGGCCTTTATGTCTGCGGGAGTACGGGGGAAGGGCCCCTCCTTTCCACGGCAGAAAGGAAAAAAATAGCGGAAGCATATATTACGGCTGTGGAAGGAGAAATACCCGTAATAATACAAATAGGCCATGAAAGTACTGCCGAAGCACAGGAACTGGCCCGGCATGCTGCAGATTTAAACCCGACCGCAGCGGCAGCAGTGCCGCCCTCTTATTTCAATTATAATTCTCTGGATAATTTAATTGCTACCTTACAGGAAATTACCGCCCCTATCCCGGAGCTGCCTTTTTATTATTATCATATTCCTTCCATTAATGGCGTAAATTTTGATATGTCTGCTTTTTTAAAAATAGCAAATAAAAAACTGCCCAATCTGGCGGGAATAAAGTTTAGTTCTACCGTGCTTTATGAATTTCAGGAGTGTGTTGATTATCAGGATGGGGAATACAGGATGCTGTTTGGCAGTGATGAGATGTTCTTAAGCGGTCTGGTGGCCGGGGGAGATGGGGCTATTGGCAGCACTTTTAATTTTGCGGCACCTCTGTATCAAAAAATTAGAGATGAGTTCAGAAAAGGAGAGCTTAAACAGGCCCGGATCAACCAGTCTCGGGCAATCAGTTTTATTAAAGTGATGAAGGAGTATGGCGGACAGCCGGCCTTTAAGGGTATGATGAAAATACTCGGGGTGGACTGTGGACCCAATCGCCTGCCCCTGCAGACCTTAAAGAGTGAAAAACTCAATGAGCTGGAGGAAAGGCTGCAGCAAATTGGATTTTTTGAATGGGGTAGAAACAGATGAAAACAGCCATAGGAGTTGATATCGGGGGGACTAAAACCAATGTGGGGCTGATTGGGGAGGATGGGGAGATTATAGACCTCCTTTCTTTTGCGACCAGTTATTCCCGGCCCGTGAAGCTGAAAGAAGATATCCTGGATTATATTGAAAAAATTATCAATAAAAATGAGGACCCTGTATGTGGGGTGGGAATAGCTTCTGCGGGCAGAGTGGATTATCAAAAAAAGCAAGTTGTGTATGCCACTGATAATCTGGTGGACTGGGCCCGGGTTCCGATAGTAAAAGAAACTTCAGAAAAATTTAAGCTGCCCGTTTTTCTGGACAATGATGTTAATGCAGCCCTGAACTGTGAATTACAGTGGGGTGATTTTTCTGAAAAACAGATGGTCATATTTTTAACAATTGGGACCGGACTGGGGGGCGCTGTGGCCCACAGGGGAGAGATTATCCGGGGCCGGACCGGTTCTGCAGGTGAGTTTGGACATATGATTCTTTACCCCCGGGGTAGAGACTGCAGCTGTGGGAAACAGGGATGTGCCGAACAGTATATTTCCGGTCCTGCCTACCGGAGGAGGTTAAAGAAATCTTTCCGGAGAGAAAATATAAGGCCCGGAAAAGAGCTTCTGACTACCGAAGTGATAGCCCAAAATATAAGGAATAAAAATGAGCCTTATTATGCTGTTTTTTTGGATATGCTTACAGATCTGGTTTATCTACTGGAATCACTGAAAAACTGTCTTGATTATGAGGTGTGTGTTATCGGGGGTGGCTTTTCCGAATACGGGGCTCTAATTTTACATAATATAGAGGAAAAATTCAGGAATTACAATCATAAATATTCCCGCAGACCGGAGTTTGTAATCTCCAGGGAAAAAAACAGGTCAGGTGTCATTGGGGCGGGGTTAATGGCCATTAAGGAGATAGAAAAATAAATAGAAATTAGAAATTGTTGTCTGGATACAGTATAATGCAATTAACAGCAGCAAATTTTAGATTTTTGGAGGGTTATATATGGATGTTTTAGATAAAATTGAAGGTAAGCTGGTTGTCTCCTGTCAGGCCCTGGAAGATGAGCCCTTACACGGAGCGGATATTATGGCAAAAATGGCCCGGGCGGCAGAAATCGGTGGTGCCGCCGGGATCAGGGCCAATGGTCCGGAAGATATCAGGGCTATTAAAAAAGAGGTTGAATTACCGCTGATTGGTATTGAAAAAAACATGGATTATGAGGCCGGGATTTATATTACTCCCACCATGAGGGAAGTTTCCAGAGTAGTTGAGGCTGGAGCCGATATAATTGCGGTTGATGCCACAAAATGCGGCCGGCCGTTCGGCCAATCTCTGAGAGAGTTTATAGATGAGATAAAGAGCAGTTTTGATATACCGGTGATGGGTGATATTTCCGTTCTGGAAGAGGGTCTCAGGGCCGAACAGATAGGATTTGATCTGGTGGGCACCACTCTTTCCGGATATACTGAACACAGCCCGGATAAAGAGGGGCCCGATTTTGAGCTTCTGGAAGATCTATTATATGAGCTTTCTATCCCGGTGATTATGGAAGGCAGGATCAGTTCTCCAGAACAGGCAGGTAAGGCCTTAGATATGGGTGCTCATGCGGTGGTGGTGGGTTCGGCAATCACCAGGCCCCGTAAAATCACGGCCCGTTTTGTTGAAGGTATTGAAAAAAGGATGTCATTGTAAATGGATATTAAATTTAGTGATATTAAAAAAGCGTCAGATGTTCTTTCAGGGGTAATCAAAAAAACAGATTTAATTTATTCGGATGAGTTCAGTGAAATTTCGGGTAATGAAGTATATTTTAAACCTGAAAACTTACAGAAGACCGGTGCTTTTAAAATCAGAGGAGCCTATAACAAAATTGCCAATCTGAACTCTGAGGAAAAAAAGGCCGGGGTTATTGCTTCTTCTGCCGGGAACCATGCTCAGGGTGTGGCTTTTGCGGCCCGGGAATACGGTATTGATGCAGTTATTGTTATGCCCCAGAATGCTCCTATCTCAAAGGTTACGGCCACAGAGGAATACGGGGCCCGGGTGGTGCTGGCTGGAAATAATTATGATGAAGCATATGAACGGGCTCTGAAAATACAGCAGGAGAGTGGAGCCGTATTTGTCCATCCTTTCAATGATCCGGAAGTTATTGCCGGACAGGGGACAATTTTTTTGGAGATTTATGAGCAGTTAAAAGAAGTTGATTATGTACTGGTTCCTGTGGGTGGGGGAGGATTGATTTCCGGAATTGCTTTAGCCGCCCGGGAGCTTAGCCCCCGGACCAATATTATCGGAGTTGAGTTTGACTCGGCCCCGGTTATGACGGAGTCTTTAAGAAACGGACGGATCTATAAACAGACCCAGGTTAATAGTATAGCCGATGGAATTGCGGTAAAACAGCCGGGAGATGTCACTTTTGAAGTCTGTAAAGAGTGTGTGGATGGCATGTTAAAGGTCAGTGAGGATGAGATTGCCAATGCCATCTTAACCCTGCTGGAAGAAGAGAAATTAATTGTTGAAGGAGCAGGGGCCACCACCCTTGCCGTTTTGATGTATCAGAAATTAAAGGTTAAAGGTAAAAAAGTAGTTCCTTTGTTAAGTGGTGGTAATATAGATATTAACCTGGTTTCAAGAATTATAAACCGGGGCCTGGTAAAAGCGGACAGAAGAATAGTGGTGGAAACTGTAATTCAGGATCGGCCGGGCCGACTGCAGAAATTGCTCAAAATAATTGCTGATCTGGATGCCAATGTTGTTTCCATCAGTCATGACCATAATTATCCTGATATTCAGATTGGAGAAACCCTGGTCTCTCTTAACCTCGAAATTAGAAACAAAGAGCATGCAGAAAGAATATATGAAAAACTGCAGCAGGAAGAATATGGGATTATCAAATAAAGAAAGGAGCCAACAATGAGAATTTTATTTTTGGATCTTGATACACTTCGTCCCGATCATCTGGGCTGTTATGGTTATCACCGTAATACTTCTCCGAATATTGACAGGATTGCAGATCAGGGTGTTAGATTCGATAATTACTACTGCTCTGATGCCCCCTGTCTGCCCTCCCGAACTGCTTTGACCACGGGTCAATTTGGTATTCATACGGGGGTTATAAATCATGGAGGAACCAATGCTGAGCTGAGAAAAGAAGGATCTCAAAGAGGATTTCGGAGTAGATTATCAACAGCTTCTCTGTTTGGATTTCTCCGTTCCCGGGGTCTAAATACGGTTAGTTTCAGTCCTTTTGCGGAAAGACATGGGGCCTGGCAGTTTTATGCCGGGTTAAATGAAATACATAATACCGGAAAAGGTGGTATGGAATCTGCCGAAGAGATCACTCCCCGTGTTTTGAACTGGATAGAAAATAATGCCGGGCAGGAGGACTGGTTTTTGCATGTTAATTACTGGGATCCTCATACACCATACCGGGCTCCGGAAGAATTTGGTAATCCTTTTGCTGATGATCCCCTGCCCGAATGGCTAAATGAGGATGTTCTCAAAGAGCACAGGAAACTTGTTGGTCCTCATAAACCCCATGAGATCGCTATGTATGACAACCAGACCAATCCGGACTTCCCTCGATTTCCCGGGGAGATAGAGGATATGAAGGATATGAGAAAAATGATTGATGGTTATGACTGTGGAATTTCATATATGGATCAGCATATTGGGAGATTATTTGCCGCCCTACAAGAACAGGGTGTTATGGAAGACTTAATTGTAATTATCACTTCCGATCATGCTGAAAATATGGGGGAACTGGGCATATATGGGGAACACGGGACCGCAGATCATGCCACCTGCCGGATACCGATGATTATTCGCTGGCCGGGCCTAAAACAGGGACACGTTGATGGTGGCCTGCACTATAATCTGGATTTACTGCCCACTCTGGCTGATCTTATGGATGCTGAGGCTAAAGATATCTGGGATGGAAAAAGTTATGCTCCTGTACTTCGAGCAGGAACTCCAGCAGGACAGGAAAAACTGGTGTTAAGCCAGGGTGCACATGTCTGCCAGCGCAGTGTTCGCTTTGGCCCCTGGCTGTATATGAGAACCTATCATGATGGATATCATCTGTTCCCCGAGGAAATGCTTTATAACCTGGAAGATGATCCCCATGAACAAAATAATTTAGCCCAGGAAAAACCGGAAGTATGCCACAGGGCCCGGGCCCATTATATGGACTGGCATGATGAGATGATGGAGACTATGCCCTATAAGACCAGCAGGGACCCCATGTGGACTGTACTTGAGGAAGGTGGCCCTTTTCATGCCCGGGGCAATCTGGCCCGGTATATTGAATATTTAAAGGAAACGGGAAGGGAAGATGCCATTCCGGAGCTTAAAAAAAGGCATCCTCAGGAATTTGAATAATATGTTTTAATATGTTTTATAGATAAACAAGCAAAATTATGTTCCCGGCAGCTGCAGCAGGGAAGTAGATTTAAGATAATTGTTTTTACAGAACACAGATATTAATTTATATACCTGCAGGAAAGGAGTTAGTGATGTATTACCTAGGGGTAGATGGGGGAGGAACAAAAACTGATTTTATTTTGATTACCAAAAAGGGGCAGATATTGTCCTATTTCAGAACCGGAACCTGTCATTATAAGGAAATCGGGCTGGAACGGTTTGAAAAAGTTATCAAAGAAGGGATCAGGAAAGTTACCGGGGAAGCTGGTTTAGAAGCTGAGGATATAAGTTTTGCTTTTCTGGGTATTCCCTGCTATGGTGAATTTAAGGAGGATATTCCTGTCCTCAAAGGAATAATTTCATCGGTTTTGGGAGAAGATTTTAAGTGTGGGAATGATGTGGAAGCTGCCTGGGCGGGTTCTCTGGCCTGTAAACCCGGAATTAACATTGTTGCGGGAACCGGGGCTATTGGTTTTGGTCGGGATCCGGACGGGAATTCCGCCCGGGCCAGTGGCTGGGGTTATTTTTGTGGTGATGAAGGTTCAGGTTACTGGCTTGGCAAAAAATTAATTTCTCTGTTCACAAAAGAAGCAGATGGTAGAATTGAAAAAACGGTATTGTACCATTTAATAAGGGATGAGTTTAGTTTAGAAGATGATTTTGACTTCATTTCTGTAGTACATGATGAGCTGGAGTTAAAAAGGTCAAAAATTGCCCGGCTGGCCGTTATTTTAGATAGAGCGGCCGATCAGGGGGACCAAAAAGCACTTGAGCTGTTTGATCAAGCGGCCTATGAACACAGTTTAACCGCGGCAGCCCTGAGAGATAAATTAAATTTTGCCGGGCCAGACCAGTTACCAGTCTCTTATTCGGGTGGAGTTTTTAAGGCCGGTGAATATATACTGGATCCTTTAAGAAATTATTTACACAAAAAAAATATGGTTCTAAAAAAACCCGAACTAAGTCCGGCCGTGGGGGCTGTGTTTTATGCTTTACAGCTGGACAGCAAAAGCAGTGCGGACAGTCAGCAGCTGCAAAAAATTAAAAATACATTACAGAAAGAACAGGAAAAATTTATTAACTAAAGGAGGTTTTATCTATCCATCTGACAGAAAAGGAGATATTCAGTCAGGATGAGGCCCTTGTTCAGAGTTATGAAGCACTTTTAGACCATAAAAAACAAATAAAAAATTTTTTCGCAAATAATAAAGCAGCCAGTTTGACTTTTACAGGAGCCGGTTCTTCATACAGTCTGTGCCGTTCAGCTGCGGTTTCTTCCAGTATGTATACTGATTTTAATGCACATTCTCTGGCCGCCGGAGACCTGATGATGAATTTTCCCCATTATGAAAAACTGCTGGACAATACAATATTAATTGCTCCTTCCCGCTCCGGGAACACCAGTGAGGTGATCCGGGGAATACAGCGGGCTAAAAGGGAATATGATGTACCCTGTGTGGCGGTTACTGCTGCTGAAGAATCTGATATATCGGCCCTGGCTGATCTGGAATTATCTTTTCCCTGGATATATGATGAGAGTGTCTGCCAGACCCGAACTGTAACCAATCTGTATATGATTCAGCTGTTTATGATAGCTGTGATAGGTGGTCAGCAGAGAATGTTAGAGGAGATTCAAGAGGCCGTCCACAATGAAGAAGGATATATGAAGAAAAACCGGGAAAAGCTAAAACAGATAGCCGAAGAAGACAAATGGGAAAAAGTGGTTGTTCTTGGTGATTCCGAGCTGGAGGGTATTTCAGATGAGGCGGCTATAGCTTTCAAGGAGATACCGAGGGTGCCTTCGAATTATCATCATATACTGGATGTGCGGCATGGGCCGATGGTTTTGGTGGATGACCGGACTCTGGTTATTATGGCTGTTTCACCTTTTGGGGCCCAGCTGCAGAATGATCTGATAGTTGATCTGCAGAACAGGAAAGCACTGGTCTGCAGTGTGGGAGCTTTAGAGCGGGAAGAAATCAAATCAGATTTCCACATTCAGGTTCCGGAATATGATAATTATGGAGTGATGGGAATTCCCTTTATCTATGTACCCCAGGTGATTGCCTATTATAAAGCAGTAAAAAGAGGAGTTAATCCCGATCAGCCACCTGAACTGGATTCCTGGGTTGAGCTTTGATTAATATTATAGCTGTCTTCAGTGGGTTGGGCTAATAAATCCTCTATAGATTTAGGAGCAGAGATGTAAAAGCCCTGTATATAATCACAGTTGATCCCGGTCAGAAATTCAAATTCTTCTTTGGTTTCTACCCCTTCTGCTATTATCTCTATATCAAGACAATGAGCCATTTTGATAATATTTTTTGCAATTTCCTGTTTGGTTTTATCACTATCTATTCCAGTGACAAGATCTAAATCCAGTTTTATAAAATCAATTGATAAATCTGTTAAATAAGATAGTGAAGAGTAGCCGGTGCCAAAATCATCCAGGGCACATTTAATTCCTATTTCTCTTAGTTTTTTTATTGTTTCAGAACACTGATATAAATCCTTGACTGACCTGCTTTCAGTTATTTCCAGTCTGATTTTATCATATGAAATACTGTACCTATTAATGATCTTTTTGATTTCTTTTGAAATCTCTCTGTTTTCAAATTCCTGAGCCGACAGGTTTATGTGAATAAAAACATCATTTAGTTTATTTTGGAAAAAACCACTCTGGTGATGAAAACAGCATTGGTTTATAACCCATCTATCAATGGAAAAAATTTGTCCTGATTTTTGAGCAAAAGGAATGAAATCATCGGGAGGGATTAAAGTACCATCATCAAACCATCGAATCAGGGCCTCCAGGGCAGCAATCTCACCAGAACTGCTCTCCACAATCGGCTGATAATAAACACAAAAATCGTCATTTTCCAGAGCGGTATTGATTTTTACTTCTCTATTTAGGTGCTGATAATATTTTTTCTTAAGCTCGGGTTTATATATTGAATATGAAGTCCTGTTTTTCTGTTTGGCATGATGGAGGGCATTTTCAGCATTTGTTAATAATATATCGGCTGATTTACCATGTATTGGAGCCAGTACAGCTCCCAGGGTTATTGTTGTATGGAAGGTGTGTTTTTGAAAACTTATAGCACCTGTAAATGATTTCTGTAAGTTCTCAACAAACGTTTTTAAATTGTTTAGATTGTTTATATCTTTTTCAAAAATCGCAAATATATCTCCTTCAATACGGGCAATATTATTCTCACCAGAAGAAGTTTGTTCTAATTTCACGGCAATATTTTTTAATACTGCATCTCCATATTCAACTCCATATATACTGTTGATTCTCTTTACATTATCTATATCAAACAGAGCAATTCCTATATTTTTGTTGTTTTTCAATTTTTCAGATAATTCTTCCTTAAATTTTTCTTGATTGGGTATATCAGTTAGTGAATCATAATAGGCCAGCTGGTGTGTTTTTTGGTGCAGACTTTGTAATTTTTGGTTCTGGTTAACAATTTTACTGTTTAAGTTAGTGATCTGCTTTACATCTTTTTTAATTAAATAGAAAAGTAAAAGGGAGGTACCCAATACATAGAAAAAGCCTTTATAGCTCTGAAAGATTGTGATCGTTTCGGAATTGTTTATAACATAAAAGATGAGCCAGTCGGTTACCCAGATCCAGGCCAGGCCAATGATACCGTACAAAAAAGCAATTTTTAATGCTATTTTATAAGAACTAGGGTTATTATTTTTTTTCTCATCCATTATAACACCTCATAATTTGCACAATAAATATAAAGTTACTTTTATATTTCTATAAAAACCCAAAAAATCCTTTTTAATTTTGCAGTTTTATGCTTAATAGAGGTATAATAGGAAATACGTTCCTCTTCTATTTTCAAGAAAGAACAACTCTTGAAGTAAATTATATTATTATTTAAAATTATAGGTATGATAGATAAAAACTAACTAAAGGGAGGAAAATAAATGTCCGAACACATAGTTCACACTTCAGTATTGAAAGATTCATTTTTACTAATTAAAGAATCAGAGGAAATTTGTCCTGAATTCAAAGAAATTGCTGATGAATATGAAGACTTTGCCCTGCTCGGATCGATTACCCGGGGTGGTGACAATTTTACTGTTGACCTCCTGGATGCTTTTCAAAAGAGGTGGAGTCAAAATAATTCTGATGACAAATTACTTCCGGCCAAGCTGGCATTTGTCCTGGGCTGGCTTAGTCATAGGGCTGCTGACCGGCAGATGAAACCAATCTGGCGGGGCAGTGATTTCCCGACTGATCAGAGTCCGACAGAATGCAGTGTTTACCATGAAGCTTTTATGTTCAGAGAGTATTACAGTGATAATAAAAAGATGAATAGGGCTATTTTAGGGGAAGATTTGCTGGACAATTGTTTGCTGGAGGATNAAAAACAGGTGGAAAAAGTTATAGAATTATTTAGAGCTATTTTAAAAAGAGTTTTAATTGAAATGCATACATTTATTCCNCCNTATGAGGGAGAAATTGAAGAATATCTGGAAAGGCTGTTTGAATCACAGCAGGAATTTAAAGAGGATTTAATGGACAGGTATGCCAAAGCTATAGTAGATCCTGATCCAGAAAAAGCAAAAAAATACGTCAGAGATATCAACTTTTTTTCCTATAATGACGGGATTATTGATCTGGTAAAAAAATTACGGGAAGGTAAACAGATTGAACAGGATGAATTTAAAAATAAAGTTAGAAATAAACCAAAAAGCCATTATGGTAAAACTCTTTATATATCATATAATTATTTACATAAAGCCAGTGAATTTTTTAATAGCAGAATAAACATGAAAGAGCTAAAAGAGGGACTGGACATTGATAAACCAGGACGCCATGGGGGTTATGTTTGATATTTGTGTTCTTTTTGATACTGTAGCTATTTATCTGGCTTATAGTGAAGAACTTCTTAAAATCAAAGAACTTTTATTAAAGGTAACTGAAGATGGATATACAATTATTGATGAGGAGAATGGTGACCAGGTGAGAACAGCTGTAGAATGGGTTAGTATTGATATGTTTTATGCTCATTTAACTGATACATTGCTAAATTAACAAATCTTATCCAGGATTGTAAGGCTATTCATTTTAACTTGACCTAAGATTAAATGTTCTATGATATCCTTAAATTGGAATTTAAATAAGAGAAATTACTTTGGAAAAAGGCTCTTATTTAGGAGGTTTATTAATGATAACAAACAAAATGATTAACGGCAAAGTGGATTTTTCGGATAAGATTAGGTATTGGGACGGGTTTGGAGCTAATTATGTTGAAACTTCCCAAACCCCTTCTTATGAACAATATGCTCAAGATTATGGAGGATTTGGTATTTTAAACAAAGAAGCTAGAGAGGAGATACTGGAGCTAATATTTGGAGAAAATGGTTTAAAGCCGGGTTTAATCAAAATGTTTTTAGATCCTTTTCATCAAGAAGAAGAAAGCAAGATTTCATCATATAAGATAGAAGAAGATTATTATAATCACCAAAAAACTACAAAATGGATGCGGTATTTTGTGAAAAAGGGAATGTCTATGAGCCAAAACAGGGGAGATAATTTAAAAATATTCACTTCACTGTATGGCCCTCCTGGATGGATGACGAAACAAAGATTTATCCGGGGAAGAGATTTAGACCCGGAATATAAGCTGGAATGTGCCAAATATATTGCTGCCTGGGCAAAGTATCTAACAGAAAAAGAAAGTTTACCTGTTAAATGTGTAGCTTTACATAATGAAGGAGAAGATTATTATCGGTGGCCTGAAAACGGTAAGTTTCCCAACTGGGAAGAAGGACATGACTATAATATGTTTTGGTCTCCCGAGCAAGTTGCAGAACTTATTCCTGTTTTACGGGAAGTATTGGATAAAAATGAAATGAAAAATATTAAAGTGGCCCCCGGGGAAACTACAAATTGGACTCGCTTTCATGAATGGGGTTATGCGGAAGCTATTGCCAATAATAAAAAAGCTATGGATAGCTTAGGCTTAATCAGTTCTCATGGATTTCTTTCTAGTAGTGCAGGCCGCTGGTCTTCTGATCCGCGCAGTGCTGGAATCGATATCTTAAGAGAAAAAAATCCAGAATTGAAGGCATGGACTACTTCAATCAGCTGGAAGGATATGGATGTGGATTTTCTTTTTGATTATTTTCATAATATATATTCAGTAAAAGTAAATGGGATTATACCCTGGGCCTGTATTCAGCATTCCGGACGCTGGGTCGGGGGAGATCCTAATCCCGGGACTGCAATTCGTGTATATAATGATGGAAGCTATTCAATAGAGCCCGGGTATTATTATTATAAACAATTATGTCGGGCTGGCCAACCCGGGATGGCAGTTGCTCGAATTAGAACAACAGATACTCAAATAGGATTAATCGCTTTTAGTGCTAATGGAACAGATAATTCTAACTCTTTAGTAGTGTTGAATAGAGATGATACAACAAAAAACGTGGAAATCAAAGTAGAAGGGACAGAAGAAGGGCTTTTTAACGCATACCGAACATCTCAAAATGAAGAAGAAAATTATAGTGAAATAGGAGAATATAATTTAACTAACAGCAAATTAATATATGATGCACCACCTCGATCTGCAACCACTTTTTATAATGTAAACAATTCTGAAGGTATTCTTTAATACGAAAAAACAAACCTGCTCCCTGAATTTTTCTAATAGGGACTGTGATGGTATGTTTATAAAAAAAGGGTAGAATAGCTTTTGGGTTTAGTGAAATTTAATGAAAAAGGTGAAGTTAGTTAATATAAAAAATGAAAGATATAATTTTAAAGGTGAGTAATATAGATAAAAACTATGGGAAGATTAAAACTGTTGATGGTGTTTTATTTGAACCTGAATTCGGAAAGTAACTTGATAAAATTTTTCTGAAAAAGAAGAGTTATAATTGAAATCAAGGGGGTTTAGAGAAGTGAAAAACAAAATGAAGGCAGCTGTTTTACATCAAGAAAAAGATTTAAGATTTGAAGAAATACCAAAACCGGAAATTAATGATGATGAAGTTTTAGTTAAAATCAAAGCTAATGGTATCTGTGGTTCTGATATGCATTTTTATGAAAAAGGGGAGCTGGGTCCTTTTAAAGTAACAGAGCCATATGTACCAGGTCATGAGTCTGCTGGAAAAATTGTAGAAACAGGCAGGAAAGTTACGAATTTTTCAGTGAATGACCGGGTGGTAATTGAACCAGGAATTCCCTGCCGGCGCTGTGAATTCTGCAAAACCGGAAAATATAATTTATGCCCTGATGTTAAATTTTTATCAGCACCACCCGTGGATGGCACCCTGAGTGAATATGCTGCTGTCCCTTCTGACTTTGTTTTTGGTTTACCTGATAGTATGGATTATAAAGCGGGAGCATTAGTGGAACCGGCAGCAGTGGGGGTTCATTCCTGTAACCGAGCTCAAATAACAGCCGGTATGAAGGTGGCAGTATTGGGAGTAGGACCCATAGGATTATTAACTCTGCAAACTGCTCAAGCGTTTGGAGCTACAGAGATATATGCAGTTGATATTATTGAAGAACGGCTGCAGTTAGCTAAAAAATTGGGGGCCAGTCATATAATAAACGCAGAAAGAAATAATATTGAAGAGAAAATAATGGAATTGACTGCCCAGGAAGGTGTACATATTGTTTTTGAGACAGCGGGCAGCACCAAAACGGCCCAAACAGCTGTGGATATTGCCCGCAGAGGAGGAAAAGTTATTCATGTAGGGTGGACGGATCCCGGGCAGTTCTCATATGATATTGAAACTTTAATGGAAAAAGAATTAGATGTAAGGGGAGTAAACAGATATGCCAATGCTTTTTCCCGGGCTATAAATTTAATGGAAGCAGGAAATGTTCAGGTTAAACCATTAATCACTCATCAATTTAAATTTACAAATGTGGTGGATGCTTTTGATTATATTTCCAATAATAAAACGGAAGTCATTAAAGCTGTAATTGAATCTTGAAAACCATGTTTGTTTTTTATCAGATCTAAAGGGAAGGCTGTATTTAAATCAATTGCGGATTTGTATTTGAGTTTTTCTTTCTATAAGATCATTTTCTTCTAAGTTATCACAATTTTCCAATATGCATTTTTTGATGGTGATGGTATATGTATTATAATTAATAGATTCAATATTAAAGTCTGCAATATTGTGAATTAATACCCTGCCATTTTTGGTAATAACATTATTTTCTACATCAAACTCGATTACTTTTTCTGTTTCATTATTGTCAATGATAATTTCATTTTCAATATCACTAATATCAATTGCACCTCTTGCATACCGAGCAATTTGTCTTAAATTAAGTTCAGCCATTTGTTTTGCACTCATTCTTTGGGAACTGGGCCCTACTATATTGAATGTATGAATTATTATTCCTGTAAACATAGCAACAACAATACCCAGTATTGAAATAGCTAAGAGAATTTCTACCAAAGTAAATCCTTTATTTGTTTTTTGTGCTGACTTAATTGTTTTTAATTTATTCATTTTAATCACCTGCAAGGAGTGCATATAAAATATAGTTTTTCTCATTTCCTCTTTCCTGCCATATAATTTTAATGGTAACTTCTCGTAAATGATTATTACTATTATATGGTTTATCAATTATTTCTGCCTCAAATGGTTCTTCAACATCATTCCATTCAATTTCATTTTTTTCTTCAGTATTATCTAACAAATTTCTATTTTGTCTTATATATTCAACAATGTCACTAGCAATACTTTTTGCCTGAAGTTTGTTGTCTATATATGCTTCACTTTGGAGACCAAAAACGAATACCCTTGAAAAGGCTAAAAACAAAATTACCCCCAGTACCAGAGTAACCATGATTTCTAAGAGGGTAAACCCTTCTTCCTTTTTAAAAAAACACATTTTTTGACCTCCTTACAGTTTAGGTGCTTATTTTTGCTGCCAGTGTTCTAAAGCTAGATCACCAATTTCGCCTTCTCCTAATTCAGTAATAATAAATTCATCAAATCCTGGTTTTGGCAAAACTTCTGAAATAATAATGGTGGCTTCAGCACCTGCATCAGTTAGAAAACCTGTATGCGAACCATGATCATAAATTTCATCACCATAAATAAGCAATAAAGTATCATTAATAGTGGCTGTTCCTTCAACTAAAATATAATCTTTCACAATGATAATGGAATTTTTAATTTCTTCTTTATCACTCATATTTATATTTATGTGCCCATCTACTATTATGATAGAATCTTGAATTTTTTCGTTTGTTCCCTGTAAATTAATATCTAATGAATTATCATATAGTCTATATTCCTCATATATTCCTTCATCAATTGTATAATCATCTCCGTTTTCAAAATGTTCATCAAAATTTAACTCTTCATCAAAATAAGGTTCCCAGAAGTTTTCATCTTCATCAAAATCTGGCCAGGAGGTTAAATGTATTTGATCCTCATAACTACCTCCAAGTAAAGAAAAATGGTCTTCATAATCGTATTCTTCTGTTCTATCAGTTAAATTAAAAGTATTAACAAAGGAAGGAACTGGTACTAATTTGAATTCTATTTCTTTGAGTATTTTTTCATTGATTGTATGTTTTCCTTTAGATAAAAAAATTATTTCCTCACTATCTAAAACTTTTATGCTGAATTTTACTTCATCACCAAAATTAAACCAAGGAATATTATCTTTTGAATTTATATCATGAAAATTTAACTCGTTATTTTTTTCTTCTAGATAGAAATTATCTTCAGCTTCGTCAAATTTTTCAAAAATCTCTTTACTATTACCTCTAACTAATTCCACACCAGAATCTGCAGCATAAAAAGCCTGGGACATACTTTCTTCATGCACAGCTGTATTCATATGAGTTCTTACAGCAGCAAGTAATGTAGTTACCAGAATACTACCAACCACTATCAATATTATAACCATTACTAAAGTCATGCCTTCTTCATTTTTTAAAGACATAGGAGTTTCACTCCTTATTATTGTAATCTTCACAAAGATATTCAGAATATTTTTTACAGTATATTAATAATATCAAAAAATAGGGGAAAAAGCAATAAAAAGGATTTTTTTATTATTATGATTAGTAAAAATTGCCCAGATAGAAAAGAAATACTGACAAAAAAATTAATTTTTCACGGTTTTATTTTGGATAAACACAGAAAAACCAGTGAAATATTAAAGGGAAATATGGTTAAGACCAGAAATTATCAAATAAAAGAAAATGTTCTACAGTAAATTTAACTATATCTCTCTTTTTTCTGCTATTTAATATTATGGGGAATGGCAGCTTATTTAAATCTAGAAAAATCCAAAATCTTTTTAAAGGAAGTGATGTTGTGGCAAAACATATTCTTGATTACGAGACATACCGGGACAAAGTTTTAGGCTGCTGGCTGGGCAAAAATGCCGGTGGCACCCTGGGTGAGCCGCTTGAGGAAAGGTTTGGCCGGGAGGAGATGTTTGAGGTGGACTGGTATCCGGAGCTGCCGGAAGAAGGTCTGCCCAATGATGATCTGGAGATTCAACTGATATGGCTGCAGGCCTTACAGGAGAAAGGACCGGGCCTAAAATCACGGGATCTGGCCGCATACTGGCTGAACTGTGTTAACTATAATTTTGATGAATATGGCCTGCATAAGACCAATCTTAAAAAAGGCCTCCTGCCTCCGGTGTCCGGCTGGTACAACAACTGGTTTAAGGACTGTATGGGCTGTCCCATAAGATCGGAAATCTGGGCCTGTGTGGCTCCGGCAGAACCAGAAATTGCCGCCCATTATGCCCGGGAAGATGCTTTATGTGACCATGCGGGTGGTGAATCGGTAAATGGGGAGCTCTTTAATGCGGTGGTGGAGTCGGCTGCCTTTGTGGTGGAAGACAAAAAACAGCTGCTGGAGATTGGGCTGAGGGCTATTCCGGAAGAATCTTTAACTTCCCGGGTCATAAGGAGGGTAATAGATTTACATGATAAAGAACATGACTGGAAAAAGGCAAGAAACATTATCAAAGAGGAATTTTATCATCCCGTAGCCCAGTTTTCTCCTTTAAATCTGGGATTTCAGACTATCGGGCTGCTTTATGGAAAAGATTTTGGTGATGCTCTCTGTAAGGCGGTAAACTGTGGCTGGGACACGGACTGTACGGGGGCCACCCTGGGCTCAATTCTGGGCATTATCAAGGGGGGCAGTGGTCTACCGGAAAAATGGCTAACTCCCCTGGGTGAAGAAATCAGCACCAATGTAAAAACAGGGGGTATTAAAAATCTGCAGGCTCCGACAGATATTCAAAAGCTGACCGATCAGGTCTGTGATATGGGAGAACGGGTTCTCAAATACTGGAACAGCGGGCTACAGATTGTAAAAAACGGGGCCCCCGCAGAGATGAAGACCGAGGATTGGCCACATGATTTTATTTCTAAAATAGCAGCAAAAAAGTTTTGGAATTATAATCCGGCGGCCCTTTCATTTACTCCGGGAACTATTGAAGTTGAGCTGGAATACCTGACTAATCCGGCCCTCACACCGGAAAACCCGGCCGAGATTGCCCTGCATATCAGCAATCCTCAGCCGGAAGCCCTAGAAATCACATCTGAGTTTTCCCTGCCCGAAGACTGGACACTGGTATCCGAAGAGACAGAAAATTTTATTCTGCCCTCACGGGCGACCATCAGCCGGGAGTATATGATAAAAACTGACACTTCTGCTCTCCCGCTGACTGATAGAGGATATATTAAAATTCATATTGCGGAACGCCCGGCTTCTTTGAGTATACCTCTGGTTCTGGTGGGAGGTTATCGCTATCTGGTATCACCGGTGTATCAGGACCTGAGCCTGGCCGAGGAGTCAGAGGTAGAGCAGGGAATTTTTCAACAGTTTCCGGAAAACTGGGATGAAGTCTGGAGAACCACCAATGATCTGCAGGCTGAAGAGCTTTTTAACGGTCAGCAGGGCATCATTTATCTGCTTCATTTTGTAAAATCACCGGAAGAAAAAAAGGTTCTTGTGGGTGTCCCCAACAACAATTACATGAAATTCTGGATTAATGGTCGGCTGGAAAAAGAGACGGAAAAAAAGGTTCCTCTGGCTCCCAATGAAGGTGGGGATGGAGCTAACTATAAGACGGTGCAGCTCAGGGCAGGTCTAAACCAGGTTTTAATTAAGCTGAAAAAAAGAGAAAAACCGCTGCAGGCTCATCTGGTGATCTCGGGAATTGATGAAAAACAGCCCATCAACAAGGGCCGGGCTCTGACAGATATCAAAAGAACCGAGCTCCCCCCAAAGCTAAGCTAACAAGAGCTTATGTTGATTGGTGTGCTGCTATTTTAAAAAATAATGCTGTGATATCAGGAGGGGATTAAGATGGAAAGAAGGATTGCCGGTTTAACTCTGGAACTAATTGAGGGTGATATAGCAGCTCAACAGGATATACAGGTGGTAGTCAATGCTGCCAATGCTCAGCTGAAAACTGGTGGGGGTGTGGCCGGGGCTATTCACAGAACTGCCGGTCCGGAGCTGGAAAAAGCCTGTCGACCACTGGCCCCTATCAAACCGGGTGGGGCTGTGATTACGAAAGGTTTTAAACTGCCCAATGATTATGTAATTCATACCCTGGGACCGGTTTATGGGCGGGATAAACCCGAAGATAAGCTGCTGGCTGACTGTTATCGTAATTCTCTGAAGCTGGCTGATGAAGAAAAAATAGAATCGATTGCCTTTCCGGCTATTTCCACCGGTGCTTTTGGCTATCCTAAAGAGGAAGCAGCCCCTATTGCTTTAAGCACTGTTCTGGATACTGCCATAAAGCTAGAAAATGTGACCCGAATCAGATTTGTACTATACTCCAGCCCGGATTATGAGTTACATGAAAATGTTTTAAAAAAGCTGTTACAGGAAGATTGAGGTAAGGTAAAGACAGAAAATGATATAATTGAGTTTTATTAGAGTGTTCGGCAGGGAGGCAGGGAGGTTTTGAGTCAGAAAAAAATAATGCGGGGAGGTTCCATGATGAGTATCAAAAGCAAAAGTATTCTGCTGATTTTGCTGCTGGCCGGTTTTTCTTTGCTGTTAGTTTATGGATGGGGTCCGGTGCTTCAGGGTCAGAATGAAGAGGATCTAACAGAACTTCCCGAGGTTGAGACTGATGAGGGACTGGCAGAGTTAATTTATCAGCGCCGTTCTATTCGCAATTTCACAGATGAACCTCTAACCCAGGAGGATGTGGCCCATCTTCTCTGGTCAGGAGAGGGAATTACCGTAGATGGGGTTAGTGGTCCTACCCGGTCTTCTCCTTCTGCAGGAGCCACTGATCCGCTGGAGGTTTATCTGGTGGCCGGAGAGGTTTCAGGTCTGCCCGCCGGAGTATATCGTTATGATCCGGTAGACCATGATCTGGAGCTAAAACAGGAAGGTGATTACCGAGCCCAGATTACAGATGCGGCTCTGGGGCAGGCCGCGCTGCGTGAGGCCCCGATGGTGGTGATTATAGCTGCTGAGTTGGCCCGAACTACTGCCAGCTATGGTGTTCGGGGAGAGCGGTATGTGTATATTGAAGCCGGTCATGCCGGTCAGAATATCAATTTAATGGCCCACAAAAGAGGGCTGGGTACGGTGCTGATCGGGGCTTTTGATGATCAGGAAGTACAAAATGTTTTGTCTTCCGAACCGGCTGAACCTCTGCTGTTGATTCCTGTGGGTCATGCCGGGTGAACGTTTTTAGTTCTGGAATAAAATATTAAAGATAAGCGGGGTGCAGTTAGTTGTAATAATAGACATAGGGGCAGGATAGTTAGTTTAAAACTTAAAATTTTCTCTTTCCTGCCCGGGGATTATTTTTTACTATGCAAGACTGGACTGAGGTTCTCATTTTTAATCATTAACTCAATTCAAGAACAGGAGGAGAGGGATGAATATTTTGGAAATACTGCAGGAGTTTGCTGCTTTTTTTTCCGGCAAAGCACCGGAAAGTAAAAATTTTATAGTTTTATTTCAGATAACAGACCAGAATGAAAATTACACTGTACAGGTTAAGGAAGGAGCAGTGAACATATCAGAAGAGCGGCCCCAAGGAGAATATTTTATATGTGAGACCACAGCGGAGTGTCTGCAAAAAATATACAGAGGGGAGCTGACAGCTTTCACAGCTTCAGCCAAGGGGCATATCAGTGATTCTGCTCCTCTGGATTGGAAGCTGGACCGATTTGATCCCCGGCAGATGAAAGATGAGATGCATGACCTTTATTTTTTCATCATGCATTTTTTCCACACTTCTGAACCGGAAAAAATCCGGCTGCAGGAAGAGTTTGCCCGGAAAAGTCATGGTGGTTGGGCCGTCCCCCTGTTTTAT